>ERZ777003.2960-NODE-2960-length-17815-cov-50.267005_pt1 | contig 17815 bp, 17 predicted proteins | sample MGYA00374956_ERZ777003 | MGnify/ENA primary metagenome ERZ777003 (study PRJEB29302, sample SAMN06268252) | bioreactor metagenome | isolation source: Joint BioEnergy Institute, California, USA | place: USA:Joint BioEnergy Institute, California, USA | collected... | reverse complement strand
CCCCGACCGGATTGTCGCCATAGTCGACCCCGACCGGATTGTCGCCATAGTCGACGATGGCCTCGGCGTCGCCGAACCGGTCCGCTGCGCTCAGCACCATCTCCGGGATGGTCCGCCACGGCACGCTCATCGCGCGCGGCGGCCCCCGGTCCCCCGGCTCATACCGTGACCAGGCGGCTGAGGTTGCCGCCCATGATCTTGGCCTGGTCCTCCACCGAGAGGTGTTCCAGCGCGGTGACGTAGTGCGTCGGCTCGGCCAGGCCCTCCGGGTGCGGCCAGTCGGAGCCGTAGAGCACGTGGTCCACGCCGACCAGGTCGATCAGCGCGTCGATGCCCTCCTCGTAGAACGGGCTGACGTAGATGCGGTTCTTGATCTCCTCGACCGGATCGCTCGGGAAGCATTCCGGGGCCTTCTTGTACACCTCGGCCATGTTGTCCAGCAGCGGGAACATCCACTTCGAGCCGGCCTCGACGATGCCCACCTTCAGCTTGGGATGCCGGTACAGGGCCCCGTGGATCACCCAGGAGGCCACCGCGTCCTGGATCGGCCGCCACTCGTTGAGGATGGCCATCGCGTTGGTCTCGAACGGCCGCATCTCCTTCTCGACCCCGTCCCACTCGGAGGTGTAGCGCGAGTAGCCGCTGTCGGAGGAGTGCATCCCGACGAACACGTCGTACTCGACCACCCGCTCCCAGAACGGGTCGAACTCCGGGAGCGCGAACGACCGCGGCCCCCGGAACCCGGGCACCGGCGCCGGACGGATCAGAATGGCGCGCGCCCCTCGTTTGACGCACCACTCCAACTCCTCGATCGCCTTCTCCACGATCGGCAGGGTGATCACCGGGGTGGTGAAGATGCGGTTCTTGTAGTTGAACCCCCATACCTCGTCGAGCCACTGGTTCAGGGCGTGCACGATGACGTGGATCGCCACCGGGTCGTCGCGCAGCCGCTCCTCGATGAGGCTGGCCAACGTCGGGAACATCAGCGTGCGGTCGACGCCGAGCTGGTCCATCAGCTCCAGCCGCGGGCCCGGCTCGAAGAAGGCCGGAATGGAGCGCATCGGCTCGCCGAACAGCTCGCGCTTGCTCTTGCCCTCGGGGTTGCCGAACTTGAAGTACTCCTCCCAGGCGCCCGGCCGGGCCACCACCTCGAACGTCGGGTTCGGGATGTAGTTGGAGATCTGCCCCTTGATCGCGATCTTGGTCCGTCCGTTGACCTGCACGTACTGGATGACGTCCCGGTAGTCCTTCGGCAGGTACTTGGTCATCGCCTCCGGCGGCTCGTACAGGTGGTTGTCCGCGTCGAAGAGCGGGAACGGCAATTCGACGCGATGCGACAGTTGCCCCATGGAACACTCCTTTTCTTTTCCAGAGAATCGTATTCTCGCGACCGCGTCGGCCGCAACGACTTGACGGGCATTCGGGTCAGGCGCCGGCGGCGAGACCGCTCCCGGCGGGGCCGAACAGTTGTTGCCGGACCAGGTACTTCTGCACCTTGCCGCTGGCGGTGCGCGGGAAGTCGGCGACCTCGTAGAGCTGTTCCGGCCACTTCTGCCGGGCGACACCGGCCCGTTCGAAGTGGGCACGCACCTCGTCGAGGGTGGGCATGGTGTGGCCGGGTTTGATGCGCAGCGCCGCGGCGACCCGCTCGCCGAACCGGGCGTCGGGTGCGGCCACCACCACCGCCTCGGCGACGGCCGGCATGCCCAGCAGCACCTCCTCGACCTCCAGCGCGCTGATGTTCTCCCCGCCGCGGATGATCAGGTCGGACTTGCGGTCGGTGATGGTCAGGTAGCCGTCGGCGTCGAGCACCCCGATGTCGCCGGTGTGGTACCAGCCGTCGGCGTCGAAGGCGCGCGCGGTGAGCTCGTCGTCGAGATAGCCCAGGCACAGATCCGGTCCGCGCGAGAGGATCTCGCCGTCCTCGGTGAGCCGGATCTCCACCCCGGGCCGCGGGTCGCCGTCGGTGTAGAGCCGCTTGTCCTCCGGCGCGTCGGGCCGGGATCCGGTGATGGACGGGTGCTCGGTGCTGCCGTAGGAGCGGAACACGAACAGTCCCAGCTCGGCCAGCCGGCGGGTCACCGCCGCCGGCACCGCCGAACCGCCGAGCCCGACCGAGGTGAAGTGCGCCAGATGCGCCTCGGTGCAGTCCGGGTGGTCCAGCAGGCTGGTGACGAAATACGGTGGGCCGCCGCCGATCGACAGGCCCTCGCGGTCGATGAGTTCGAGCACCTTGCCCGGATCCCACATGTCGGCCAGGTCGACGGGGGCGCCCTCGAGCACCGGGATGAGCAGCGCGCCGATCATCCCGATGAAGTGCCCGACGGGGGTCGCGATGAGCTGCCGGCCCCGGCCCGGCGGGTAGTTGTCGAGCAGTTGGCGGGTCTCGAAGACCAGCGTCTGGTGGCTGTGCACAACGCCTTTCGGCGCACGGGTGGTGCCGGAGGTGAACGCGACGAGCGCCGGGGCGGCCGGGTCGGCGGGCAGTACCCCGGGCATCGGCTCGTCGGCCAGCAGTGCCTCGAACGGGCGGTCGCGCCCACCGACCACCCCGACGATCGGCACCTGTTCGCACAGGTCCGGGTGGTAGCGCAGCCGCCCGAACTCGGCCGCGGTGAGGAACACCCGGGGCCGGGCGGCGGCCAGGATGTGCCGGAGTTCCCTGGGACCGTAGAAGTGCACGATCGGCACCACCACCGCGCCCAGCAGCGCCGAGGCCCAGAACGCCATCGCGGCCTCCACCCAGTTGGGCAGCTGGAAGGCCACCACGTCGCCGGGCCCCACCCCGCGCGCGCGCAGGCCGGCCGCGAGCCGACGGGCGCCGTGCTCGACCTCGGCGAAGGTGCCGGCGTAGGGACGCACGTCGGAGTGCACCCGGAACCCGGCGTCCGGCGCGGCTGCCAGCCCGGTGGCGAGCAGATCCCCGAGCGTCTCGCGGGTCCACCACCCCGCCTCCTCGTAGCGCCGGACCAGCTCAGCCGGGATGGTTCGCATGGGTGGGCCACACCTCCGCACTGCCGGGTCGATTGTTGGCGATGCTATTCTCCGGCTGCGAGAATGCCAATACCGCAGATGGAGAACGTTCGATGGTCGAGCTCGAGGTGGACGACGGCCTGGCGGTGATCACCATCAACCGGCCGCAGGCCCGCAACGCGATCGCGCCGGCCACCATGGCGGAGCTCGAGAACGCGCTGGATGCGCTGGACGGCCGCACCGACGTGCACGCGCTGGCGATCCGCGGCGCCGGCGACCGCGCCTTCGTCTCCGGCGGCGACCTCAAGGAACTGGCCGCACTGCGCACCGAGGCGCAGGCCGCCGCGATGGCCTGGCGGATGCGCACCATCTGCGACCGCATCGCCGCGTTCCCGGGTCCGGTGATCGCCGCCCTGAACGGCCATGCGCTCGGTGGCGGCGCGGAGGTCGCCGTCGCCGCCGACATCCGCATCGCGGCCGACGACATCCGGATCGGGTTCAACCAGGTGGCGCTGGCGATCATGCCGGCCTGGGGCGGCGCCGAGCGGCTGGCCGCACTCGTCGGCGCGGGCCGTGCGCTGCTGCTGGCCGGCGGCGGGCGGATCCTTTCGGCGGCCGAGGCCGAGCGGATCGGCCTGGTCGACCTGGTGGTGCCGCGCGCGACGTTCGAGACCGACTGGTTCGACGCCGCCCGCGCGCTGGCCAACCCGTCGGCGGTACAGATCAAGCGGGTGATCCGGGGGGTTCCGGCCAGCGCGGCGGTCAGCGCGTTCGCCCGGCTGTGGGTGGCCGACGAGCACTGGCAGGCCGCCGACAAGGTGTTGAACCGCACCACGTAGCCCCACTTGCCCGCGAGCCGACGCCCATCCCCCCTCGGCCGGGGGGTGCTCGCGTCGGCTCGCGGACAATGGCGACCACACGCAGTTCTCTCTGGACGAGAATTACGTTTCCGATTATCGTCAACCGCGTGTCGAACCAGATCGCGCTCGCACCCGAGATCTCCACCTGGCCCGACCCGAACCCCCAGCTCATCGGCTCCACCTGCGGGGCGTGCGGGGCGACCGTCTTCCCGGTCCAGGACCGCTGCCCGAAGTGCAGCACCGCCGGCATGCGGGAGGTGCTGCTGCCCCGCCGCGGCACCCTGGTCGCCTGGACCACGCAGGGCTTCCCGCCGGGGCCGCCGTACCAGGGTCCGACCGGCGAGGCGTTCGTGCCCTACGGGGTGGGCCTGGTCCAGCTCGGACTCGGCGACGAGGCCGTGGTGCGGGTGGAGGGCCGGCTCACCGAGAACGACCCGGCCCGGCTGCGGTTCGGCATGGAGGTCGAACTGACCATGGTGCCGCTGAACACCGACGAGAACGGCAACGAGATCGTCACCTTCGCCTTCCGGCCGGTCTAGAGAGGACGCGACATGACCAACGACGTGGCCATCATCGGCGTCGGGCTGCACCCGTTCGGCCGGTTCGACAAGACCGCGATGCAGATGGGCGCCGAGGCGATCCAGACCGCCCTGGCCGACGCGAACCTGGAGTGGAAGGACATCCAGTTCGGGTTCGGCGGCAGCTACGAGATCTCCAATCCGGACGCGGTGACCCGGTTGGTGGGGCTGACCGGCATCCCGTTCACCAACGTGTTCAACGCCTGTGCGACCGCCGCCAGCGCGATCCAGCAGACCGTGGACACCATCCGGCTCGGCAAGTACGACATCGGCATCGCCGTCGGCATGGACAAGCACCCGCGCGGGGCGTTCACCGACGACCCGGCCAAACTCGCGCTGCCGCAGTGGTATGCGCACAACGGCCAGTTCGTCACCACCAAGTTCTTCGGGATGAAGGCCAACCGCTACCTGCACGACCACGGCATCTCGCAGGAGACCCTGGCGCGGGTGGCGAACAAGAACTTCCGCAACGGGGCGCTGAACCCGAACGCGTTCCGCCGCAAGGAACTCTCCGTCGAGGAGATCCTGGCCTCGCCGGTGCTGAACTACCCGCTGACGCAGTACATGTTCTGCGCCCCGGACGAGGGCGCGGCCGCGGTGATCATGTGCCGGGCCGACCTCGCCCACCGGTTCACCGACAAACCGGTCTACGTGCGCGCGGTGGAGATCCGCACCCGACGCTGGGGCGCCTACGAGGTGCACGCCACCTCCGCCCCGCTGGAGGAGGACGTGGCCCCGACGGTGTACGCGGCGCGGGCGGCCTACGAGGCGGCCGGTATCGGGCCGGAGGATGTCGACATCGCCCAGCTGCAGGACACCGACGCCGGCGCGGAGATCATCCACATGGCCGAGACCGGACTGTGCGCCGACGGCGAGCAGGAGAAGCTGCTCGCCGAGGGGGCCACCGAGATCGGCGGCTCGCTGCCGGTCAACACCGACGGCGGGCTGATCGCCAACGGCGAGCCGATCGGCGCCTCCGGCCTGCGCCAGCTGCACGAGCTGGTGCGCCAACTGCGCGGCGAGGCCGGCGACCGCCAGGTGCCGGGCGAGCCGAGGGTGGGTCTGGCCCAGGTGTACGGGGCGCCGGGCACCGCGTCGGCGACCATCGTCAGCCGGTGACGGCCTCGGGCGGCGGCACCGGTTGGGGCTCCCCCTCGAGCCTGCGCAGCCACGTCTCGCAGAACTCGAGGATCTCCTTGTGCCCCAGGGTCATTCCAAGCGCCTGCTCCATCACCACCATGCGCGACACACTGGTGGCGAACACCGCCCAGACCACCGGCGGAACTTCGGAGGCGTCGATGCCGTACCGCTGCAGGGTCGCGGCGATCATGTCGCGTTCGCGTTCCCGGAAGAGCTCGGCGTACCGGGCGATCTCGGCGCGCAGGGCGGGCCGGTGGTTGGCCAGCCCCATGAACTCCATGGTGAGCCGGGTGCCCGCCGGGTCGTTGCCGAACCGCCACAGCGCCCACAGCGGCTGCGGCGAGTCGAACGCCTCGGCCTGCGCCTTGAGCCCCTCCTCGGCGCGGCGGCGGAACACGGCCAGCAGCAGATCGTCCATGGTCGCGAAGTAGTAGTGCACGAGTTGCGGTTTCAGGCCGGCCTTCTCCGCCACCCGCCGGGAAGTCACCGCGGTGTGCCCTTCCTCGAGCATCAGCTGCTCGGCGGCGTCGATGAGCACCTGCCGGTTCTTGGCATCCGGGGTGCCGAGCCGTCGTGCCGCTGCCATTCGCTGCCACTCCTCGTCTCGCGCCGTCGGAATGTCGCCGAGCCGATGGTAGGCGGCCCGCTCGATGACCTTGACCCCGACTCTAACCGCATGCTAAGCAAGTGCTCAGCATATTCGTCCTGATTCGGACACCGTTCGGCGACCCCGGGAGGAAGCGATCGCCATGACCATCGATTTCGACTCCGTCGACTACTTCACCGACCCGGCGCTGATTCCCGATCCGCATCCGTACTTCGACCACATGCGCGGCAAATGCCCGGTCAGCCGGGAGCCGCACTACGGGGTGCTGGCGGTCACCGGATACGACGAGGCGCACTCGGTGCTGAAGGACAGCGACACCTTCTCCTCGTGCATCGCGCTGGGCGGGCCGTTCCCGCCGCTGCCGTTCACCCCCGAGGGCGACGACATCACCGACCAGATCGCCGAACACCGCTCGAAGCTGCCGATGTACGAGCACATGGTCACCATGGACCCGCCCGAACACACCTACGCCCGGTCGCTGCTCAACCGGCTGCTCACCCCCAAGCGGCTCAAGGAGAACGAGGACTTCATGTGGCGGCTCGCCGACGAGGTGCTCGACGACTTCATCGCCGACGGCCGCTGCGAGTTCGGCGCGGCCTACGCGAAGCCGTTCTCGCTGTTGGTGATCGCCGACCTGCTCGGGGTGCCGGCCGAGGACCACGAGGAGTTCCGCACCGTGCTCGGCGCGCCGCGGCCCGGGGCGCGACCGGGGGCGATCGACGGCGACATCGTCGCCACCAACCCGCTGGAGTGGCTGGACGAGAAGTTCATCGGCTACCTCGAGGACCGTCGCCGCAACCCGCGCGAGGACGTGCTCACCGCGCTGGCCACCGCGAAGTACCCGGACGGCTCCACCCCGCCGGTGATCGAGGTGGTGCGCTCGGCGACCTTCCTGTTCGCGGCGGGCCAGGAGACGACGGCCAAGCTGCTCACCGCCGCGCTGCGCATTCTCGGCGACCGGCCCGACCTCCAGCAGACGCTGCGCGCCGACCGCAGCCGCATCCCGACCTTCATCGAGGAGACGCTGCGGATGGACGCCCCGGTCAAGAGCACCTTCCGGTTGGCCAAGCGGCCCACCGAGGTGGGCCCGGTGCAGGTCAAACCGGGCGAGATCGTGATGGTGTGCCCGGGCGCGGTGAACCGCGACCCACGCCGGTTCACCGAGCCGCACGAGTTCCAGTTGGACCGCAAGAACGTTCGCGAACACATCGCGTTCGGCCGCGGGGCGCACAGCTGCCCGGGGGCGCCGCTGGCCCGGGTGGAGGGCCGGGTGTCGCTGGAACGGATCCTGGACCGGATGGCCGACATCGCGATCGACGCCGACCAGCACGGCCCGGCCGAGGACCGGCACTACACCTACGAGCCGACCTACATCCTGCGCGGGCTGACCGAACTGCACATCACGTTCCGCCCGGTGGACTGAACGAACCGTTCGCCGGATCCGTCCGTACCGAACCCGTCGAAGCGCTATTCTCCAGCCATGAGAACGCCGATGCCGCAAGGGCGCCGGCACCGTGCGGCAGCGGGGGCGCTCGGTGCGCTGACGCTCGCCGCGGCGTCGCTGGGCGTGGCCCCGCCCGCCGCGGCGATGACGTTCGGCAACTATCTGCTGCACATCCCGGACCGGCGCGACTTCCACACCTACGTGTGGAACATCCAGGCGCCGTGCTACACACCGGAGTTCGCCAAGCGGACCGACTGCGTGATCGTCGTGTCGGTGCCGCAGCCGATCGCCAAGGCGATCGACGCCCGGGTGGAGGCCGAGTTGCGCGACGGCCGCTACACCATGGTCATCGACGACCCGTTCGGATTGCGCTGCGGGGACATCTATTTCGGTCCGACGATCCCGACCCACGACGTGTACAGCTGGGACCCGCAGACGCTCACCGGTGAGCTGGTGTCGTCGTTCGCCGCCGGGTGCGACGGCGCGCCGGGCGGTCGGATCACCTATCCCTTCTTCCTGACGAGGATGTGACCATGCGCATCAGGCGGGTGTTCGCGGGACTGGCGGCGGTGCTGGGCGCCCCGGTGTTCGCCGCACCCGTACCGGCACAACCGGAGCCGGCGCCGCCCCCGGCGCTGCACGAGGTGCGCTACACCGTCACCGCCGACCGGCCGTACTTCGCCCGGATCTACTACCGGGAACGGGAACCCGCGGTGTTCTCCGACTACAGCCACAACCCGTACATCTTCAGCCCCAAGGCCGAGGTGGAGATCGGCCCGGACCGGCCCTGGGTGTTCCACACCCGGTTGGCCGATCCGACCATGTGGGCGATGGTGGTGGTGCAGAGCGCGGAGGATCTGTACGCCGAGACGCCGGGCTTTTACTGCGAACTGGCGGTCGACGGAGTGGTGGTCAGGACGAACAGCGGCCCAAAGGGCGCGCTGTGCTCGATCCGCAGCTGGTGAGATCGGGCCCGATGATCTAAGCGTCGCCGCGGCGCCAGAGGCTCTCGCCGTTCATCGAGACGCACATCAGGAACAGCCCGTCGGGTGCCTGCGCGACGGCGTTCTCGTAGCCGGTGCAGTTGGTGTGCAGCTCCCGGATCCCGACCATCGGCGGAGAGCGGAACCAGCGCGGCTCGTAGCGCCGGGCCGACCCGCAGAACACCAGCCGGCCCGGTCGGATGGACGGGCCGGCCACCGCGGTGCCGAACACGTAGTAACTGGTGTTGGAGCAGTAGGAACCGAGTACCACGTTCGGGGTGATGCCGGGCACGCAGTACGGGTCGTTGCACGTCTGCGGTTCGGCGTGCGCAGTCGGCGTTTCGACCGCCACGGCCGGCACGGTGAGCATCGCGGCGGCCAGCAGTGACGCCGCCGCGATCGCGGTGGGACGCACGGTTCAACTGTCCCACACCGGCGTGCGGTTCGACACCGAATCCGGCGAACGGTCGTGAAATCCGCGGGCTTTCGCGCGCGCCCGGGGATCGAGGCGAAATTGTGTGAACGACAACGGCTCTAGCCGACGAGCTGTTATCGTCCTGACATGGCAGCCACGCGGATGGGGGCCCGTGCCGCGGCCGTTGCGGCCGTAGTGGCGGCCGGGATGCTGCCGGCGCCGTCGGCCGCCGCGGGTCCCGAGGACTGGGGAATCAACGGCACGTTCGCGGTGTCGTCGAACGGGAACTTCGCCCGGGTCAACGAACGCTACCAGGACCAGCCCGGGGAGCGCGCGATCTGGAAGATCTCCACCCAGTGCATCTCCCCCATCGAGTGCACCGGCACGGTGGAGAGCGACCAGGGCTGGACCGCGCCGATCTACACCACCACCGGGCTGTGGTACGTCAAGCGGGTGCTGCCCGAGTGGCGGTACTGCGCGGACGGCCGGCCCGTCGAGGGTCTGCGCACCTACAAGATCTACCCGGTCGGATTCGACGGTCGTTACCAGGAGGGCTCCGACGAGTTCACCGGGGAGAACGCCACGATCGGGGCCAGCGGCTCCTGCGGCCGCAACCAGTGGCCGCACATCCGGATGCCGTTCTACATGCGCAAGATCTCCGACTGACCCTCCTGCTTCTCCCTCGCGAGCCGACGCGAAACCCCCTGCCGGCGGCTGCGGCAGGGGGTTTCGCGTCCGCTCGCGGTGACGGACGGGCGTTACGTCGGCAGCATCTCCTGCCACCGCTTCGGCGCGCCGACCAGATCGGCCTGCCGGTACAGCTTTCCGTCGCTGCCCAGGTACTCGCCGGTGCGCGGGTTGTACTTGGCCACCCCGACCGACGGACCGGACCCGCCGGCGGCCGAACTCGGCGAGACCACCGGCGCCGGCTGCTGCACCGGCTCGTAGCCCGGTGGCAGGTGCAGTTCCTCCGGCGAGATCCCGTGCGGCACCGGCACTTGCGTCGCCTTCGGCTCCTGGGCCGGCGGCAGCGGCACCGCGTCCGGGGCGAGCACCTGTTCCGGCCCGGGCGGGCTCACCGGCGGCTCGACATACAGCGGCTGGCCGGGCAGCATCGACCCCGGGTTGGTGCCGGCGTAGTTCGGCGGTGGTGACGGCGGCCGCGGGATCTGCGGCGGCGGTGCGGTCACCCCGGGTGGCAGCGGGGTGCCCTCGATCGGTCCGAAGGTGTTGTCGTCCAGCGCCGCCCGCGAATCGATCGGCACCCCCTGGCCGACCAGGTTGGGGTCGAACGGGTACGGCCCGAGCGCGTGCTGCCGCTGGGCCAGCGGCTGGAACCCCACCGGGTCGTTGCACAGTTCGACGGTCGGCGCCCGCTTGCCGGGATGCTCCATGCACGGGTAGTTGCGCGCCCCGCGCACCGCGATCGGGGAGTCCTGCGGCAGCTTGCAGTACAGGTTGTCCGGGGTGTCGACGATGGACAGGTCGGCCGGGCTGCGCCAGGACGAGGGCGGCAGGAACCCGACCGTGCAGGCCGGCGGGTCGCCCAGACCCAGCGAGAAGTCGCCCAGCGGGATCCCGGTGGGGTTCGTCATCGGCAGGTAGGTCTGCACCTGCGCGACGAACGGCGGCACCAGCACCAGCAGCTGCTCGATGGAGGGGTTGTAGACCACACCGATCCGGCCGAAGGTGGCCATGTTCGCCAGCAGCACCGGCAGGGTGGGCCGCACCTGTTCGAGCAGCCGCGAGGTCTCCTGGGCGAACCCGGGTCCCTCGCGCAGGATGGTGCGCACCTGCGGGTCGTCCTGGGCGAGCTGGCCGGTGATCCCGGACAGCGCGGCCGCCCACGTGCGGATCGCGTCGGAGGTGCGGGCCTGCGCCTCCAGGAACGGCTCGGCGTCCTCGGTGAGCGCGCGGGTGCGCCCGGCCGTGGCCCGCGCGTCACGGGTGATGACCGCCGACGAGTCGACCAGCGAGGCGAAGTCGTAGCCGGTGCCGTTGAACGCCGCGTAGGCCTCGTCGAGCAGGCGGGTGAGGCTCTCCTTCGGGATGGTCTGCACCAGCGCGTTGAGCTGCTCGAGCATCGGGCCCACCTGCTGCGGCACGCTGGTGACCGACCGCGGGATCACCGCCCCGTCCTCCAGGTACGGCCCGGCGTCGGTGTTCGGGAGCAGTTCGACGTACTGTTCGCCGACCGCCGACATGCTGCGCACCTCGGCACGCAGATCGGCCGGGATCCGCGGTTCGCGGGCCAGCGACATCACCGCCCGCGCACCGTCGTCGGTGAGCGACACCGACTGCACCTTGCCGACCTGCACCCCGCGGTAGGTCACGTTGCTGAACCGGTAGAGCCCGCCGCCGGCGGGCAGTTCGAGCGTCACCGTGATCCGGCCGATGCCGAGCAGCATCGGCACCTGCATGTAGGTGAACACCATCACCGCCACCCCCACCACCGAGGCGATGGTGAAGATGATCAGCTGGTTGCGGACGAACCGGGTGAGCATCAGCCACCTCCTCCCGGGGCCGGTGCGGCCTCGAAGGGGCCGGCGAACAGCGGCGGTGCCTGCCCGGGCGGCGGGGGCGGCGTCTCGACCGGCGCCACCGTGCCGGGCAGCGACAGCAGCTGCTGCGGGGCCACCGGCAGGATCGGACCGGCGTCCGGGGGCATCGGGGGCATCGGCGCCGCCGGCTCGCCCTCCGGGCTGCCCATCCCGAATCCCGGCGGCTCCAGCGTGTTCGGCATGGCCGCCTCCGGCGGCGCCGGCGGGAACGCCTCGTCGCCCAGCGGCGGCACCAGGTTGGGCGGCGGCGGGTCGATGCCGAGCTTGAGCGGGTCGTAGGTGTACAGCAGCCAGTACGGGTCACCCGGCGCGGGGACGAGCTGGGCGCCCTCCTGCCCCCACCGGGTGCCCAGGAACAGGCTGCGCTTCAGCCGCGGGATGGTCAGGTCGATGATGGCGAACAGGTTGTAGTAGTCGCCCCGGATGGCCCGGTCGATGAAGCTCTCGGTGAACGGGAAGTGCAGGGCGTAGGCCAGCGTGTCGGGCAGCTGCGGCCCGCCGGCGGCCAGCGCCCGCAGTGCCGGCTCCATGTTGCGCAGGTTGCGGACCAGGTCCTCCTGCGAGTCGTTGACGAACCGGGTCGCGGTGTCGCTGAACGTGCCCAGCCGCTGCAGCGCGGTGGTGAGCCGGGGCCGTTCGGCGTTGAGCACCTCCAGCGCCGGCGGGATGTGTTCCAGCGCCCGGGTGATCTCGTCGCGCTGCGCGGCGAAGGTGCCGGCCAGCCGGTTCAGCGCGTCGACGGCGGTGACGATGTCGGCGCTCTGTTCGTCGAGGGTGCCGACGAAGGTGTCCAGCCGCCCGAGCAGGTCGCGGATCTGCTGTTCGCGGCCGGACAGCGCGGTGCTCATGTTGTGGATGACGTCGCCGATCTGCCCCAGTCCCCCGCCGTTGACCACCGCGGCCAGCGCCGAGAGGGTCTGCTCGGTGGTCGGATAGGTCGACGCGTCACTCAGCGCCACGGTGGCGCCGGGCTCCAGCCGGCCCCGGGGCGGCTCCCCCGGCGGCGGGTCCAGCGACAGGTGCATCGAGCCGAGCAGGCTGGTCTGGCCGATCCGGGCCACCGCGTTGGCGGGCACCACGACGTCGGGCTCCACCGACACCTCCACCTCGGCGTGCCAGCCCTTGGCCCGCATGCCGCGCACGCTGCCGACCACCGTGTCGTCGATCATCACCGGTGAGTTCGGTTCCAGCGTGGCGACGTTGGCGATCTCGACGCGGTACGTCACCGCGCCGGGACCACGGCCCGCCGCACCCGGCAGCGGCAGCGAGTTGACGCCCTCGAACCCGCAGCCGCTGGCCAGTAGCACCACGCACCCGGCCGCGGCCACGGTCCGGCGAATCACCCTGGCAGCCCTCATGCTGGTGGCGTCCCTTCTGCCGGTGCCGCCTCGGCCGGCAACGGCGGCGGCGGGGCGGGCTGGGGACCGTGCGGCACCCCGCCCGGATTGAGGATCGCGTCGCGCATCGACGACGGCACGCTCGGCGGGATCACCGGCGGCGCCCCCGGCAGCATCTGCTGCGCCCCCGGCGGCGGCACCCCGGGCGGGCGACCGGTGAACGGCGGCGGCCCGGGCGGCACGCCGAGGTAGGCCGAGATGGCCGGCGGCGGCTCGGGCGGGCTCGGTTCGGGGCCACCGGCCCCGGGGGCCAGGTGCGGCTCGGAGTAGACGAGGTTGTCCGGGTTCGCCGACGGCATCAGGAACGGGTTGACCGGGAACGGCAGGTAGTTGAAGTTCAGCAGCCGCAGCGCCGGCCCGAGGTACTGGGCGCACAGCTTGGCGGTCTCGGGGGCGGTGGTGTTCTCCACCGCGCCGACGGCGCCGCAGATGAACGCCACCGGGTTGGAGAAGTTGTTCATCACGAACTGGCCCACCGGGGTACCGGTGTCCGGGTTGTAGATGTTGTAGGCGTTGACCAGCGCGTTGGGCGCGATGTGCAGGATGTTCTCCAGCTCGAGCTTGTTGTCGAGCAGGTTGCGGGTGACGTTGGCCAGCCGCTGCACCTGTTCGGAGGTGCGGTCCCGGGTCTCGGTGACGAACCGGGTGACCTCGCCGACGGCGACGGACAGTTCCTGCAGCGCGGCGTCGAGATCCGAACGGCTGCCGTCGATCACACTGGTCAGGGTGGCCAGCCGGTTCTGGAACAGCACGATCTGCTCGTTGCTGTCACGCAGGGTGCCGACGAACGTCTGCAGGTGTTCGATGATGTCGACGACGTTGCCGCTGCCCTCGGCGAGCACCCGGGCCACCCCGGACAGCCCTGCGATGCTCTCCCGCAGCTTGGCGCCGTTGCCCGCCATCGCGTCGGCGGCGGTGTCGATGAACCGGGACACCGCGGTGTCGGACACCCCCTGCTCGGGCCCGAGTTCGGTGGCCAGCCGCATCAGCTGTTCCTTGATCTCGTCCCACTCCACCGGCACCGCGGTGCGGTCCGGGCCGAGTTCGGCGCCGTCGGGCAGGGTGGGCCCGCCCTCGCTGGCGCGATAGGCCGGGGTGAGCTGGACGTAGCGGGCGGCGACGAGGTTCGGCGCGACGATGACGGCCTTGACGTCGGCCGGGATCGGGACGTCGCGGTCGACCTCGAGCACCAGCCGGGTGTGGGTGCCCTCCGGGGTGATGGCGGCGATGCGCCCCACCGGCACCCCCGCCACCCGCACGTCGTCGCCGGGATAGATGCCGGTCGCGGTGGTGAACAGCGCCGTGATGGTGCGGGTGCCGGACACCGCGTTGCGGACCAGGACGGCCGCACCGGCCAGCAGCAGCACCGCCAGCACCGCGGCGAGCAGCACCGTGGAACGCCTGCGCCCGGTCATCGGGTGCCTCCCGGAATCCCGTTGTACGGCAGCGGCAGCTCGGTCCGCGGGCCCGCCGCGTCCGGCGGCTGGCCGGCGTTGGTGCCGCGCCGGAACCCGAACGCGTAGTCCAGGAACGGCTGCAGCGTCTGGGCCAGCATCAGGTTGGGCACGAACGCGTTGTAGTAGGGCCCGTTGGCCAGCGTCTCGCCCTGGGCCAGCATGAACTTCTTCAGGCTGGGCAGGATCTTGGCGATGTTCTCCCGGTTGCGTTCCAGCATCGCCATCACCGAGTTGAGCCGGTCCAGCGTCGGGGCGAGCTCGGCCTCGTTGTCGGCGATCAGCCCGCGCAGCTCCCGCGACACGGCGGTGACGTTGGCCATCAGATCGACGATGGCCTGCCGCCGGGCGTCGAGGACCGCGAGCAGGTCGTTGGCGTTGAGCAGCAGGGTGTTGAGCCGGTCGCTGCGCTGGGCGAGCACCGCGGTCACCTCGGTGGCGCTGCGCAGCAGGGCGGCCAGGTTCTCGTTGCGCTCGTTGAGCGACCGGCTCAGCCGGCTGATCCCGTCGAAGGTGGGGCCCAGCCGCGGGGAGATCCGCTCGATGGTCTCCGAGAGGGTGTCCAGCGACCGGTTCAGCGCGTCGGTGTCGGTGTCGGCGGTGTTGGCGGCCAGTTCGCCGACGGCGTCGGTCAGCGAGTACGGCGACGAGGTGCGCGAGGTCGGGATGACGTCGGTGCTGTCCAGGCTGCCGGTGCCGGCCGGCTCCAGGGTGAGCACCCGCTCGCCGAGCAGCGAACCGGTACGGATGTGCGCGGTGGTCAGCGAGCCCAGCGGATAGCGGGCGTCGGAGGTGAAGGTGACCAGCGCCAGACCGTCCTGCAGACGCACGTCGGTGACCGAGCCGACCTTGATCCCGGAGATCGTCACGTCGTTGCCGACCGCGATGCCACCGGCCTCGGTGAACAACGCCTGGTGGCGGATCGAGGTGGCCCACTGCAGGATCCGCTCCGGTTGCAGGCCGATCGCGACGATCAGCACCATGACCATCACGCCGATGAACCCGGCGCGGATCAGGTTGGATTCCCGGTACTTACGCATCAGGGCTCACTGCACCTTCCGGCGTCCTGCCGCAACATCGGGAACACCGCCGTGCGGCCCTGCAGGTCGGTGACCCGGATCTGGATGCCGCAGACGTAGTACATGATCCAGCTGCCGTAGGAACCGAGCCGGGCCAGTTTGCGGAATTTCTCCGGCCCCCGCTGCAGCGCCCGGTCCAGCACGATCTCGCGGTCGTGCAGCAGCCGTGCGGTCTCGTTGAGTTGGTCGATCGTCCCGGCCAGCGGAGCCCGGGCCGCGCCGAGCAGTCCGGCCATCGATGCGGTGCCGCGCTCCAACGCGGTGATGGCGGTGCCGATCGGGTCGCGGTCGGCGGCCAGCCCGCCGACGAGTTCCTCGAGCCGGTCGATGGCGGCGGAGAACCGGTCGCCGTCGCGGTCCAGGGTGCCCACCACGGTGTTGAGGTTGTCGATGAGCTCGCCCACCACCGTGCTGTTGTCGGCCAGTGTCCGGCTGAACGAGGAGGTCCGGGCCAGCAGCGAGTCCAGGGTGTCGCTCTGGCCCTGGAAGATGTCCACCAGCGCGGTGGTCAGCGCGTTGACGTCACTCGGGTTGAGCCCGTTGATGACCGGCCGCAACCCACCCAGCAGGAGGTCCAGGTCCAGGGCGGGCGCGGTCTGCTCCCTGGGGATCTGCGCGCCGGCCGGCAGCACCCGGGTGGAGCCGGGCCCGTCCAGCAGTTCCAGGTAGCGGTCCCCGGTGAGGTTGAGGTAGCGGACCGCGGCCCGGGTGCCGGTGGTCAGCACCACGTCCCGGTCCGCGTCGAATTCCACCAGCACCGTCCGGTCCGGTTGCAGCGCCACCTTTTTCACGGTGCCCACCCGCACCCCGGCGACCCGGACCGAGTCGCCGGCCGCCAGCCGGGAGGCGTCGGTGAACACCGCCGAGTAGCGGTTGGCCGCGCCGCCGCGGTACTGGCTGAAGGTCAGGAACAGGAAGGCGGTGAGCACCACCATCACCGTGGCGAACACGCCGAACTTCAGGATCGTCCTGCCGGTGCGCGTCATCCCGGTTGTCCAATCTGGGCGGTGTTGCGCGGCGGCCCGTCCAGCGGGCCGAACAGCAGCTGCTTGAGCCCGTCGGAGTTGAGCAGGATGCCCCGGTTGCCGTACTGCCAGGGGTTGGCGTTGGTGTCGGTGACGAGGTACTTCGACCGGTTGCCGAAGCCGATGTCGGGCAGCCCCATGCACTGCGGCCCGCCCTTGGCACCCACCTTCGGCAGATTCTGCGGGTAGCGGTACCGCTCGATGCCGAGGGTGAACGCCACGCTCACCACCACACCGGGTTCGAGCTGCGGCGGCGCGTTCATCGCCACCTGCATGCCGCGCAGCGTGCAGTCGATGGCCGACGCGTACTCGTTGAACAGGTCGGTGGTGGGCACCAGCAGGTCGAGCACCTCGCTGACGGCCTGCCGGTTGCCGCCGAGCACGTCGTCGCCGACGTCGGCCAGCCCGATCATGCTGATCAGGAACGCGTCCAGGTGCTGTTGCTCGTCGACGATGCCGTCGGACAGCGTGATGGCGTGCCGGGTGGTGGCCAGCAGGTCCGGGGCGGCGTCGCCGTAGGCCTGCGCAACCTGCGCGGTCAGCTCCAGGTCGCGGGCGAAGGTGGGCAGGCTGGGCTCGAGTTCGGCCAGCAGCGCCTCGAAATCGTCGAGGGTGCGGCCGAACTGCTCACCGCGGCCGGAGAACGCCGCCGAGATCGCGCCCAGGGTCTGATTGAGCTTGGTCGGCTCGATCCGGTCCAGCACGTCGACGAGTTCCTCGAAGACGGTGTTGATCTCGACCATGACGTGGTCGCCGCGCAGCGTCGCGCCGGGCTGCAGCCGTTTGGGCGACGGGTCGGGCGGGTCGACGAAGCGGACGGCCTTGGCGCCGAACACCGTCGAGGAGGCGATGTCGACGCGCACGTTCTCCGGGATGTGCCGCAGCTGGTCCGGGTCGATGGTCAGCCGCAGCGCGGCGGTGCCGTCGGGCCGGCGTTCGATGCGCTCGACCCGGCCGATCTCGACGTCGCGCATCCGCACCTTGGCGTCGGGGTTCATCACCAGACCGGCCCGGTCGGCGATGACGGTGACCGGTTCGCCGCGGGTGAAGCTGCCGTTGAACATGCCGATCGCGACGGCGACGACCGCCGCGACGAACGCGACGGTGCCCAGGCCGGCCAGCGGGCGGACCCAGCCGCGGGCCCCGAAGCTGCGGCCCGGGGCGGCCGCGACCGGAGTCGCGGCGGTGTCGGTCTCCGACCGATGCGCCGGACCCGGTCCGAACTTGCTCGCCACCGTCCCCCCCTATCCGGACAGGTTGAAGTTGCCGTTGGCGCCGTAGACCGACAGCGACACCAGC
>ERZ777003.2956-NODE-2956-length-17835-cov-7.078965_pt1 | contig 17835 bp, 16 predicted proteins | sample MGYA00374956_ERZ777003 | MGnify/ENA primary metagenome ERZ777003 (study PRJEB29302, sample SAMN06268252) | bioreactor metagenome | isolation source: Joint BioEnergy Institute, California, USA | place: USA:Joint BioEnergy Institute, California, USA | collected... | reverse complement strand
CGGCGGGACGTCCTCTGGTGCGCGCATACGGTCGGTGACCACAACGGCATAGCGCATCGGAAGGCCCCGCCGGAGTCGGACGGGGCCGCCGCAGCCGAAGCCAGGCGCACCCGTCTCTCCCGGCACAGCGAAGGAGAGACACCATGCTCGACGCCCTCCAGCACCCCGCAGCCGCGCCCCCCGGGCGCCAGATCGGACCCACGGCGCCGGTCGTGGCGATCGTCGGCGCGACCGGCGCCGTCGGCGTCGAATTGCTGCGCTGCCTGGAGACGCGCGGGTTCCCGCTGCGCGGGCTGCGGCTCCTGGCCTCCGCACGATCCGTTGGCAGGACGCTGCCCTTCAAGGGCGAGGCGATCGCCGTCGAGGAGCTGACCGAGGCGAGCTTCGAAGGCGTGGACCTCGCTCTGTTCTCGGCCGGCAGCGGCATCTCGAAGCGCTATGCCGCGGCAGCGGTGCGGGCCGGCGCCGTGGTGGTGGACAACTCCTCCGCCTTCCGCATGGACCCGGAGGTGCCGCTGGTGGTGCCGGAGGTGAACGGCGCCGCCCTGGCCAGCCACAGGGGCATCATCGCCAATCCGAACTGCGTCGCCGCCATCGCCACGGTCGCCCTGGCGCCGCTGCACCGCGCGCACCCGATCCGCAGGCTCACGGCCGCGACCTACCAGGCAGCCTCGGGCGCCGGCGCCGCGGCGATGGAGGAGCTGCGCGAGTCCACCGCCGCCTACCTCCGCGGCGAGGCCTACACGCCCAAGGTCCTGCCGCATCCCTACGCGTTCAACCTCTTCAGCCACAACGCCGATGTCGATCCGGACAGCGGCTACAACGGCGAGGAGCTGAAGGTCGTGGCGGAAACGCGCCGCATCCTGGGCGCGGACGAGCTGCCGATCGGCATCACCTGCATCCGCGTGCCGGTGCTGCGCGCGCACGCCATCGCGCTGAACGTCGAATTCAACGAGGTCGTCACACCGGAGGAGGCGCGCGCCATCCTTGCGGCGGCGCCCGGCTTGCGGCTGGTGGACGACCGCGCGGCGAACCACTTCCCGATGCCGTCCGAGGCGTCCGGCCAGGATGACGTCCTGGTGGGCCGCATCCGCCGCGACCTTGGCGACCCGTCCGGCCGGTCCCTCGCGCTGTTCGTCGTCGGCGACCAGCTCCTGAAGGGAGCGGCGCTGAACGCTGTGCAGATCGCGGAAATGCTCCTGCGGCGCTGAGGTGGCGGAGCGGGCGCCGCGACGGGCGGGCGCCCCTCCGGATGGCGAGCGGACATGCGCTCCGCGGAGCGAGGAGCGCGCGTCCGCCGGATTACGAGCCCAAGCCGGGTCCTGGCCGGCCGCCCGTCCGGCCGTCAGGCCGCCGCCGCCTTGCCCGGGGCGGACGGCTCCAGCGCGGCGGCGATCGCGTCCTCCACGCGCTCAAGCCAGATGAATTCCAGCCGCTTGCGCGCGTCCTCGGGGATCTCCTCGAGGTCCTTGCGGTTGCGCGCCGGCATCATCACGCGCGTGATGCCGGCGCGGACCGCCGCCGTCGCCTTCTCCTTGATGCCCCCAACCGGGAGCACCAGCCCGCGCAGGCTGATCTCGCCCGTCATCGCCGTGTCGCTGCGCACCGTGCGGCCGGTGAGCAGCGAGACGAGAGCGGTGAACATCGCCACCCCCGCGCTCGGCCCGTCCTTCGGCACCGCGCCGGCGGGGACATGGATGTGGATGTCGCTCTTCTCGAACAGGCCGGGGTCGATGCCGAGCGATGCGGCGCGGTCCTTCACCAGGCTGAGCGCCGCCTGCGCGCTCTCGCGCATCACCTCGCCGAGCTGGCCGGTGAGGATCAGCCGGCCGCTGCCGCCCGGCGTGCGCGCCGCCTCGATGAACAGGATGTCGCCGCCCACCGGCGTCCAGGCGAGGCCGGTCGCCACGCCGGGAACCGAGGTGCGCATCGCTACCTCGTTCTCGAAACGCGGCGGGCCGAGGATGGCGGCGAGGTCCTCCGGCCCGATGTGCACGCGCTCCGCGGCGCCCTCGGCGATGCGCATGGCGGCGTGGCGCAGCGCGCGGCCGATCTCGCGCTCCAGGCTCCGCACCCCGGCCTCGCGCGTGTAGTGCTGGATGATCGCGCGCAGCGCCTCATCGGTGATCTCCGCCTGCTCGGGCTTCAGCCCGTTGGCCTCGAGCTGGCGGCGCACCAGGTAGCGCCGCGCGATCTGCAGCTTCTCCTCCTCCGTGTAGCCGCTGAGCTCGATGATCTCCATCCGGTCGCGCAGCGGGCCCGGGATGGTGTCGAGCATGTTCGCGGTGGCGATGAACACCACGCGCGAGAGGTCGAAGGGCACGCCGAGGTAGTTGTCGCGGAAGGTGTGGTTCTGCTCCGGGTCGAGCACCTCGAGCATCGCCGCCGAGGGGTCGCCCTGGATGCCGCGCCCCATCTTGTCGATCTCGTCCAGCATCATCACGCAGTCGCGCGACTTCGCCTTGCGGATGGCCTGGATGATGTTGCCCGGCAGCGCGCCGATGTAGGTGCGGCGGTGGCCGCGGATCTCCGCCTCGTCGTGCACGCCGCCGAGGGAGACGCGCACGAAGGCCCGCCCCATCGCGCGCGCGATGGACTGGCCGAGCGAGGTCTTGCCCACGCCCGGCGGCCCCACGAAGCAGAGGATCGGCGCCTTGCCCTCGGGCGCGAGCTTGCGCACCGCGAGGTACTCGACGATGCGCCGCTTGATCTTCTCCAGCCCGTAATGGTCCTCGTCGAGGATGCGGCGTGCCTCGGCGATGTCGATCGGCTTCTCCTCCGGCAGCCGCCAGGGCAGCTCGATCAGCCAGTCGAGATAGGTGCGCACCATGCCGTGCTCGGGCGAAGCCTCCGGCATGCGCTCCAGCCGGCGGAGCTCCTTGCGCGCGACCTGCTCGACCTCCTCCGGCATCCCGGCCTTCTCGATCGCCTCGGTGAGCTCCTTGATCTCCGCGGCCTTGCTGTCCTCCTCGCCGAGCTGGCGCTGGATCGCGGCCATCTGCTCGCGCAGCAGCACCTCGCGCTGGCGCGCATCGAGGCTCGCCCGCGTCTGGCGGCCGATCTCGGCGGTCAGGCGCAGCACTTCCAGGCGCTGGGCGAGCGCGCGGGAGACGCGGTCGAGCCGCGCCTGGAGGTCGAACGTCTCCAGGATCTCCTGCTTCTCGACCGGCGGGATGTCGAGATAGGCGGCGACGAGGTCGGCGAGCGCGCCGGGCTCGTTCAGCGCCTGCACCGTGTTGACCAGCCCCTCCGGCGCCTGCGGCAGAAGCTGCAACGCCTCCAGCGCCTGGTTGCGGAGGTGCAGCATGCGCGCCTCGATCTCGGTCGAGCGGGTCTCGGGCTCCGTGACGCGATAGACGCCCGCGGCGATGAAGGGCCGCTCCGCGATCCAGTCCAGCACGCGGAAGCGCTGCACGCCCTGGCAGACGAGCTGGTGCGACCCGTCCGGCGCGGTGACCCAGCGCAGGACATTCGCGACCGTTCCGGTGCGGTGCAGGTCCCCCGACGTCGGCTCCGCCGTCTGCGGGTCGCGCTGCATCACCACGCCGACCTGCTGGCCTTCGCGGAGCGCATACTGCACGGCGGCGACCGAGGATGGCCGTCCGACAACGAGCGGCATGACCGCGCCGGGGAACAGCACGGTCTCGCGCACCGGCAGGATCGGCAGCGCATCGGGCGGCAGGCTCGGCCCCCCGCCCCCGCCCGGGGCGGGGCCGAGATCGGGCGCGTGGCGGCGTTGGTCTTCCATCGGCATCTCCGCGGCTCAGATGGTTTTTTCGAGCCTGACCAACAAGCAGCCATGCACGAGCGAATGCCGCACGGAGGCGGCGTCGTAGCGCCCCGGCGGCAGCGGGACGCGGCGCTCGAACCGTCCGAGCGGCAGTTCAAGCCGATGGATCACGGCGGCGTGCAACTCGGGCGGCAATTGGCGCATGCCTGACACGCGCAGGACGCCGTCCTCGATCACGGCCTCGACAGCGGCAGGGTCCACGCCGGGGAGCGCGACGAGGATCAGCACCTCGCCTTCCGTCTCCAGCACGTCCGCGGGCGGCTGCCAGGCCGGAAGGCGCGCCGCCGCGGCGGCGCGGAGCGGCTCGAAGAAGCGGCGGTGCAGGCGCTCGGCGCGGGCGACGGCCTCGCACGCTTCGGCCCACATCCAGTTCTCGATCTCGTCCCTGCGCATCACGGAACTCCCCGCAGGCCGCCCGAGGCCCCGCCCGCTCGCCCGTCCGCGGTGCGGCCGGGACGCAGCGGGGGCGGGAGCGGCATCCGACGGACCACACCACCACCGCGCGGCGTGGCCGACAATGACCTGGATCAGAATGCCCGCCCTGCGCATTCGTTCCTGCCCTACGGCGGCGGCGCCCGGTGCGAACCTCGCCATCGGACCCGCGGCGTGCCCCGCCTCACAAGGGGGAGCCCGCCGGCCTAGGGAACCGCCGCCCGGCTCCCGGCTTCACCCCGCCGAACGACGACCGCGCGGAACCGACAGGCGCTGCCCTCCCCCGCCCGATGACGCCCAGGCTCTTCCTCGACCTCGACGGCGTGCTCGCCGACTTCGACCGCGGCGTGCAGGCCGTGACCGGCAGGCGGCCGGAGGGGCTGCCGCGGAAGGCGATGTGGGCCGCGCTCGCCCGCGCGCCGGACTTCTTCGAGACCCTGGAACTCATGGAGGATGCGGAGGCGCTCTGGCGGTTCAGCGCGCCGCACCGCCCGGCCATCCTCACCGGCCTGCCGCTCGGAAGCTGGGCGCCGGAGCAGAAGCGCCGCTGGGTGGCACGGGTGCTGGGCGCGCATGTGCCGGTCATCACCTGCATGAGCCGCGACAAGCCGCGCTGGTCCGGGCCGGGCCATGTCCTCGTGGACGACCGCGCCCCGGCGCGCGAGGGCTGGGAGCGCCGGAGCGGCGTCTTCGTCCACCACGTCTCGGCCGAGCGCAGCATCGCCGCGCTGCGGCGCCTCGGCTTCGAGGGGAGGCAGCCCCCGGGGAGCCGGGCGGTGGCAGAGTGAGGGGCGGCGTGCCCGTGCTTGCGCACCGTTCCGGCGGCCTCCCGGAAGCCGCCGCGCGCAGCGAAACTGCGGAACCATGGGGAACGAAGGCCCGTGGGCAGCCTTTGGGTCCCGCCGCCATACCGACTGAGGACCGACCGACGGCGCGCAACATGGACACCGCCACCGCCCCGGTCCGCGTCCGCGTCCGCGGCGCCGCGCGGCCGAAGGGCCCTTGCCGCAGCGCGGCCCGATGCCTCGTCGTCACCGCCGGGGCGTGCGCACCCGGTGGCGGCAGTCGGCCCTATCCTACGAGCCGCGCCCAGGCGGTGCCGGCGCTCCTTCCCGGCGGGTCCGCCTGCCCCGATCCTGCCGCGCACGAGCCCGCGCCGGCCGGCGGCGGCCGAGAGCGCGTGGCAAGGGAAGGAGGCGCAGGCCGATCGTGACCCAACCTTTCCGCGTGGTGATCGTCGGCGCGGGCTTCGGCGGCCTCGAGGCCGCGCGCGCCCTGGCGCGCGCAGGGCCGCCGCGCGGGACGGTCGAGGTCACCCTGGTGGACCGGCAGAACCACCACCTGTTCCAGCCGCTGCTCTACCAAGTGGCGACCGCCGCCCTCTCGCCGGGCGACATCGCCTGGCCGGCGCGGTCCATCTTCCGCCGGCAGCGCAACCTGGCCGTCATCATGGCGGAGGTCGCCGGCGTGGACACGGAGGCGCGGCTCGTCCACACGCGCGAGGGGCTCGCCCTCCCCTACGACGCGCTGATGCTCGCCACCGGCACCACACACTCCTATTTCGGCCGGGACGAATGGGCAGCGGTCGCGCCCGGCCTCAAGACCATCGCGGACGCGACCGAGATCCGCGGCCGCCTGCTGCTCGCCTTCGAGCGCGCCGAGATCGCGGCCGACGCGGACGAGCAGCGCCGGCTGCTCACCTTCGCCGTGGTCGGCGGCGGCCCGACCGGCGTCGAGATGGCCGGCGCGATGGTCGAGCTCGCGCGCCACACGCTGCGGGGCGAGTTCCGCCGCATCGACCCCGCCGCCATGACGCGCGTCGTGCTGATCGAGGCCGGGCCGCGGCTCCTGCCCAGCTTCCCCGAGGAGCTGTCGCGCTACGCGCACCGCTCGCTCGAGCGGATGGGCGTGCAGGTGCTGACGGAGACGCTTGTCACCGGCTGCGACGGCGAGGGCGTGCAGTGCGGCGACGGGCGGCGCATCCCCGCCAGCACCATCGTCTGGGCGGCGGGCGTGACGGCCACGCCGGCGGGCACCTGGATCGAGGCGCCGCGCGACCGTGCGGGGCGCATCACGGTGATGCCGGACCTCTCCGTCCCCGGTCATCCGGAGATCTTCGCCATCGGCGACCTCGCAGCGGCAACCGACGCGGAGGGGCGGCCGGTGCCGGGCATCGCGCCGGCGGCAAAGCAGATGGGCCGATATGTCGGCCGGCTGCTCGCCGCGCGGGCCGCCGGAGGGCAGCGCTCACCGGCGCCGCCATTCGTGTATCGCCACTACGGCGACCTCGCCACCATCGGACGCCGCTCCGCCGTGGTCGCGCTGGGCCGCATCCGCCTCACCGGCCTGATCGGCTGGTGGTTCTGGGGGATCGCCCACATCTGGTTCCTGATCGGCTTCCGCAGCCGCGTCGTCGTTTCCTTCGAGTGGCTGTGGAGCTACCTGACCTTCCAGCGCGGCGCCCGCCTGATCACCTGGCGGCGCCCGCGCGGCGGCGGCGACGCGCCGGGGCGGGGCTGACCTGCTCGACTCTCAGCCGGCGAGGGAGATCCAGAGGGCGATGACGGCGAGCGCGACGCCGAGCAGCGCGGCGCCGCAGAGGCCGAAGCCGAGCCGGGTGCCGCCATGGTCGAAGGCGTGCGGCGGCGGAGGGGGCCGCTCGCGCTCGGCGCGGCGTTCGGCAGCCACCGCCTTGGGGTCCTGCGGCGCCCCCGCCGCCTCGTCGTCGGTGCCGAGCGGCGACGCCGCCGGGTCGAGGGCCGGAACCTTGTCGCCGGTCGCGCCGCTGTCGATGTCCTGCCGGAGCTGCGCGGTCGTGGAGGTGCGCGAATGATCCGGGGAGGGCGGCGGCCGTGGCCGCGGCTCCAGCTCCGTCGGGTCGTCGTGCCGGGGCATGTCGTCGTCGGGGCGGGCCATGGGTAGCACTCCCTGCAGCCGGACCGAAGGCGAGGGAGAGGCAAGCGGACAGCGCTCTGCGCGCGGCCCGGAAACGGCGGCGACAGGCGGCGCCGGCCCCGACAGATCCCGGGCCCTCCCTCACGCCCCCGAACACGCCCCGTGACGGTGAGGCCACATGAACAGGCGGTGATTTCCCCGCCACAACGGCGCGGTGGCGGCCGGCGTCGCGCCGATGCAGCGGCCGCGTGCGCGCCCTACCCTCGCGCCACCACCTGACGCCAGAGCCCGACCAGTCCGCCGGGGAGGAAGGCGAGCACCACGATCAGCGTGCTGCCGAGCACGATCGCGTCCACATCCCCGCCGAAGGAGAGGAACCGCTCCTGCCCCAGGATCAGCGCCGTGCCGAGCAGCGGGCCGAGCAGCAGCCGGCGGCCGATGATGACCACGGCCGTCAGCATCAGCACGAGGAAATAGGTCTCGAACAGGTCCGGTCCGACATAGGCGCGCTGGTAGGCGTAAAGCCATCCCGCCGCGCCGCTGACCGGCGCCGAGAGCACCAGCACCGCGAGCCGCACCCGCCCGACATCCACCCCCGACATGGTCGCAAGCCGCGGGTTGAGGTGCGACATCACCGCGCGCGTGCCGAGCCGCGAGCGGCGGAACCGCGCCACGAGGTAGAGCGTGGCGAGCAGCAGCGCGAAGGCGACGGGCCAGAGCTCGGCGTCCGTGCCGGCGGTGAAGCGCAGCGGCCCGATGGAGAGGTCGAGCGGCGGCACGCCGACGATGCCGTCCGAGCCGCCGAGGAAGTCCCAGTTGTGCGCGATCGCCGCGGCGACGACGGCAGCAGCGTAGGTGACGAGGGAGAAGACGAACTCCCGCAGCCGCAGCGTGATCAGGCCGAGGAAGGCGGCGATCAGCGCCGATGCCGCCAGCGCGCCGAGCAGCGTCCCCCAGCCGCCCCAGCCGGCCCGCGTCGCGAGCAGCCCGGCGGCGTAGGCGCCCGCGGCGAAGAAGACGGTGTGGGCGAGGCTGACCTCGCCGAGGTCGGAGAGGACGAGGTCGAGCCCGTAGGCCATGACGGCGAAGATCGCGAGCACCACGCAGGCGCTGAGCACCCGCCCGCCGATCAGCGCGGGCAGGAGGTAGAACGCCGCGGCCGCAGCGACCAGCGCCAGGGCACGCAGTGCCGCGGTGCGCGATGCGCCGACGCGTGGCCCCGCGGGCCGCAGCGTGGCGCTCACCGCCCGCCCCCGCCGCGCGTGGCGAGGCCGCCCGGGCGCAGCACCAGCACGGCCGTCAGCACCGCGAAGCTTGCCGCCGTGGTGTAGGCGGGCGAGACGAAGCCGCCGAACAGCGCGTTGAACAGGCCGAGCCCGAGTCCCGCAAGGTAGCTGCCCGTCACCGAGCCAATGCCGCCGAGCACGACGACGACAAAGGTGACGATCACCTCCTCGAAGCCGATCGAGGTGAGGATCGGCGTGCGCGGCGCGACCAGCGCCGCCGCCAGCGCCACCGCCGCCCCCTCGAAGGCGAAGACGCCGAGATAGACCCGCCGCACATCAATCCCCGCGAGCTGGGCGAGCAGCGGATCCTCCGCCACCATCCGCGCGGTGCGGCCGAGCCGGCCGCCCTCCACGACCAGGCGCAGCAGGGCGAAGACAAGGATGGTGACGAGGACGATCAGCAGGTCCTGCATCGTCACCCAGGCGCCGGCGACCTCGAAGTCGATCAGGCTCGGCGGCGTCTCGAGGATCTGGGGGTTGCCGCCGAAGACCAGCGCCGCCGCGCCGCGCATCACGTGGCCGAAGCCGAGCGTGACGATCATGATCGAGACCAGGTTCTGCTCCAGCGTCAGCCGCATCATCACCATCTGCATGGCAAGGCCGAGGACGATCCCGCCGCCGATCGCGACGAGGACAGCCGCCGGGTAGGGCAGCCCGAGCCCCGCAAAGGCCCACCAGGTGACGAAGGCGCCGAGCATGTACATCTGGCCATGGCCGAAATTCACCAGCCGCGCGACGCCGAGCAGCACCGTCCAGCCGATCGCGATCAGCGCATAGGCATGGCCGAGGATGAGGCCGTTGATGATCTGCTGCAGCAGGTTCACGCCGCGCCCTCCCCGAGATAGGCCTGGATGATGCGCGGGTCGTCGCGCATCGCGGCGACCGGGCCCTCGGCCAGGACGCGGCCGCGCTCGATCAGCACGAGGCGGTCCACCACCTCGAGCGCGGCGCGGACGTTCTGCTCCACCAGGAGCACCGAGAGGCCGCGCTCGTCCACCAGGCGGCGCACCGTCTCCAGCACGCTGACGACGAGGCGCGGGGCGAGGCCGATCGAGGGCTCGTCCAGCACCAGCGCGCGCGGGCCGAGGCGCAGCGCGCGGGCGATGGCGAGCATCTGCCGCTCGCCGCCGGAGAGCTGCCCGCCGGTGTGGTCCAGTCGCTCGCGCAGGCGGGGGAAGAGGGTGAAGACCTCCTCCTCCGTGTAGGCGCGGTCCGTCATGCGGTCGGCGGAGGCGGCGAGGTTCTCGGCCACCGTCAGGCGGGCGAAGACGGCGCCGCCCTCCGGCACAAGCAGCAGGCCGCGGCGCACGCGCTCATGCGTCGGCAGGGCGGAGATGTCCTCGCCGTCGAGGCGCACGCGGCCGGAGACGCTCGGGCGCCCGCGCGACCAGCCGAGGAGCGCGTTCACCAGCGTGGACTTGCCCGCGCCGTTCGCGCCCACCACGCCGACCAGCTCGCCGGCGCCGAGCGCGAGCCGCGGCAGGTCGAGCGCCTGGTTGCCGCCATAGGCGACGCGGAGCGATTCGGCTTCCAGGACCGGCACCGCCTCGCTCATGCCGCGCGTCCCAGGTAAGCCTCCAGCACGCGCGGGTCGGCCTGGACCTCGCGCGGCGTGCCGGTGGCGAGCATCCGCCCCTGGTCGAGCACGACGATGCGGTCGGCGATCGCCATGATCAGGTCCATGTGGTGCTCGATCACCACCAGTGCCGCGCCGGACGCCTTCAGCGAGGCGAGCAGGTCGCGCAGCCGCAGCATGTCCTCCCCGCCGAGGCCCGCCGCCGGCTCGTCCAGCATCAGCACCTTCGCGCCCATGCCCCAGGCGAGGGCGATGGAAAGCATGCGCTGCGTGCCGTAGGGCAGGTTCGGCGGCCGGCGGCCATGCATCGCGCGCGGGATGCCGAAGCGCTCCAGGATCGCGGCCGCCTCCGCCTCCATCGCGCGCCGCCGCGCCGCCTCGCGCCATGGCGCGAGGATGCTGGCGGCGAGGCCCGTCCCGTGGTCGAGCGCGAGCACCGCCGTCATGTTCTCCAGCACGGTGAGGTCGGCGAAGAACGCGTTCTGCTGAAAGGCGCGCCGGAGCCCGAGCGGGGCGAGCCCGTGCGGCGGCACCTCCGTGACGTCGTGGCCCGCGAGCCAGACACGCCCGCTGCGCCGGACCATGTTGGTCGCCGCGTCGTAGCAACTGCTCTTGCCCGCGCCGTTCGGGCCGATGATGCCGAGGATCTCGCCGCCGTGGACCTCCCAGCTCACCCCCTCCAGCGCGACAAGCGCGCCGTAGCGGACGCCGAGGCCCTCGACACGCAGCGCAGCCGTGCGGTCGCTCACCGTGCGGCCTGAACCACGATCTTCCCGTCCCGCACGACGAACAGCGCGTGGTTGGACTGCAACTGCCCGTCCGGCGCGAAGGTCGCGGTGCCGAGGATCGTGTTGAGGAAGCTGCCGCCGCGGATGCGCCGCGCCACCGTCTCGCGGTCGAGGCTCTTCGTCTCGTTCGCCGCCATCGCCCAGACCTGCAAGGACGCGGCGCCGAGCGCCATGTACTTGTCCGCGGTGTGGCCGAACATCTCCTGCACCTTGCGCACGAAGCGCTGGTTCACCGGATTGGAGGCGAAGGGCTCGACGTCCGGGAAGTAGATGTCGGCGCCGACGACGCCGTTCGCCGCCTCGCCCGCCACCTGGATCACGCTCGGCGCGATGGTGCCGACGGCGGTGATCAGCTCGCCGCGGATGCGCAACTGCCGCGCCTGGCGGATCAGCGCCGGCATGCCGAGGCTCTCGCTGGCGTTGATCGCGACCACCGCGTCCGGATTGGCGTTGCGCACATTCGTCAGCGCCACGCGGAAGTCGGCCTGGGTGAAGGGGAAGCGCTCCTCCGCCACCCTCTGGTAGCTGTGGCCGGCGGCCTTCAGCTCGTTCTCGATCGAGGCCTGCGCGCCGTTGCCGTAGGCGTCGTTCTGGGTGAGGAAGGCGATCCGCCGGAAGCCGGAGCGCGCGATGTATTGCGCGATGACGCGCCCGTCCTGGCTGTTGGAGGAATTCAGCCGGATCGCCAGCGGATTGCCGCCACCGGAGAGGATCTGGTCGGCCTTGGAGATCGCCGTGATGTCGAGGATGCCGGCGCGCGCGATCACCGGCTGCATGGCGAGCGTGACCGGGCTGTTCCAGCCCTCGATGATCACGGCGACGCGCTCGGCGATCATCTCGTTGGCGCGGCTCACGCCAACGGCGGGGGTGGATTCGTCGTCGCGCTTGAGCACGGTGACCTGGCGCCCGAGCACCCCGCCCGCCTCGTTGACCAGCGCCGCCATCGCCTCGATCGCCTGGACCACGTTCTGGCCCTGTGGCCCGGCGCCGCCGCTCAAGGGGAAGATCGCGCCGACCTTGATCGGCTCCTGCTGCGCGCGGGCGATGGCCGGCGCCGCGAGCGCGGCGAGGGCAAGTGTCGTGGCGTGCCTGCGGGTGATGGCCATGACGGACGGTCCTCCCTTATGCCGGCCGGTGTTCCGTGCCGGATCGTTGCCGGCATGCTCCACCGCGTCGCGCGCCAGTGTCAACGCGCCGCTGTGCCTCAGGGCGGCAGGATGCGCCGGCGCTGCAGCTCGCGCAGCCACCATTCGAGCATCTCGGCGCTGTCAACGCAGTCGCCGAAGCCCGCCTGGCGGATCTTGATGGTGCTGAGGATCGAGGCGGTCTGCCCGGGGCGGCTGAAGGCGAAGTCGGCGAACTGCCAGGAGGTGCCGATCATCGCGTCCAGGTCCGGCGCGGCCAGCCCGTATCGTTCCACGATGCGCCGCCACACCGGCGCCTTGTCCGCCATGATGGCAACGAGCGACATCGGATGCGGCGCGCCGATCTCCATCCCGAACACGCGCGCGAGCACGGGGAACAGGCTCTGCCAGTCGAACACGTCGCCGTTGGTGACGTTGAAGATCTCGTTCGCCGCGGCCGGCGACCCGCCCGCCCAGGCGATGGCGCGGGCGAGCAGGCGCGCATCCGTCGCCTCGGTGAGCCGCGTGCCGCTGCCGGGCCAGATGAGGGGCAGGCCCAACTCCCGGCTGATCGCGGCATAGGCGCCCATCGCGGCGAGTAGGTTCATCGCGCTGCCGGCGGCGTAGCCGATCACCGCCTGCGGCCGCAGCACGGTCCAGGTCCAGCCGGCGCCGGACGCCTGGCGCGCGCGGATGAAGTCCTCCTGCGCCCAGTAGAAGTTCGGGTGGATGTGGCGCGGCGCGCTCTCCTTGCCGGGGATCGGCATCTGGCCGAGATGCACGCCGTAGGCCTTGGTCCCCTGCATCAGCGCGACGTGGCGCAGCCCGGGATTGTTCGGCTCCACCGCGTCCATCAGGTTGGCGAGCATCGCCGCGTTGGTGGCGATCTGGTCGCTCTCAAGCCAGCCCTTGCCGAGCTCCGGCTTCTCGTAGAGCGCGCAATAGACGATGTGCGTCACGTCGCGCAGCTCGCCGAGCTTCACGCGGCAATCCGCCGCATCGCGCAGGTCGGCCGAGACGAAGCGCGCGCGGGTGGGGAAGTCCGGGGCGCGCCGGGAGAGCGCCACGATGTCCCAGCCCGGCAGCGCCTCGTAGTGCTCCAGCACGGCGCGGCCGACGATGCCGAGCGCGCCCGCGATCAGAACCTTGCCCGTCGCCACGATCGTTCCCTCCCCCTGTTCTCCGGCCGACGCTACTGTTCGCCGCCGGCGCCCGGCAAGCCACGCCGCCGCCGCTGTTCCCCGGAGGAAACCGCCGATGAAGATCGTGGATGCCCAGGTGCACATCTGGTCCAGCGGCACGCCGAGCGGCGAGCACCGCAAGGTGCCCGTGTTCACCGCCGAGGAACTGCTCGCCGAGATGGACGAGGCCGGCGTGGACGCCGCGGTGATCCACCCGCCGGTGAGCTGGGATCCCGATTCCAACGCCCTCGCCGAGGACGCCGCGCGGCGCTACCCGGACCGCTTCGCCGTGCTCGGGCAGGTTCCCCTCGACCGGCCGGAGGAGAGCCGCAAGCTGCTCGAGACGTGGCGCGAGCGCCCTGGACAGAAGGGCCTGCGCTACCCGCTCGTGCGCCCGGAGCAGCAGACCTGGCACGAGGACGGCACCATGGACTGGCTCTGGCCCACGGCGGAGCGCCTCGGCCTGCCGGTCGCCAGCATGGCCTGGCGCTTCCTGCCCGTGTTCCGCTCGATCGCCGAGCGCCATCCGAATCTGCGCCTCATCATCGACCATTGCGGCCTGGTGCGGAGCGCCAAGGACGAGGCCGCCTTCGCCAATCTCGACGAGCTTCTGTCCCTCGCGAAGCTGCCCAACATCGCGGTGAAGGCAACCGGCGTGCCGGCCTATTCCTCGCAGCCCTACCCCTTCCGCAACATCCATGACGGGCTGCGCCGCATCTACGACGCCTTCGGCCCGCACCGCTTCTTCTGGGGCACCGACATCACCCGCATGCCGTGCAGCTACCGCCAGTGCGTGACCATGTTCACCGAGGAACTGCCCTGGCTCTCCGGCCGGGAGCTGGAGCTGGTGATGGGCCGCGCCCTCTGCGACTGGATCGGCTGGAAGCTCCCGTTCGACTGACCGGCGCGGGGGGCACCGTCGCCTCCCGCTTCCGCCGCGCGCGCCACGACCGTTAGAGTGTCGGGGATCCTGTCCCGCCACCGTGGAGGCCCCCATGGAGTTCGGCATCGCGATCCCGACCGACGCGGAGAGCTGGAAGCTCGTCCAGCGCGCCGAGGAACTGGGCTTCACCACCGCCTGGTTCTACGACACGCAGATGCTGAGCGCGGACTGCTTCGTCGCGATGGGCGCGGCGGCGGTGAAGACCTCGCGCATCCGCCTCGGCACCGGCGTGGTGATTCCCTCCAACCGCATCGCGCCGGTCACGGCCAACGCCTTCGCGACGCTCAACAAGCTCGCGCCGGGGCGGATCGACATGGGCCTCGGCACCGGCTTCACCGGGCGCCGCGCCATGGGCCTCGGTGCGATGAGGCTCGCGGAGTTCGAGGAATACCTCCGCGTCATGCTCGCCCTGCTGCGCGGCGAGACGGTGGGGACGGAGGTCGAGGGCAAGCGCCGCAAGATCCGCTTCCTCAACCCCGAGCTCGGCCTGTTCGACACGAAGACGCCGATGCGCCTGCACATCGCCGCCGCCGGGCCGAAGGCACGGGCGCTGACGGCCAGGCTCGGCGCCGGCTGGATCAACTTCTTCTCCGACGTCCCGGGCGCCGTCGCCATGCTGCGCGAGATGCAGGCGGCCTGGGCGGCGGCGGGCCAGGCGCGGGAGGCGTTGATCTCCACCGCCTTCGTCCTCGGCTGCGTGCTCGAGGAGGGCGAGCCCTACGACTCGCCGCGCGCCGTTGCCCAGGCCGGGCCGCGCGCGGCGGTGCTGCTGCACCGCGCGGCGGACGAGGCGCTCTCCGGCCTGCCGAACATCACCCCGGTGCCGGAGTCCTGCCGCGCCGCCGTGGAGGGCTACGTCGCCGTCGCCCGAGGCTTCGAGCCGAAGGACGCGCCCTGGCTGCAGAACCACCGCGGCCACCTGATGTTCGTCCGTCCCGACGAGCGCCCTTTCATCACCGCGGACCTGATCCGCCTCAGCAGCTTCACCGCGACCGAGGCGGAGCTGAAGCGGCGCATCGGCGACCTGCGCGACGCAGGCTACACCCAGTTCACCGTGCAGATCGTGCCGGGACAGGAACAGGCGATCGAGGACTGGGGCCGAATCAAGCGGGCCTTCGGCTGAACCGGCGGACGGCCCGGTTGCTGCCCGGCGCCGCCCGCGCGAGGCTGGCACAGGCGCACGCGCAACGCACCGGAACAGGAGGAACGGCCATGGGACGACTGGACGGAAAGGTAGCCCTCATCACCGGCGCGGCCTCGGGGATGGGGGCCTCGATGGCGCGGATCTTCGCGCGCGAGGGGGCGAAGGTCGCGGTCTGCGACCTGCTGGAGGATGAGGGCCGCGCCGTCGTCGCCGAGGTCGCCGCCTCTGGCGGCACGGCGCGCTTCCTCCGGCTCGACGTCGCCGACGAGGCACAGTGGGAGGCGACGGTCGCCGCGGTGCTCGGCGAGTGGGGCCGGCTCGACGTGCTGGTGAACAATGCCGGCATCTCCGGCAGCGCCACCAACGACCTCTACGACACCGCGCTGTGGGACCGAATCATGGCGGTGAACGCGCGCGGCGCCTTCCTCGGCGTCAAGCACGGCGTGGCGGCGATGCGGCGCACGGGGGGCGGCTCGATCATCAACATCTCCTCGATCTCCGGCGTGGTCGGGCAGGAGCGCATCCATTGCGCCTACAACGCCTCCAAGGCGGCGGTGCGGCTGCTCACCAAGGCGGTGGCGGTGCAGGAGGGGCCGGCCGGCATCCGCGTGAACAGCATCCATCCCGGCCTGATGCCGCCGATGCGCACCTCCGGCGCCACGGCCGATCCGGTGTTCCGCGCGAAGATGATGCAGCACGTGCCGATGGGCCGGCCCGGACGCGTCGAGGAGGTGGCCTATGCGGCGCTGTTCCTCGCCTCCGACGAAAGCTCCTACATGACCGGCACCGAGTTGCATGTGGACGGCGGCTATCTTGCCTCCTGAGCCCTCGCCGGCGGAAAGGCGACGGTCGCCGTGACGACGGAGGCGGCCGCGCCCAAGACGCTGCTGATCGTCTTCCATTCGCTCACCGGCGGCACGCGGCAGATGGCGGAGGCAGCCGCGCGCGGCGCAGCGCAGGCGGAGCCGGGCCTTTCCGTCCGCCTGCTGCCGGCGCGCGAGGCCGGCGCCGAGGACGTGCTCGCGGCCGACGGCTACATCTTCGCCGCGCCGGAGAACCTCGCCGCCCTGGCCGGCGTGATGAAGGACTTCTTCGACCGCACCTACTACCCGGTGCTCGACCGCATCAACGGCCGTCCCTACGCGACGCTGATCTGCGCCGGCAGCGACGGCACCAACGCGGCCCGCCAGATCGCGCGCATCGTCACCGGCTGGCGCCTGCGCCCCGCGGCCGAGCCGCTGATCGTGATCACCCACGCGCAGACGCCGGAGAGGATCCTCGCCCCCAAGACGATCGGCCCCGAGGACCTCGCGCGCTGCGAGGAGCGCGGCGCAGCCCTGGCGGCGGGCCTGGCGATGGGCATCTTCTGAGCGCAGGAGGGGCGAAGGAGGCGGCCCCGCGCCCCCGGCGGTCGCGCCTCGCCCTCGGTTAACCCTTCCGGCCGGCCGCGCGTATAGATGAGCCGCTCATGCCCGTGATTCGCCGCCTCCCCGAAACCACTGCCAACCGCATCGCCGCCGGCGAGGTGGTGGAACGCCCGGCCGCGGCGGTGAAGGAGCTGGTCGAGAACGCGCTCGACGCCGGGGCCACGCGCATCCAGGTCACGCTGGAGGAGGGCGGCATCGGCCGCATCCTGGTCGAGGACGACGGCAGCGGCATGGATGCCGCCGACCTCGCCCTCGCGGTCGAGCGCCACGCTACCTCCAAGCTGCCGGAGGAGGCGGCGCTGTTCCGCATTGCCACCCTCGGCTTCCGCGGCGAGGCGCTGCCCTCGATCGGCGCGGTGGCGCGGCTCGCCATCACCTCGCGCCTGCGGGGGGCGGCGGAGGCGCACCGGATCACCGTCGAGGCCGGCCGCAAGTCGGAGGTGAGCCCCGCCGCCGGCCCGCCCGGCACGCGCGTCGAGGTGCGGGACCTGTTCTTCGCCACCCCGGCGCGGCGCAAATTCCTCCGCGCCCCGCGCACCGAGGCCGAGCACGCCGTCGAGGCGGTGCGCTGCCTCGCCCTGGCCTGGCCCGAGGTAGCCTTCCGCGTGGTGAGCGACGGGCGCGAGGCGCTGGCCCTGGCGCCCGCGGCGGACCGCATCGCACGGCTGCACGACCTGCTGGGCGCGGAATTCGCCGCCGCCGCGGTGCCGGTGCGCGGCGCCTGGATGGACCTCACGCTCGACGGCCTCGCCGCACTGCCGGGCTACACGCGGGCGACGGCGGCGGAGCAGCATCTCGTCGTCAATCGCCGCCCCGTGCGTGACCCATTGCTGCGCATGGCGCTGCGCGTCGCCTATCGCGGCCTGATCGACGCCGGACGGCATCCGGTCGCGGCGCTGTTCCTCGACATCCCGCCGGAGGCGGTGGACGTGAACGTCCACCCGATGAAGACCGAGCTCCGCTTCCGCGAGGCCGAACGGGTGCGCGGCGCGCTCATCGCCTCGCTGCGCCGTGCCCTGGAGGTGGGGGCCGGCGCGGCAGTCGCCGGTGCGGCGATCCCGCCGGCTGCGGGCACCGCTGCGGCCGGCGGGGCAGAAGCGGCAGCCCTTGGGGCGGGAGTGCCGGGCTTCACGCTCGCCACGCCGGCGCCTCCGGCAGCGGCCGGCGGTTTCGCCGAGGCGCCCCCGCTGCCACTCGGCTTCGGCGCGGCGGTGGCGGCCTGGGCCGGTGGCGGCCGTCGCGATCTGCC
>ERZ777003.2954-NODE-2954-length-17842-cov-5.198347_pt1 | contig 17842 bp, 14 predicted proteins | sample MGYA00374956_ERZ777003 | MGnify/ENA primary metagenome ERZ777003 (study PRJEB29302, sample SAMN06268252) | bioreactor metagenome | isolation source: Joint BioEnergy Institute, California, USA | place: USA:Joint BioEnergy Institute, California, USA | collected... | reverse complement strand
GGACGGGCTGAGGCCGGCATTCGACGACGCGCTGGACGCATGGATGGCGGTGCAGCACATCCGCAGCGGGCCGGTCGGCTTCGGCATGCGCGGCGAACGCATCCACTACTGGCCCGACCGGCGCGGCACCGGCGGCCGCCAGCTCGACCAGATGCTGGCCCTACGCCCCGAAAACATCACCGCCGAGAGCCTCGCCGGCGGCAGCGTCGCGCTGCAGGGCTTTCCCGCACTCGAGCGCCTGCTGACCACGGAGGCCGAGGACGGACTCGACACGTTCGAGTGCGGCTTCGCGGCCGCCATCGCCGACAACCTCGCCGTCCTGGGCGCGGAGCTGGTCGCTGACTGGACCGGCCCCGATGGCGAGGCCGGGATCATCGCCACCGCCGGCGATCCGGAGTCCTTCTACCCCAGCGCGCGCGACGTCAGCGCCGACATCTACCGCGGCCTCTACGAGGCACTGCAGATCACGAGCCAGGACAGGCTGGCCGCACCGCTGGGCAGCAGCATCGACAACGCCCGGCCGCGCCTTGCCGAGCTGTGGCGCAGCGGCCGTTCGGTCCGCAATCTCACGGTCAGTCTGCAGGGCATGGTCGACCTGTTCGCCGGCGGCGACGGCTATGGCTTCGAGGACGCGCTGGTCGAGACCGGCAACGGCACACTGGCCGAAGCCATCCGGACGAAGCTGGAGGCGGCGATCGGCATCGCCGAGGCGCTGCCGCTGCCGCTGCCAGACGCGGTGGCGGACCCGGAGATGCGGCCGCAGGTGGAGCGGCTGCACGCGCTGGTGGACGGCGTGCGCGAGCACGTCGGCGCCGAGCTGGGCGGCGCGCTCGGGCTGCCGATGGGATTCAACAGCCTCGACGGAGACTAGCCAGCCGTGGCCGAGATCACCCGCCGCGCGCTCCTCGCCCTGCTCGCCGCCGCCGGCGCCCTGCCCGCGCCGGGCGCGCTGGCGCAGGCGCGCGGAACCGCCCGCTACCTCAGCTCGGTGGGCGACGCCGCCGGCAGCCACGCCTTCGCCGGGCTCGACGGCGACGGCCGCATCGCCTTCCGCCACCCGCTGCCGGACCGCGGCCACGGCGTTACCGTGCATCCCGCGGGTCGCCACGCGCTGATCGTCGCGCGCCGGCCGGGGACCTTCCTCCACGTCGTCGACCTCGCCGACGGCAGCCCGGTCGCGGCGGTAACCAGCCCGGCGAACCGGCATTTCTACGGTCACGCAGTCTATTCCGCCGACGCCGCCCTGCTCTACGCCACCGAGAACGCGTGGGCCGAGGGCGACGGCGTGATCGGCGTGTATGACGTGGCGGCCGGCTACGCCCGGGTCGGAGAGTTCGCCTGCCACGGCATCGGCCCGCACGAGCTGCGGCTCATGCCCGACGGGCGGACGCTGGCGGTGGCAATCGGCGGCATCCGCACCCATCCGGATCACGACCGCGATCCGCTGAATCTGGACACGATGCAGCCGTCGCTGGCCTATCTCGACGCCGCCGACGGTCGCCTGCTCCACCGCGCCAGCCTCGACCCGGCGCTGTTCCAGCTCGGCATCCGCCACCTGGATGTGACCGCCGATGGCCGGGTGGGGCTCGCGCTGCAGTACGAGGGGCCGGAGCGCGACGTCATGCCGGTCGCCGCCGTCCAGCAGGGCGACGGCCCGATCCGGCTGCTCGAAGCCCCGGCGGCGGTCGCGCGGCGGTCGCGCAACTACGGCGGCAGCGCCCGTTTCGACGCCAGCGGCCGCGTCCTCGCCGTCACCTGCCCGCGCGGCAGCATGGCGCTGTTCTGGGACGTGGATGAGGCGCGCTTCCTCGGGCGGGCTGCCGTCTCCGACGGCTGCGGGGTCGCCGCACTGCCCGGCGCGGGCCGCTTCATCATCGCCAGCGGGGCCGGCGGGCTCGTGCTGGTCGAGGCGCTCGCCCCCGACGGGCCGGCCGTGCGCGCCCTCGCCGGCGGCGACGCCGACGCGCTGTTCTGGGACAACCACCTCACCATCACCGGAACCTGAGCTCCCGCCGGGGCGTTTCCGCCTGACGAATGCAACAGGCCCCGGTGCCAGCACATGGCAGCCCGTCCGATCTGGAAAGGACAGCTCCGCCTTTCCCTCGTCTCGATCGCGGTGGAGCTCTACACCGCCACCAGGTCCGGCGCCCGGATCAGCTTCCGCCAGATCCACGAGCCGAGCGGCAAGCCGATCCGCTACGAGAAGGTGGCCGAAGGCGTCGGGCCCGTCCCGAAGGACGAGATCGCCAAGGGCTACCAGGTCGACAGCGGGCAGTACGTGCTGCTGTCGGAGGAGGAGGTGGATGCGGTCAAGCTGGAGACGAAGCGGACCTTCGAGCTGATCCAGTTCGTCGGCGCCTGCGAGATCCCGCCGCTCTACTTCGACAAGCCCTACTACCTGGTTCCGGCCGACGAGCTGGCGCACGACGCCTATCGCGTGGTGCGCGATGCGCTCCGCAACACCGAGACCGTCGGTCTCGGCCAGGTGACGCTGCGCGGCCGTGAGTACATCGCCGCCGTGCGGCCGTGCGGCGACGGCCTGCTCCTGGAGACGCTGCACTACGCGGACGAGCTGCGCCAGGCACACCCGCTGTTCCGCGAGATCTCGGGCGAGAAGGCGGAGCCTGACCTGCTCGAGGTCGCGACCGCGCTGATCGAGCGCAAGCGGGCGCCGTTCGACGCCAAGGCGTTCACGGACAACTACACCACCGCGCTGAAGGAGCTGGTCGACCGCAAGCTGCGCTCGAAGCGGACGAGGAAGGTGACCGCAGAGGAACGCAAGCGCGAGGAGGCGGCCGCCGGCCGCAGCAATGTCGTGGACCTGATGTCGGCGCTGAAGAAGAGCCTGGAGGGGTCGAAGCCGGCCGCATCCTCGAAGGCGACGAAACCGGCGTCGGGGAAGGCCCCGGCGAAGAAGGCGGCGCCGAAGCGCAAGTCGGCCTGACCGATGGGAGCCGCTGCACGACCCGGACAGGGGGCTGGCCGAAGGCAAGCTGCACTTCCGGCTCCACGGCCAGCGGATGACCGGCGGCTGGGCGCTGGTGCGGATGCGCGGCCGCGAGAAGCGGGAGAACTGGCTTCTGGTCAAGGAGCGGGACGAGACGGCCGACGACGCGGGCGACAGCCTGGTGGAGACCTTCCGGACCAGCGTCGCCACCGGCCGCTCGATGGACGAGATCGCCGCCGGCCCCGACCAGTGGACCCGCGAGGCCGGCCGCTCGAAGAAGACACCGGCGAAGCGCCCGGCCAGCCCCCGCAAGCGGGCCGGGGGCGCACCGCCAGCCTTCCGCAGCCTGCAGCTCGCGACATTGGTCGAAAGCGTGCCGGAGGGGGACGGCTGGCTGCACGAGGTCAAGTTCGACGGCTACCGCTGCCTTGCCGCCGTCGGCAGCGGCGCCGTGCGCTGCTACAGCCGCTCCGGCCTCGACTGGACGAAAAAGTTCGCACCGGTGGCCGAGGCGCTGCGTGGCCTCGACTGTGGCAGCGCGCTGATCGACGGCGAGATCGTCGCCCGCGACGCCGGCCCCGCCTCCTCCTTCTCGGCGCTGCAGAAGGCGCTCGGCTCCGGCGGCGGGCTCACCTACTACGCCTTCGACCTGCTTGCGCTGGACGGCGCCGACCTGACGAAGAAGCCGCTCGCCGAGCGCAAGGACACCCTGCACCGGCTGCTGCAGGGCGCGTCCCTCGAACCGGCCGTGCAATACAGCGAGCATGTGCAGGGCAATGGCGACAAGGTGCTGGCCGCCATCTGCCGCGCCGGGCAGGAAGGGATCGTCTCCAAGCGTGCCGACGCCCCCTATCGCGGTGCCCGGACCCGGACGTGGCTCAAGGTGAAGTGCGACCGGCGCCAGGAGTTCATCATCGGCGGCTGGGCCCCGAGCGACAAGAAGGGCCGGCCGTTCTCGTCACTGCTGCTCGGCACGGTCGAGGGCGGCGTGCTGCACTATCGCGGAAAGGTCGGCGCCGGCTACACTGGCGACGCGCTGGAGAGGGCGGCGGCGCTGCTCGCCGCCGACGCCCGCCCGGACAGCCCCTTCGCCGCGGTGCCGCGCCCGGTCGCCCGCAACGCGCGCTGGGTGGCGCCGCGACACGTCGCCGAGGTCCGCTTCACCGAGCTGACCGACGAGGGCCATATCCGCCACGGGGTGTTCCTGGGGCTGAGAGAGGACAAGGAGGCGGAGGAGGTGTCACTGGAGCAGGCGGCAGGCGACGGCGACGGCACGGGCGACAGCGTCCGCGGCATCCGGCTCACCCACCCGGACCGCGTGCTCTACGCCGACCAGGGCCTGACCAAGCGCGATCTCGCCCGCTATTACGACCGGATCGCGGAGCGGATGATGCCGCTGATCCAGGACCGGCCGCTGTCGCTGGTGCGCTGCCCCCAGGGCAGCGAGGCCAAGTGCTTCTTCCAGAAGCATGCCGGGGAAGGGTTCCCCGAGGCGCTGGCCCAGGTCGAGATCGAGGAGAGCTCGGGCGAGCGCAAGCCCTATCTCTACGCCCGCGACGCCGCCGCGATCGTCGCCGCGGTGCAGATGGGCACGCTGGAGTTCCACATCTGGGGCTGCCGCGCCGATCGGCTGGACAAGCCCGACCGGCTCGTCTTCGACCTCGACCCGGACGTCGGCATCGGCTTTGACGGGGTACGCACCGCAGCGGCCGACCTCCGCGACCGGCTGGCGGAGGTCGGGCTGGAGAGCTGGCCGCTGGTCACCGGCGGCAAGGGCGTTCACGTGGTGGTGCCGCTGCGCCGCAGCGCGGGCTGGGAGGAGGTGAAGGGCTTTGCGAAGGCGTTCGCCCGGATGATGGTCGCCGCCGAGCCGGACCGCTTCATCGCGACGATGTCGAAGGCGAAGCGGAAGGGGAAGATCTTCGTGGACTGGCTGCGCAACGAGCGCGGCGCCACCGCCATCGCGCCCTATTCGACACGCGCCCGTGCCGGCGCGCCGGTGGCGCTGCCGGTGTCGTGGGACGAACTGTCGCGACTGAAGGCCGCCAACCTGTTCACGGCCGCCGACGCCGTTGCGCGGCTGTCGGAGCCGGATCCGTGGAAGGCGGCCGCATCGCCCCGGCAGGCGATCACGCGCGCAGTGCAGTCGCGGCTGGCGGACGCGGGCGGGTAACCCGGACCGCATGCAGCGGCAACTGCGAGGGACCCGCCCGGCCGCCGCACAAATCCGCTCCCCGGCGGGCCCACCTCTGCTACTATCGGCAAAACGTTTCAGGAAACCCGGAGGTTACGCCCATGACCGCCGCCCGAGCCCTTGCCCCCGACGAGGCGCAGGCGCTGCGCAACCGCCTGGCGGAGGACGGCTTCGTCGTCATCGAGGGACTGCTGCCGAAGGACACGGTGCGCGAGCTGAAAGCCCTGGTGGATGCCCGGCTGGCCTACGAGCGCGAGCATCCGTTCGACCCGGGCGACGGTCCGGCCGCCCCGGGCGACGAGCGCTACTGCGGCGAGTATGGCCCGTTTCTCGCCGACAAGGAGGAGCAGGCCCGGGTCATGCGCCGCATCCGGGCGGACCGTGCGCGCGAGTTCAACACGCCATGGCCGGTGCCGCCGGAGGAGGTCTGCATCAGCTTCTTCCACATCCCGTCGATTTTCGACGAGGGCCGGTCGCAGCGCATCTTCAACCTGATCAACAAGGAACCCGCCTTCGCGCCGCTGATCGAGCATCCCGCGGTGCTCGACATCATGGACGCGGAGCTGGGCCGCGACGCGATCCTGCTCGACGTCAGCGTCAACAATGTCGGCGCCCACACCGACAGCGGCGGCTGGCACATCGACTCGCCGATCACCCAGGTGCCAGAGCCGCTGCCGGAGTTCACGCTGGCGATCCAGACCGTGTGGATGCTGGACGACTTCACCGCCGCCAACGGCGCGACCCACGTGGTCCGCGGCAGCCACCTCACCCGGCGCAAGCCGCCGAAGGGCAAGGGTCCGCTCGAGAACGAGGTGGTCCTGGAAGGCCCGGCCGGTTCGCTGGCCATCTGGCTGTCGCAGACCTGGCACCGGCACGGCGCCAACAGCACCGATGCCGCCCGCACCGGCGTCATCGCCCAGTACGGTCGCGCCTGGGTCAAGCCCTTCGTCGACCTGCGCACCCCGCTCACCGCCGAAACGGCGGCGCGCTTCTCGCCGCGGCTCCGCTACATGATGGGCTGCAACGCCAACGCCCCGGTCCGCGGCTGATCCGGCGTCCGGGTCCCGGCAGGCGGGACCCGGTTTTATGAAACGTTTACCCGACCTCTGCGAATTTGTGGCCCTCCCAATCAGGGGCCTGTCATGCCTGCATCCCGCCAGTTCCGGATCACGACGGCCGTCTACGCCCTTCTCGTTGCGGCCGCCGGCCTCCTTGCCCTGGGCGGCTACTGGCTTCTGGACATCACCGCGGACAAGATCGTCGCCACCCAGGCGGAGCGGACCTCCGTCGGCTGGGCGAACTATGCCAGCGCCCAGCTGCCGCGGCTGGAGGAGATCCTGGACGGCGGCCCCATCACGGAGTCGGAGCGGGAATTCCTGCGCGGCGTGCGCGACTTCGGCGGCGTCTTCCGTTTCAAGCTGTTCGACCTGGAGGGCCGGCTGCGGCTGGTCTCGGACGACCTCAGCACCGACGGGATCGCCGCCGCCGACAGCGGCCTCCACTCCCAGACCGCCCGCGCGGTGATCGCGTCCGGCGAGCCGACCACCACGCTTCAGGATGGCGCCGGCAGGCGCGACCGCCCCCCGGCCTACGCGGAAAGCTACGTGCCCATCCTCCGCGACGGCCGCGTCATCGGCGTCGTCGAGGTCTATGTGGACCAGACCCGCGAGGCCGCCGCCCAGCGCCTGGAGTTCCGCGCCTTCGCCTTCCGCATCGTCGGGCTAACCCTGATCGTGCTCTGCCTGCCGGGCGTGCTCCTCATCATGATGGGCCGCAAGCTGAAGCGGCAGAACCAGATCCTCGAGGTGGAGCGGTCCCGTGCCCTCGCCGCGGAGCGGACGAAGTCCGAGTTCCTGGCCAACATGAGCCACGAGATCCGGACGCCGATGAACGGCATCATCGGCATGGCCGAGCTGCTGAACCGCACCCAGCTCGACCGCAAGCAGGCGATGTACGCCAACGTGATCATCAAGTCCGGCCACGCGCTGGTCACGGTGATCAACGACATCCTCGACTTCTCGAAGATCGATTCCGGCCAGCTCGAGCTCGACCCCGCCCCGTTCAAGCTCAACGAGGCGGTCAACGATGTCACCACCCTCCTGTCGGCCAACGCCCAGGAAAAGGGCATCGAGCTGATCGTGCGCGTTCAGCCCGACCTGCCCGAAATGGTGGTCGGCGATGCCGGCCGCGTGCGCCAGATCATCACCAACCTGCTGGGCAACGCGATCAAGTTCACCGAGTTCGGCCACGTGCTGATCGACGTTTCCGGCACCGTCCGCGCCGGCGCCAACCCGCCCATGGTCGACCTGGTGTTCCGCGTGGACGACACCGGCATCGGCATCCCGGCCGACAAGCTGGAAACCGTGTTCGAGAAGTTCTCGCAGGTCGACAGCTCCTCGACCCGGCGCCATGAGGGAACGGGCCTCGGCCTCGCGATCTCGAAGATGCTGGTCGAGAAGATGGGCGGGCGGATCTGGGTGGATTCGGTCGTCAACCGCGGTTCATCCTTCTTCTTCACCCTGCCGCTGCCGATCCACGGCGACACGGTCCGCCGCCACCAGGTGCCGGTGGACCTGACCGGCAAGCGGATCCTGGTCATCGACGACAACGCGGTGAACCGCGCGATCCTGCAGGAGCAGCTCAGCTCCTGGCGCTTCGAGGAATCGACGGCGGCGACCGGCATGGAAGGCATCGCCCGGCTGGCCCAGGCCGCGGTCAGCGGCAGGCCGTTCGACCTGGTGATCCTGGACTACCACATGCCGGGCATGGACGGCGCCGCCGTCGCTACCGCGATCCGCGAGATGGCGGCGCTGGACGGCCTGCCGATCATCATGCTGACCTCGGTGGACCAGCCGGTGGAGGGCGGGTTCTTCAGCCGCCTCGGCATCCAGGGGCATCTGGTCAAGCCGGCCACCTCCTCGCGCCTGCTCGACCTGATCACCACCGTGCTGCAGGAGGCGCCGCGCCATCACGAGGCGGCGACGGAGGCCGCGGCGGAGCAGCCCGCGGCGGCCGACGGCGACAGGCCGGCGCTGCCGGCGCCCGCCGCCGGGCCCCGCCGGGTGGACGTGCTGGTCGCCGAGGACAACGAGATCAACCGCGCTGTCGTCGAGCAGATCCTCGCCGGGGAGCGGCTCGGGATCACCATGGCCTGCAATGGCGTGGAAGCAGTGGCCCGGTTCAAGGCCGACCGGCCCCGGGTGGTGCTGATGGACGTGTCGATGCCGGACATGAACGGCTTCGAGGCGACCCAGGCCATCCGCGCGTACGAGCGGGAGCAGGGGCTGGCGCCGACGCCGATCATCGCCCTCACCGCCCACGCGCTGAAGGGCGACCGCGACATGTGCCTCGACGCCGGCATGGACGACTACCTGGCGAAGCCGGTGCTGCCGGAGGACCTGATCCGCAAGCTCGCCGAGTGGATGGAGCGGCAGGCGGCCGAGCCGGAGGAGCGGGTTCGCGCCGCCGTCTGACCTGCCGGCGGCCGCGCGGCGCTTTCGCGCGCCCGTCCCCTATGGGCAGGCCCGCCGGCCCGGCCTATAGTCGCTGCCATGCACACGGTCTTCACGGTGGCGTTCATCATCGCCCTGGCGGCGACGGTCGGCGTGCTGTTCACCGGCATCTTCGTCATGGGCAAGGGCGGCGATCTCAACCGCCGCTACGGCAACCGGCTGATGCGGCTGCGCGTGGTCTGCCAGGGCATCGCGATCGCTCTGTTCGCCCTGATGCTGCTGACGGGCGGCAACGGCAGCTGAGGGCGCAGCGGCCTCCGGCTGTTGCAGCCGCGATATTGCAGTGCAAAAGCCAGGCGATTGACTCGCGGGGACCGGCTGCCTACGGTGCGGGGCCTTCGCGGAATTGCGCCTTTTACAAGCGAATAGAGAACCAGACACGCGGCCATGAAAATCCTTGTGCCGGTCAAGCGCGTCGTTGATTTCAACGTCAAGGTGCGCGTCAAGTCCGACCAGAGCGGCGTCGAGACGGCGAACGTCAAGATGTCGATGAACCCGTTCGACGAAATCGCGGTCGAGGAAGCAGTCCGGATCAAGGAGGCCGGCGCGGCCGAAGAAGTGGTCGCCGTCTCCCTCGGCGTGCCGCAGGCGGCCGAGACGATCCGCACGGCGCTGGCGATGGGCGCCGACCGCGGCATCCTGGTGAAGACCGAGGAGGCGCTGGAGCCGCTCGCGGTGGCGAAGCTGCTGAAGGCCATCGTCGAACGCGAGGCGCCGGGCCTGGTGATCCTGGGCAAGCAGGCGATCGACGACGACAGCAACCAGACCGGCCAGATGCTGGCGGCGCTGCTCGGCTGGCCGCAGGGCACCTTCGCGTCGAAGGTCGTGCTGCAGGACGGCTTCGTCGAGGTGACCCGCGAGGTGGACGGCGGGCTGGAGACGCTGAAGCTGAAGCGCCCCGCCGTCATCACCACCGACCTTCGCCTCAACGAGCCGCGCTACGCATCCCTGCCCAGCATCATGAAGGCGAAGAAGAAGCCGATCGAGGAGCTGACGCCCGGCGCCCTGGGCGTCGATGTCGCGCCGCGGCTGGAGGTACTGAAGGTGACCGAGCCGCCGAAGCGGACGGCCGGCGTCCGGGTGAACAGCGTCGCCGAGCTGGTGGACAAGCTGCGCAACGAGGCGAAGGTGCTGCCATGACCGTTCTCGTCATCGCGGAGCACGAGGGCGGCCGGATCAGGGCCGCCACGCTCAACACCGTCACCGCCGCCCGCGCGCTGGGCGACGTGGACGTGCTGGTCGCCGGCGAGAACGCGCGCGCTGCGGCCGAGGCGGCCGCCCGGATCGCCGGTGTCGCCACCGTCCACCTGGCCGATGCGCCGATCTACGCCCACGGGCTGGCCGAGCCGCTGGCGCCGCTGGTGGCGCGGCTCGCCGACGGCTACAGCCACGTGCTGGCCCCGGCCTCGAGCTTCGGCAAGAACCTGCTGCCGCGGGTCGCCGCGCTGCTCGACGTGCAGCAGATCTCCGACATCATCCAGGTGATCGACGCCGACACCTTCGTCCGCCCGATCTACGCCGGCAACGCGCTGGCGACCGTGCGCTCGCGCGACGCGAAGAAGCTGATCACCGTCCGCGCCACCGCCTTCGAGGCGGCGCCCGCCGAGGGCGGCAGCGCCGTGATCGCGGAGGTGGCGCCCGGCGAGGACCCGGGCCTGTCGAGCTTCGTCGGCCAGGCGCTAAGCGAGAGCGCGCGGCCGGAACTGACCTCGGCGCGGATCGTCGTCTCGGGCGGGCGCGGCCTCGGCTCCGCCGAGAACTTCGCCCTGATCGAGGCCGTCGCCGACAAGCTCGGCGCGGCGGTCGGCGCCAGCCGCGCCGCGGTGGACGCCGGCTATGCGCCCAACGACTGGCAGGTCGGCCAGACCGGCAAGGTCGTGGCGCCCGAGCTCTACATCGCGGTCGGCATCTCCGGCGCGATCCAGCACCTGGCGGGCATGAAGGACAGCAAGGTCATCGTCGCCATCAACAAGGACGAGGAGGCGCCGATCTTCCAGGTCGCGGACTACGGGCTGGTCGGCGACCTGTTCCAGATCCTGCCCGAGCTGAAGGAAGCCCTCGGCGGCTAGGACGGCCGCCGGCATGTGAACGGGAGATCCGCCATGGTCTCGAAGATCGCAGTCATCGGCGCCGGACAGATGGGCAGCGGCATCGCCCACGTCGCCGCCCTCTCCGGCATCACGGTCGTGCTCAACGACATCAGCCAGGAGCGGCTGGACAAGGCGCTGGAGGGCATCGCCCGCAACATGGCGCGCCAGGTGTCGAAGGGCCGGCTGTCGGAGGAGGACAAGGACGCGGCGCTGGCCCGGATCAGCACCACCCTCGACCTCGCCGCGGTCGCCGACGTGGACATGGCGATCGAGGCGGCGACCGAGAAGGAGGAGCTGAAGCGCGACATCTTCGCCCGGCTGTGCAAGGTGCTGCCGCCGCAGGTGATCATCGCCACCAACACCTCCTCCATCCCCATCACCCGGCTCGCCGCGGCCACCGACCGCCCGGCGAAGTTCATCGGCATGCACTTCATGAACCCGGTGCCGGTGATGCAGCTGGTGGAGGTGATCCGCGGGCTCGCCACCGACGACGAGACCTACCAGACCGTGATCGCGCTCGCCGCGCGCCTGGGCAAGACCGCGGCCACCGCCGAGGACTTCCCGGCCTTCATCGTCAACCGGATCCTGCTGCCGATGATCAACGAGGCGGTCTACACCCTCTACGAGGGCGTGGGTTCGGTCGAGTCGATCGACACCTGCATGAAGCTCGGCGCCAACCACCCGATGGGGCCGCTGGAGCTCGCCGACTTCATCGGGCTCGACACCTGCCTCGCGGTCATGCACGTGCTCTACGAGGGCCTCGCCGACAGCAAGTACCGGCCCTGCCCGCTGCTGGTGAAGTACGTCGAGGCCGGCTGGCTGGGCCGCAAGGTCGGCCGCGGCTTCTACGACTACTCCGGCGAGACGCCGGTCCCGACGCGGTAGCGCCGCCCGTTGGACGGCGCAGACCCACGCGGCCGCCCGGGCAGCCGCCCTCCCCTGCCCCGCTGCTGCCGCACGGGCACACCCCGCCGGCCGACGCGAGGGGACGGCCGATCTGCTGCGGCTGACCGACGCGTCGCTTTTCCTCCCTTCCCGTGCGTGGCATGGTCCGCGCCATGACAGACAACACCAGGACCGCGCCGCCTTCCGAGGCGGCGAATGCCATGTGGGGCGGACGCTTCGGGTCGGCTCCGGATGCGCTGATGACCGCCATCAACGCCTCGATCGCCTTCGACCGCCGGCTCTATGCCCAGGACATCGCCGGCAGCCAGGCGCACGCGGCGATGCTGGCGAAGCAGGGGATCATCTCCGAAACCGACGCGGCCGCGATCCGTGCGGGGCTGGACACGATCCGCGGCGAGATCGAAGCCGGCACCTTCGCCTTCTCCGAGGCGCTGGAAGACATCCACATGAACGTGGAGGCGCGCCTGAAGGAACTGATCGGCGAGCCGGCCGGGCGGCTTCACACCGCCCGCTCGCGCAACGACCAGGTCGCCACCGACTTCAGGCTCTGGGTGCGGGACGCGATCGACGCCGCCGACATGGCGCTGAAGGGCCTGCAGGTAGCGCTGATCGACCAGGCGGAACGCCATGCCGCCACCGTCATGCCCGGCTACACCCACCTGCAGACGGCGCAGCCGGTCACCTTCGGCCACCACCTGCTCGCCTATGTCGAGATGCTGGGCCGCGACCGCGGGCGATTCCGGGACGCCCGCGCCCGGCTCAACGAATGCCCGCTGGGCGCCGCGGCGCTGGCCGGCACCGCCTTCCCCATCGACCGCGAAATGACCGCGGCGGCGCTGGGCTTCGACCGACCCACGGCGAACTCGCTGGACAGCGTCTCCGACCGCGACTTCGCGATGGAGTTCCTGTCGGCCAGCGCAATCTGCGCCGTCCACCTCTCCCGCTTCGCCGAGGAGCTGGTGATCTGGACCAGCGCCGAGTTCGGCTTCGTCCGGCTTTCGGACGCCTGGACCACCGGCAGCTCGATCATGCCGCAGAAGCGCAACCCGGACGCGGCGGAACTGGTCCGCGCCAAGGCCGGGCGCATCATCGGCGCGCTGAACACGCTGCTGATCGTGATGAAGGGCCTCCCCATGGCCTATGCCAAGGACATGCAAGAGGACAAGGAGGCGGTGTTTCTCGCCTCCGACGCGCTGGCGCTGTGCATCGCCGCCATGACCGGCATGGTGCGGGACATGGAGGCGGACGCCGCCCGGATGCGGGAGGCGCTGGAGAAGGGCTTCCCCACCGCCACCGACCTCGCCGACTGGCTGGTGCGTGCGCTGGGGCTGCCGTTCCGCGACGCCCACCACGTCACCGGCCGCATCGTCGGGCTGGCGGCAGAGCGCGGCTGCGGCCTCGCCGACCTGCCGCTCGCCGACATGCAGGCGATCGAGCCGCGCATCGACAACCGGGTCTATCCCGTGCTTGCCGTCGACAGCGCCATCGCCAGCCGCACCAGCTACGGAGGCACCGCGCCGGAACGGGTGCGCGCGGCCGTGGCCGCAGCCCGAGAAAGGTTCCTGACATGAATGACGCGGCGATTCGCACTCCCCGTGCCGGGAGAGGGGGCGGACACGGCGGCCTGCCTGCCGCTGCGCGGCGGCGATTGGTGCAGCTTCCAACTTTCGCCCTATTCTTGGTGGTGACTGCGGCAGGTCTGGCCGGCTGCGGCAAGAAGGGCGACCCGGTGGAGCCCGAGGACGTGACGTTGACCTATCCACGCGACTACCCGACGAGCCGATGAACGCGACCGGCTTTGCATGGCGTGAGGGCGTGCTCCACGCCGAGGATGTGCCGCTGACCGAGATCGCGGCTGCCGTCGGCACGCCGACCTATGTCTACTGCGCCGGCGCCATCGTAGGCCGCTTCCGCCGGCTGCGCGCCGCCTTCGGGGCGACACCGCCGGCCATCTACTATGCGGTCAAGGCAAACTCGAACCAGGCGGTGATCGCGACGCTCGCCGCCGAGGGCGCAGGCGCGGACGTGGTTTCCGCCGGCGAGATCGCCCGCGCGGTCGCGACCGGCGTCCCGCCGGAGAAGATCGTCTTCGCCGGCGTCGGCAAGACCGCCGACGAGATCGCCTATGGCCTCGCCGCCGGCATCCGCCAGTTCAACGTCGAATCCCTGCCCGAGCTCGCGCTGCTGAACCGCGTGGCGACCGAGCGGGGCGCCGTGGCCGAGGCGGCGCTGCGGATCAATCCCAACGTCGATGCCCGCACCCACGCCAAGATCACCACGGGGAAGTCCGAGAACAAGTTCGGCATCGACCTCGGCCACGTCGCCGACGCCTTCCGCGCTGCGGCGACGATGCCGGGCGTGCGCCTCACCGGGCTGTCGATGCACATCGGCTCGCAGCTCACCAGCCTCGCGCCCTACGAGGAGGCGTTCGGGCGACTTGCCGCGCTGACCGGGGAACTGCGCCGCGGGGGGATCGCGATCAGCCACCTCGACCTCGGCGGCGGGCTCGGTGTCGACTACCACGGCAATGCCTCGCCGGATCCGGAGGCCTATGCGGCGGTGATCCTGAAGGCGGTGGGCCATCTCGGCTGCAGCCTCGCCATCGAGCCGGGCCGCTGGCTGGTGGCGCCCGCGGGCGTGCTGCTGGCCCGTGTGGTCCAGGTCAAGGAGGGCGCCACCCGACGCTTCGTCATCGTCGATGCGGCAATGAACGACCTGATCCGGCCGGCGCTCTACGACGCCCATCACGAGATCGTGCCGGTGCGCCAGCCGGCCGCCAATGACGGCACCGTGCGCGCCGACGTGGTCGGCCCGGTCTGTGAAACCGGCGACACCTTCGCACGCGACCGTGACTTGCCGCCGCTCGCGCCCGACGATCTGATCGTGTTCCGCGATGCGGGCGCCTATGGCGCCGTGATGGCCTCGACCTACAACAGCCGGCCGCTCGCGGCCGAGGTGCTGGTCAACGGGCAGGACTGGGCCGTGGTCCGCCCCCGCCAGACGATCGAGGCGCTGATCGCGATGGACCGGCTGCCGCCCTGGCTGGAACAGGCGCCGGAAGCGCGCACGGCCGCACGACGGAGTGGAACGGCGGAATGAGCGCGACGCGGCCCGACCCGACAGCCCTTCCCGGCGTCGTCCGGCGCCGCATCGCACTCACCCGCTGGTCGCTGGTCTGGGAGCGGCTGTGGCCGGCCGCACTTCCGGCGGCGATCGTGCTCGCCGCCTTCGTCATCGTCGTGCTGCTGGACGTGCTGCCACGCCTGTCGGGCGTCGCCCACATCGTGGTGCTTGTGCTGTTCGGCCTCGCCTTCCTCGCCGCCGCGGTCTGGGGCCTGCGGCGGATGCAGTGGCCATCGCGCGACGCCGCCGCCCGGCGGCTGGAAGCCTCGGGCGGGGCGCTCCACCGGCCGCTGACCGCCTGGCTCGACCAGCCGGCGCTCTCCGGCACCGACGTCGCCAGCCGCACCCTGTGGGCGGCCCACCGCCGCCGGGCGATGGCGGCGATGGCTCAGCTGCGCCCGCCGGCACCGCGGCCGGAAATCGCCCGCCGCGACCCCTTTGCCATGCGTGCCATCGCCGTGATGGGGCTGTTCGTGGCCGCCGTGATCGGGCTCGGCAGCGCCGAGGAGCGCTTCGCCCGCGCCTTCGCGCCCGCCTTCGCGCCCGACCAGCCGGCCATGCCGGTGCGGGTGGACGTCTGGCTGTCGCCGCCGCCGTACACCCGTCTCGCGCCGATCGCCCTCGCCGTGGGCGTCCCGGGGCCGGTCGAGGCCCCTGCCGGCAGCGAGATCCTGGCCCAGGTACACGGGGTGAGCGCGACGCCGTCGGTCCGCTTCGACGACGAGGCGGCGACGGTCGAGAAGGTCGGCGAGGCGAGCTACACCGCCGGCCTCGTCCTTGCGGACGACGGCCGGCTGACAGTCGGCGCCGCCGGCGAGACGCTGGCGAGCTGGGACATCGTCGCCGTTCCCGACGCCGCGCCCGAGGTCGCCTTCGCCCAGGAGCCGAGCGAGACCGAGCGCCACGCGCTCCGCGTCGACGTCCGCGCCAGCGATGACTACGGCCTCACCGGGCTCACGCTCCAGATCGTGCTGGACGAGGAGATGTTCGACGCGGCCCAGCCGCAGGGCGAGCCGGAGCCGGGCGTGCCGCAGACGCGGATCGACCTTCCGGTGCCGCTGCCGTCGCGGGCGCCGGCCCGGATCGAGACCACGCGCTACCACGACCTGACGCCGCACATCTGGGCCGGCGTGCCGGTGCGGATGCGGCTGGTCGCCACCGACGCCCAGGGCCAGGTCGGGGTGTCGGACGTGGTGTCGATGATCCTGCCGGAACGCGAATTCACCCACCCGGTGGCGCGCGCGATCATCGAGCAGCGCAAGATCCTGGTCATCGCGCCCGACGAGCGCGAGCTGGTCGCCGACAACCTGGACGCCATCGCCTACCGGCCGGAGGAGTTCAGCAACGACCTCACCGTCTTCCTCGCGCTGATGACCGCGCGCTCGCGGCTGCGCAACGCACGGGACGGCGACATCCCCTCCGTCCAGCAGATCCTGTGGGACACCGCGCTCTACCTCGAGGACGGCGGCCTTGCGCTGGCGGAGCAGGAGCTGCGCCGGCTGCAGGAGGAGCTGCAGCAGGCGCTGCGCGACGGCGCCTCCGAGGAGGAGATCCAGCGGCTGATCGAGGAGCTGCGCGAGGCGATGCAGGAATACATGCGCCAGCTCGCCGAGCAGATGCCGCTGATGTCGCCGGAGGATCTCGAGCGGCTGCAGATGATGATGCCGGACAACCCGGACCGCACCATCACCAGCCAGGACCTGATGCAGATGCTCGACCAGCTGCGCGAGCTCTCCGAGAGTGGCGCGATGGAGGAGGCGCAGCGGCTGCTTTCCGAGCTGCAGAACCTGATGGAAAACATGCAGCCGATGCCGTTCCAGATGCCGCAGCAGCCCTCCCCGCAGATGGAGATGCTGACGGACCTGAACGAGGTCGTGCGGGAACAGCGGCGGCTGCTTGACGAGACCTACCGCACCACCCAGAACATGCCCGGCATGCTGCCGATGCCGAACCCGCCCCGGCCGGAGCAGGGCCAGGAGGGCGAGGAGAACCGGCCGCGCACGATGGAGGAGCTGAGCGAGGCGCAGCGGGAGCTGCGGCGCCAGCTCGGCGAGGTGATGCGCGAGTTCGGCGACATGATGGGCGACATCCCGGAGAACCTGGGCCTCGCCGAGCGCGAGATGCGGGCCGCCGAGCAGGCGCTGGAGAGCGAGCTGCCCGGCGAGGCGACGACCCGCCAGCAGCGGGCACTGGAACATCTGCAGCAGGGCATGAACGACGCCGCGCAGATGATGGCCGAACAGGGTCTGCTGCGGCTGATGCCCGGCCGGCAGCGCGGCCCGCTCGGCCAGAACGGGCAGGAGCCCGCGCGCCGCGACCCGCTGGGACGGGCCGCACCCGAGGACCGCGGCCTCGACACCGGCGACCTCGAGCTTCCCGACCAGGAGGAGCTGAAGCGGGCGCGCGAGATCCTGGAGGAACTCCGCCGCCGCGCCGGCGAGCTGTTCCGCTCCCAGGAAGAGCTGGACTACATCGAGCGCCTGCTGCGCCGCTTCTGAGCCGCCGGACCGGCGCGCCCGACCGCGTATCCGCTCAGCCCCGACGGCTGCCGTCCCCGCGCAGGCAGGCGACCAGCTTCCGCAGGTCGTCCATGGTGAAAGGCTTTGCGAGCGTGGCGCTGACCAGCGCCTCGAGGTTGCGCGCCCGCTCCAGCTCCGCCGGATGGCCGCTGATCAGCACCACGGCCGTGCCCGGCGATTCCTTGGCGACCTTGAGCGCAAGCGCGATGCCGTCGGTTTCCGGCATCACGATGTCGGAGACGACGATGTCGAACGGGGTCTCGGCGCCGGCAATCGCCGCGAGCGCCTCGGTGCCGTCCTCGGCGGCGACGACCGTGTGGCCGTCGGCCGTCAGCGCCCGCACCATGAACGCCCGAAGCGTCGCCTCGTCGTCGACCACGAGCACCCGCAGCGGGGCCGGCGGCGTCATTCAGCGGCGTCCGCTCCGTCGGCAGACTCGCCCGGCTCCGGCGCCTGCCGGGGCATGTCGCGCGCCGCATCGGCGTCGCGCAGCAGCGCCACCTCCCACCGCGGCTCGCCCGCGCCTTCGCCGGTGGAAATGCCGACGGTCG
>ERZ777003.2949-NODE-2949-length-17851-cov-5.756294_pt1 | contig 17851 bp, 18 predicted proteins | sample MGYA00374956_ERZ777003 | MGnify/ENA primary metagenome ERZ777003 (study PRJEB29302, sample SAMN06268252) | bioreactor metagenome | isolation source: Joint BioEnergy Institute, California, USA | place: USA:Joint BioEnergy Institute, California, USA | collected... | reverse complement strand
TGGTCGGGGCGGCGGGATTCGAACTCGCGACCCCTTGCACCCCATGCAAGTGCGCTACCAGGCTGCGCTACGCCCCGAAAGACTGAAACTATACCACGCATGCTTCTGTTGCGCAAGTAGCCTGCGCAACCATCGGCTTTGCCCGCGAACACGAGCCCGCCACACTCCCCTCATCAAGCTCGCGTAACGCGCGTCCCGTCATACTGAGCCCGCAATACACGCGCGCCAGGGAGGTACGCACGACGCTCCTCTTGCGGCTGAAGTACGCTTGCGCCCGGACCCGGCCAGGGTAAGCGGACCGCCCCGCACTAGCGCATGCAATCAGAGAATGGTGAACGTGCCGGCACCATTGAAACCTCTTCATTGCATGCAATCTGCCGTCAGCCCGAACGTGTCGCATGCTATCATTCGCGCGTCGACGTACACACCCTCGGTTAGCGTCCCCGTTCCCTGCCTTCCTGCCGCCTCATCCATGGCCACGCAAATCCAGACAGTTGCCAACGAACTCCGACGGCGCATCACGTCGGGAGCCTACCATCCTGGAGAACGCGTTACCGAACTGCAGGTTGCCGCCGAGCTGGGCGTGTCGCGCACACCGGTACGTCTGGCATTCGAAGAGCTGGCCGAAGAGGGCCTGCTCGAACGGCTTCCTACGCGTGGTTTCCGGGTACGCAGCCTCGACCTGCAAGCCATCATCGATGCGATCGACGTACGCGGTACGCTCGAAGGCATGGCAGCGCGCATCATCGCGGAACGTGGCCTGTCCAGCGAAACGCGCGCCGTGCTGCAGCAGTGCATCGATGACGGCCGGGCGCTGGTAGAAGATGCCAGACGACTCGAACACCCCTTCGACCGTGCCCGGTGGGCAGCAATGAATCGGCGGTTTCATCTGCTGATCGTCGAAACGGCAGGAAATGCCTCATTGACCAGTGCATTCCATCATGTCACGCGGCTGCCTCTGGCCGACCCCAGTGGTTTGGTGGTACATGGTGCCGTGCCCCAACTGGAGCTGGAGTTCATCCTGCGCGCCCAGCAGGACCACGAAGACATTCTCCGTGCGCTGCAGGCGGGCGAAGGCAGCCGGGTCGAGAGCCTGATGCGCGAACATGCCCGCCGCAGCCGCGACAACAAGCATCGACTCTTCCAGGAGATTGCCGGCGACCGCCCCAACGTTGCGTCCGGGGGCGCGGGGCGCACCCGGGCCGTGCTGCAGATCGTCAGTCAGGAACCCTGGCCACCGTCCTGAAACCGCGCTCGGTCATCGTGCCGCCTGGCCATGTCGCTGCCGGCATGGGAAGGTGCTCATGAACTTCTTTCCGGGAACGGTGTTTCCACACATCGGCGACGGCGGCCAGGGCCAGCAGCGATGTAATCGCCAGCATATCGGCAAGCAGCGCGCTTGCCGCATCCGGCGTACCGCCGGCCAGAAGATGCGATACTGTCTCGGCCAGTATCGAAATGACGGTACCCCCCACGAAGCACACCAGGCCATTTCGACCCACCGTGGCCAGCCAGGTCAGCCGACGCAACAGGGCATCGAGCCATCCACGCTGCGCCGCCAGGTACACCAGCCAGCCCATGGCCACGAAGTTTGCGACCCGCACCAGCGACGCGTTGCTTTTCGAGAAGGTAGCCACGCCATGGTCGAACCAGGACGAGACAAAGAGCTGCCGCATGTTCTCATGATAGGAGAAGAGCGAGAACACTGCTCCTGAAAGCACGATCGCGACGGCCAAAGCAGTCAGAATCCGCCGGCAGCGCTGTGTGCCCATCTCCAGCAGATGACGATGTGTACCCACAATCAACCCGAGCGTAAATACCAGCTGCCAGGCAAACGGATTGAACGTCCATGGACCGGTAACGCTGGGCAGAACATGAGCAAGCCAGGGAGCAAGCATCCATAGCGCCAGGCTCAGCACTAGCAGGATCTTCCATGACCGCCGCGCCAGGCGCATCCAGTAGGGTGTCAGCAGTGCGAAGAACACATACATGGGGAGGATGTCCGAGAAGAAGGGCTGACGCTGCAGCGTCACCACCTCGAACATCGCCCGCCCCGGAGCCGCTACGAAAGCCTTTATTTCCGAGCCATGGAATGCGGGCGTCTCCATGCCCAGCCACAACAATACCCCGCCGCTCATGAACATGAGTGCGGCAGTAACCAGGAACGCGCAGTAGATTTCCCAGGCGCGATGGCGAAAGCGGTGATCAGCTGCGGATACGCCCCGCTTGTGGGCAAGCCCGGTGTAGGCCAGCGCCGTGACCAGTCCCGCGAGAAACACGAACTGCTCGCTGGCGTCGGATATGCCGAAATTGCGGCTGGTCCCCCACGCCAGCACGCTGCCAGCGACATGGTTGACGACGATGAAGACAAGCGCAAGGCCTCTGAATACATCTATCGGATAGGATCGATTCTGCATACATGAAGCAATGACAGCAGCCTGACGGCCGCCCCATCGGGCACCCGCAGGAAACCTTCGGGAACGTCCTCGTCCCCCTCCTCCTTCCGGTTGCCAGTTCAGTCACCCCAGGTGGAAAGTCTTTCGCTCAGTCTGGCGCTATGGGAGGCATATGGACCAATGGCCTTTGCGCAAGTTCGATGCCCACGGAGTAACATTGCGTACGAATGTTTCGCCCATCCAGGATCCCCAGTGGTGATCACGGGAGGACGCCCGGCTTCAGTCCCAGGCACGGCAGGCGTGCCGACAGGGGTGCATGGGCGTGGTCACCGCTGGGCGTTCGTGATCCTTACAATAGGAAACCCGCATGCAAAACACCGATACGAACCATACGGATGCTCTGGCAGGGGTCAAGGTGCTTGAGCTTGGAGCGCTGATCGCCGGGCCTTATGCCGGGTCGCTGCTCGCGCAGTTCGGTGCAGAAGTGATCAAGGTCGAACCACCGCAACAAGGCGATCCGTTACGCAAGTGGCGCAAGCTGCATAAAGGTACTTCCCTGTGGTGGTATACGCAGAGCCGCAACAAGAAGTCGCTGACACTCGACCTCAAGAGCGAGGAGGCACGCGACATCATTCGCAAGCTCGCTGCTGATGTCGACATCGTAATCGAGAACTTCCGTCCAGGAACGCTCGAGAAATGGGGCATCGGGTGGGAAGACCTGTCCGCCATCAACCCCAGCCTCATCATGGTGCGCATTTCAGGGTACGGCCAGACCGGCCCCTACCGCCATCGGCCAGGGTTCGCGGCCATCGCCGAGTGCATGGCAGGATTGCGCTACACCACCGGGTTTCCCGACCGCCCCCCAGTACGCACGGGGGTTAGCCTGGGCGACACACTCGCTTCACTGTACGGAACCATCGGCGCGCTGCTGGCCATGTACCACCTGAAGGTCAACAACGGCAAGGGCCAGCTGGTGGATGTCGCCCTTTACGAGTCGGTGTTCGCCGTAATGGAAAGCCTGATTCCCGAGTACTCGGTGTTCGGCTACATTCGCGAACGCTCGGGCTCGTCGCTGCCGGGCATCGCCCCGTCCAACACCTACCAGTGCGCCGACGGCAGCTACGTCGCCATTGCCGGCAATGGCGATGGCATCTTCAAACGCCTCATGACAGCCATCGGCCGTGAAGACCTGGCGAACGACCCGGAACTCGCCCATAACGAAGGGCGCGTTGCACGCGTGGAGGAAATCGACGGCGCCATTTCTGAATGGACGGGCAAGCATTCGCTCAACGAAGTGCTCGACGTACTCGAGAAAGCCGAGGTGCCGGCCGGACGCATTTATACCGCCGCCGACATCTTCAACGATCCGCATTACCATGCCCGCGACATGATCCAGCGCTTCGAACTGCCCGACGGACAGCCCGTGCACCTGCCAGGCATCGTACCCAAACTCCAGGCAACCCCCGGCCAGACGCGCTGGCTGGGCCCCAGCCTGGGCGAGCACACCGACGAGATTCTGGGGCGCCTGGGATACTCGGTGGAAGACATCGCTGACCTGCGTACCCGCGGCATCGTCTGACACCCCATGTCGTCAGGATGAGCCACCAGGGCAGACCACCTGCCCTGGGCGCGCCACCATGCCGGATGTTTTCGCGTAGCAGATGACATCGCCATCCGGCGCTGCCCCAGCCGCCACGGCAGAATGGAAACTGCAGCGAACAAGGCAACATGCCAGGCTAGCCAAACACTTCCAGCGCCTTGCGTACGATCAGCCCCAGAGCGATCAACAGCCCGATGCCCAGCAGCATGATGCCACCATTGTGGCTGCGAAACCCGAAGCCGATGATAATGAGCACGCCACTAAGTACCGTCAAGAAAAGGATGACATTACTGCCCAGAAACATGGTGCGCCCCCCACTACGTGATGTCATGGGGTCAGCATACTGCAGGCAATCGCGCCCTGCACCGTCAATAGCGCGCGCGCATGAAAAAGGCCTTTCACGTGAAGGCCTTCAGTGGGATTCCTACGACAGCCGGGCACCAGAGCCGGCCGCCGGGATGCCTGACACTACCACATCATGCCAAGCTGTAATTTGGCTGCCTCACTCATCATGTCCCGGCTCCAGGGTGGATCCCACACCAGCTGGACATCGGCTTGCATGACTCCGTGGATCTGCAGCAGCTTGTTGCGCGCCTCTTCCGCGATGAAGAAGCCCATGTTGCAGCCTGGTGCGGTCACGGTCATCCTGACTTCCAGACGGAAGCCTCCCTCTGGCAGCTCGATGGCCTCGCACGAATAGACCAGACCCAGATTGACGATATCGACGGGAATCTCGGGATCGAAACAGGTTCCCAACTGTTCCCAGGCAGCCTTGAGGACCGACTCGCGCGTGAAATCGGGATCTCCCACCTTGGGTATGGCGTCAGGAGAAATCGCTTCCACACCGAGCGCATCCGCATCGGTACCCTCGATACGGTACAGATTGCCACCTGACAACACCGTGAAGCTGTTGCCCATCTGCTGAGTAATGCGCACGACGGTACCCTCACGGAGGGTGACCTCGGTTGCCCAAGGAATCTGCACAGCCTTGCAATCCCGAGTGAGGGTAAGTTCCATGTTCCTGTAATCCATGACGAACTCCGAAGTTCGAACGTCTCCGCCTACCCAGCAGCATTCATGTTGTAGTTTCCACTTTCTGGCACACGGTGGCTCCCGCGTTCTGGCGCGCGATGCCGTGGCGATGCCCCGCTACTCGGTCTTGGCCGGCTCGAGCGTACCCTGAATGGCGTTGTGCAACGTGTGCCAGGCCAGGGTTGCACATTTCACCCGCACCGGGAATTCGCGCACGCCCGACAACACGGCCAGCTTGCCGAAATCGCGCTGCGGCGGGTCTTTTTCGGTAAGCAGGGAATGCATGTCGTGGAACAGGGCCTCTACCTCCTCGATCGGCCTGCCCTTTACCGCTTCCGTCATCAATGACGCGGATGCAGTGGAAATGGCGCAACCATGCCCGACGAAGCTGACGTCTTCAACCACCCCTTCGTTCACCCGCAAGTAAACCGTAAGTTGGTCTCCGCACAAGGGGTTGTGGCCAACCGCCGTACGATTGGCACCCTCGAGCTCGCGAAAGTTCCGCGGATTTCGGTTGTGGTCGAAGATGACTTCCTGGTACAGCTCTCGAAGTTCGTGAAACTGATCGGTCATTGCATGTCTCCGGTGCCAAACAACTCCTGGGCCTTGCGGATGGCCGCGACCAGGGCGTCGATATCCTGCGGCGTGTTATACACCCCGAACGATGCCCGCGCCGTTCCAGGAATACCGAACTGCGTCATCAGCGGCATGGCGCAGTGGTGTCCTGCCCGGATCGCAACACCTTCAGCGTCGAGGATGGTGCCCAGATCGTGCGGATGGATGCCATCGACCAGAAAGGAGACAATGCCGCATTTGTTGGCCGCGGTACCGATGATCCGCAGGCCGCGGATCTGCGCCAGCTGTTCGTGCGCATAGGCCACCAGGGCCTGCTCGGCGGCATGGATGCGCTCCAGCCCCAGTTTGCGTACATATTCGATGGCCGCTGCAAGCCCGATGGCCCCCGCAATGTTGGGAGTGCCGGCCTCGAAACGCTGCGGCACATCGGCGTAAGTCGTGCACTCGAAGCTGACGGTGTAGATCATGTCACCGCCCCCCTTCCAGGGAGGCATCTGCTTGAGCACGTCGTATCGTGCATACAGTGCGCCGATACCGGTCGGCCCATAGAGCTTGTGACCCGAGAACACGTAGAAATCGCAACCCAGCGCTTGCACGTCGACCGGCATGTGCGCGACAGCCTGCGCCCCATCGATCAGGGTGGCCGCACCCACGGCCTGCGCCGCGCGCACCATCTCGGCGACCGGATTGATGGTGCCCAGCGCATTTGATACGTGGGCGACCGCTACCAGCCTCGTGCGTTCGTTCAGCAGGGCCTGATACTGGCTCAGCACTACCGTACCGGTGTCGTCTACCGGTGCAACCCGCAACACTGCCCCGGTCTGCTCGCACAGCAGCTGCCAGGGCACGATGTTGGAGTGGTGCTCCAGCCCGGTGAGAACAATCTCGTCGCCCGCGCGAAGATTCGCGCGCCCCCAAGTCTGGGCCACCAGGTTGATGCCTTCGGTTGTCCCCGAGGTGAAGACGATTTCTTCTGCCCGCCGGGCGTTTAGCAGCGCCCGCACCTGCTCGCGCGCCTCCTCGTACAACTCGGTGGCCCTTTGCGACAGGCGATACACACCGCGGTGGATGTTCGCGTTGGTCGTCCGGTAGAAGTCGAGCTCGGCATCGATGACTGCCCGGGGCTTCTGTGTGGTCGCGCCGTTGTCGAGATAGACAAGACGCTTGCCGTTCATCGTGTTCCGGAGAATCGGAAAGTCATCCATGCAGTCGATCGGCGCAGCAGCGTCGCCCACGGGAGCGGCCGGGCCCGCTGCCGCACCGCGCGCGCCGGACCCCGCGTCGACGCGGTCTTCGTTGTACGGGTTTGTGTCGGTGATCGGCCCGAACGTCTTGGCTTCACTCATGGTCGTAATTGAACTCCTCCAGCATCTGACCGCCCGCCGGCAAGAGCTTGCGTATGGCCTGACTACCCAGTTGCCGTACCACCGGAATGTCGATGCGTTGCAATACTGACGACGCGAACGCGTAGGTCAGCAGGCTGCGCGCGTGATCGCCATCGATGCCGCGGCTGCGCAAGTAGAACAACGCGTCGCCATCGATCTGGCCCACGGTAGCGCCATGCGAGCATTTGACGTCGTCAGCGTAAATTTCAAGCTCCGGCCGCGCGTCGGACCGCGCCCGGCGCGAAAGCAGCAGGCTGTCAGAGCGCTGCCCCGCATCGGTACCATCGCTGCCGCGCGCCACCACGATCCTTCCGGTAAAGACGCCTCGTGCCATGTCATCCAGGATGCCGCGGTAATACTCGCGGCTGGTCCCGTTGGGTTGCGCGTGGTCGATAAGCGTGTGATGGTCGATGTGGCGCTTGCCGTCGACGTAATAGAGTCCGTTCAGCAGGCTTTCGCAGTGTGTGCCGTCCATCTGGTCGACGATGTCGTGCCGCGCCAGTCGCGCACCAAACGACAACGAATGCGACGCGAACTGCGAGCGCCGCGCCTGTACGACGTAGAGCGCAGAATAATGAAACGCGTCGTGAGGTTCCTGCTGCAGACGGGCATGGGCAACACGCGCGCCTTCGGCCACGTGAACGCGGGTAACCGCATTCGTGAAGCTGCCTGTGCTGGCCGCGGTTTCCTGCACTGCCTGTCCAGCAGGCAAGGCATTGCGAAGCCGGTATCCGGATCCATCCGCCATCGCCTCCGCACCCAGATAGTGCTCGACGATATCAAGACGGGAGCCCGGTTCCGCTACCACAACGTTGCGCAAGAAGGCTGCGGCTTGCGGAGTGCTGGTCAGGTGAATGAGGTGAACCGGCCGGCGCATCTCCAGGCCTTCCGGTACCCGGATACATACCCCGTTGGCGGCGAGGGCCAGGTTCAGCGCTGCAACAACTTCGCCCTCATCAGCCCTACCGTATAACGCCTCCAGGGCAGCGTCGTCCTCCTCGAGCGCGACGGCCAGCGGACGGATCTGCACCTGACCCGACTGCGCGCCTGGCCGGTGCCAGGCCAGGCGACCATCGAAGAAGACCAGACATTCACTGTCGGGATGCAAACCCAGCTGTTCCACTAGTGCCATGGCGAAGGTGCGCTCCGCTTCGCCGGCCTGTGACACCACTGCCCTGAAGCTCTGCTGTTGCAGGAGAGTCAGCGAAGTATGCCGCCATTGCTCGCGCCGGGTCGTCGGCCAGCCCTCACGCTGGAAGCGCTCGATGGCCTGCTGTCGAACCGCCGCCAGCCAGGCGGGCACGGCCGCGCCCGAAGTGATTTCCTGCAATTGGCTCATCCACGCCGGTAACGCACTCATGCACGCGCCTCCCCGTCCGGATGCGGTCCTTTCGCCGGTGGGGCAGCATCGAGTCCAAGCCAGCCATAACCGCGCTCTTCCAGCTCACGGGCAAGTTCGAACCCGCCCGATCTGACGATCTCGCCGCGCGCAAGGACGTGCACATGGTCAGGGACGATGTAATCGAGCAGACGCTGGTAGTGCGTAATCACGATGAGAGAGCGATCCGGCGAACGCAGACGGTTGACACCGTCCGCCACGATCTTGAGTGCATCGATATCGAGGCCTGAATCGGTTTCGTCGAGCACCGCCAGGCGCGGCTCGAGCAGGCTCATCTGCAGCACTTCGTTGCGCTTCTTCTCACCCCCTGAAAACCCCTCATTGACCGAGCGGTACAGGAACTCTTCGCGCATGCCGACCTGCTGCATCTGATCCTTGACGCGCTGCAGGAAGTCCATGGCATCGAGCTCATCCAGACCACGATGCCGCCGCACGGCATTCACCGCCGCCTTCAGGAAATAGGCGTTCGAAACTCCCGGGATTTCCACCGGATACTGAAACGCCAGGAAGAAGCCCTCGCGAGCACGCTCCTCCACGGACATGGCCAGGAGATCCCGCCCGTCCCAGGTTACGGAACCCTCGACGATTTCGTAATCTTCACGGCCGGCCAGCACCTGGGCCAACGTGCTTTTGCCCGAGCCGTTGGGCCCCATGATGGCGTGAACCTCGCCAGTACCTACCACGAGATTCAGGCCCCGCAATACTTCGCGATCGCCCACGCGCACGCGCAAATCCCTGATTTCCAGCATATGGCTCTCCTAGCTATCCTTATCCAACGCTACCTTCCAGGCTGATACCGAGAAGCGCCTGAGCTTCGACCGCGAACTCCATGGGCAACTCGCGAAATACCTGCTTGCAGAATCCATTGACTATCATCGATACCGCATCTTCCGCCGACAGCCCCCGCTGCATGGCATAGAACAGTTGGTCTTCCCCAATGCGCGACGCCGTGGCCTCGTGTTCGATGCGCGCCGTGGGATTGCTGACCTCGACGGTGGGGAACGTGTGTGCCGCGCACTGCTTGCCAATCAGCAGCGAGTCGCACTGAGTGAAGTTGCGCGCATTCTCGGCCGTGGGCGCCACACGCACCAGCCCACGGAAGGTATTGCTGCCGTGGCCAGCTGAAATTCCCTTGGAAATGATGGTGCTGCTGGTGTTGCGGCCGATGTGTATCATCTTCGTGCCGGTATCGGCCTGCTGCCGATGGTTGCTGAGCGCCACCGAGTAGAACTCGCCAACCGAGTCGTCGCCGCGCAGCACGACACTGGGATACTTCCAGGTAATGGCGGAACCCGTCTCGACCTGTGTCCAGGAGATGCGCGAACGTTTGCCCTGGCACAGACCACGTTTCGTAACGAAGTTGTAGATGCCCCCGACGCCATTCTTGTCGCCCGGATACCAGTTCTGCACGGTCGAATACTTGATGTAAGCGTCGTCGAGTGCAACCAGCTCGACCACCGCCGCGTGCAATTGATTCTCGTCACGCATGGGTGCCGTGCAACCCTCGAGGTAGCTGACGCTGGCCCCTTCCTCGGCGATGATCAGGGTGCGTTCAAACTGCCCCGTGTCACGCGCATTGATCCGGAAATAGGTGGACAATTCCATGGGGCAGCGTACGCCCTTGGGCACATACACGAACGACCCGTCAGAGAAGACGGCGGAATTGAGCGCCGCGTAGAAGTTGTCCCCGGGCGGTACGACCGTGCCCAGATATTTGCGCACCAGTTCGGGGTGCTCGCGCACGGCTTCCGAGAACGAACAGAAGATGATGCCATGCCTGGCCAGGTCTTCCTTGAAGGTGGTCGCTACCGAGACGGAATCGAATACCGCATCCACCGCCACGCCCGCCAGCCTGGCACGCTCGTGCAGGGGCACGCCCAGGCGTTCGTACGTGCGCAACAGTTCGGGATCCACTTCATCCAGGCTCTTGGGGCCATCCTTCTTGCTGCGGGGCGCCGCATAATAGACGATGTCCTGGAAGTCGATGGGCGGAAACGTCAGGTGCGCCCATTCGGGTGGCGTCATTTCCTTCCAGATCCGGTAGGCCTCGAGGCGCCATTCGAGCATGAACTCAGGCTCGTTCTTCTTCGCCGAGATGGCCCGGATGATGTCTTCCGAAAGGCCTTTCGGAAGCATATCTGTCTCTACTTCGGTCTCGAAGCCCGCCGTGTACTCACGGTCGAGAAATGCCTCCAAGGGATCGGCCTTACGTTGCTCGGTATACATATTCATTTGCCTGAACTCCAGGTAATGGCGGCCTGAGACGGAAAAACTGTGCCGTTGCGGGACACTTCGTGCCCCACCGGCGAACCAACGGGTTGCACCATGTCTGCCAACGTAATTGCCTGCAGACTGCGGCGCAGTGTGGCATTGACACGCTGCCAGTTCACGCGCACGCGACAATTTGCCTCGAAATCGCACAGGCCGTTATTCGCACTGCATTCCGTCAAGCCGAAGGGTTGCTCCTCGAGTGCATCGACGATCTGTGCCAGGCTGATCTCGCCCGCGGCCCGGCTGAGCGCGTACCCACCGCGTGCCCCGCGCTCGGCCCGAACCAGGCCGTGCCGCGCCAGCGTCTTGAGCACCTTGCTGACCGTGGGTTGTGCCAGCCTCAGCCTTCCTGCCAGCTCACTCGCACTGAGCATGCGGTGAGGCTCGGCCGCCAGCTGCGAGAGCACGAGCGTGCCGTAATCAGTCAGTTTGCTGATACGAAGCATAGGAGTGCGACGTTGAACGAGGCGAGGCCAGGGAAACGACGCGCAGCAATGCCGATGCGCTGATTGTGACAACCGCGGTCGTTCGACGGAATTGCCCCACAGGAAAGGTTTCGACAACCAACAGGACCAGGCCGCTGCACCCGGGGCGCTCAGAGGACATAGACGTCAAGCCCAATACGCCCTATCGAAGCTACACACCCACAGGATGCAACTTGGACAATGGCAGTACGGTTTGAATTCGTCGACTCGCAAAGAGCGCTGTTTGCGAATATAGTACCAATTTGGTACTAAATTGACAACCCACCAGAAGGGATCTTGTCGCGAAAGTAGGCTTGCTACGCGAAGGTTGTTGTTGCGATGCGTCGCATAGTTTACCTCACCTGGCAGCGCGGCCAGGGCGACGCATGCTGAGGCGATACTGCCACCCTCATGCATGGGGCGGCAGATGCGGAGCGGTCAGGACGCACTCGGAACGCCGAAGGAACGCGGCGTGACTGACGCAACCAGCGGATCGGCCGAGGCGCCACTGTCTGCCGCATGCCCGCTCGCGACCCCTTCCCCTGGCCGGGCAAACCCTGCCGGGGTCTGTCGTGGTTCGGCAGGTTCGCTGCCCTCATCCGGCTCGCTACCGACGCCGACAACGTCAGATACGGCAGCTACAGCCGTGGCAGGCAGTATCCGATCCGCTGCCTGTGCCAGTCCTGCCATCTGACGCGCGAACGCCTCTGCTGTCTCGAGGCCAGATGCGAGCCAATCGGACAACTCCTGCAAATCGGCGCGCAGCGCCTGCAGATGAGATGTCGACAACGACAGCGACTCTTCCAGCTGCTGGGCAGCACGCGGGTCGCTCAGGCGATTGCGCGCACCACTGATGGTGAAGCCCTGCTCGTAGAGCAACTCGCGAATGCGGCGCACCAGCAGCACTTCATGGTGCTGGTAATACCGTCGGTTGCCGCGACGCTTCAATGGCCGCAACTGCGTGAATTCCTGCTCCCAGTAACGGAGCACGTGAGGTTTGACGCCACAGAGTTCGGCAACCTCACCGATGGTGAAATAACGCTTGGCAGGAATGGGAGGCAGCACAATGCCGACTTCCGATCGTGTCATGGCCCTACCTTCTGGTCAGCAGCTGGAAAATCAGGAGTGGTATACATCGGTATTCTCGTGGGCGGGTTCATGCGGCATGCTCTGCTCTACCAGAGCTTTCAGCTTCTGGCTGGCATGAAACGTCACCACGCGTCGCGCGGCAATGGGAATGACCTCGCCCGTTTTCGGATTACGACCGGGTCGCTGCGGCTTGTCGCGGACCTGGAAGTTTCCGAAGCCCGACAACTTTACCGCATCCCCACTCTCCAGTGCGAGACGGATTTCGTTAAAAAACGCTTCGACCAGCTCTTTGGCCTCGCGCTTGTTGAGGCCGACCTGCTCGTGCAGCATTTCGGCAAGTTCGGCCTTCGTGAGCGTGCGTACTTCTGATGGCCGCGTCGAACTGGAGTTGGAATCAGGAACGTACACGGCAGATATGTCACCTAAAGTCATGTGCGCTGTCGCGCGCCATGACGCTGCATGAGAGCCCCGCTCAGGCGGGCCATGCATTCGTCAACACGCGCATCGGCCAACGTTACTTCAGTATCCTGCAGTGTAATCCGAAACGCAAGACTTTTCTCCTTATGCGACAACGACTTATCACGCCACACGTCGAACAGGGCGATACTGCGCACGATCTCCATGCCGGGTTCGCGGCGAACCTCGTCGAGCGTATCGAGCACAGCCTGGTATGGCACTTCCTCGGGCACCCACATCGCCAGGTCACGCTGCACCACCGGCTGACGCGATACGGGCCGTGCCTGTGGCAGCTGCAGGCGCGTCAGCGGCTCCACCTCGAGCTCGAACACGATGGGAGACTGCGGCAGGCCAGCCTCCTGTGCCCAGCGCGGATGCAGTTCGCCCATCCAGCCCAAGACCTCGCCGTCGAGCTCGATCCGCGCGCTTCGCCCCGGGTGCAGGGCCGGGTGCGTGTCGGCCATGAAGCGCAAGCGACCCGGAGCAGCAACGAGCGCCTCGACGTCGCCCTTGACATCGAAAAAGTCGACCTGACGAGCAGGCTCACCCCACTGCTCGGGCAAGGCCGGCCCGTAGGCAATGCCCGCAATCCGCAGTGGCTGATGCACGCGGGCGACCTCAAGCGGGCCATCCTGTACGGTGTCGTCGCGCATGAACGCCCGGCCCAGTTCGAACAGCCGAACGCGCGTCTGCTTGCGGTTGAAGTTGTACACCACCCGGTCGAGCAAGCCCCCAATGAGCGTGGTGCGCATCACGGACATCTGGCTGGCAATGGGGTTGAGCAACCGGATCCTCGGAGCGCGGCTCAGACGCTCTTCCCACTCGCCGTCAACAAAACTGAAATTCACCACCTCCTGGTAGCCGAGACCCGCCATCGCGTTGCGCAGGGCATGCACCGGGCGGACGGTTTCCGGAGTGGCACGCATCGTAGCGCGGGCCAGCGGGGGAAGATCAGGAATACGTTCGTAGCCGTAGAGGCGGGCCACTTCCTCGATGAGGTCCTCCTCAATGGTGATGTCGAATCGGTAGGATGGTGGTGTGACCACAAACGCATCGCCATCGCGCTCGAAGGTAAAGCTCAGTCGCGAAAAAATCGAGGCGATGTCATCTTCGCGCACGTCGACGCCCAGAACCTTGCGGCAACGGCTGACGCGCATGCGCACGGGGTCGCGCTCGGGAAGGCGGATGATCTGGTCGTCCACGGGACCGGCACGACCGCCACAGACGTCCAGAATGAGGCGGGTCATGTACTCGAGGTGCTCGCGCACGGTGTATGCATCGACGCCGCGCTCGAAGCGGTGGCTGGCATCGGTTGAGAAGTTGAATCGGCGTGCCCTGCCCGCAATGGCATCCGGCCACCAGAATGCCGCTTCAACGTAAATGTCGGTGGTGTCGAGCGTGACCGCGGTGGCCTCTCCTCCCATGATCCCGGCCAGGCTTTCCACGCACTGGTCGTCGGCAATCACGCCGACTGTCTCGTCGAGCTCAACCGTTTGTCCATTGAGCAGCTCAAGCTGTTCACCCTTGCGGCCCCACCGCACGTGCAGTCCGCCGTGGATCCGGTTCAGGTCGAACACGTGGGTGGGACGTCCCAGCTCGAGCATGACGTAGTTGGAAATGTCGACGAGAGCCGAGATGGAGCGCTGTCCTGCCCGCTCGAGTCGCCGCCTGATGTACTCGGGCGTTTCCGCGCGTGCGTTGACGCCACGGATGATACGCCCGGCGAACCGGCCGCACAGGTCGGGCGCCTCGACGGATACCGGCAGGACGTCATTGTGTGCCGGCTCGACCGGCTCCATTTCAGGTACGCGCAAAGAGGCGCCGGTGAGTGCCGCCACTTCACGCGCCACGCCAAGTACCGACAGGCAGTCCGCCCGATTGGGCGTGAGCTTGAGCGTGAATATCGTGTCGTCGAGATCCAGCGCTTCCCGCAGCGGCTGGCCGACCGCCAGACTGGCGTCGAGCACCAGCAAACCACCATGATCCTCGGAGAGACCAAGCTCACGCGCCGAGCACAGCATTCCGAACGATTCCACCCCGCGCATCCTGGCCTTGCCGATGGTCATGCCTCCCGGCAGCTGCGCTCCCAGGCGGGCCAACGGCACCTTGATTCCGGCCGCCGCATTGGGCGCTCCACAGACGATCTGCAACAGCTCACCGCTGCCATCGTCGACGCGGCAGACGCGCAGTTTGTCGGCGTTCGGGTGAGGCTCCACGGATTCGATGCGCGCCACCACAACCCCCGAAAAAGCGGGGGCAGCCGGCACGGCTTCCTCGACCTCCAGCCCCGCCATGGTGAGCTGATGGGCCAGTGCGTCGGAATCGATGGCGGGATCAACAAAGGCACGCAGCCAGGACTCAGGGAATTGCATCGCGATGATCCTTACAGATGCGGATTGAATTGACGCAGGAAGCGCAGATCGCCTTCGTAGAACTGGCGCAGGTCGTTCACGCCATAGCGCAGCATGGTGAGCCGCTCAAGCCCTGAGCCGAACGCGAATCCGATATAACGCTCAGGGTCGAGCCCGAAATTGCGTACCACGGTGGGATGCACCTGGCCGGCGCCGGAGATCTCGAGCCAGCGCCCCTTGTTCGGCCCGTGGGTAAACATCATGTCGATCTCGGCCGACGGTTCGGTAAACGGGAAGAACGACGGCCGAAAACGGACGACGAGGTCCTCCGTTTCGAAAAAGCAGCGCAGGAAGTGCGTATACACGCCCTTGAGGTCGGCGAACGAGATGTTCTCGTCGATCCAGAGACCTTCCACCTGATGGAACATGGGCGAATGGGTTGCGTCGCTATCGACCCGATAGGTGCGCCCCGGGGCGATGACCTTGATGGGCGGCTTGTGCATGCGCGCGTAACGGACCTGCATGGGGCTCGTATGCGTGCGCAGCAGCAGCGGACGCCCGCCCCCATCCTGGAGATCGACGTAGAAAGTGTCCTGCATCGAGCGCGCCGGGTGATTTTCCGGGTTGTTCAGCGCGGTGAAGTTCGTCCAGTCGTCCTCGATTTCGGGCCCGTCCGCTGCATCAAAGCCAATGGAGTGAAAGATTTCTTCCACCCGTTGCCAGGTACGCATGACCGGATGAATGCCTCCGAAGCCGCGCCCTCGCCCCGGCAGCGTGACGTCGATGGCCTCGGCCGCCAGGCGTGCATTCAGCCGCTCATCGAGCAGGGCTTGCCGCCTCTCGTTGAGCAGCGCTTCAATGGCCGCCTTGACCTCATTGATTCGTGCCCCCTGCTCTCGTTTCTCTTCCGGCGACAAACGCGCCAGCCCTTTCAACAGTTCAGTGACTGCGCCCTGCTTGCCCAGGAAACGGGCTTTGGCATTTTCGAGCGCTGCAGGGTCGGTCGCCGCTGCAAATTGTTGCCGAGCTTCGTCGATCAGCGCGTCCAGACTCGATGACATTCGGGGCTCCTTGGAGTCGGATTGAACAGGTGGGCGAGCGTAAGGTATTGGAGGCAAGCCATGGGCTCGGGCACCAATGCAAACGGGGCTGTAGCCAGCCCCGTTGCAGTGCGACACCCCGCCCTTGGGGGGCTCGTCTGGTTGGATCAGGCGGCCAACGCGCTCTTGGCTTGCTGTACGACGGCCGCGAATGCAGCCTTGTCGTGCACTGCCATGTCGGCCAGGACCTTGCGGTCGAGCTCGATGGAGGCCTTCTTCAACCCGGCGATGAAGGTGCTGTAGGTAACACCATGTTCGCGGACTGCCGCATTGATACGGGCGATCCAGAGGGCACGGAAAGTACGCTTCTTGGCGCGCCGATCGCGATAGGCGTACTGGCCGGCCTTCATGACGGCCTGTTTGGCAATGCGGAATACATTGCCCCGGCGGCCGCGATACCCTTTGGCGGCAGCGATGACCTTCTTGTGGCGTGCGCGAGCGGTTACACCGCGTTTGACTCTAGGCATGGTTCACTCCTTGAATCAGGCAAACGGCAACATCGCGCGTACGGCCTTGACGTCCGCCGAATGAACCTGGGCGGTGGCACGCAACTGACGCTTGTTCTTGGGAGACTTCTTGGTGAGGATGTGGCGCTTGAACGCCTGGGCACGCTTGATGGTGCCACCCGGGCGAACGGAGAAGCGCTTGGCAGCACCCCTCTTCGTTTTCATCTTGGGCATGATGCTTTCCTGCGGGTTTCAACTCGACTCCCAGGCGCAACCTGAAGAACAGGTCAGCTCTTGAAGGCCCGGAGTCTTCAACTTCCTCGCGCATGCACCCACTCAGCACGCGCAAGGATCCCTTGACGGGAACCTTTCTCGGCCAAGACCGGCGGCAGCAACCAGCGAAAGTGACGGTACGCCCGACCAACCGGGCGTACCACCCCTTTTGCGTTCCCACACAACCGGCCAACACCAATGGCAAACGGCAAGTTGCCATGGCAGCCGTTGCAAAACGAGTAATTATAGCCACTTTGGCAAAGCGCTGCTTGCCAAAGTGGCGAGTTGTCTTACTTGGAACCGGCTTTCTTGCGCGGAGTCAACACCATCACCATTTGTCGCCCTTCGAGCTTGGGCATCGATTCGACCTGGGCGATGTCGTTGAGATCATCGCGGACACGTTCAAGAACACGCATGCCCAACTCCTGGTGCGCCATCTCACGACCGCGGAAGCGAAGCGTGACCTTGCACTTGTCGCCATCTTCCAGGAATCGGCGCAGGTTACGGACCTTGACCTGATAGTCGCCTTCGTCGGTGGCCGGCCTGAACTTGATTTCCTTGACCTGGATGGTTTTCTGTTTGATTCGGGCTTCGTGCTGCCGTTTCTGCTCCTGGTACTTGAACTTGCCGTAGTCCATGAGACGACAGACAGGCGGCTGCGCCATCGGCGCGATTTCAACCAGGTCGACGTCGTGCTCTTCTGCCAGTTCAAATGCCTGGGCCAGCTTGACGATACCGAGCTGTTCGCCATCGATACCGATCAAGCGCACTTCGGGCGCCGTAATTTCGCCGTTAATGCGATGCGACTTGGACGTTGCGATGTTGTTGACTCCTTGGACAGTAAATCGGAATTGGCGAGCCTGCCGTGCCGACGAATGGACTCAGGCCCTACCCTGATCGGGGCGGGGCACCTGAACGTCGCACTTCTGCGCAATTTCGGAGGTGAGGCGCTCGATGAATTGCTGGATCGGCATGACGCCGAGATCTACCCCCCCTCGAGCGCGTACGGCCAC
>ERZ777003.2947-NODE-2947-length-17863-cov-10.299865_pt1 | contig 17863 bp, 14 predicted proteins | sample MGYA00374956_ERZ777003 | MGnify/ENA primary metagenome ERZ777003 (study PRJEB29302, sample SAMN06268252) | bioreactor metagenome | isolation source: Joint BioEnergy Institute, California, USA | place: USA:Joint BioEnergy Institute, California, USA | collected... | reverse complement strand
CGGTCGCCTCGTGGCCGACGTCGACGTCGTCCTCGCCGATGCGGATCGTCGGGTAGGTGTCCGAGCGCGAGCGCTCGTCGAGCAGGAGCGCGTCGCAGACGACCTTCGACTTCGCGCCGTGGGCGCCCTTGGCGACCTCGAGCAGGCCGCGGTAGGAGCCGCGCCCGCCGTCCTTGGAGATCGACTTGGCGAAGATGTTCGAGGTCGTGTTCGGCGCGACGTGGACGATCTTGCCGCCCGCGTCCTGGTGCTGGCCGGCGCCGGCGAACGCGATCGAGAGGATCTCGCCGTGGGCCCGCTCGCCCATCAGGTAGACGGACGGATACTTCATCGTCAGCTTCGAGCCGAGGTTGCAGTCGACCCACTCGACGGTCGCGTCCTCGTGGGCGATCGCGCGCTTGGTGACGAGGTTGAAGACGTTCTGCGACCAGTTCTGGACGGTGGTGTAGCGGATCCGCGCGCCCCTGAGCGCGATGAGCTCGACGACGGCGGCGTGGAGCGAGTCCGACGAGTACGTCGGCGCGGTGCAGCCCTCGACGTAGTGGACGTAGGAGCCCTCGTCGGCGATGATGAGCGTCCGCTCGAACTGGCCCATGTTCTCCGTGTTGATGCGGAAGTAGGCCTGCAGCGGCATCTCGACGTGGACGCCCGGCGGCACGTAGACGAACGAGCCGCCCGACCAGACGGCGCTGTTGAGCGCGGCGAGCTTGTTGTCGTTGGCCGGGATGACGGTCGCGAACCACCGCTTGACGAGCTCGGGGTGCTCGCGCAGGCCCGAGTCCATGTCGAGGAAGATGACGCCCTGCCTCTCGAGGTCCTCGCGCACCTGGTGGTAGACGACCTCGGACTCGTACTGGGCGCCGACGCCGGCGAGGAACCTGCGCTCGGCCTCCGGGATGCCGAGCCGGTCGAACGTCCGCCTGACGTCCTCGGGCACGTCGTCCCACGAGCGCTGCGGCCGCTCGGAGGCCCGCACGTAGTAGTGGATGTCGTCGAAGTCGACCTCGTCCAGCAGCGGGGAGGCGGGCGGCGACCACCTCGGCATCCCCTTGGCGTAGAAGTGCTCCAGTGCAGCGAGGCGGAACTCACGCATCCACTGGGGCTCGCCCTTGAACTCGGAGATCTTCTCGACGATCTCGCGGCTGAGCCCCTTCGGCGCCTTGTACAGGTAGTTCTCCGCGTCGCGGAAGCCGTAGCGCTCGGCGTAGTCGGCGTTGATCTCCTTGAGCGCCTGCTGCTCGGCGAGGACGTCGGGCGTGGCCATGTCAGTCAACCTCCAGCTTGATCACGTCGTCGTCGATGACCACGGGGTACGTGTCCACCGCAACGTAGGCGGGCAGCGTCAGGGGCCTGCCGGTTCTCAGGTCGAAGCGCGCCCCGTGCCGCGGGCACTCGATCGTGCAGGCGGCCTCGTCGAGCCGGCCTTCGACGAGCGGGCCGTCGTCGTGCGAGCAGCGGTCCTCGATCGCGTAGATCGCGCCGGCGCAGTTGAAGACGCCGATCTCGAGGTCCTCCCACTCGACCACGCGCTTCGATCCGGGGGGCAGCTCGGCGAGTGGGCAGACGGTGATCGTTTCCGGCACGGGCGAAGGTAAGTCCTAGTCGGGGGATCGGATTTACGAACCTCGATTGTAGCGGCCGCCCTGCGGCGACCCCCGGCCGCCCCGCCGCGACGCTGCACGATGCTGGCGCATCGCCGATATTTCAGGACATGAGCTCCCGACTTCCCTCGACTGCGATCGCACGGGCGGCGGCCACGCTCGCCGTCGCCCTGCTCGCGCTGGCGGCATCCGACGCCGTCGCGGCCAGGCGAGCGGCCAGGGCGCCGCGCGCCACGGGCGCCTGCGCGAGCCTCGTGAGGGTGCAGAAGCGCACCGGCCTCGTCATGCAGGTGGCGGTCGCGCACAAGCGCAACCTCCCCTGCCGCGAGGCGCGGCGCGTCGTGCTGCGCTGCCAGCGCGGCACGCTGCACCGCAGCTGGACGGCAAGCCGCACCGGCTCGCTGATGTGGCTCAGGCGCGGCAGGAAGGCCGTCGCGGTCCGCACCATCTCCGGGCCCGACCCGCGCTGCATCGACAAGCGGCTGCCGCAGCTGAGGACCGGCCTGCGCGCCGGCCCCGTGCAGTCCCGCCGGCCCGGCGAGTTCGGCCCCTACCAGGGCCCGGTCGTCTACCCGCTGAACCCGAACCCGCCCTACCGGCTCGGGTACGTGTGGGAGGTCCCCGTCGGCACGTACAACGCGATCATCCCGGTCGGCGCGATCAGCACGGTCAACCTGACCGCGCAGGTGCGCAACGTCGCCGGCGAGGTCCGCTCCGTCTGGTTCGAGTACGGCACGACGCGCGACCTCGGCACGAGGACCGATCCGCAGCCGGTCGGGATCGTCCCCAACGGCAGCCCCGCCGCGGTCACGGCCCACCTCACGCACCTGAGGGCCGGGACGCGCTACTGGTGGCGCGCCTTCGCCCGCGTCGACGACGACCGCGGCAACCCGAGGCAGTACCAGGGGGCGCTCGGCTCGTTCGTGACGAACCCGTACCCGAGGATCGCGGACCCCTCGCGGCCGTGCAAGTCGTCGCCGGAGGGCACGAGCACGTTCGAGGTGACGGAGAGCCTCGCGCTCATCTGCTCGGGGACGCTGAACTTCAAGAAGTCGGCATGCGCGCCGTTCTGCATGGACTTCTACTCCGGCAGGCTCGTCTGCCCGAGGGACTTCCCGCGCAACCTCAACGCCGGCTCGTGGTCGTTCTCGATCCCGAAGGTCGGGATCAGCGTCTCCGTCAACCACCTCGTCAGCTACTGGCGCTCGAACGACAGCAACCGCTTCGTCGAGCTGCCGGGCAAGAACGCCAACAGCGAAGGCAGCGACGTCGGCCCGACGCCGGGGTGGCACAACTGGGACGTCGCCCAGTACGCCTACCCGTTCACGTCCACCTCGACCGACGTCGACTTCTGGATCAACTGCACCGAGCAGTGGGGCAAGGTGATCGACGCGAGCTCGCTCGCCAAGGGCGACGGCAACGACGTCGCCAGCTACGCCGCCCCGGGCAAGCCGGACGGCGTCCGCGCGACGCGCACGAGGGACGGCGGGCTCACCGTCACCTGGAGCGCGCCGTCGCAGAGGACGCCGTCGCTCGTCGCCGGCTACTTCGCCATGGTCGTCGGCGCGAGGTCGGCCGCCGAGGCGGCGCAGAGCGTCACCAGGGGGATGCCGATCCTCTCCTCGGCCGACACGAGCGTGACGTTCCCGGCCGCGTACGTGTCGTCGATCCAGGCGGCGCTGCCGTCCGACTCCCCGCCCTACGTCGTCGTCGCGGCCCTCTCGGGCGAGGGCAGCGTCAGCGACGGGGTCGCGATCCCGCTGCCGAGGTCCTGACCGCCGCGCCGCACGGCGCAGCGGCCACCGCGGGGGCCGGCGCGCGCCGGCCCCCGTCGCGCTTGCGCCGGGCGTGCGCCCGGCCGCCGGCGCGCACGCCGCGGGCGCGACGGCGGACGCACGCCGGCTCGGCTCACGCGGCGTCGGCGTCCGGCCAGGCGGCCGCGGCGCCGAGCGCGGCGCTCTTGAGCACCTTCAGCGACAGCAGCGCGCACCTGATGCGCGTCGCCGAGATCTCGATCCCGAGCAGGTCGAGGATGAACTGCTTGTCGAGCCTGAGCAGCTCGTCGACGGACATGCCGATGACCTCGTCGGAGCTCATCGAGGCGGCCGCCTGCGAGATCGCGCAGCCGTGGCCGGAGAAGCGGATCTCGCGCACGCGCCGGTCGTCGTCGACGGCCAGCTGGACCCGCAGCGTGTCGCCGCAGAGCGGGTTGGCGTCCTCGAACTCGTAGTCGGGCGCCTCGAGCTCCGGCTCCGGCGGCGACCAGTTGTGCGGCCGCTTGTAGTGCTCGAGGATGTACTCGCGGTAGAGGTCGTCCATCTCGCCCCCAGCCTACTCAGTCGTCGCCAGACCCATCACTCTTTACTTCGGCGCAATGGTGCTCTAGGATCATGGCCGTCCAGCCGAGCGGCGCCCACCGCGCCGTCGCGAATCGGCTCGACATGCCGTCATCCATCCGCTCGCGGGGACGCGGGCGTGCATGCGGCGAACCGACGGGGGGCGACGCGACCACGCCCCCCGTCGCCTGTTAAGCGCGCCCGCGCACGGCCCGCCGCCGCGGCCTCGACGGGACCCGCGCCGCCCGCTCACAGCCGGAAGATCCGCCGCACCTCGTGGAGGCCCTCGACGAGCGCGTCGACGTCGGCGCGGGTCGTGTGGGCAGCGAAGCTCGCGCGCGTCGTCGCCGGCACGCCGAGCCGGCGCATGAGCGGCTGGGCGCAGTGGTGGCCGGCCCGCACGCACACCTGCCGGCGGCCGAGCACCTCGGCGACGTCGTGCGGGTGGACGCCGTCGAGCGCGAACGAGATGAGCGCGCCGCGGTGCTCGGCCGGCGGGCCGAAGACGCGCAGCCCCGGCACCTCCGCCAGCCGCTCCAGCGCATAGCGGACGAGCGCGTGCTCGTGCGCGTGGACGGCCTCGCGGCCGAGCCCGTCGAGCCACCTGACCGCCGTCCCGAGCGCCGTCGCCTCGATGTACGGCGTCGTGCCGGCCTCGAACTTCCAGGGCAGCTCCTTCCAGGTCGAGGCCTCGAAGTCGACCGAGCCGATCATGTCGCCGCCGGTCAGGAACGGGTCCATCGCCTCCAGCAGCTCGCGCCGGCCGTGCAGCACGCCGATGCCGGTCGGCCCGTACACCTTGTGGCCGGTGAAGCCGTAGAAGTCGGCGCCGATCGCGGCGACGTCGACGGGCCGCTGCGGCACCGCCTGGGCGCCGTCGACGAGCACGACCGCGCCGGCCGCGTGGGCGCGGCGGACGATCTCCTCGACCGGGTTGACGGTGCCGAGCACGTTCGACACGTGCGCGACGGCGACGAGCTTGGGCTCGCGCGCCAGCAGCGCGTCGAGCGAGTCGAGGTCGATCCGCCCGTCCTCGGTCAGCGCGACGTAGGCGAGCCTGGCGCCGACCTCCCGCGCCAGCTGCTGCCACGGGACGATGTTCGCGTGGTGCTCCATCGGCGTGAGCACGATCGTGTCGCCGGCGCCGACGTGGCGCCGGCCCCACGCGTACGCGACGAGGTTGATCGCCTCGGTGACGTTCTTGGTGAAGATCGTCTCGGCCGGCGCGGCGCCGATGAAGCGCGCGATCGTCGCGCGCGCGCCCTCGAAGCGCTCGGTCGCCTCCTGCGCGAGCGCGTAGACGCCGCGGTGGATGTTCGCGTTGTGGAGCCGCAGCGAGCGCTCGATCTCCTCGATCACCGCCGCCGGCTTCTGCGCCGTCGCGCCCGAGTCGAGGTAGACGATGCGGCGGCCGTCGATCTCGCGCTGGAGGATCGGGAACTGCCGCGCGACGGCGGCGGCGTCGAAGGCGGGCGTGACGGCGCTGGAGGTCATGGCGCGGGCGGATGGAGGGCGGCGCGCCTCAGGCGGCGGCGCCGGCCTCCACCTCCTCCTTGATCCAGCCGTAGCCCTTCTCCTCGAGCACCCCGACGAGCTCGGGCCCGCCCTCCTTGACGATCCTGCCCTGGAACATGACGTGGACGTGGCTGGGCCTGACGTAGTGGAGGATGCGCTGGTAGTGGGTGATGATGAGGACGCCCATGTCGTCGCCGGCGACGGCGTTGACGCCGTTGGAGACGACGCGCAGCGCGTCGATGTCGAGGCCGGAGTCGGTCTCGTCGAGGATCGCGAGGTCCGGCCGCTGGAGCGCGAGCTGGAGGATCTCCATGCGCTTCTTCTCGCCGCCCGAGAAGCCCTCGTTGAGGTAGCGGTTGGCGAACTGCCTCGGCACCTCGGTCAGCCTCATCGCCTCCTCGACCGTCCGGCGGAACTCCCTGAGCGAGATCGGCTCCTCGCCGCGCGCCTCGCGATGGGCGTTGATGACGGTGCGCAGGTACTTCGTGACCGTCACGCCCGGCACCGCGACCGGATACTGGAAGGCCATGAAGAGGCCCATCCGCGCCCGCTCGTCGGGCTCGGCCTCGGTGATGTCCTCGCCCTTGAAGATGATCTGGCCGTCCGTGACCTCGAGGTTGGGGTGCCCCATCACGACGTTGGCGAGGGTCGACTTGCCGGACCCGTTCGGGCCCATGAGGGCGTGGATCTCGCCCTTGCCGATCGCGAGGTCGAGACCCTTGAGGATCTCCTTCTCGCCGACGCGGACGTGGAGGTTGCGGATTTCGAGCTCGGCCATGGTCTCCGGGGTCTTGGTGGGGGATCGGGTCAGGCCGCCGGGGTGGCGGTTGCAAGCGTGGCGGACGTGGACGCGTCGCGGCCGGCCGCGGACGGGACGCGCGGGTCCTCGCGGCGGGAGAACTCCACCAGCTCGGCGAGCGTCGTGCCGCTCAGCGCGCGGGCGATGCCGCCCTGGACGCGCAGCCACAGCAGCTTGGTGGCGCAGTGGTGGTCCTCCTCGTGGCGGTGCTCGGCATGGGAGCACAGCACCCGCTCGGTCGTGTCGGTGAAGCACTCCATCGGGGCGATCGCCCCCTCGAGCGCGAGCACGACGTCGTCCATCCTGATCTCCTCGGCCGGTCGCGCGAGCCAGTAGCCGCCGTGGGCGCCGCGCGCGCTCCTCACGAGGCCGGCCCGCTTGAGCCGCGCCACGACCTGCTCGAGGTAGGCGAGCGGGAGGTTCTCCGCGGCGGCGATCACCTTGAGGCTGACGGGCCTGTCCTGCTCCTGGCGACCCAGCTCGACCATCAGGCGCACGCCGTACTCCGCCTTGGAGGAGAAGATCATGGCCAAATCCTACCAGCGGGGTCGGTTAAGCCTCCGTCGGCGCGCTCGGTCATAGTGACGGCTCGTGCATCCCGATCGCGTCCCCAGGTTGGCCGGCCAGTCCGCCGTCGCCGAGATCGTCGAGCTGGCCCGCGCCGGCGGCCGCCTCGGCATCGACACCGAGTTCATGTCCGAGGGCCGCTACCGCGCGCTGCTGTGCCTCGTGCAGGTCGCCGTGCCCGATCCCGCCGCGCCCGACGGCGTCCGCACCGTGCTGCTGGACCCGCTGCGCGAGCTCGACTTCGGCCCGCTGGCGCAGCTGCTCGCCGACCCGGCGATCGAGGTCGTCCTGCACGCCGCCCGCCAGGACGTCGCGATCCTGCGCCGCAGCTGGAGGACGGAGATCGTCAACCTCTTCGACACCCAGGTCGCGGCCGGCTTCGCCGGCTTCGGCGCCCAGACCGGCTACGGCAACCTGCTCGGCGGGGTGCTCGGGCTGCGCGTCGGCAAGACGGCGAGCTACACGCGCTGGGACGCGCGGCCGCTGACCGCCGAGCAGCTCGCCTACGCGCGCGAGGACGTGCTCCACCTGCTCCAGCTGTCGGACGCGCTGCACGAGAAGCTGCGCGCGTCCGGCCGGCTCGAGTGGGCGCGCGAGGAGTGCCGCCGGCTCGAGTCGGCCAGCGACGAGCGCGACCCGGAGACCGCCTACGAGCGGCTGCCGCGCGCCAACCAGCTCGACCCCCGCTCGCGCGCGGTCGCCAAGGAGCTGGCCGCGTGGCGCGAGCGGACCGCCCAGCGGGAGGACAAGCCGGTCGGCTCGATCCTGCCCGACCCGGCGCTCGTCGAGATCGCCAAGCGCAAGCCGTCCGCACCGAGGGACCTGGAGCAGATCCGCGGCCTCCACGGCGGCCACGTGCGCCGCCGCGGCCAGGCGATCGTCGAGGCGGTCGCGCGCGGCTGCGCGGCCGAGCCGATCCCGCGCGAGAGCCGCAGGCCCGGCAGCGAGCCCGGCGACGCGCCGCTGATCGCGCTGATCGAGTCGGTCATCCGGGCGCGCGCGCTGGAGGCCGGGCTCGCCTACGAGCTCGTCGCCTCGCGCGCGGAGCTCGAGCAGATCGTGATCGCCGCCCGCCGCGGCGACCCCGAGCCGGCGGTGCGCACCCTCGCCGGCTGGCGGCGCGAGCTCGTCGGCGAGGAGATCGCCGAGCTGCTGGCCGGGCGCCGCGCGGTGACGATCGCCGACGGCCGCCTCGCCGTCGCCGCGGCGCGCTGACGAAACCGTCCCCGCGCCCCGGCGGCCCGTCGGCGCGGCCGCGGCGACGCGTGCGGCGCCGCCGCGCGAGCGGCGCGGGCCGCGCGCTGCAACGCGGGATTCAAGCCTGGCGCGCCGCCGTCGATGACGTAGGGTGCACGCGCCATGCCCGGCCCCGCTCGCCTGCCAAAGCTCCTCGCGCTCGCCGGACTGGCGCTCGCGGGCGTGGCCGCGATCGCACCGGCCGCCTCGGCGCCCGGCGGCGCGCGGGCGCAGGAGCAGCAGCCCCGTCCGCTCGCGCTCGCGGCGGCGTCGCTGCGCCAGGACGGCGACGCGCTCGTGCTCAGGCTCGCGACGACCGAGCCGTGGTCGCCGGCGTCGCTGCGCCGCACCGGCAGGTCGCTGTGCCTGCGGCTCGTGTTCGAGCGCGCCGGCGCCGTCACCTCGCGCGACGTCTGCGTCCGCCGCAGGGGCCGCGCCGCGACGTTGACGTACGCGCGCGTCCTGAGGTCCGGCGCGAGCGGGCCGCTGCACGCGCTCGACGCGCGCGTGCGCAAGCCGAGCCCGCGCGCGCTGACGGCCCGCTTCGCGCCGTCGGCGCTGAACATCCCGTACGGGCCGCTGCGCTGGCGCGTGCTGTCGACGACCGACGGCTGCAGGATCGCCGACGGCCGCGGCTGCTTCGAGGCGCTGCCGCCCGACGGGGCGCTGCTGACGCTGCGGGCGCCGCAGCCGATCGGCTGCCGCGTCCGCGGACCGGCCTACGTCACCAGCGGCGCGCGCGCCGCCCGGGTCGTCGCGCTCACCTTCGACGACGGCCCCTCGTCGTACACGTCGGCCGTCCTCGACGTGCTGCGCGCCAAGGGCGCGAGGGCCACCTTCTTCATGATCGGCCAGCAGGTCGGCGGCGGCGCCGGGCTCGTGCGGCGGATGCTCGCGGAGGGCCACGAGCCGGCCAACCACACCTGGCAGCACGCGAACGTCTCCGCCGGCGGCGCGGCGGCGGCCAGCTCGATCCGCGCGACCAACGACGCGATCGCACGCGCGTCGGGCTTCCGGCCGTGCCTGTTCCGCGCGCCCTACGGCGCGGTCGGCCAGGGCCTCATCGGCCTCGTCCGCTCGATGGGCATGACGACCGTGCAGTGGGACGTCGACACGCTCGACTGGACGACGCCGGGCGCCGACGCGATCTTCGCCCGCATCGTCAGGGGCGCGCGCAACGGCTCGATCGTCCTCATGCACGACGGCGGCGGCCCGCGGTCGCAGACGGTCGCCGCGCTGCCGCGCGTGATCGACGCGCTGCGGGCGCGCGGCTTCCGCTTCGTCACCGTCTCGGAGCTGCTCGGCAACGGGCGCGTGATGCGCTGAGGCCGGCGCCGGACGGCCGCGCGGACGGAGCGGGCGGCGCGCGCGCCCCCACACGCGCGCCGCCCCTGGGGAAAGATGTCGGCGGCCAGTGCGTCCCCCACACACTGGCCGCCGAAGGCGAGGGCCTCGAGATGGGGCCCTCCCGGGCAGGCGGCGCGTCGCGCGCGGCGGCAGCGACCCCGGGGTAGAAGGCGCCGCGCCGTGCGGGTGCGCGCCGCCTCCGGGTCCACCACTCGCTGCCAGGCCGATCGCCGTGCTGGCGCCGCCGTGCTGCCGACCGGATCCGCCGCGCCATCGCGTGCCAGCGTAGTGGTGCCTCCGCCGCGGAGCCGTCCCGTGCAGGAGGACGGGCGTCGCGCCGGCGCACGCGAGGATCCTCGATCGACAGGCTTGAGCGGGATCGGAGATCGATCCCTAAATTTGCTTACTTAGACTGATTGCACACTCCTCTTCGGCGCTCCGGGCGAGCACCCTCGCGCTCTGGTGGAACCCCCTGACGACAACGGATCGCACCGCGCACGCTAACGACCCGGACCGCGCCCGTCAAGCGCTTAATTACCCGACTTCCAACGACCGTCGACGCCCGTCGCCGCCGATGTGCTGAATCGCCCACGGCAGCAGTTGTTCGCAATTGCGAAAAACGATCCCTCATGAAGTTGGCAGCTGATCGCTCGCTCCCGAGCCGCCCCCTCGGCGCGCAGCCGCCGGCGCCGCGGCGGCCGTCGGCCGCGCGTCGACGGCGGCGCCGCGGCCGCCCCGGCGCACTCGCCGACCCGGGGCGCGGGCGCGCGCCACGAAACGCCTCTTCCGCATGACGGGAACGGTCGCGGTCGTCCGCCGGCAGCAGGCCGCCGTCTGCTAGATTCCGGTTCCGAATGGCGGAAAGCGCGAGGAGAGCGTCGTGTCCGGCAAGCCGATGAGGAACCCCGCGATCGTCCAGTCGGTCGCGCGGGGGCTCGACCTCTTGGAGGCCGTCGCCGCCGCGGACGAGATCGGCCTCGTCGAGCTCGGCCACCGCACCGGGCTGCAGCCGAGCACGACCCACCGGCTGCTGGCGACGCTCATCAGCTGCGGCTACGTCGTCCAGAACCCGCAGACGAGCCGCTACCGGCTCAGCCACAAGGTCGTCGAGCTGGCCGGCGTGCTCGAGACGCGCATCGAGCGGCTGCGCACGATCGTGCGCCCCTACCTCGTCGCCCTGCGCGACGCGACGAACGAGACGACGAACCTCTGCCTGCTCGACCGCTTCACGCTCGTCTACGTCGACCAGGCCGAGAGCAGCCGCACGGTGCGGATGTTCACCGAGCTCGGCCGGCGCGCGCCCGCGCACGCGTGCGGCGCCGGCAAGGCGATGCTCGCCTACCAGTCGCCGGAGGTGCTCGCCGACCTGCGCCGGCGCGAGCCGTTCGAGGCGCTCACGCCGCACACGATCACCTCGGCGGCCGCGCTGGAGGGCGAGCTGCGGCGCGCCCGCGCGCGCGGGTACGCGATCGACCGCGAGGAGTACGAGGAGGGCGTCGCCTGCGTCGCGGCGCCGATCTTCGGCTCCAACGGCGAGGTGCTCGCGGCCGCGAGCGTCTCCGGGCCGGCCGCGCGCCTGCTGCGCCAGGACGTCGGCGAGCTCGGCGAGCTCGTGCGCGACCGCATGCTCGAGGTCTCGCGCGAGCTCGGCTACAACCCGCGCGGCGTGGCCGCGCCGGCGGCCGCCTGACGCGGCGGCGCCATCCTGCACAAGCGGGACGGGGCAGATTGGCAGCGGCGGCGGTTGCCGTGGCGCGCCGGCGTTGCGACAGTGCGGCGATGACCACCACCGCATCTTCCGATGCCGGCGCCGAGACGCGCCTCTGGCATCCGTTCGCCGACATGGCGGTCGTCAAGCAGCGCGAGGTCGTCCTCACCCGCGGCGAGGGCGTCTGGCTGTGGGACGACCAGGGCCGTCGCTACCTCGACGGGACCGCGAGCCTGTGGCTCGCCAACGTCGGGCACGGGCGGCGCGAGATCGCCGACGCCGTCCACGCCCAGATGGTCGAGCTGGAGGCCTACTCCGCCTTCGGCGACTTCGCCAGCCGCCCGGCGATCGAGCTGGCGCGGCGGATCGCCGAGCTCGCGCCCCAGGAGGGCGCGCGCGTCTTCTTCACGACCGGCGGCGGCGAGGCGATCGACACCGCCGCCAAGCTCGCCCGCCGCTACTGGGTCGCCGTCGGCAGGCCCGAGCGGGTCCACCTGATCGGGCGCACGGGCGGCTACCACGGCACCAACGGCTACGGCACGAGCATCGGCGGCATCGAGCCCAACCGCGCGAGCTTCGGGCCGCTCGTCCCCGCCGTCTCGCAGGTCGAGCACGACTCGCTCGAGGCGCTCGAAGCCGAGATCCACCGCGTCGGCCCCGAGCGGGTCGCGGCCGTCTTCGCCGAGCCGGTGATCGGCGCCGGGGGCGTCCACCCGCCCGCCGAGGGCTACCTCGAGGGGGTCCAGGCGCTCTGCGAGGAGCACGGGATCCTGTTCGTCGCCGACGAGGTGATCTGCGGCTTCGGCCGGCTCGGCCACTGGTTCGGCTCGCAGCGGTTCGGCCTCGCGCCCGACCTGATGACGTTCGCGAAGGGCGTCACGAGCGGCTACATGCCGCTCGGCGGCGTCGTCGCGTCCGGCCGCGTCGCCGAGCCGTTCTGGTCGCAGCCGGGGACGACGCTGCGCCACGGCGCGACCTACTCGGCCCACGCCTCCTGCTGCGTCGCCGGCCTCGTCAACATCGACATCATCGAGCGCGAGGGCCTGCTCGCCCGCTCGCGCGAGCTCGAGGAGCCGCTCCACGACGCCTTCCGGCAGCTGCTCGACCACCCGCTGATCGGCGCGGTGCGCGGCGGCGTCGGCCTGCTCGCGGCCGCCGACCTCGCGCCGGAGGCGGTCGCGGCGGGGATCACGCCCGCCGACGTCTTCGCCGCCGCCCGCGAGCGCGGCGTGCTCGTGCGGGCGCTCGGCGCCGGCGTCGCCGTCTCGCCCCCGCTCGTCATCACGCGGGAGGAGATCGAGCTGCTCGGCAGGTCGCTGCGCGCGGCGCTCGACGACGTGCTGGAGGCGCGCGGCGACGCGCTCGCCGCCCAGGGGGTCGACGGGGCGAAGGCGGCCTGATCCACCGTCAGCTGGTGCGCGCGAACGCGCCTTGACCGATGCGTTCGTCCGCGAAACGCGCGACAATGCGCACAGGTGACGCGAGTGCCCCCGCTCGCGCGCCGCTCGTTTCCCAAGCGTGACGGCTTCCCCCGATGCCGTCACGAGCCACGCCGCCCCGCGTGGCTCCCCCGGCCGGTCGCGCTCCCCCTGGCGCGGCCGGCCCCTTTTTTGCCGCGGTGGCGCCGCGCCGCCCGCGTCAGCCGCCGAGGCGGGCGCGGTCGTGCGGGGCGTCGAGGTCGAGCAGCGGGCCCCTCGGGACGATCCCGGTCGGGTTGATCTGCGGGTGGGTGCCGTAGTAGTGGCGCTTGATGTGGTCGAAGCGGACCGTCTCGGCGATCCCGGGCTGCTGGTAGAGGTCGCGCAGGTAGCCGGACAGGTGGGGGTAGTCGGCGATCCGGCGCAGGTTGCACTTGAAGTGGCCGACGTAGACGGCGTCGAAGCGGACGAGCGTGACGAACAGCCGCCAGTCGGCCTCGGTGATGCGGTCGCCGCACAGGTAGCGGCGGGTCGCCAGCCGCGCGTCGAGCTCGTCGAGCGTCGCGAAGAGCGCGTCGACGGCCTCCTCGTAGGCCTCCTGGGTGGTCGCGAAGCCGGCGCGGTAGACGCCGTCGTTGACGGTCTCGTAGATGCGCGCGTTGAGCGCGTCGATCTCCGCCCGCAGGTCGGCCGGGTAGAGGTCGACGGACGGGTCGCCCCACGCGTCGAAGGCCGACTCCAGCATCCGCATGATGTCGGCGCTCTCGTTGTTGACGATCCGCCTCGTCTCGGTGTCCCACAGCACCGGGACGGTGACGCGGCCCTCGAACGACGGGTCGGTCGCGGCGTAGGCCTCGGCGAGGAAGCGGAAGCCCTCGTGCGGGTCGGGGTCCGCGGCGGTGAACCTCCAGCCGCGCTCGTCGCGGATCGGGTCGACGACGGTCATGCCGATCACGTCCTCCAGCCGCTTGAGCTTGCGCACGATGACGACGCGCGACGCCCACGGGCAGGCGTAGGAGACGTAGAGGTGGTAGCGGCCCGGCGTGGCCGGGTAGCCGGTCGAGCCGTCGGCGCTGACCCAGTCGCGGAAGCGGCTGGCCTGGCGCACGAAGGCGCCGCGCCGGTCGACCTCCCTCGGGAACTGTGCGGTGGCGGTCATGCGGTGCTCCAGGTGGTTGCGTATGCAACCACAGTAGCCGATCGGCCGCCGCCGCCCGCCGGGGCCGGCCGGCGCGCCGGCAGTCGCGGCGCGGGCGACCGACCCCTTCGTCGGGCGCCCGATCTGCGGCCGGCGCTCAGGGCGCCGGCGCGCCGAGCGCGCGCTCCCACCCGGCGCGAGCGCGCGGCAGGTAGCGCCAGCGGCGCGGCAGCGCCCGGCGCACCGCCCGCACCGCGAGCCCGAGCGCGCGCAGCAGCAGCTCGTCGCGGCGGGTCCAGCGCCAGCCGAGCTTCTCCCGCGCGCGCGGCGGCAGCGTCCCGCGCGCGACGAACAGCGAGCCGCGCATGACGAGCGGCCGCGCCAGCCACCAGACCGGCCGCGGGATCGCGTCGTAGGGCCGCGGCACGTCGCGCCGCCGCGCGGGCTCGAGCGTCCAGCGCACCGGCGCGGTCGGCTCCAGCACGCGCTCGACGACGTCGTCCCAGTAGGCGCGGAAGGCGGCGTAGTCGCGCGGGACCGGCCGCATCGAGACGCCGTAGCGGGCGTACCACGTGACCGACTCGCGGTAGAGCTGCTCCTGCTCGGCGGCGGTGAGCGGCCGCCCGAACCACCGGCGCATCGCGATCTGCGACTCGAAGAAGACGGCGTGGGCCCAGTAGTACGTCTCGGGCTCGAGCGCGTGGTAGCGGCGGCCGGCGTCGTCGACGCCGCCGATCCCGCGGTGGTAGTCGCGCACCGTCGCCCCCGTGCGCGCCGCCCGCGGCCCGTCGTAGACGACGCCGAGGATCGGCGGCGCCGAGCGCAGCAGCCGGTTCCACGGGTTGGCGAAGAAGTCGGAGTGCTGCTGCACGCCGGCCGCGATCGCCGGGTGCATGTTCTGCAGGATCCCGGCGCGGGCGATGAGCAGCAGCCCGCGCACGTCGCCGAAGCAGCGCCACGTCAGCGAGCCGGGTCCGAGCGGCGCCGACGCCGGCGGCGACGCGGACTGCGGCGGCGCGGACTGCGGCGGCGCGGACTGCGGCGGCGCGGCCGGTGGCGGCGCGGCCGGTGGCGGGGCGGTCGTGGCGGGCGGCTCGGGCATGGGGAAACGGTCGTTGTCAGTCACGCTAGCGGCGGGCGGCGGCCGCTGTCAATCGCGGGCCGTCCGCGCGGCGACGCGCCGCGGCGGCGCGCGCGGCGGCCGCTAGCGGTCGCGCGAGGAGACCGGCGCGGCGGCGACGATGAGCCGCACGGCGTGGGCGACCAGCCGCGTGCGCGACACCGCGATCCTGCCGTCCAGCCAGCCGAGGAACAGGTGGGTCAGCGCGCCGACGAGCGCGACCGACGTCAGCCGCGCGTCGGCGTCGTCGGGCCCGTCCGGGCCGAACGCGACGTGGATCTGCTCGCCGACGAGCGCCGCGAACGTCGGCAGCAGGTCGATCCCGTGGCGCGTCAGCGACGGGTCGGCGAGCGCCTCCAGCAGCAGCACCCGGCCGCGGCGCGGGTCCTCCTCCAGCAGGTCGACGAACGCTTCGACCGCCGCCGTCGCGCGCGCGAGCGGGTCCGGCGGCGCGACGGCGACCGCCGCGGCGATCGCGCGCCGGGCCTCGTCGGCGACGCGCTCGTGGACGGCGACGAGCAGCGCCTCGCGGTCGGCGAAGCTCTCGTAGAAGTAGCGCTCCGACAGCCGCGCCCCGCGGCAGACCGCCCGCACCGTCACCGCGCCGGCGCCGCCGGTGCCCAGCAGCGCGTAGGCGGCGTCGAGCAGCTGCCGCCGGCGCGTCGCCCGCCGGTCCTCCAGCGTCCGGCCGCCCCAGGTCCGCTCGCGCTCGCTGCCCACGCCGCCCATCTTCCCAGCTGGCCGCGGCGGGCCGGCGCCGGCGGCGCGCGCCTCCGCGCCGCCCCTGCGCAGCGGCGCCGCCGGGCGGCGGGCGCCGGCGGCGGCAGCGACTACGCTGCGCGGCGATGGGCCCCGCACCGCCACCGGCCGGCCGCGCCGGCGCCTGGCCGCCCGCCGAGGGGACGCCGTTCGCGGGCGAGGTCGTCGTGCGCGCCCAGCGGTTCGCCAACCCCGACCGCGGCTTCGCCGTGCTCGAGGCCGAGTGGGACGGGGACGCGATCACGCTCGTCGGCCCGCTCATCCACCTCGAGCCGCGCGAGCGCGCGACCGTCGCCGGCACGTGGACCGTCGACCCGCGCTTCGGCCCGCAGGTGAAGGTGCGCGAGGCGCGCCCGCTGCCGCCGACCGACCACGCCGCGCTGCGCTCGTACCTGCGCAGGGTCCGCCACATCGGCGCCCGGCGCGCGGAGGCGCTGCTGACCGCACACGGCGACGACGTGCTCGCCGTCATCGACGCCGACCCGCGCGCCGCGTTCGCCCGCACCGGCCTGTCCGGCCGACGGGCCGCCGAGGCCGCCCGCTCGTGGGACGCGCTGCGCGCGACGCGCGGCCTGCACCTGCTGCTGGCGCCGCACGGGCTCGCCCATCTCGCCGCCAAGATCCACCAGCACTACGGCGACCGCGCCTACCGCGTCGTGCGCGAGCGCCCGTACGAGCTGACGAGCGTCTTCGGCGTCGGCTTCCACACCGCCGACGCGATCGCGCGCGGGCTCGGCGCGCCGCCCGACAGCCCGGCGCGGATGCGCGCCGCCGTGCTGCACGCGCTCGCCGAGGCGGAGCGCGACGGCTCCACCTGCCTGCCGGCGCCGGCGCTGCGGGCGCGCGTCGGCGAGCTGCTGCGGGCCGCCGGCCCCGACGACGGCGTCCTGCGCGCGCTCGCCGAGCACGGCGACGTCGAGCTCGAGGCCGACGGCGACGGCACGTGGGTCTACCGGGCCGAGACGGCCCGCCTCGAGCGGGAGCTGGCGCGGCGGGTGCGCGCGCTGCTCGACGGCGCGCCGTCGCCGCGCCTGACGGTCCCGGCGGCGCCGCCCGACGCGGGCGCCGACGGGGTCGAGCTCAACGACGCCCAGTGGGCCGGCGTGCGGGCCGCGTTCGCCCACCGGCTGTCGGTCATCACCGGCGGCCCGGGGACCGGCAAGACGGCGAGCATCCGCATGATCGGCCAGATCGCCGCCGCGCAGCGGGCGCAGGTGCTGCTGATGGCGCCGACGGGCCGGGCCGCGCTGCGGATGAGCGAGGCGACCGGCCTCGACGCGTCGACCGTCCACGCCGCGCTCGGCTGGATCCCCGGCGAGGGACCGGTCCACGACGCCGACGCGCCGCTGCGGTGCGACCTCGTGATCGTCGACGAGACGTCGATGGCCAACCTCGAGCTGCTCGTCACGCTGCTGCGGGCGATCGGCGACGACACCCACGTCGTGCTCGTCGGCGACGCCGACCAGCTCGCGCCCGTCGGCGCCGGCAAGCCGTTCGCCGAGCTCGTCGCCTCCGCGCTCGTGCCGACGGCGCGGCTGACGCGCATCTTCCGCCAGGCGGCCGGGTCGATGATCGTCCAGGGAGCGCACGCGATCCGCGCCGGCCGGGCGCCGTCGTTCGCCCACCGGGAGGGGATGCGCCGCGACCTGTTCCTGATCGCGCGCGAGGACCCGGTCGCCGCGCGCGAGGAGATCGTCTCGCTCGTCGCGCGCCGCCTGCCCGCCCACTACGACGTCGACCCGGTCGCCGACATCCAGGTGTTCGCGCCGGTCTACCGCGGCGCGCTCGGGATCGACGCGCTCAACGACGCGCTGCGCGCGGCGCTCAACCCCGACGGCAGGCCGGTCGGCGGCGGGCGGCTGCGGATCGGCGACAAGCTCATGCTCGTCGGCCGCAACCTCCACGAGCTCGGCGTCATGAACGGGACGCTGCTGCGGCTGCTGGAGGAGCTGCCCGGCCGCGCCGACGGCGACGGCGAGGAGGACGGCGGCGGGGGCGTGCTCGTGAGCGCCGACGGGCGCGCGATCCGGATCCCGCCGGCGGAGGTCGGCCAGCTCCAGCTCGCGTACGCCTGCTCGGTCCACCGCGGGCAGGGGATCGAGCTGCCGATCGCGATCGTCGTCGCCCATCCCGCCGCGGGCGGGCGGTTCCTGCGGCGGGAGATGCTCTACACCGCGATCACGCGCGCGACGAGGGCGACGATCGTCGTCGGCACCGCGGCGATGGTCGCGCGGGCCGCGGCGACGACCGACGCCGGCCGCCGCCACAGCCGCCTGGCGCAGCGGCTCGCGTGAGCGGGGCCGGGGCCGGCGGCCCGGG
>ERZ777003.2945-NODE-2945-length-17876-cov-6.652320_pt1 | contig 17876 bp, 18 predicted proteins | sample MGYA00374956_ERZ777003 | MGnify/ENA primary metagenome ERZ777003 (study PRJEB29302, sample SAMN06268252) | bioreactor metagenome | isolation source: Joint BioEnergy Institute, California, USA | place: USA:Joint BioEnergy Institute, California, USA | collected... | reverse complement strand
GGCGTTGCTCTTGTTCAACGGCCGTGCGGTCCGCCGGAGCCGCTTGTTCGTTTGGCTTGGCAGGGCGTCTTGCCCAGCGCGATGTCCAGCGTGGCGCCTGCACCGCTCGCTGCCAGGGCGCGGCATGACGCGCACGCAATCATCCGAGCCGATGCAGTAGCGCCCGGCGTATGCCGCGGCGTCGAGCGCGGCCACCGGTCGACAAGCGCACACCCCGTGCCAAGCTATGCGCCATCCGAACAACGGGAGGGCAGCATGGAAGCGCACCGGAGGATCGGGAGGCGATGGGCGGCGGGCCTCGCGGCGGCCGCGGCCACGCTGGGCGCCGCCGGCCGCGCCGCCGCCCACCACGGCTGGTCGTGGGCCGAGGACGAGCAGACCGAGCTGCGCGGGACGGTACGCGAGGTCTACATCGGCCAGCCCCACCCGACCCTGCGCGTCGAGACCGCCAACGACGGCATCTGGGTCGTCGAGCTCGCCAACCCCCGCCAGACCGCGCGCGCCGGCTTCTCGGCCGCCTCCGCGCGGGCCGGCGACCCGGTGGTCGCCTATGGCCACCGCTCCACCGCCCGAGGCGAGCGGCGCATGAAGGCGGTGCGCATCCGCGTCCGCGACCGGACCTACGACCTCTACCCGGAGCGGATCCGGGGCGGTTGAAGTCTCCCGCCGTGGAGACTGCGCTGCAGGCCCTGTCCGAGTGGCCGGTCGCGGCGGCGCTGCGCGGGTCGAGCGTCGCCTACCCCCTGGTGAACGCGGCGCACATCGCATCGGTCGGCCTGCTGTTCGGCGCGATCGTGACGCTCGACCTGCGCCTGCTCGGCGCCTTCCGGGCCTACCCTGTCGCGCAGCTCGGGCCGCCGCTGCGGCGCGTCGCCGCCGCGGGGCTGTTGCTCGCGGCGGCGACCGGCTTCCTCCTGTTCAGCACGCGGCCGCTCGCCTACGCCGAGAACCCGGCGTTCCTGGCCAAGCTCGGGCTGGTCGGGCTCGGCGCCCTCAACGCCCTCGCGCTCGGCCGCAACCGCCACTGGCGCCGGGCCGCTGACGGCGCCGAGGTGCATGCCTCGGTCCGGCTCGCGGCCCTCGCCTCGCTGCTCATCTGGGTCGGGGCGGTGGTCGCCGGGCGCTGGATCGGCTTCCTCCAGTAGCGCGCGCCGCCCGGATCACTCGCCGCGTGGGGCATCAGCCCGCCCGCTGCGGCCTCGATGTGCGGCGCCCGCAACCGTCGGCGCACGCCAGGAACGAGCGAAGCCGTCCGCCATGCGGTTGCGACGCCTGGTCCCAACCTTGCGACCTCCGCTGTCGGACCCGGCGCACCCGTCAGCCCTTCGCCGCCGGCTCGCCGAGCGAGAGCATCAGCCGGTTCGCCCAGTTGAAGAAGGCGGCGCTCTGTATCACGTCCGCGATGGCCAGGTCGTCCATCCCCACCGCGCGCAGCCGGGCGACATGCTCCGGGCCGAACGTCATGGGAATGCTCGTCAGCGCGACGGCGGCGGCAACCACCGCGTTCCAGTGCTCGCCAAGGTCGGCCCCGACGCCCTCCACGAGCAGCCGGTCCACGTCCGCCTCACGCTTCGCGTAGGTCGCGGCGAAGCGGGCATGGACCGAGGCGCAGTAGATGCAGCCGTTGAAGCGCGACACCGCCGCGGCGGCGAGCTCGCGGTCGGCGCGCGGCGCGCCGGCATCGGTGTTGTAGAAGATGTCCTTGTCGGTCCGCGTGCGGTGCTCGAGCGCGTCCGGATCGCGCGCCAGCAGCCGGAAATAGGGCGACTTCGCCCGCGCGGCGTCGACCAGCGCCTCGACCTGGCGCGGCGTCAGCGCCTCCTCGGCGACCGGCTCGACCCAGGGCAGCCAGTCGAGTTGGTCTCGGGTGAAGGCGACAGGAGCGTTCGGGTTGGTGGCCATGGCGAACCTCAGCCGGCGGCGCGCAGCACGGCGAGGCCGGCAACGACGCGGATCTGGAAGGCGAGGAAGGAGACGAGCTGCGACAGGCTGACGATGGTATCCGCCGTCCAGCCCGCGGCGTAGAGCGGCTGGAAGCGCTCCGGCGCCGCGTCGCGCGGATGGAAGACGAGGTAATGCGCATGCGCGAGGGCCGCCGCGAGCTTCGGGCCGAGCGCCGCCGCGACGGGCGTGGAGAGCGCGAAAGCCGGCGGCTCGGTGTCCTCCACGCTGAGCGGCCCGGCGGGATAGCGTCCCTTCGGTCCCTCGGCGCGCGTCTCGGCGACAGCCTGCTCCACGGTCGCGGCCAGCGCGGCGCCGCCGTGCACAGCGAGGCCCGCAGCGTAATGCGCGGCGGTGGCGGCCTCGCGATGCAGCCCGGCGACGTAAGCGGCGACGGCGAAGCGTTCGGCGATGGTGAAGTCGCCCGGTTCGGCGGGCGTCAGCAGGGCGCGGTAGCTCGCCTGGGCATGGGTGCGCGCCGCCGGGCGCCGCGCGCGCACGGCATCGAGCGGCGAGCCGGGCGCGATGCCGACGAGTGCGTCAATGACGTCGGTCTCGGATGTGGTCATGTCTCTGGGGTCCGTGGATCTGCTCAGGCGACGCGGCGCGTCTCGGCCGGAATGGCGGAGCGCCAGCCGAAGGCCGGGGCGACGCCCTGCGCCACAAGCTCGATGGAGCGCAGCACGTAGGGGTGCGGCGGATCGACCGAATGCACCTGCACCGCGAGCTCGGTCGCGCGATCGAGCACGCGGTCGCGGCGCAGCGAGGCGATCACCTCCTCGACCGTGCCGAGATGCACGTCCTGGCGCCGGATCAGCTCCTCCAGCGTCGGGTGCACGTCCGGCGCGCGGCCGGCGGCGACCAGGCGGGCGTGGTGGCGGCGCAGGCCGATATCGGCGAAGCGCATCGCGTCCTCCCGCCGGTCGGCGACGAAGACCGAGCGCGAGGCGAGGATGCGCGGCTCCACCCCGGCCGGCAGGGCAGCGAGATAGGCGTCGATCATCGGGTCCTGGATCTCGGCCAGCGTGGCGTCCGGCGCTCCCTCCGGGCGTGGCTGGGTGCGCGAGAGCAGCAATCCCGCTCCGATCCGCCCGGCCGCGCGCGCGCCCTCGACCGAGAAGGTCGCGTACCAGAGGCGGTCCAGCAGGCCCGGATGCTGCGGATAGAGACGGTCGCCGCCCCGCAGCGGCTTGCCGCCCAGCGCATCGATCAGCTCCGCGAGCCTCTCCGCGAAGACGGTCCGCCGGTCAGCGTCCCTCAGGCCGAAGGCGGCGAAGGCTTCCGGGTTGCCGCCGGAGCCGACGCCGAGCTCGAGCCGGCCGCCGGAGATCAGGTCGAGGACGATGGCATCCTCGGCCACGCGGATCGGCAGCTCCATCGGCAGCGTGACGATGCCGGTACCGAGGCGGATGCGCGTGGTCAGCGCGGCGACCTGGGCGAGGAACACGAAAGGAGAGGGCAGGCCGCCCTCGCCCTCGTGGAAATGGTGCTGCGCGACCCAGGCGCTGTCGAAGCCCTGCGCCTCGGCGTGGCGGATCTGCGCGAGCGCGCAGCGGTACCGCTCCGCCGCGCTGCCCGCGTCCAGCAGCCTCGTGAAGAAGCCGAGGCGAAGCCCACCTGCCCTGCTCATGCCGCCACCATTCTTGCACCTTGCGTGTTGCCAGGAATCGCCGCGATCAGCTCGCGCGCGTAGTCACTTTCCGGAGCGTGGAAGACCCGCTCGGCCGCGCCCGCCTCCACCACGCGCCCATTGCGCAGGACCGAGACCGTATCCGCGATCAGCCGCACCACCGCCAGGTCGTGCGAGACGAAGACGTAGGTGAGGCCAAGGTCGCGCTGCAGCTCGTCCAGCAGTTCCAGGATGCGCGCCTGCGCGGTGACGTCGAGGGCGGAGACCGCCTCGTCCAGCACCAGGATGCGCGGCCGCAGGACGAGGGCGCGCGCGATCGCGACGCGCTGGCGCTGCCCGCCCGAGAGCGCCGCCGGCGGCCGGCCGAGGACGGAGTCAGGCAGGCCGACACGCTCGATGATGCTGCGCACCTGCCGTTCGCGCTCCGCCCTCGGGATGGGATCGAAGTTGCGCAGCGGCTCCTCGACGATCGCGGCGATCGTCTGGCGCGGATCGAGCGAGGCGAAGGGGTTCTGGAAAACCAGCTGCACCTGGCGGCGGAACTGCCGCAGCGCCTCGCCCGAGAGACGCGCGACATCGGTCTCGCCCACCAGCACCCGCCCGGCCGTCGGCCGGAGGAAGCCGGCGATGCAGCGCGCCGTCGTGGTCTTGCCGCAGCCGGACTCACCGACCAGGGCATGGGTCGTGCCGGCGCGCACCTCGAATTCCACGCCATCCACGGCGCGGAAGACGCGGCCCGGCTCGCCCGTCACGGGGTAGGCATGGGTCAGCCCCTCGACCCTCAACGCGATGCCGGCCGCCTCGGGCAGCGGCGGACGCACGCGCGGCGTCGCAAGGGATGGGGCATCCCGCAGCAACTGCCGCGCATAGGCGCTGCGCGGCGCGGCCAGCACCTGGCGCACCGGGCCGGCCTCCTGGACGGTCCCGTTCCGCAGCACCACCACGCGGTCCGCGCGGTCAATCGCGACGCCGAGATCGTGCGTCACCAGCAGGACCGAGGTCCCTTCCTCCCGCCGCAGCTCGTCGATCAGGTCGAGAATGCGGCGCTGGACCGTCACGTCGAGCGCGCTGGTCGGCTCGTCCGCCACGATCAGCCCCGGGCGCAGCGCAACCGCGATCGCGATCAGCACGCGCTGGCGCATGCCGCCGGAGAGCTGGTGCGGGTACTGGCGCGCGCGCATCTCCGCGGGTTCGAGCCCCACGCGGCGCAGCAGCTCCAGCACGCGGGCGCGGATGCGGCCGCGGTCGCGCTCGCCGTGGATCTCGAAGATCTCGGCGATCTGCGCGCCGATGGTGCGCACCGGGTTGAGCGAGGTGGTCGGATCCTGCGGGATCAGGCTGATGCGCGCGCCCCGCAGCGCGGCCAGGCGCCTCTCCGGCCAGCGGGAGATGTCGGTCCCATCCAGGCGGATCGCGCCGCGCTCGATGCGGCCGTTCGGCGGCAGCAGCCCGAGCACCGCCTGCGCCGTCGTGGTCTTGCCGGAGCCGGACTCGCCGACCAGCGCCAGCACCTCGCCCGGCGCGACGGAGAAGGAGACGCCGTCCACCACCCGGCGGGCAGTGCCGCCGCTCACGTAGCGGACCGCGAGGTCCTCCACCTCCAGCAGGGGCGCGGCCGTGGTCGCGGCCACCGGGGCGGGCCGCAGGGCAATGTCCATGTTCATGTCCGGCGGGCTCCAAGGCTGCGGCTGATGCGCTCAGCCGAGAGGACGACGAGCAGCACGACGACGCCCGGCGCGCAGCTCAGCCACCAGGCGGTGGCGAGGAAGTCCCGCCCCTCCGCGATCAGCAGCCCCCATTCCGGCGTCGGCGGCGGCGCGCCGTAGCCGAGGAAGCCGAGCGTCGAGAGCGCCAGGATCGCCGAGCCGAACTGCAGCGCCGCCAGCGCCAGGACCGAGGTCAGGGCATTCGGCAGCACGTGCCGCCACAGCACGGCGAGGAAGCGCCCCCCGCTGCCGAAGGCGGCCTCGACATACTCGGTGCGGCGCACGCGCAGCACCTCGGCGCGCGACAGGCGCGCGAAATGCGCGACGGAGACGAAGCCGACCGCGATCGCCGCGTTGATCGAGCCGAAGCCGAGCAGGATGATGACGGAGAGCGAGAGCAGCAGCGACGGGATCGCCAGCAGCGTGTCCACGAGCCGCATCACCGCCGCGTCGGCGATGCCGCCCCGCGCCCCCGCCAGCAGGCCGAGCGCCGTGCCGAGCGTCAGGCCCACGCCGACGGCGAGGAGGGCGCCCAGCAGGGATTCCCGCGCGCCGTACACGACGCGCGCGAGCATGTCGCGCCCGAGCCCGTCCGTGCCGAGCGGATGCTCGAGGCTCGGCGGCAGGAGCTGCTCGCCGGCCACGCCCTGCAGCGGGTCGTGCCACGCGAAGAGGCCGGGAACGACCGCCCAGCTCAGCACCAGGGCGATCACCGTCCAGGCAAGCAGCAGGCCCACGGGCGGCAGGACGAGCGTGCGCGGCGGCGCGAAGCCGGCCGTAGCGTTGGCGCCGCTCATGCCGCACCTGCCGGGCGCGTCGCCAGCCGCGGATCGATCAAGGGCAGCAGCAGGTCCATCGCCAGGCTGATCGCCACGAAGGCGGCCGCGGAGAGGACCACGATGGCCTGCAGCACCGCCACGTCCTGGTTCGCCACCGCCTGCTGCGTCAGCCCGCCGAGGCCGCCCAGGCCGAAGACGGTCTCGGTCACCACGGCGCCGCCCAGCAGCTCGCCGAATAGCACGCCGGCCATGGTCAGCGTCGGGGGCAGCGCGTTGCGCGCGGCGTGGCGCCAGAGCACCCAGGCATGGGTCGCCCCCTTCGCGCGCGCGACGGCGACGAAGGGCTCGTTCAGGATCGCGTCGAGGTTGCGGATCAGCAGTTGCGCCAGGGGGGCCGAGATCGGCACCGCCAGGGTGAGGACCGGCAGGACGAGCTCCTCCCACGGCTCGGGCGCGATCACCGAGATCAGGCCGAGCTGGAAGGAGAAGACCTGGATCAGCATGATGCCGAGCCAGAAGACCGGCACTGCCACGAAGAACGGCGGCATGGACCGGACGACGGCCCGCACCCAGCCGAAGCCGAGCTGACTCAGCACCGCCAACGCCACTGCGAGCAGGCTCGCAGCGGCGAGGGCCAGCCCGGCCAGCACCAGCGTCGGCCGGATGTTCTCCGCCAGCAGCGACGCCACCGGGACGCCCGCGCGGATGGAATAGCCGAACTCACCGGCGAGGAAGCGTCCAAGGGTGTGCAGGTACTGTTCCCAGACCGGCGCGTCGGCGCCGTAGGCGATGCGCAGCTCCGCGATCTGATCCGCCGTCAGCCCCATCTCCGAGCCGAGGAACTTGATCAGGACCGCGTCGCCCGGCAGCGCCTGCAGCAGCACGAAGGCGACGGTGTAGGCCGCGAGCAGGACCAGGAGCGCCTGGCCCAGCCGCTGAAGGAGGTACCGTCTCATCGCGCGGCGAGCCACGTGCCGTAGAAGCTCGGCCGGCCAACCGCCTCGAAGCCGAGGCCGCGGACGCGCGGGGCGGCGGCGAAGACCTGCGGCTCCTCGAAGATCGGGATCACATAGGCCTGGTCGAGGATGTAGCGCTGCACATCGCCCACCAGCGCGAGCCGCTTCTCGCGGTTCGGTTCGGAGGCAATGGCGTCGAGCAGGTCGTTCAGCCTAGCGTCGTGGAAGGACCGCACCCGCTGGGAGACGCCGCCGGTCTGCAGCAGCGCGTTGCGCGTCAGCGGGTGGTACTGGCTGCGGATGACGTCAGGATCGGCCCGGCCGACCATGGCGGGCGAGACCGGCGTCTTCGCCGGATCGAGGTTGTCCACCACCCGGCTGCCGGAATCCCCGGCCAGCACGTTCAGCCGCACGCCGATGCGCGCCCATTGCTGGGCCACGAGCTGCAGCGTCTCCTTGTTGCGGGGCTGCGGCAGCGATTCGTAGGCGGTGAGCACGAGCTCCTGCCCGTCCTTCTGGCGCACGCCCCTCGGGCCGAGCGTCCAGCCTGCCTCTTCCAGCAGCTCGACCGCGCGGCGCGGGTCGTAGATCAGCCGATCTGCGAGGTTGACATAGCCTTGCGCGGTGGAGGCGATGATCGAGGTCGCCCGCGGGTAGTTGGGCGAGAAGAGCGTGTCCACGATCTCCTGCGTGTTCGTCGCGAAGCGCAGCGCCTGGCGCACGCGGATGTCGGCGACCAGCGGATTGTCCGGGCGGAAGACGATGCTGTTGTTCACGCCACGGGTCGAGGGCGCGAAGATCTGGAAGCCCCGCGACCGAACGCGCTCTTCGTCGTAAGCCTGGATCTGGCGGATGACATGGGCCTGGCCCGCGAGCAGCGCGCCAATGCGCACGCTGTCCTCGCCGCTGACGATGATGCGGATCGAGTCGAGCAGCGCGCGGCCCTGGTGCGGGTGGTTCTTGGGCCCCCAGGCGTAGTCCCGCCGGGCGTTGAGCACGAGCTCCCGCCCCAGCACCTGCCTCGCGACCACAAACGGGCCGGAGCCGATGATCTTCGTCGCGTCGCCGAGCTGGTCGAAGGGCAGTGCCAGCGTGCGCGGCGAGACGAGGCCGGAGCCGATCACCGAGGTGCCCTGCAGGAAGCCGGGCGACGGGCGGTGGAACAGGAACCGCACGGTCAGCGGGTCGATCACCTCGCTACGCTGGTAGTTGGTGATGACCTCCGACACCGGATGCCGCAGCTCGCGGTTGCCGAGCCCGTAGGTGTCGAAGTTGCGCGCGACCGCTTCGGCATCCAGCGGCGTCCCGTCGGAGAAGGTGACGCCGGGACGGAGGCGGAAGACGTATTCGGTGGCGTCGGCGTTGACCGTCCAGCTCTCCGCGATCCAGGGCTCGATCTCGAGGGTCTGCGGGTTCTGGTAGGTCAGCTTGTCCGTGATCTGATTGAGCACGCCGCCGTTCGGATAGAAGCCGCCCGCCGGCGGGTAGAGGTTCGTGTAGGTCTGCTGCTCCAGATAGATCAGCGTGCCGCCGCGCACGGGCGAAGCCTGGGCGGCGGCCTCCCGCGCGCCCAGGGCGGCGAGGACGGGCAGCAGAGCCGGGGCGGCAAGAATATGGCGTCGGGTGGTCGTCACGGCGTGAACCTTGTGAGGGGGCGTTGAGGAGGGGCGGCGCTGCGCGGTCGCGTCACGACCGCGGCATGCAGCCGCTACAGGCCACGGGGCAGGACGACATGGCGTCGGGCCCGCGATGTGGCGTCCGCCGACATCGCGGTGCGCGCCGGGCAGCGTTGATGGTGAGGCAGGCCATGGCGGCGACGCAGGAGCACCGTCCGCGTGAGACGCTGTCGGTGGTTCGTTGCGGCATGGGCGGCGTGTTCCCCAACCTCTGCGAGCCGATGTTCGGCCGGAGGGGTAGAATCATTTTCTCTGTCAGGTCAATAAATGCAAGATAAAGAGAAAATTTTACCTCCACGCCCACGGAGCGCGGCTGCTGCTTTCCATGCGGCGCGAGTGTGGGGGGAAGCCCTGTGCTCCCCCCTCGATGTCTCGCCGCGAGCAGCCCGCAGGAGGTGCGCCGATGGCCGTCACAGCCATCCGAACCGCGCGCCGGGATCGTTGCAGGATGGGCTTGGCGAGCTGATCCCCTGCCGGGAGGGGCGTCGGTGGATCAGAGGCCGTCAGGATTGGCCAGCCAGCGGCAGTCGCGCCGGCGGCGCCTGCACGAGCGCCGGTTCTCCGCGGAGCGCCGGCAAAGGCGTCACGCGGCCATCGGCGCCCGCCGCCGCGCTTCGCCAGCGATCAGACGTAGTTGGGTTCTTGGTTCACCGTGGGCTGCGCGGCGGCGTCACGAGGTGACGATGATGCCATGACCGCACCCGCGATCTCGTGCCGGGACTGCGGCCTTCCGGCTGCTCCACGTCAGGCCCGGCGCAGCCATCCCGTGTGCGCTCCCCTGCGGCGGAGAAACTCGTTCCCTGGCTGCCGCCGCTCCGAAACTTCTCTCGACTATCAGGTGCTTGCGCCGGAGCCACCCACACTCCGCAGGATGAGCCGTGCTGGCGCTGCTCAGCCACCCTTCCGCCACCGCGCAGACAAGCGATCCTGTGCCGCGGCGAGTGAGAGTGCGGGTGGCACGCCCGCTTGCAGAACGGGGCCGCGGAAGTGCCACGCCCGCATGCGTCACCGATCCCGCTGGCCGGGCTGATAGGCGCCGCCATCGGTCGGGCGCAGGGCCTCGAACACTTCGGTGACCGTCGCGTAGTCGCGGTAGCCGCAGCGAGCCAGCGGCTGCGCCGCGGCGGTGTCGAAGCGGCCGTCGCGAAGGTAGGCGTCGTCAATGTGCACGCCGACGACCTGGCCAATGATCATCCATCCCTCGAGCGCGTTGCCGTCCACATCGTGGAAGCGCATCGAATGCACCACGCGGCACTCCAGCGCGGCGGGCGACGCCGCGACGCGCGGCGCCTTCACAATGCGGCTCGGCGCGGTGGCCAGCCCCGCGGCCTCGAACTCACTCACACCCCCGGGGAAGGTGTCGGAGGAGATGTTCATCGCGTCGAAGAGCGGGCGAGTGCAGAGGTTGAACACGAACTCGCCGGTGGCGATGGCGTTGGCCGCGCTGTGCTTCATGCTCTCGCTGGTGAAGGCGATCATGGGCGGGCGCGAGTGGACCGCGTTGAAGAAGCTATAGGGCGCAAGGTTCGCGCGCCCCTCCGGATCGACCGTCGAGATCCAGCCGATCGGCCGCGGCGCGATGATCGCCTTGAAGGGATCGTAGGGCAGGCCGTGGCCAAGCCTGGGCTCGTAGAACATGCGCGGGTCACTCACCTTCGACGTGGGTGCCCATGCTCTAGCCCCCGCTGTCCGATCGGGCCAGGACCGTTTCGGACCATGCCCGGCAAAGGGCCCGATGTGCGGGCGGCAAGGCGCTGTCGAGCCTGCGGATGATGTCGGCGGAGGCAGCTTCACCCGGTCCGAGTATCGCGCGAGTCGGCGCGGACGCCTGAAACCGGCCCGTGAATGGCGCTGCCGGCGGGAGCCGGGCCAGGCGCGGCGCCAGCAGCGGACGATCCGCCCGCGCCACGACCGCTCCTTCCGCAGCCATCTGCGCCACGGGCCGTTGTAAGCGGGACCCAGGGAGGCGCGCCATGCCCACTGAAGTCAGGAACAACGAGCGCCTGCGCCGCTACGAGATGGCCATCGGCGACGCGGTGGCGTTCGTTGCCTATGAGCGCGATGGCGAGCGGATCGTCTTCACCCACACCGAGATCCCGCGCGCCTACGCTGGAAGCGACACCGGCGCGGCCCTGGTCTGCGCCGCGCTCGACGCGGCGCGTCGGGAGCACCTCAAGATCGTCCCGCGCTGTCCCTTCGTCGCCTCCATCCTGCGCCATCACGCCGCCTATCAGGACCTGATGACAGCAGGCGAGCGCTAACCGGCCAGCCTCAGCGCCGATCGGCCAGGACTCTCCCAGTGCGGCGGCGGCCGGTCCGTCTCAGGGCGCCGCGTCGTCGGCGGGGAGGGCGACCGGACGGCCGGCGGCCAGGACGGCCGCGGCGTAGGCGGAGAAGCGCAGCGACGGCAGCGGCCGTGCGAAGTGGAAGACGTAGCCCGTGCGGCCGGGCGCCGCGTGCACGGCCTCCGCCGTCCAGTCGGGGCCACCGAAGCGGGTCGCGGCGGCACAGCACGCGTCGAAGGCGCGCTGAAACCGGTCGGCGCCGAGGTCGGCCGCGGAGAGATGCCGCAGCGGCACAGCGTATGGGAAGGCGCTCCGGCTGTCGTCGCTGCCGCGGACGGCGGGGATAGAACGGAGGGCGGTGTTCGGCATGGCCCACATCTTCGCGGCGCCCGCGCCCAGCCGACAGGCCAACACCGGTCAAGCTTGCGTGGGCACGCCGCCAAACGCCAGCACGGCGCCGTAATTGATCGGCTAACGAATAATCATAACGCGCGACAGGCGAACAAGCATGGCCAAAATAATCTACAAATGGTTGATCGGCGCGCATATCAGGACCAAGTCGAGCCGGAGCCTTCTTTACTCCTGGCCGCATCGGCACTTTGCTGTTATCCCATGCTCAGGCGCAGCCGGCCGCTTGTGGGAGACAGGCCGCGCCTTCCATCAAAGCGTGTCCGAGGCTGACAGACCCAGCCACAACCGGGCGAGGACGGCGGCTCCTTTCCCCGCCTGCATCCCGTTCGCCAGGCCATGCGCTCGGCGCCCACGTGACCCGAAACTGCCCCAACCTCTTCCGGATCAGTGGCGGCATGACCGCGCCCAAGTGAACGTCGCCGTCCCCGGGAGCAGGAACCGGCCCAGGTCGATCCGCCCAGCGACACGCTATTGGGGCCCAGGCGCTTCCGAGACAGCGCCGCCCGCCGTGGGTGTTCCCACCGAGCGTGATCGCGGCCTGAGACGGCGCGCGCGTCCGCCACCAACAGCACCCCGCAAGGTTTACCTGCCCCGATCCACCCCCACCGCTTTGCCAACGCCACCCCGCAGAGCCCGAGGCAACCGCCACCCGGTCGGCTTCCGCAGCGATCTCCATGAGCCACGACGAAGACCCGCCTGCCCCCGGTACCCGCCCGCCCACCCGCCACTTGCCTTCCGTGGCGCCCACGGGGCAGAGACGAACCGGCGGACGGCAACCCGGTCCGCACGCCACGGAGTACGCCGGAACGATGCAGCGACCTGGGCTGGAGGCCACGCAGGCGATCCTGACGATCGACCTCGGCGCGATCGTCGCCAACTGGCGCGACCTGCGCGCCCGCCACCCCATCGGCGCCGTGGCGGCGGTGGTGAAGGCCGACGCCTACGGGCTCGGCGCCGCCCCGGTCGCCCGCGCGCTGCGCGACGCCGGCTGCCGCAGCTTCTTCGTCGCCCACCTCGCCGAGGGCCTCGCCCTGCGCGAAGCCCTCGGCCCCGGCCCCGAGATCGCCGTCCTCAACGGCTTCCCACCCTGCGCGGAGGCGGAGCGCGCCGCCCTGCTGCCCGTGCTCAACACGCTCGGCGAGGTCGAGGCCCATGCCTCTCACGGCCGGCGCCGCGGCACGCCGGTCCCGGCGATCCTCCACATCGACACCGGCATGGCCCGCCTCGGCCTCGACGCCCGCGAGCTGGAGGCGCTCGCCGCCGACCACGGCCGGCTCGAGGGCCTCGCCCTCCGCTGCGTCATGACCCACCTCGCCTGCGCCGACGAGCCGGAGCACCCGCTGAACCGGCTGCAGGCCGAGCGCTTCGCCGCCGCCTGCGCGCGCCTGCCGCCCGGCATCCCGCGCTGCCTGCCGAATTCCTCGGGGCTGTTCCTCGGCCCGGAATTCGCCTCCGACCTCGCCCGCCCCGGCTGCGCGCTCTACGGCATCAACCCCACGCCGGGCCGGCCGAATCCGATGCGCCAGGTGCTGCGCCTGGACGCACCGGTGCTCCAGGTCCGGGAGATCCCCGCCGGCGCGACGGTCGGCTACGGCGCCTCGGCGCGGGTGGAGCGGCCGACGCGGGTCGCAACGGTTGCCGTGGGCTACGCCGACGGCTATCTGAGGTCGCTCTCCAACCGCGGCGTCGTCGGGTCCTTCGCGGGGCGGCCGGTGCCGCTGCTGGGCCGGGTATCCATGGACCTCACCACCTTCGACGTGACCGACCTTGCGCCAGAAATCCGCGCCGGCGACCGCATCGCGCTCCTCGGCGATGCGCCCGGGATCACGCCGGATGACCTGGCCACGGCCGCCGGCACGATCGGCTACGAGATCCTGACCTCGCTCGGCCCGCGCTACCGGCGCGAATACCGGCACGGCTGAGCGCGCGCCTTGGATCTGCTCCTCGACGCGCTCGCCGCGATCGGCCGCGCCGTCCTCCGGATCTGCCGGACGACGGGGGCGGTGACGCTGTTCGCGCTGGAGGCGCTCTCGCACCTCGTCCGCCCGCCCTTCTACGGCCGCCTGTTCGGCCGCGCCTTCGTCGAGATCGCCTATTTCAGCCTGCCGGTCGTGGCGCTCACCGCCGTGTTCACCGGCATGGTGCTGGCGCTGCAGTCCTACACCGGCTTCTCGCGCTTCAACGCCGAGGGGGCGGTCGCCAACGTGGTCGTCCTCTCCATCACGCGCGAGCTCGGCCCCGTGCTCGCCGGGCTGATGGTCGCCGGGCGCATCGGCGCGTCCTTCGCCGCCGAGATCGGCACGATGCGCGTCACCGACCAGATCGACGCGCTGACCACGCTCTCCACCAACCCGATGAAGTACCTCGTCGCGCCGCGGCTGCTCGCCGGGACCATCGCCCTGCCGCTGCTGGTGTTGGTGGCGGACGTCCTCGGCGTGATGGGGGGCTGGGTGATCGGGACCTTCCGGCTCGACTTCTCCTCCGCCGCCTATCTGCGCTCCACCTTCGACTTTCTCCAGGCTGGCGACGTGCTCCACGGCCTGTCGAAGTCGGCGGTGTTCGGCTTCGTCGTCGCGCTGATGGGCTGCTGGTTCGGCTACACGAGCCGGGGCGGCGCGCAGGGCGTGGGCGGCGCCACCACCTCCGCCGTGGTGTCGAGCTCGATCCTGATCCTCGCGCTCGACTACGTGCTGACCGACCTGCTCTTCGCGCGATGAAGGACAACGGCGCCGGCATCCCGAAGATCCGCCTGCGCGGCGTGCGCAAGGCGTTCAACGGCAAGGTCGTGCTCGACGGCATCGACCTCGACGTGCGCGCCGGGCACTCGATGGTGATCCTCGGCGGATCGGGCTCGGGCAAGTCGGTGATGCTGAAGTGCATCCTCGGCCTGATCGAGCCGGACTCGGGCGTGATCGAGATCGACGGGCGCGACGTGCTCCGGATGTCGCGGCGCGAGCGCGAGGCGGTGAACGACCGCATCGGCATGCTGTTCCAGAACGGCGCCCTGTTCGACTCCCTCCCGGTCTGGGAGAATGTCTGCTTCAAGCTGCTGGCCCAGGGGCGGATCGACCGGCGCGCGGCGCGCGAAAAGGCCGCGGAAGTCCTGGCGCAGGTCGGCCTCGCGCCCTCGGTCGGCGACCTCTACCCGGCGGAGCTCTCGGGCGGGATGCAGAAGCGGGTCGCGCTCGCGCGCGCCATCGCCGCGCAGCCCGACATCGTCTTCCTCGACGAGCCGAACACGGGCCTCGACCCGATCATGGCCGCGGTGATCGACGGGCTGATCGTGGACGTGGTGAAGCGCCTGGGCGCCACGGCATTGAGCATCACCCACGACATGGCGAGCGCCCGGCGCATCGGCGACGACGCGGCGATGATCCACAAGGGCCGCATCGTCTGGACCGGCCCGGCCGCAAGCCTCGGGCAGACCGGCAACCCGCTCGTGGACCAGTTCGCGCGCGGCGAGCGGGAGGGGCCGATCCAGATGGAGCTGCGGCGCTAGGCAGGATCTGCGCCCTCCTCCCGCCGCTTGACCCTTGCGCCTTCCCCGGCGCACGCTTCCCCGCACCGCCCCGGCCAAAGCCGGCACCTCCTCGTCCGGCGACCGCCGAGGGCTTCTGCGAGGACGTCCGCCGATGGCCCTGACCTTCACGCCCCTCCATCCGCTCTTCGTCGCCGAGGTCTCCGGCATCGACCTGCGCGAGCCCCTCACCCCCGCGCTCGCCGAGGAGATCCATCGCGGCATGGACCGCTACGCCGTCCTCGTCTTCCGCGGCCAGGAGATCGACGACGACCAGCAGATGGCCTTCGGCCGCGCCCTCGGCCCGCTGGAGCCGACGCGCGCCACCGTGGACGCCCACCGGCACCGCCTCAAGCACAAGGAGATGAACGACATCTCCAACCTCGACGAGGAGGGCAACATCCTCGCCGCGAACGACCGGCGGCGGATGTTCAGCCTCGGCAATCGCCTCTGGCACAGCGATTCCAGCTTCAAGGCCACGCCCGCGCTCTATTCCCTGCTGCACGGCCGCGTCGTCCCGCCCGAGGGCGGCGAGACCGAGTTCGCCGACATGCGCGCCGCCTGGGACGCGCTGCCGGAGAAGATGAAGGCCAAGGTGAAGGATCTGGTCTGCGACCACTCGCTGCTGTTCTCGCGCGGCCAGCTCGGCTTCACCGAGTTCACCGAGGAGGAGCGGCAGAAATTCGCCCCCGTGCCGCAGCGCCTGGTGCGCCGCCATCCGGGCTCGGGCCGCCTCTCGCTCTACCTCTCCTCGCATATCGGCCGCATCCATGGCTGGCCGACGCCGGAAGCGATGGCGCTGATCCGCGACCTGATGGAGCACGCGACGCAGCGCGAATTCGTCTACCGCCACCATTGGCGGCAGTACGACCTCGTCATGTGGGACAACCGCTGCACCATGCACCGCGCGCGTCCCTTCGAGGACAAGGAATACCCGCGCGACATGCGCCGCGTGACGCTGCAGGACGCCGCGCCGACCCTTCAGCAGGCGGCCTGAGGCGGTGGCCGGCGAGGGACGGCGGCCGGCCGTCCCCGCCCGCGGCAAGGCCGCCCCCGCCGGAATCGCCGCGCGCCCTGGCCGCAAGGCCATGGGCACGACGTCGCCCGCCCCACACCGCTCGCCGCCGGCGCCTCCTGTGCCGCCTGAGAGGGCGTGGGAGGCGCACCGCCTCAGGCGAAGGCCTCGTCCAGCCAGTCCATGGACACCGCCGCCGAATAGGCGAGGTTGCCCGACTGGCAATGCCCGTCCGCGCCCTCCTCCTCGGTGAAGATGTGGGAGGAGGCCGGACCGGAGACGCCGCGGCAGAAGCGCTCGAACTGGGCGATCGGCTCCTTGCCCTCGCCGCTCCCGACCAGGCCCAGGACAGGGCAGGCGATGCGCTTCAGATCCGCGTCGCCGACGCGGAAATCCCGCAGGCGGATGTAGGTCCGCCGGAAGCTGTCCTGGCCGAAGCGGAGCATCATGTTGCGCGCCATCTCGCGCTGCTGCAGCGAGACCACGTCCGGCGGCAGATGATCGATCTCATCCAGGCCGAAATCGTCGGACTCCGGCATCTCGGCGGGATCGAAGCCGACGAAGGAGACCAGGTAGGCGTGCACGTCAACGATCGGCGAGTTGGCTACGAGCGCGCGGATGCGCGGCTCATGCACCGCCATGCGGGTGGCGAAGTAGCCGCCCAGGCTGATCCCCATCAGGGCGATGCGCCGCGCATCGGTCTCCGGCCGCGACAGCACGTACTCAAGCGCCGGGGCGGCGACGCGCTCGTACTCGGGGATGAAGTGGAGCCCCGGATGGTAGCGCAGCGTGTCCATCTGCCCCGGGCCGGTGAAGAGGAGCAGGTTGTAGCCGCGCTCCAGCGCCGGCCGGCCATAGGCGAGGTAGGTCTCCTCCAGCGTGCCGTCATAGCCGCTGATGATCATGAGCGTGCCGCTCTTGCCGCCGGCGGTCCCGGGCGCCGGCCGGATGCAGTACGCCGGCAGCGGCGTGTCGCCGAAGGGCAGCGACACGACCTCGCACGCATGGTCCTGCAGCTGCATGGCGGCGAGGAAGCAGTCGCGGCTCTTCCGGCCGTACTCGGCGTGCCGCGGATCGGTGACGCAGGTGTAGTACTCCGCCGCGCGGTAGCTGTTGCAGGCGACGAGGAACTGGTCGCGCGCGCTGATGCGGTGGCCGCGCCCGGCGCGCGCCCTGGCGTCGCGCTCCTGGCGTTCCGCCGCGGCGGCGAAGGCCGCGACCCAGCTCGCGGGCACGCCGTTCTCGATGCGCCGTGCCAGGGCCAGGCACTCGCCCACCGAGGCGCCGCCGTAGCGCGCGCTGCCGAGCTGCCGCATCAGCTGGAAATCCATCTCCGGATCGGCGAATCCGGCCACCCGGGTGCGGCCGCGCTCCAGACCGTCAGTCATGCTCGCTGCTCCATTCCGGTTGGTGAGAGGTCGGGCGGGCGCGCCGCCCCGGCGCGAGGTCGTGGTGCCCGCGGCGGCCGCAACCGCCGCACCGGTGATGCACTGGCGCCGAAGCACGGGACCGCCGGCGCGTCACCGGGTCGGAGTGCCAGCCGCCGGCTGGCCCGCGCCGCCTGCACATCGAGGTCCATGCTGTCAGCGCTCCTGTCGTCCGGACGCGCGCCCGGATGCGCTGACGCACCTCGGACAACGTCTCGCTCCCGCCCATACAGCGTTATGGCAAGGCCACCCGAATCGCCATTCCCGGCACCGCAAGCGCAGCCCTGGCCGTGCATAACGTCACGGCGCCACGTGCATTCAACCACCACCGCCCGCAGCGTCGCGTCGGAGCCATGGCCGCGAAGACCGCCTGATCGGATCCCGGTGCAAGGCTCGGACCAGGGCGGCACTGGCTTCCCGCCCCGGCCCGATTCCCGCCTGACCCCGCCGCCCCCCATCTGCCCCTTCCGGCCACTCCGCCGCCGGGCTACACCGCCCGATGTCCGCGTTTCGTTCTCGTCGAGTCGCCCGAT
>ERZ777003.2944-NODE-2944-length-17888-cov-6.435765_pt1 | contig 17888 bp, 10 predicted proteins | sample MGYA00374956_ERZ777003 | MGnify/ENA primary metagenome ERZ777003 (study PRJEB29302, sample SAMN06268252) | bioreactor metagenome | isolation source: Joint BioEnergy Institute, California, USA | place: USA:Joint BioEnergy Institute, California, USA | collected... | reverse complement strand
CTTCCGACGCTACTACCCTCACGTGCGGTTCGAAATCGAAGGCAAAGGTTCCAGCACCGCACCGCCGGCCCTGATCGCGGGGACGGCGCAGTTCGGCCCGATGTCTCGCGAGATGAAGGCATCGGAGCTCGACCAGTTTGAAGCCCGCTACGGTTATCCCCCCACGCAGATGAGGGTGGCCTTGGACGCCCTGGCGGTCTATGTCCACCGTGACAACCCCATCCAAGGGCTCACCCTCGCCCAAGTGGATGCCATCTTTTCGAAGAGCCGGGCGTGCGGGCACCCCGAGAACGTCACCACCTGGGATCAGGTGGGGTTGACGGGGTCGTTCGCCGGCCGCCCCATCAGCCTGTACGGCCGCAACTCGGCTTCGGGCACCTACGGGTTCTTTAAGGAAAACGCCCTGTGCGGCGGCGACTACAAGGACGAGGTCAAGGAGCAGCCGGGTTCTGCTGCGGTGGTGCAGGGCGTGACGGTGGACGTGTACGGCATCGGCTACAGCAGCATCGGCTACCGTACGTCGGGTGTGCGGGCGGTGCCCCTGGCTTTTGCCGATGGTGAAGCGCCGGCGGAGCCGACGCTGGAGAACGTCATCGCCGGCGACTACCCGCTGGGCCGCTTCCTTTACATCTACATCAACAAGACGCCGGAACAGCCGTTGTCGCCGGTGGTGCGGGAGTTCTTGCGGTACGTGTTCTCCCGGGAAGGCCAGGAGGCGGTCATCCGGGACGGGTACTTGCCGCTGCCCCTTGAGGTCATCGAGGCCGAGCTGGCCAAGTTGGAGGATTGAGGACCACCGGTGCCGGTCGGCGGAGGATGGTTGAGAGCTGAGGTTGAGCGACGTGGTTGAGTTGCGCACGCAAGAGGCACGGTCCGGCCGGGCGGCTGCTATCGCCGTCCGGCGCCGGCGTTGGGACCGGTGGGCCCGTGGGGTGGTCATGGCCGGAGGCATGGCCATCCTGCTGGCCATGGCCGGCATGCTCGTCTTTATCGTGGCACAGGCGGCGCCGTTATGGCGCGCGGCGCGCACGGAACACCTGGGCACGGTGGCCGTCGGAGCGGCCGCAGCAGCGGCCACCGGGGACTTTGCCGGCGCCGTGGGCGCACCGCCAGGAGGCGGCTTGGCGGCCGTCGCGCTGGATGAGTACCAGGAGCACGTGGTCATGGTCTACGTTGACGGCCGGGTCGACGTGGTGCGGCTGGCGGACGGCGCCGTGGCGGCCAGCTGGACGGTGTGGCCGACAGCACCCGCGGTGCCCGGCGGCGGGCCGCGGGTCATGGCGGCGGACCTGCATCCCGAGCGGGATTTGTGGACGCTGGCCTTGAGCGACGGCCGCATCGTGCCCGTCGAAGTGACCTTTGCCGTCACGTATCCCGGGGGCCAGCGGCAGATCACCCCGTCGGTCCGGGCGCTGGAGGCCGTGGAGCTGGTGAGCGGGCCCCCGCCGCCTTCCGTCGAGGCGTCGGGTGGGGAGCCGTTACGCCGCGAGTCGGAACCGGCCGGGCCCGCGTCCGCCACCGGGCTGGTCGCGGCGGTCTTTCGGCCCTTGCCCGACGGGTGGGTCGCCGCCGGGCTGACGGCGGACCAGCGGGTCGTGCTGCGGGTCGAGGAACAGTCCCGGAGCCTCCTGGGTCCCGCCCGGGCCCGGGAGACGACCGTGGAGCTTACCGGTGGCCTTGAGGGGCGGCGTCCGACGGCCCTGACCGTGGATCCGGCGGGACAATACCTGCTGGTGGGCGACGCCGATGGGGGCATCACCGCCTGGAACTTGCGCCGCCGCATGACACCCGAGCTCATCGGCCGGGTGCCCGCGGGTGACGCTCCCGTGAGCCGCCTGGCCTTCCTCCTGGGCGGACGCTCCCTCGTGGCCGCGACCGGGGACGGGCGGGTGACCCGTTGGCTGCCCGTAGCGGACCCCGATGTTCCCGGTGGACGCCGGTTTCAGCTGGTCAACGAGTTCCAGCGCCACGAGGCGCCTGTTGTGGCCATCGGCGTTTCCCGGCGCACCAAAGGGTTTGCCACCATGGACGCGTCAGGTGGCTGGGCTGTACACCACGCCACCACCGGGCGGACGCAGCTCGTACGCCGGACCGATCTCGACGCGGTGACGGCTGCAGCCCTGGCGCCCCGGGGCGATGGAATTGTCCTGGTGGGCCCCGGCGGCGAGTTGGACCGGTGGACCATCGACAATCCCCACCCCGAAGTCACCCTGGGCACGCTGTTTGGCAAAGTGTGGTACGAAGGCTACGACGAGCCGGCCTACGTTTGGCAGTCGTCGGGCGGCAGCGACGCCTTTGAGCCCAAGCTGAGCCTGACGCCGCTGCTCTTTGGCACCCTCAAGGGCACGCTGTACGCACTGCTGCTGGCGGTTCCCGTGGCCGTCATGGGCGCGATCTACACCGCCCACTTCATGGAGCCCCGCTGGCGCGCCATCGTGAAACCGGTGGTGGAGCTCATGGCCGGCCTGCCCAGCGTCGTGCTGGGGATGCTGGCAGGCTTGTGGCTGGCCCCGTGGATGGAGCGCCACTTCCCTGGGGTCGTGGCCTCCGGGGTGCTAGCCGGGGCCGGCTTGCTCGTGCTGGCCGCGCTGTGGGCCCGGTTTCCCCTGGCCTGGAAAAACCGCCTGCCGGCGAGCCGCCTGGTGCTCGTGGCCTTGCCGCTGCTGGTCTTGGCCGTCTGGGGCGGAACGGCCGTGGGGCCCCTGGTGGAACGGTGGTTTATGGGTGGCGACTACCGACAATGGCTTCTGGAAACCGGCGGCCTCCGCTTTGACCAGCGCAACTCCCTCGTAGTGGCCGTGGCCATGGGCTTTGCCGTCATCCCCCTTGTTTTTAGCATCTCCGAAGACGCCCTCTCCAGCGTTCCGGGACACCTGGTGTCGGGTTCGCTGGCCCTGGGCGCCACCCGTTGGGAAACCGTCCGCCGGGTCGTGCTGCCCGTGGCGGCTCCGGCCATCTTTTCCGCCGTCATGATCGGCTTTGGCCGGGCCGTGGGCGAGACCATGATCGTCCTCATGGCCACCGGCAACACGCCCGTCATGGACCTGGGCATCTTCACCGGTTTCCGGGCCTTGGCCGCGAACGTGGCGGTGGAGATGTCCGAAGCGCCGGTGGGCGGCACGCTGTACCGGGTGCTGTTCCTCTCGGCGCTATTGCTCGCGGGCGTCACCTTTATGGTCAACACGGTGGCCGAAATGGTGCGCCTGCGCCTGCGGAGGAGGTTGGCACAGCTGTGAATGGTGCTGCGACCGAAACAACGCGCGGCCCCGGGCCGCAAGCCGTGCTGCCGCAACACGGAGCGCAGGAGTTGGGCTTTCCGTTGCCCGTGACGTCCGCCTCCCGGGCCGCCGTGGCTCGCCGGCGCCGGGAAGGCGCCCTCCAAGTGTGGATGACCGCCACGGCCGTGGCCGCCAGCCTGCTCATGGTGGCGGGGCTGTTGCTGCTGGTGCTGGTCAACGGCCTGGGCTACTTTTGGCCCCGGGACGTGGCCCGTCTGGAGCTGGTGGACGGCCAAGTGATCATCGGCGAGATCGTTGGCCGGGAGCCCATTCCCGACATGGGTGCAACGCTCACGGGGGCCACGGCGTCCGCCAGTGGGCCGCGCTACCGCATCCAGCTCAAGACCGGAAACCGGGACGTCTACGGCCTAGACTACCGCTGGGTGGACGAGGACGCCATTGCCGCGCTCGGCTACCCCGAAGACATCACCGTCTTTGAGCGCCGGGCATGGGGGAACTTGTACGGCGTTGTCCTGGAGGAGAACGCCGACGGCTACGAGGTGCAGCTGGCCGACGGCCGCACCAGGTGGCTGCGGGCCCAAGACGTGGTGGACAGTTGGCGCCCCAACGCGATGACCACCGGACAAAAGCTGGTGGCCTACGCGGTCAACGTCTGGGAATTTCTCACCGGCGAACCCCGGGAATCCAACACCGAGGGGGGCATTTTCCCGGCCCTCTTTGGCACCGTGCTCATGGTTTTCCTCATGACCCTGGCGGCGGTGCCCCTGGGCGTGCTGGCGGCCCTGTATCTGCGGGAATACGCGGGGCAAGGGCCCCTCGTGTCCCTGGTGCGGGTGGCCGTCAACAACTTGGCCGGCGTGCCCTCCATCGTTTACGGCGTCTTTGGCCTCGGTTTCTTTGTCTACGGCGTGGGCGGCACCCTCGACCGGCTCCTGTTCTCCGACCAGCTGCCCACGCCCACCTTCGGCACGGGCGGCATCTTGTGGGCGTCGTTGACCATGGCGCTCCTCACGGTCCCTGTCGTCATCGTGGCCACCGAGGAAGGGCTCGCCGCCGTCCCGGGGTCCCTGCGAGAGGCTTCCCTGGCCCTGGGTGCCACCCGGTGGGAGACCGTGCGCCACGTCATCCTGCCCCGGGTGCTGCCGGCCGTCATCACCGGCGCCATCCTGGCCATCGCCCGGGCGGCGGGCGAAGTGGCCCCCTTGATGCTCACCGGCGTCGTCAAGGTGGCGCCGGCGCTGGCCATCGACGGGACCGCGCCCTTTGTGCACCTGTACCGCAAGTTCATGCACCTGGGCTTTCACATCTATGACGCCGGTTTCCAGTCGCCCAACGTGGAGGCGGCCCGGCCCATGGTGTTCGCCACGACGCTGGTGCTGTTGGCCCTCATTACCGGGCTGAACCTGGTGGCCGTCGTCCTGCGCCACCGCCTGCGGGAGCGCTATCAGTCGCCGAGTGTGTGATGCGCGGCCGGACGCCACATTGCCCGAGGATCAACGATCTTGAGGAGGATCAAAACCAAGATGAACCAGCCAATCGGAACGGTGTTGCTAGAACTTGACCCGGTGCCCCACGCCGGCGCGGCCAACGGTGCCGCCCTTCGGGAACCGGCCCCACCGGCCATCGAAGTGGAAGAGCTGACGGTTCACTACGGTGCGCAGCCGGCGGTGCGGGAGGTGTCGCTGCAGATTCCTGCGCGCCAGGTCACGGCCTTCATCGGGCCCTCCGGCTGTGGCAAGACGACCCTGCTCCGCTGTTTCAACCGCATGAACGACCTGGTGGCCGGCGCCCGGGTGCAGGGCACCATCCGCATCGAAGGGCACGACATCTACGCCCCCGATGTTGACGTCACCGCGCTGCGCCGGCGGGTGGGGATGGTGTTTCAGCGATCCAATCCGTTCCCCATGTCCATCTTTGACAACGTGGCCTATGGACCGCGCCTCGTGGGGGAGCGGGACCGGCGCCGCCTGGCCGACATCGTGGAAACCAGCCTGCGCGCCGCCGCCCTGTGGGATGAGGTGAAGGACCGGCTGCGGGACAACGCACTGCGGCTCTCGGGCGGCCAGCAGCAGCGGCTGTGCATCGCCCGGGCGCTGGCGGTGGAACCGTCGATATTGCTCATGGACGAACCGTGCTCGGCCCTGGACCCCATCTCCACCGCCCGCATCGAGGAGCTCATTCTCCAGCTCAAGGAGCGCTACACCGTCGTCATCGTCACCCACAACATGCAGCAGGCGGCCCGCATCGCGGACAACACGGCGTTTTTGCTGTCCGGCCGGCTGGTGGAGTTTGACCGCACCAGCATCATCTTTGAACATCCACGGCATCCGGAAACCAGGGACTACATCACCGGGCGGTTCGGTTGAGACCGGCAATTGAGGTGCCTGCACCCATGACGGCGGCGGACGGCTTCGTTAATATGGGTGTCAAGACACGGTTCTCGGGAGGCAGCTCCGCCTCTGAACGGCGACGACCTGCCGGGGCCGGTGGTTTTGCCGGGGCGCCGGGCCGCAAGGAATCCCGTGCTGCAGCCCCTCCCATTCCGGACGAAGGGTGGTTCCGATCAGACGATGTTTTCGAACAAGCCGTTCCAGCCGTCAGAGGCCCGTGCCCGGGCGGAGGAAAATTCGCGGACAACGGAGGCGCCCGTCACCCAGGAGGCACCGGTCACCGAGGAGACCCTGGCCGGGATTGCAGGGGGCGCCGCCGCTTAGAGCAACTATCTGACCTCGGATGGCCGCTGCAAAAAGTGCCAGCGGCAAGTGACTGGCCCGTCGTCGGGGTGGGGCGGATACCAGCACGACCAGACGGCGGTCGTGCTTCAGCACTTGGCGCAGTGCTGGGGCGTCATCCCCTGGTAACGAGCAAAGCCGCTTCACATAACGAGCAAAGCCGCTTTCGGTGATGAGTAAGGCCGTCTGGGATGCCGCCGGCGCGTGGGTTCTGCTCCCGCCCGCGCCGCGCCTTGCCCGCCTGACCGGTAGGAGTGGCACCGGGTGAGGTGGAAACATCGGGAAGAACACCGCTCTGGTTTCCTGGGGCGGAAAAAGCGGACGTGGACGGGGGTGGCGCTGTGACCGGTATAGCCATGCGGCGAAGGACGGTAGTTGGCAGGGTTTTGGCGCTCGTCTTGAGCGTGTTGCTGAACGTGCTCCCGGGCGTGCTGCCCGGACTTGCAGGGGACGGGCTGGTTTTGGCGGCCACGCCCCGGGACGTGCTGGTCATCGGCATCGCCGGTGACGTGGACAATCTCGACCCCCACGTGACCATGACCAACCGGTCCTGGGCCGTGACGTACCCGGCTTACCAGCGCCTGGTGCGCTACAAGGTGCAAGACGGCATCGGCAGCACCGAGGTGGAGCCGGACCTGGCCACGGGCTGGACGGTGTCCGATGACGGCCTCGTCTGGACGTTTACGCTGCGCACCACGGCCCGGTTCGCCGACGGCACGCCGGTGAACGCTCATGCGGTCGTCTACAGCTTCAACCGGCTGCTGGCGATCGGCGAAGGGCCGGCGGATGCGTTCCCGACGCTGGCTGAGGTGGAGGCGGTTGACGACTACACCGTCCGCTTTACGCTGAGCGAACCCTTCGCCCCGTTCCTCTTGACGCTGGCCAACAACGGCGCCGCGATCATCAACCCGCGGCTGGAGGAGCACGCGGCGGGCGACCTGGGACGCGGGTACTTGGCCGAGCACACCATGGGCAGCGGGCCGTTCCAGGTGGAGCTGTGGGAAAAGGACCAGCAGATCCGCCTCGTGCCCAACCCGTACTACGATGGGCCGGCCCCGGTGTTCCGCATGGTCGTGTTCCTTGTCATCAAGGACCCGTCCGCCCGGAGGCTCCAGCTTGAGCGGGGCGACATCGACATCGCCGAAGCGCTGCCCCTCGACCAGCTGGAACTCTTGCGCACGCGGCCGGGCGTGCGGGTGGAGGACTACCCCAGCCTGCGGGTGACCTACCTGTACCTGAACAACCAGCGCTCGCCGCTCAGCGATCCGCGGGTGCGGCAGGCCATCTCCTACGCGGTCGACTACGACGCCATCATCGCCGGCGTCATGCTGGGCAACGCCGTGCAGATGCGCGGTCCCGTCCCGCAGGGGATGTGGTCGCACGACCCTGACCTCTTCCAGTATCGCCGGGATCTCGACAAGGCCCGGGCGCTGCTGCGGGAGGCGGGCTTGAGCGGCGGCCTGCGGCTTGGGTACCTGTACTCGCCGGTCTACCCGGAGTGGGAGCAAATCGGCCTTGCCCTGCAGGCGCAGCTGGCCGAGGTCGGCATTCAGCTCGAGCTCCAGCCTTACGCCTACGCTACGATGCGGGCGATGCTGGGCGACGGCGAGTTTGACATCGCCGTCGGCAACTGGACGCCCGACTTCGCCGATCCGTTCATGTTCATGAACTACTGGTTCGACTCGGCCAACGGAGGGCTGCCCGGAAACCGGTCGTTCTACTCGAACCCCGAGGTCGACCGGCTCATCCGCCATGCGGCGGTCGTGACCGACATCGACGAGCGGACGCGCCTGTACCGGGAAGCCCAGCACATCGTGGTCGACGAAGCCGCGTACGTGTACCTGTACCAGCAGAACTACCAGGTCGCTATGCGGGACAACGTCGTGGGCTACGTTTTCAACCCGATGCTGGTCGACATCTTTAACGTCGACACCATGTCCAAGCGCTGACGCCTTTTCGGGGCGCCCTGGCAGGCAGGAATCGGCTTGTCCGAGCAAGGCCTGCCGCCAGGGCGCCTGCCCGTCCACACTGCGGCCGTTTTGAGGTGATGTCATGGGTCTAGGGCAGGTGATCGCCCGGCGCCTGACCCTCATGGTGCTGGTGCTGGTGGGCGTAACCTTGCTGACGTTTCTCATCGCCCACGCCATCCCGGGTGACCCGGCGCGGCTTTTGGCCGGCCAGCGCGCGAGCGACGAGGTGGTGGCGCAGATCCGCCGCAACTACGGGCTGGACCAGCCCTTGCCCGTGCAGTACGTCCGCTACATGTCGGGCTTGCTGCAGGGCGACCTAGGCCGCTCGATCCGCACAGGCCGGCCCGTGGCGGAGGACCTGGCGCGGTTTTTCCCGGCCACGTTGGAACTGGTGGCGACGGCCATGTTTCTCGCCGTCGTCATCGGTGTCCCTTTGGGCGTGGCGTCCGCCGCCCGCAACAACTCCTGGGTGGACCACTTAAGCCGCGGCGTGTCGGTGGCCGGCGTATCCATGCCATTGTTCTGGTTTGGACTCGTGGCTCTGGCTATCCTGTACGGCAAGCTCGGCTGGCTGCCGGGGTCCGGAAGGCTGTCGCCCTTTGGCCTGGCGCCGCCGGCGGTAACGGGGCTTTACCTCATCGACGCAGCGCTCGCCCGGAACTGGGACACGTGGCGGGACGCCCTCGTGCATTTGATTATGCCCGCGGGCTGCCTGGCCTTTGTCCATGTTGGCGTCGTCGCCCGGCAGGTGAGGGGGAGCCTCCTGGAGGTGCTGCACCAGGACTACATCCGCACTGCCCGGGCGTACGGCGTTCCGCCCCGGAGGGTGTTGTACCGTTACGCCCTGCGCAATGCGCTGGTGCCCACCTTGACGGTGGTCGGGCTTGCCTTGGGCGACCTGCTCGCAGGAGCCGTCGTGACGGAAACCGTCTTTGCCTGGCCCGGCATGGGCAGCTACGTGGTGGATTCCATCTCATCCCTGGACTTCCCGGCTATCATGGGCTTTACGGTCGTCGTCGCCGTGGGCTACAGCGTCATCAACCTGCTCGTGGACTTGGTGACCCTGCGGCTTGATCCCCGCATCCGGGCGATGGGCTAGGGAGGCATGGGCGTGGCTGCACGGTCCGAATCCAACCCGTCGTCTCCGGCCGCCTCCGCGGCGACTTCGCCGGCCACCTCCCAGGGTGCCTCCCCGGGCGCCGTGCCGGCCTCCTCCGTCGTGCCGCCGGGCTCGCCGGTCCATGGTGAACCGGCGGGCGTCCCCGCACGCCGGCGGCGCCGCCGTCATCCTCTCATCGCCTGGATCGGGTTCCTGCTGGTGATCATCCCTGTCCTCGCATCGCTGGCCGCACCGTGGCTCGCGACCCACGATCCGAACCAGGTCAACCTGACCCAGCGGCTGCGGCCGCCTTCGGCCGAGCACTGGTTCGGCACCGACGAGGTGGGGCGGGACTTGTTTTCCCGGGTTCTCGACGGCGGGCGGCGATCCATCGGCGCGGGCCTCAGCGTCGTGCTCCTGGCCGCCAGCGCCGGCATCATCGTGGGCGGTATCAGCGGGTGGGTCGGCGGCAAGCTGGACCTGGTGCTGATGCGGGTCATGGACATTATCCTGGCGTTTCCCGCGCTGGTGTTGGCCATGGCCTTGGCCGCGGCCTTGGGGCCGGGGCTGACCAGCTCGGTGCTGGCGGTGGCGTTTGTGCGGATACCGGTGTACGTGCGGCTCGTGCGGGCGCAGGTGCTCTCGCTGCGGGAGCGGGAGTACGTGGAGGCGGCCGTGGCTGCCGGGGCGCCCACCTGGTACATCCTGCGCCGGCACCTCATCCCCAACAGCCTGCCGCCGGTGGTGGTGCAGGCCACGCTGGACGCGGGCAGCGCGATGCTGCTTACGGCTACCTTGAGCTTTTTGGGACTCGGCGTGCGGGCCCCGGCCGCCGAATGGGGCGCGATGGTCAACAGCGGGCGCGTTTACCTGCTGGACCAGTGGTGGTACCCGACGTTTCCCGGGGCCGCGATCCTGATGACCGCGATGGGTTTCAACCTGCTCGGGGACTACTGGCGAGACCGGCTCGATCCGCGCCACGGCGCGGCGGGGCGGGCCGCCGCCGAGCACCGGGCGTGAGCCGCCGTCGCCACGCCTGCGGCCCGGTTCCAACCGTTGGACCGGGTTACTGCCCCTCCGCCTGGCCGTACAGCACCGTGAGGTCGTCGAAGTAGAGGACGCCCGCGCCCTGGCGCCGGGGCTCAAACTCCACGACGTAAACCCGCTCAAAGCTGATGGGCAAAGGCGCCTCGGGGTCCACCGGCGCCTCCACAAAGCGCCATCCGATCCAATCGAGGCCGCCCACGGCGGTAAAGTCCATAACCCGGCGGTTTCCGTCGCCGTCGATGTAGTTGCCCCTCAGCCAGTGGCCGCTGCCGTCGCCGTAGACCCATACGCCGATGGCCCGCGGGCGGCCCGGGAGCGGGATCGGCGCGGGCGCTTGGACGTACGCCGCTGCGGTGCCGGCTCCTCCCGTGCGCAGGTCGTAGGTGAGCTTTGCAGCCCGGGTTCCCGAGTGGACGGGTTCGCCGTCCGCCGACAACGCCAGCGCGGCCCGAGCGCGCACGGCGCTCGCGTACCATCCGCCGGCCTCGTCGAAACCCCAGACCACCTCGGGCGCCCGATCCACCGTAATATGGGCCGTTGCGGCGACATCACCGAGCTGAACCGTGATGGTTGCTTCGCCCTGCTGCACGGCCGTCACGTGCCCTCCGGCGTCCACCTGCACGGCGCCGCCTGCCGCGCTCCAGCGAAACTGCCAGGCGTTGACCCACACCGGCTGCCCGTCGCGGTCGAAAGCGTGCGCCTGCAGCGTCATCGACTCGCCGCCGGCAAGGCTCACCGTGTCGGGCGACACAAGGATGGACGCGACAGCGTCAACGACCGTCACTTCCGCCGTCGCCCGCGCCGGGCCGGCCGCGGCTTCGATGGTGGCCGTGCCCGGGCTGCGCGCGGAAAACACGCCGGCCGCGCCTACGCGGCCGGCGTCTCCCGTCACCGTCCACGTTACTTGGCTTGACAAAACCGTGCGCGGGTTGTTGTGCTCATCCTGGCCGAGGACCTGGATAGGCATGAGGCTGCCGACGTAGGCGGCCGGGGCGGCGGGGTGCAGGATGAGCCTCGCCAGGGCCGCCGGGGGAGCGGTGCTGGTGACGAGCAACGCGTTGCCCACCGGCCGTTCGCTCCCGTCGGACGGCATGTTGACCACGAGGAGGTCGCCCGTCCCGGGCGGCCGGACCACCATCGTCGTCGATCCGCCGCCGTCCAAGTTGAGGGCTTCCGTGGCACCCAGCGTGAGCATAAGCGCCTGCAGCTCCCGGAGCGTCATGCCGTCGGCCTGTCCCTGCCTGCGGCCGTCCACGGTCACCAAGAAGATCTCTTGCCCGTTGAAACCGATGGCGGTGCGGGGGTGGCGCTGGCTGACGAGGCTATCCCGCTCGTTCAGCGGCACGGCCTTGCCGCCGGCCACGAGCACCGGATGGCCGGACACCGCATTGGTGACGCCGTCAAAGGGAGGGGCGAGTTCGACGCGCAAGTAGACCGTCGCACCCATGGGCAGCATGTCCAGAAACTCTTCCGCGGGCCCCCGGGCGGCCAGCACGACGCCGCCTGGGGGAATCTCAAGGACGACGGGCGCCGATCGGCTGCCCCACTCTCGCGCCGCCACGGTGCCCGAGTACGTTTCCCCGGGCCGCAGGGGCCGATCCACGCCCGTCACGACGACGGCGGTGCCCTCGATGGGCGGGGTGGCGGCGCCCAGGCGGGGCGTGTACAAGGCCAGCGCCAGTCCCGAGAGAGGCCGGTTGATGGTCTCGACGGCCCACGACGCGGGTACGCCTTCGAAAAGGGTACCGGGCCCGGCGGCGCGGGCGGCCGTTTCATGGTCGAGCCAGACGGTGGCCTGCATCTCAGGCACTCCGATGACCGGGCGGCCGTCCCGGTCGATCCCGAAGGCCGGCCGGCCATTGGGGCTCGTCACAAGCTCGCCGTCCTGGATGTGCAGGCCGACGGGGAGCCCGCCGATGGGGGTGGACGAGAAGAAATCCGCGTTGACGGCGGCGACGACCGCGGTGCCGGGCGCCTGGCGGGCGGCGGCCTGGGCGAGAACGGTGGCCGTGCCCCCGGCGGTGCCTTGTCCGAGGGCGGCTTCGACATGCGCGAAGGGGTTGCCCCGGTTGATGCGCACCACGTGCACGGGCTGGACCGCGTCGCCCGTTTCCAGCGTAAACGCGGCGTGGTACGTGCCCGGGCCGATAGGGTCCCACACGGGCGCGCCGCCGGCGGCCAGGGCGAAAGGCCCGACGCCCAGCAGCAGCGCCAGTACGAGTCCAGCGGCAAGCGCCCCCCGTCCGGCCATGTTACGCGCGCATAGCGCCAATCTTGACGCAACCATGCCTTAGGTATTGGCTGCCAACGGGCGACTTCCTCGCTGGCGGCAGCGGGCGCCGGGGCCAAGTCGCGTCGCCTTGGGATTTGCAGAGATTTACCGACACGAAATTCACAGAAAATATGAAGAAGGATTGCAAATAGTTCGGGCAGAATATACCGCCCCAGATGAATGGAACGGGAGGTCAGCCTGCCTCCTTGGCAGCGGGCGTTGGGGTCTCGCGCGCCTCTCGTCCCGTCGTTGAATCCCGACTTTGCCCATCTATGATGGGTTATTCATGCGTCTGGCCCTGCCGGCGCGGGCTCTAGCCGCCGGCTGGGGCGCTGTCTGACCGCCTGCGCGGCCGGCGTGCGAAGCGGCGCCGGAGGTCTGCGCGGTGACGGCATGCCGGAGGCAGGGGCTCAAGGAAAGGCCGGGTTGGCAGGAGGGATTGAGGTGCCAAGCGGTGTGCGGATCCTGCTGGTCGAACATGATGACAACGACCTGCACCAGATCGTGCAGCAACTGGAAGGCGGCGGCTACGATGCCGTGCACCGGCCGGTTTCGGGCGGAGCCGAGTTCGAAGCAGCCCTGCGGGCCGGACCGTGGGACGCGGTGGTTTGCGCCGACGCCTTGCCGGGATTCAGCCTGCAGCTGGCGATGGAGGTCGTGCAGGACGTCGACCCGGACATGCCGTTCATCGTCGTGTCGCACAATCCCGTCCCCGAAACCGCTCCCACGCCCCTGGGCGCCGTAGACGCCTGCATCTGCAAGGCGCAGCTTGAGGACTTGGTGCCGTCCATCCGGCGGGCGCTGCAGGTGGCGGCCGTTCGCCGGCAGTGCCGTCAAGCCGGGCTGGCAGGCGTGCGCGTCCTGCTCGTCGACGACAACCGGGACCTTTTGGCCATCATGCGCGAGGTGCTCGAACTCGAAGGCTGCTCCGTCGCGGCCATGGCGTCGGCGGAGGAAGCCCTCGCCCACCTGCAGGACAACGAGCCGCCCAACGTCATCGTGTGCGACTTGAGCTTGCCGGGCATGGATGGGTACGAGTTCCTGCGGCTCGCCCGGCAGCTTCCGGGTATGGACGCGGTGCCGGCTCTGGCCATGACGGGCTGGGGCGACGCCGCCGTCCGCAGCCGCGGGGAGGGCGGCTTCATGGCACAACTCACCAAGCCCGTCCCTTTGAACGAGCTGCGGGAAACGCTCCTGCGGGCCTACTCGGCCTCCCTGTGCCAGCAGGCGGAGAAGCTCGCGACCGGGTAACTGTCCACCCGGGAGGAAGTCGCGCCGCCGAGCAGCTCCAGCGCTCTTCGACCGGGACGGATGGCCAGTGGCAGCGTGAGGTCGTCGCCTCCGTGGGCAAACAGGCACAGGTGCCCCTCGATGAGGGTCCACCGGATCCGCTCGCCTTCGCGCCAGACGAAGCACGCGAGTTCCGCTCACGCAAAGATCACGTAGCGCTGCAGGAACGCCTCAACCGACCTCCAAAACGCGGCGATGGTCTCCGGTTTGCGCCAGCCGTGGCCCTCGCCCTCGTAGACATGGTATTCGTGGGGCACGCCCCGGGCCCGGAGAACCGCCACGATGGAATCGGCCTGCTCCTTGGGAACGACCCGGTCGTCGGTGCCCTGAAAAACGGCGATCGGGTCCTGGATGCGGCCTGCGTGGAACACGGGCGATCGCTCCCGGTATATGGGCGCGGCATCGGGCAAGGGTCCTACCAGTGAGTCCAGGTAGCGGGCTTCGAACTTGTGGGTGTCGGCCGCGAGGGTAAACAGGTTGGATACCCCGAACAGGCACAGCGCGGCCCGGAAAAAGCCAGGGTGCTCGATCAAGGCTTGGAGCACCGTGTAGCCGCCGGCGCTCCCGCCCATGATGACGAGGCGCTCGCCGTCGGCCAGGCCGGCTTGGGCGACGTAGCGCCCCGCGCCCACGGCGTCCTCCACGTCGAGCACGCCCCAGCGGCCCTTGAGGGCGTCGCGGTACGCCCGGCCGTACCCGGTGCTTCCCCGGTAGTTCACCGCCACATAAGCGTAGCCGCGGCTTGTGAAAAACTGCGGCCGCGCATCGAAGCCGGGGAGCGTCTGCGACGTGGGCCCGCCGTGGATGCTGATGATCGCGGGCGGCCGCCCGCTCGCGGCAAAGCCCGGGTTGACGGGCGGATAGTACAGCCCGTGCACGGTGGTGCCGTCCGGCGCCGTCCACCGGATGGCCTGCGGGACGGAAATCATCTCTTGTGGCAGCGTCTCGGCCATGCTGCGCCGCAGCACGCGAACGTTGGGGAGATGGGAAGGCCCCGCGGGGCTGGCAGGCCCGGGAGAGTCCGCGCCCGCCCCGGCGGCCGGTACGTCGATTACGATTACCCGCGATGGAGTGCGCGCGCCGGAGGCGATGCAGGCCACCTGCACCGCCGCATCGCCGGCCTTTTGCGAAGTAGCGCGGGCCGGCCGCACCGCGATCTGCTCGTACACCGCGTAGCCCTCTTCGGCGCCGCACACCGGCGTGTGGACGCCGCCCGGTAAGCTCCAGCGCCACAGGCTGTGGAAGCCCGCTTCATTGCGAACGTAGAAGAGCGATCGCGAATCCTGCGCCCAGCCAAGGACCCGCACGCCCTGCACCCAGGCCGGCCGGCCGTGTTCGCAAGGGTAGTCGGTCACCTGTCGGCGCGTCCCGGTTTCCAGGTCGTATAGGTATACCTGCCACCAGCCGGTTTCATCGGATACGTACGCGAGCCACCGCCCGTCGGGGGAGAAAGCGGGTTGCAAGACGGAGATCGTCTCGCCGCCGGCCAGTGCCGTGGCCGTGCTTGCCCGCAAGGCGTCGCCCGCTTCCTCGAGCTCGGCGATGTAGAGCGTCGTACCGTCCCACGGCATGTTGGGGTGGTTCCAGGCGATGTAGGCAAGGCGGCGGCCCGACGGGTGCCAGCAGGGCTGCATGTAGAAGTCGGCGCCTTCCACGAGCTTTTGCGGCCACTGGCGGCCGGAGCTGTCCACCACCGCCAGGCAGTCGTTGTGGCCGTCGCTGTGGACGTAGACGACCCAGCGCCCATCCGGGGAGACGGCCGGCGACGCCGCCTGCCCAAACTCGGGCGTGAGCGCCCTGGGAAGGCCGCCGCTCAAGGGTTGCCGGTACAGGCGCCCGCCGCGGGCGACAAAATAGACGTGGCCTCCCGCCACGGCAAACGCACCGCCGCCGTAGCCGACTTGAGCCCGCACCTCCAGATCCGCCGTCAAGTCGTTGGCCGCGCCGCCTGATGGGTCCGCGGCCACAAGCACGCCCCGGCCGCCGCGGGTCTCAAGCCACACAAGCTGCCCGGTCGCGTCGTCCCAGCCGACGTCTTCGAGCCCTATTCCCTGGGCGATCACGTTAGGGCCGATGGGACTTGACCACAGGCCGTAGGGGCGGGATTCGCGGCGCTCGCTGGTTTCCTCGGGCGCACCGTGTGCCATCTCACTTGTCCTCCTCCGCACCGTCCTCTTGTTCTCGAAGTCCTCATAGGTTGCCTGCGGACTTCGGGGCGTACGCGCGCGATCCCTGCCCCTTCTGCGGCACGGAGGGGGCCGGCCGGGCTGCGGCGAAGAGGGCACTATGCGCAGCGTGAGCACCGGGAAAGCCGTCAACGCCGGGAAAGCCAAGGGCGAGAGCAGCGGCAGCACCATTCGCGACGGCCGCGTCGCTGGTGCCGCCGGCGGCAACGCCGAAAGCGCGCCGGTCGTGGCCATAGGCGACGTCATGCTGGACATTTTGATCAAGCCGCGTGGGGAGATTCGCCCGGCGTCGGATACCGAGAGCGCCATCCAGCTGGCTGTCGGCGGCCAGGCGGCCAACGTGGCCACCAACCTGGCCCGCATGGGTGTGCCGGTGCAGCTTGTGGCGCGCATCGGCGACGACGCCTTGGGCCGGGTCGCGTCGGCGTTCCTCGAGCAGTCGGGGGTTCGGTTTCCGGGCGCCCCCGTGGCGGGAGAGCGCACCGGGGCGCTGGCCGTTCTTGTCGACGCCGACGGCCAGCGCACCATGTTCCCTCAGGTGGGTGCCAACGCCCGGCTTGACGCGGCGTTCGTCCGCCGCTACTGGCCCGAGGAGCTGCGGGCGCTCTTTGTGTCGGGCTACGCGCTCCTCCGCCCGGCCACCCGCCCGGCGGCCCGGTGGGCGATGGAAAAGGCGCGGCGCAGCGGCGCCGTCGTCGCCGTGGATCCGGCTTCGTATGGGCCCATCGAGGACGCAGGCGCGGAAAGCGTGCTTGCGTGGATGGACCCGGCGGGCATCGTGCTGCCCAATCGCGACGAGGCCCGGGTGCTCACGGGTGCGGACGACCCCGAGATCATGCTCGAGCGGCTGGCCGAGCGGTTTCCCGTGGTCGTGCTCAAGCTGGATAAGGACGGCGCCATGGCCCGTGCCGGCGGGGAGAGGTGCCACGTGCCCGCCGCAACCTTGCAGGTGGTGGACACCACCGGGGCCGGGGACGCGTTTGACGCGGCGTTCCTCGCCGCCTACCTGGCGGGAAAGCCGCTCGCTGACGCTGTCGCGGCCGGCGTCCAGGCGTCCACCGCGGTCATCCAGCGGCTTGGCTCGACATGACGCGCCGGTGGGGCCGTCCATGGTGCAGAGAAGCCGTGCAGCAGGACAGCCGCGAGCGCGGGACGAGAGCGAGGCGAAAGATATGAGGACAGGCATTGGCCGGGCGGCGTCGGACCGGCCCAAGTTTGTGCAGGTTCATGCGGAAGTGGAGGCGGCGCTTGCCGCAGGCGAGCCCGTCGTGGCGCTTGAGTCCAGCATCATCGCGCAGGGAATGCCGTATCCGGTCAACGTAGAGACGGCCCGCCGGGTGGAGGCCGCGGTGCGCGAAGGGGGCGCGGTGCCGGCCACCATTGCGCTGTTGGACGGCAAGATCCGCGTCGGGCTCGACGAGGAAGCGCTGTTGCGCCTGGGCACCGATCCGGCGGCGGTCAAGGTCGCCCAGCGGGACATCGCCCGGGTGCTGGTGACGGGTGCCGCGGGCGGGACGACCGTATCGGCCACCGCGGCCATCGCCCGGCTCGTGGGCATCCGGGTGTTTGCCACCGGCGGCATCGGCGGCGCGCACCGGGGGGTCGCCCACCATTTTGACATCTCGGCGGACTTGCCGGCCGTGGCGCAGTCCGGCGTCACGGTGGTGTGCAGCGGCGCCAAGGCGTTTCTTGACCTCGCGGTCACGCTTGAGCTGCTGGAGAGCTTGTCGGTGCCGGTCCTTGGCTACCGGACCGGTTCGTTCCCGTCGTTTTACAGCCGCGACAGCGGCCTGGCGCTTGAGCACCAGGTGGACTCGCCGGAGGCCATCGCGCAGCAGATGGTCTACCAGGATGCCCTTGGGTTTCCCCAGGGCATGATCGTCGCCAATCCGATCCCGGAGAGTGCCGCCGTGGAGAGGGCCGTTATCGAAGATGCCATCGCCCGGGCTATGGGCGAAGCGGAAGAGAGGGGCATCACCGGCAAGGCGGTGACGCCGTACCTGCTCGCGCGAATCAAGGACATTACCGGCGGCGAGAGCCTGGAGGCCAATGT
>ERZ777003.2940-NODE-2940-length-17923-cov-7.298970_pt1 | contig 17923 bp, 12 predicted proteins | sample MGYA00374956_ERZ777003 | MGnify/ENA primary metagenome ERZ777003 (study PRJEB29302, sample SAMN06268252) | bioreactor metagenome | isolation source: Joint BioEnergy Institute, California, USA | place: USA:Joint BioEnergy Institute, California, USA | collected... | reverse complement strand
CAGGTCCTGCTGCTCCACCGGGAGTTTGACCCTGACCTGGTCCAGGAGGCGATCCAAGAAGCGCTGGCGGCAGGCACCTGCCACGCCGAAGGCATCCGCCAGCTGCTGCTCAATCGGCTCGACGGCCGCCGCGAGGCGTCCGTCCTCGAGCCACGCGGTCCCGCGGTGCCCGTCGGTGACCCACGCCGGTACGACGCATTGCTGGGGGTGGGGGCGTGAACTCCAACACCGCCGTGCTGGAAGAGCTGATCGACTTGCGGTGCAAGCAGCTGAAGTTGCCGGGAATGCGGGCCGCCCACCGGGAGCTGGCCCGGGAGGCGCTGGAGAAGGGCGTCGCACCCAGCGCGTTCCTGTTGAGCTGCTTGGAGGAGGAGCTGGCCTTGCGGAACCGGCGGAGTCTGGAAGCCCGTTTGCGGGCCGCCAAGTTCCCGCAGCCCAAGACGCTGCATGAGTTCGATTTCGACGCCATTCCGCAGCTGCCCAAGGCGAAGGTGCTGCACCTGGCGGAGGCCGGTTTTGTGGCCGCCAAGGAGAACGTCATCTGCTTGGGGCCCAGCGGCACCGGCAAGACGCACATCGCGACGGCACTGGGCATGGCCGCCATCGAGGCGGGCTACCGGGTCCGGTTCATTCGGGCCATTACTCTGGCCCAGGAACTTCTGGCGGCGCAGCAGGACGTCCAGCTCAACCGATACTTGAAGAGCTGGGCCAAGTTTGACCTGGTCATCTGCGACGAGCTGGGGTATCTGCGGCTAGGACCCGGGGCGCCGCTGTTCTTCCAGTTCGTGGCGGAGAGGCACGAGACGGGGAGCTTGATCATCACCAGCAATCTGGAGTTTTCCCGCTGGGAGGAGGTGTTCGGCGACGCAGCCCTGACCACGGCCCTGCTGGACCGGATTACGCACCGGGCGCACATCCTGGTCTTCAACGGGGAGTCGTACCGATTCCGCGAGACGCAGCGGTGGCGTGAGCAGTTGGCTGGCTGATGTCAGAATTGTCACGCCCTGCCCCCGAGGGGGCAGGGGACCAGTGACGCGCGTGGTGCTCGGGATGGGTCCCGTTTTGGTTAGCACGGTGGTCCCCTTTTGGGTTGACATTCACACTAAGTTCACCATTCGCTACGAAACGGAACCCGGTGAGGAAGCCCAAGTCGATTGGGGCTACTTTGGCCGCGTCCAGGTGTTCGGCGTCCAGCGGCACCTGTGGTGTTTCGCCATGGTGCTGAGCTGGTCCCGGATGCTGTACATCGAGTTTGTGTGGGAAACGCACGAAGCCGTTCTGCAGCGCTGCCACATGAATGCGTTTGACTACTTCCAGGGCGTGCCGAAGCGCATCCTCTACGACAACATGAAGACCGTGGCCATCGGCCGCCGGGAGAACGGTCAGGTGCAGTGGAACACGAAATTCCTCGACTTTGCGCAGCACTACCGCTTTCAGCCCCGCGTCCATCGTCCGAGAAGCCCAAAAACCAAAGGCAAGGTCGAGCGCCCCATGGGCTACATCCGAGGCAACTTCTTCCAGGGTCTCTCCTTCAGCAGTCTTCGGGACCTGAACGCCCAAGCCCGGACCTGGCTCGATCACGTGGCCAACGTGCGGGTGCACGGCACGACCCGGGAAGTTCCATTCGTCCGCTGGCAAGAAAGAGAGCGCTCGGCGTTGCGTTCGATCACGGTGCCGCCATACGACACATCCATCGTGAGCCGGCGCAAAGTTTCCCGGGACGGCTTCGTCGTCGTGAGGACGAATCGCTATTCGGTGCCGTGGCAGTTCGCCGGCCAGTGGCTGGTGACGCGGGAAACCCCGGATGGATGGCTGGAGATCCTGGACGGGGATGAGGTCGTGGCGGTCCATCCCCTGCTGCCCGAGAGCACGCGTTTCCGTCCGGTTCTCATTCCCGAGCACCATGTCGTTCCGCCTGACCACGCCGCGGACACCGTCCGCGTCTTGCCGGCGCCCGACGTGGAGCAAAGGCCGCTGTCCGTCTACGAGCTGGCGGCCAGCGGAGGGCGAAGCTCATGAACGGCTTGGACAGGGCGGCGTTGCTGGAGGGTCTGCAGCGCCTCGGATTGACGCACATGGCGCGCGTGGCCGAACACCGGGCGGAAGAGGCGGCGGCTGCATCCGCCGGCTACCTGGAGTTTCTGCATCGCCTCGTCGAAGAGGAGCTGGCGGTCCGCTTCGAACGCTACGTCGAAACGCGCACTCGCCTGGCGAATTTCCCGTTCCGGAAAACGCTGGCGCAATTTGACTTTGACGCCCAGCCCGGGGTGGACAAGCGCGCCGTCATGGAGCTGTCTTCCATGGCGTTCGTGGAACGGGCTACAAACGTCATTCTGCTGGGCCCTCCGGGAGTCGGCAAGACACATCTGGCCGTGGGGCTGGGCATGGAGGCTATTCAACGCGGCTACACCGTCTATTTCATTCGCCTTGCCGACCTGATGCAGAAACTGATTCAAGCTTACAACGAAGGGCGTTTTGCCCACCGGCTGCGCGTCTACCTAAAGCCGAAACTGCTCATCTGCGATGAGATCGGCTACACCAAACTGGACCGTCTTGGCTCGCACTTGTTTTTCGAGCTGGTGACGAAGCGCTACGAGAAAGGGGCGATGATCCTAACCAGCAACAAGAGCTACGGCGCCTGGGGTGACATTTTTGACGACCATGTGGTCGCGGCGGCCATCCTGGACCGCTTGCTGCATCATTCCGTCACCATCAACATTCGCGGCGAGAGCTATCGCCTGAAGGAGAAACTGAAAGCCGGCGTGCTCAGTCATTTTCCCCCGCCGGCCCCGATGCAGGAGGACAACTGAGGCTGGGGATTTTTCAAACCGGCGTTTTTGGGGAACTTTGCTCCGACGGTCTTGGGGCATTTCGTTCCGGCCTTGACACTCCTTGCCGAGCTGGCTACCGCGTGGGTTGACGGCTCCCTTCGCCGCATCCTCAACACCCTGTCCCGGACGGATGTGTTAATTCTGGACGACTGGGGTCTCGCTCCCATCTCTGTGGCGGAATCCCGAGACCTTCTCGAAGTCATCGATGATCGTACACAGGCACGGTCGACAGTGATTGCCTCGCAGTTGCCGATCGAAACGTGGCACAGTGTGATCGGCGACGCTACCGTAGCCGATGCGATCCTGGACCGCCTGGTACATGGTGCGCACAAACTGAACTGAAGGGGGAATCCATGCGGAAGATAGCGAACCTCCAGACATCCGAGTTAACCATGGGCTAGCGCTGCCCAGCCATCGCCACTTCGCTCCATCCCCTCAGTGCCACCGCGCTGGCCGGATGAAATCGGAAACGGCGGTCGACTTGGATCAGAACCGGTGGTCGGCTTGAACCGGAATCACTGGTCGATTTGACCGGAATACGCATCAGGTCCTGGGCACGACCTGCTCTTGTGCCCAGGACCTGATACGTGTAGACGGTACGCGAGGGGACGATCCGCGACGCCCCCACATTTAACGGTCTACCGGATTGGGGAAATTCGCTGTAGTTCCTCAATCAACTCCTCTGGCTCGATCGTATATCCCTGCGCGCGGACAAGACGGTCATGCTCTTTAAGGAGAAGGTCCCCGTGGAACTGTAATTGCTCGGCTCCGGGCGCTTCCAGAATCATGCGTGACGCTGTTACGTCGTTGACGCGCAGGGCCACACGAACGTTCATCAGGTTCCGAATATTGGTAGGCACGAGGTCAGCGCTGGGTCGCTGGGTGCACAGAACCAAGTGTATTCCTCTGCTCCGCCCCAGTTGCGCAACTCGACGAATGTTCTTGTAGAACTCTTCACGGGCGTTGCGCTGGCGACCAAGCTGATCAACGAGATCTGCGAACTCATCAACCACCACCACAAGCGGGGGGAGCGGGTTGTCAGGATACTTTCGATTGTAGTCTTGGATCTTGGTGCAGTGGTGCTGAGTGAGGAATGGCCCCCTCTCATCAAGAATTTGGGTTACGTGCTTAGTAAGAACTTCAATCGCTTCGTCAGCATCGTAGATAACGCTGCCGCCTTCCAAATGAGGCAAGCCATCAAAGAAGCTAAAGTCTTCCGGTTTCGAGCTGGAGAGGAACAACCTAAGCTGCTTCGGCTCTGGGTGCGTCCTCAATAGAACGAGCAATACCCCCCATAGGAAGCGAGTCTTGCCCGCTCCAGTGGTGCCGCCTACCAGCATATGTGGCATGGCGCCCAAGTCGCGGATGACGTCTTCACCTTCGGGAGTAACCCCGATCGGAATGGGCATTTCTTCGGGAGAATTGATGCTGGGAATTGTTTGCAACGCTCTTGTGAGGGGTACCCGCTCGCGGTCGAGTCTAGGTACATCGAGGGCGATCAAGTCCGTGTGAGGCAGCACGGTTACAATCAGGCCGGTTCGCTGCATTTCCCGTCCGATGTCAGGCAGTACTTCCCGCAGTGGATCGAGCCGTTGCCCTCTCGCTAGTTTGACGTAGAGTCTGATCACGGACGGCCCGACTACTGCCTGATTGGGATCGCAGTCGGCCACCTGAATGCGATAAGACTGGCATGCTCGCCGGAAGGATCTCACCAGGTCTTCGATTTCCAAGTTCCTGTTTGAGGAATTCGCACTGTCGCTAACTTCGACAGCATAAGGGGCGTGGGGACCTCCAGTGAGCGGGGGTGGAGGCGTATTACCATCTTGATTCACAGTGTGTGAACCGTATTCTGAGTCATGCTCAGCGGCAGTGCGAGTTGCCGAGGGCTCCGTTACCCCCGCGCTTTCGCCTCCGTCGGCAGCATGGGCACGATTCACATGAGGCTCCGGGACTGCACTCTCGAGTGACTGGCTAGACAGCAAAGCCTGGACTTCTTGGGCTCCCAGAGTGACCAGCCTAAGGGGAGAGACCGAATCCTGAACCTCTGGCCTCGAGGTGTTCTCCTCAGGCTGAACATGGATGACCAAGCCCGCGAAACGAATGCTTATGGTGCAAGGGCGAGCAAAGACGCTCTGAAGACGGTGGTACCAGTCCCGCTTCCACATGGGATCGTGTACGTCTCTGAAGCATTCTCTGTAGAGTTGGTACTTCAGGACTTCGCGCTTTGCTGGGACAAACAGGGATTGGTGGTCTTCGTTAGCAAAGATTGGTTCCAGCGCGTCTATGGTCGCGCGCAGCTGATCGATAGCCCGTCCAACCAGAGTCAGGCCAAGTTCGGTCCGCTCAATTCGGACCTCTGCTCCATCAGCGTGAGTCTTGACTTCGATGGGTTCAATCACTATCGCACCATCGTGGTCTACGCGCAGTCCGATCAGATCGGCGCGTTGACCACTCTCGGTCCTACTCCCGAGCCATATCCGGGCCAGATTGGAGTCGAGTGAGGCGATTAGCGAGTCGGGGTACCGCGCTCGGTACCAGGCGGCCGCGAGCACAGTGCCCATGAAGGCCTTCTCCTGGCGTTCACGAGTCTGAGACGGAGTGCCTTGGCCCGGAAGTGAGAGCATCCCCCCGGCTGCTATGTGCCCGAAACGTTGGATCAGCTGCGCAACTATGGTTACATTGGGTCGCAAGTTGTAACGGCGCAGAAGTTCCACGAGTTGGCCCACTGTACGACTTGAGGGAGGAGCCCATACGCCGATTTCGCGTTGCCCAACTCGTCGCTCACCGAGTGGCACAGCCGAGTCCGGACTGTACGGCGTTAGGTCCCGGTCAGCTATGACCAACCACGACGCTGCTTTTGATGATAGGAGACCGTTGATGGGTCGAAGGTCTGCTGTCTGGTCGTGCTGTAGGCGAAGTTGTTGCCCTGCAGGCAGCAAGGCAGCTCGTTCGATGACAAAATGGTAGTCCGAGAAGATTCCCTCGTCAGCTTCAGACGAAGGGGAGATTGTACCTTTGTGGAACGTCTCGCTGAACTCGTAGTGGTAGGTTACCACTAAGGGGCTCACCAGCAGTTTGCGGGCCCTGGGGGCTTGGCCTATGTGGTACTGTGCTTGGTCAAAGAATACGGCGACGTGTACCGGCCGTTTCTGAAGCTCTGAAACTGCTTCCTCTACACTCTTGCAGCTATGCGCTCGAGTTACGATTTGGCCTGCGCGTAGTAACTGAGCCAGCTCGTGATCCCGGTCTTCGAAATCCAACTGGCCCAAGTCGGCGTTAGCATTTTGACCTCTTGTGAAGTAGACATCCGCAAGGATCTGGAGGCACTTGCTCTCTTCGAAGAACTGTGCCAGAAGAGTGAGCGTTGCCTTGAGATCCGGTACATCCACGAGTCCTAGTCTGAGCTGAGGTCTGGCGAATGGATTGGCGATCAAGAAACGCTTCAGGATATCCGGCAACAACTCGATTCCGTCTGCCCCAAGGTACCGATTAGTGTGGTTTTCGAATGTCGGAAGTGATTCGATGGTACCGGCTTGGGGTAAGATGACTGGTTGCCCCCCTGTCACCTGGGGGGTAACGACCAGGAAGTGAACGAGATGTGGCAGATTGGGGAGTGCTTGAGCCAGTTGCTTCCGTTCTTCTTCTGTAAGATCCCGATCCTCGCTACTGACTTCGCGCAGAATCTCCCGGTACTTCCAAAGGTGGAAGGGATGGAGTGGAGTTAGAACGGCTTTCCACTCGGACGGAGTACGTACGTAAATTACGTCAAGGCGCAGGAGCTCGGTCATTACGTATCGTAGAGCCTCAGCATCTCTCTCATGGAGGCGTCCTTCATGCTGCCTAAGGCCTCTGAGAAGCATCTCATAGGCGGATAGGTATTCGTCAAGGGCCTTTCGGACCTCTCGGTTTCCACCCAGGACTACGAATGGATAGGACAAGAGGAGGTCAGTGTGTGCTATGAGTTCTTCGCGCGCTCGAGTAAGCTTGTCTATTGCGTCAGAAAAGACCGTGTCCCCCACGTACTGGTCGAAGTTACGCAGAAGCGCGAAGAGGCACTGACCGAGTAGTCCCTGACCGGGATCTGTCGGACTATAGCTCTTCAGGTCAGCGAGCGAAGCGTGGAGGAGGGCGTCTTTCAAGGTGGACCGGGAAGTCCGAAGTACACCACCCCAACGTCCTTCAGAACACGCGCCGGAGAACAACGCAGTAAGATCGGTTGGAGGCAGTTCGAGTGCAATCGTTCTACCGCCGAAACCCGGGCCTATCTCTGCTGTTGTTGGGCCTTCTTCTGGGTTGGCCAACTTGCGCCGGAGTGCCTCGGCTAATTCGCGGAGGCCACTCTCGCTGTCGTCGGTAAACTCAGACACGCACTCCGCAATCGCTTCGGCCAGCTTCTTTCCCCTCAACGGGGCAGATGGCTCGGTACCGCTGGTTCCTGCATCGGTGTCTGATGAGTCATGATCAGGACGGGACGCCTTTTTCGGCAGGGGCTTTCCTGCCCTAATCAACTCTTCAACCGTCTCCAAGTCCAGTTGCTGGAGGGACTCTTTGCTCCTCCTGCGATAGAAGGCGTTAAGGTGAGCAAAGGCCTCACGTAGACGACTACGCTGGGGTTCCTGGGCGTTGGCCAGGACCATGGCTATGCGCTTTCTGCTCTGTTCGGACAACAGGGCCATTTCGACTAGAAGTTCGCGATTGCGGATAAGACGCTGCTTTGGATCCTTCTTGTGATCAAGTACCTGGTAATCACGTAGGAGCCCCAACCGCCACAGATTAGTAGGGATGGCGTCGACCCGTGATCTATTCGCATGGACAGCATCAACAAACTGTTCGATCAACTCGAGTGGGAAGGTCGCGGAAACCTCGGACAAAGCTCTCCAGAACCGTTTCTGTGGTTCATTCTCGAAGAGTTCCTGTTCAGCGCGCTTGATAAGGTACTTGGCAATATCCCTTTCGCCAAGAGTGTCAAGGTCTCCAAGAGAGTGCAGTTTCGGGGCATCGTCAGCAACGAAGACGACAATTCGGCCGGCAAGATCCGGCGTACTTCTCCAGCTCACAGCGTCCTCGATGTTTGTACTGACAGTGACCGAGTCTGGATATGCGCCACCGGACGGATACCCCACAATAGCGACATGGAGATCCTGGGTTGAGGTGGAAAGTCGACTTGCTATTTGCAGAGGACGAATTCCACTGATACCTTTTGCAACTACCCCGATCTTGGCGTTTTGTAGTGCCTCTGCAAGTGCACCCGCTACTAATTCGTCGCGATCAAGAAACATGGCTTGCCTCCAGTTCTACCTGCAAGACTCCGTCAGCTAGCAGTCGAGCGAACCCGAGACCGTCAAGTCTAGCTGCAAAGCGGTCGCGATTAGCTCGGAGCGAGTCCGCATCTGCTTGATAGACACCCGCTTGTACTAGCTTGTCGATATCCTCGGTCCGACCACCTACTAGGAAGCCGAAGCGATCCCACAGTCGTGCTTGTAGTGTAGGCATGTCTAATACTTCGCCGGGTTCTACCGTACACCTGATTAGGACTTCCAACAGATCTTGCTGGACGGCGAATCGCTTCGCTGGTCGTAGGTTTTCTGGCGGCCACAGAAGGCCGCTTCGAAGACCGAGTTGCCTCATATACCTTACTGGGTCAGCTTCAGCCTCAATGGCCGAGATATCGTACAACGCTTGCCCCGCCACGCTGTATGGTTGGTCCGAACCCTGTAGATCTCTGATGGCCAGGCTCCAAATCTCGCCGCCGTCTTTAGTTGCTTTCCCTTTCTTATACGTCGGAGGGTCCAGTCTAGCGAGTTCTTGTGGCGAATACAAGGTCTTGAGATATTCGCCAAAGGCCCAAGAATAGAATCGAACTAGAGATTGACAGGCGTAGGTGTATGTCATCGTTGAAGCCCGTGCAACCGGGTCGTTCGCGTCGTTGGAGAAGTCCAACAGCAACGGGAGCACGTGGTCGGCGCCTGCAACGTAATACCCCTCGAGTGATGTGAGGTGGCGCACTAGTACGACGCAGGCAAAGAGCGTGATCAATCTCAAGCGAAGAAGCTTATTGGGGTGAGATCTAAGGTGATGCGATAGGGTAGTCGCTGCTTCAGCCAAACCTGCCCACAAATCGCGGAATTCTCTGGGGACATTCCTGTTCAGGAACGGTAACTGATCCCAGTCCACTTCCTCTTGAACAGGAGCTTCAGCATCTTCCAGTATGGGCAGACAAAGCAACGATATGGGATCACTTGGATCCAAAACGGAATCCAAAGCGCACTCCTTCAGCTCTGCACCGATCTTCCGTAGCCACGCCCCGACAAGTTCACCACCGCTTTGAGCTATGCGATCTCGTGACAAGAATTGGCAATATCCCGCGGTGTAAGACTCCATCCTGTCCTTATGGAGGTAGACTCCTTCATCCGCATTAACGACTTTCCTCAGCAGCGGTCGAAGTTTCTTGATTTCCTCTCTCGTAACTTCGTTCGGAAGAATCCTGTTGTTATCAAGTAACCACTGATAAACCGTTTCCAGGTCGTGCCCTCTGGGAATGGTGCCGTCGTTTTTCTGAAGCACTACAAATGCATTCAGCATTCGCGTTTCTGCGGTCCGACCGACGAGCGTCCGTAAGAGCCCGTTCGCAATGTGAACAGGCTTCACACTCGTTGTGTCTGGCTTCAGGCCAACATATTTATTGTCGACCTCTCCCCGAATATCACTAATGACCAACAAGCGTTGTCACTCCTTAACCTCGATAGATACATATTGCCGAGCTATGGGATCGACTGTCACACGAATCTGCTCCCCACCTACCGGGTCGAATATTAGTACGGGAACGTCGTCTCTTGTATCGATTGGCTCCGAGAGAAGTTCCATGAATTGCCACAACCGCCTGTTGGCATCCCCTTCCAAGTACTGTACCGGTACACCACGATCAGCTTGCGCAAGTAGGTGGAAAATAGGATAGTCCACTCTTAAGCGTGCACTCGGATTGGACCGCAACCGTAGGACGACATGATCCTTCTTTAGCTCAAAGGCTTGTGCCATCGAGGATGCTAGTTTGGGACGCATTAGCTCAAACTCCCGACGTTGACGCGTAAGGTTGGAATAGAAGATCCTTCGTGGAGCCTGGTTGTACCGATGGCTTTGCCAGACTCTTAACTCGTCCGGGCCACTCTCTACGCCGAAGAACTTGTTGATCCGCCGGAACAGGAGTCTGATGGCATCACGATCTGGTGCAGCAAGGAAACTCAGAAACTCATTTTCGTCGTTGCCGCTAATATCGAGCAAGGATGCTCCGTGCGCGTGAAAGAAGTAGAACGCACGTTTCCTTGCAGCGAACTTCTCCGAATCATCGGGGCTTATTGGACCGACTTCGTGAGTCCATCCACTATCCCAATCCTCGAGCTTGGTTTCTCCAAACGCCAGTAGTTCGTCCCAGATAGGGTGCGTTACTCGAGCTGGATCGAAAGTTTCTCTTACTACGTCGAACAAGCGACCAGTCCCGGTAAAGGGGAGTTGTGGTAACGCCAGATCCCTATCTCCTGACGTCGCTATTAGATCAGCGCAAGACCTACCGGCAAAGAGCAGGTAGGAAATGAACCCCTCAAGCTCGCGTAGCGTTGCATGATAGCCGCGACTGCTGACGCGATCGAAAATGGCCTGGAGGCGTTCTATGAATCTGGGACTGCGAAGCAATGTGCGATTACGAACAAAATCGCACCCTTCTGCAGGGCATGATTCGCAGCCCCTGATGAAATCAGGAGCAGTCATCTTTTCAATGACAGCCTTGACGATGCTCGGCAAGAGCACATTTCTCCTGTTGAGATCGAAAACCGTGACGCTTCGGTTCTCGAATTCCGGAGTACTATCGTATGATACAGCTTCGATTACTTGTTTGCGAGCTTCTTGGATCGGTTGGAAATCTGAATAGCGATCGGCGAGACTGAACAGTACGGCTTGGTTGATGGCCAGACAGAATTGTCGTCTCTGTTGCCGCGCCCGCTCCCAGCGCTCCTTCAGTTCCTGGTCAGTGAGGGCACTAGCATCCAGCTCGACTATGGGTTGTACAGGTAGGCTACTCATGGTAGGCGCCAAGACGCGCTGAAGGTGTGTCTTTCCGTCTCCAGGATTTCCTGTTAGCAACACGTCCCTACCAGCTGATAGTTCGGTGATAATGCTACGATCCAGGTCAGTTTCGATGTGAATCGACTGAAGAAGGCGTAGCTCGATATGATCTGCAAAGGAGCTGGAACCCCTGTATAAGTTTCGAACATAGTCTCTTATCTGAGCATCGCCATCAACAGTCACGCCGATCATCCTTTCCGCATCTGAGCGAATCGGTTGATACGCTGGCTCATATTGATTGCCGGGCATACCCGCCGCAAACACGAGGCTCTTGCCCGGACGAAAGGCTTTCATTTGGTCCAGGGCAGGTTGATAGGACAAGCGGCTCGCCAGCCAGCGACGGCGCCAATACTCTGCAATCGCCTCGGTCCCTTCAGCTCCAGAAATTTGCTCATCGAAGTAGTATTTCGGGCGACTTGCCTTCCCCAGTAGGTAGTCACGTCCGTTTACTGCCAGCCAAGCGCCGTAAACGAGCCGGCCCATCGAGTGCCTGGTAAACTCGTTTGTTACATACCGTTGACCTGAGTCAAACGCAGCGTCTAGGCCTTGGCGAATAATCCTGAGCTTGGGACTGGGCCCTTCACCAAACACATGATTTACTTCGGTAACACCGTCTGGTGAGGTAATCTCTTCAAGACACTGAAGGGTCAAACGACTAATATGTAGAGTTCCATATCCACTTGTTTCGCCGAGTTTCTCCCATTTGACTTCCGGCGAATTGTCTCCCATCAAACCGGCGGGCAGCTTGAGACGATTGTATTGGCTCGACCCAACGCGATATAGCGATGTCGTGCCAACATACACAAGGTCTGCCGGTCGGATAACTTCTTGTCCCTTGAGCCTTGACGCAATATCACTAGCCCTGGATCCATAACGTTTGCGATAATCCTGTACCACTTGAGGAGATAGAGCGAGCAGTGCGACTAATTTGCCTCCTAGGATGTAGTTGTAGGGCGGAACTGCACCACATACGTTAAGTTCAAGGATGCTGGTTCCTATGTGTCGGCTCTTCTGAGCCTGCAGCGCTGTGCGAATTGCTGTTCTAACTTGGTCTTTTTCAACCAACTCCGGCCACTTGCGGCCGAATTCGGGGTGACTCACCACTTCCTGGAGGACTCTGCGGGCAGTGAGTAGCGAAGCCAGTTGTTCCGCCCGCTTCCGACGATACAGCGCTTCCTCTGCAGCGAGACTAATGCTGCCCAGTTCACTCCGTTCTACGCTAGGGTCCGTGTTCCACTCCCGAAGTGCAGCCGCCCGTTCTTGCTTGGCGGTCTCAGCAATTGTGTACAGGCGTTCGATCAGGTGCTCGGTAGGTGCCTGACATTCTTCGGGTGTGCAAAGCCCCTCCATGTTAATGTCCGCGATGCCGTTGTCAATATAGGACAACAGTCGGTCAAAATGCGCTCGTACCCCTTCGGAGGACTGTTCTGAGGTTACTGTAGAAAGAAAGCCTTGCAGACTCCAACCGATGTACGTGTCGCGGCTTTCAATTAGTATCGGAGCGTTCTCCAGGGACGCGATGCCGATAACGGGATGGTTGGGTCTCGCCGCATCCCGCACCAAATACTGCAGCGTCCTTCCGGGGGTATTCTCGGCAGGTGAAGCCCACGTGAACCGAAAGTAGCGCCAGATGTCACCGAGGCGGTGGCCAGAGAACTGGCAGACTTGGTCCTCCTCAACCAACTGGAGATAGGGGCGCACGACCCTACGCAAGGCGTCCGCTTGCTGTTCCTTCGGGAGGTTTGCAATTGCCTCGAGTTCTCTACCGAGTTCTCGACCATCGGCAATTAGTGCAGTGATGGGGAGCTTCACCTTCCCTCCGGTGGGCGGGTGTTCCATGCGATCGATAAACTCTTTTGCCTCGAGGATCTTGCTCATGCGGGCTTCTGCCATCGCATCCCGGACGGCCTGTTTTCTTTCGGCTAGTCCCTCCTTGTCCATGTGAACCGATGCTTCAGACGGGGGACTGACCTGCAGTTCCCCCTCGTACCAGCGACAGGACCAGCCTGCAACGAGCAGGTCACGTAAAAGCAACCAACAGGCGCGATAGATACGCCGCTGATTTGGATTGACTGTGACCTCGTGCGTTGCCCACTCGTATTCTTCCAAAGCGATCCTCTTGACTTCAGACAGAGGACTCGCAGACTTGCACAGCTCTTGAGCCTTGTTATGAAATCGCTCAAGGAAGAGCCCAGTAAGCCTAGGCCGGTAGGGGTAGAATGAAATCATGGTCGAAGTCCGCCTCGATAGAATAATCCTGAAACAGCGGAGAAACAGCTGGCGCTTTCTCCACTGAGAAGCGCTCTGTTCTTATCTGGTCTTTATTCCTCAAGACCGACCTTTACTCCTTGTAGCAAATGAGACGTCCGTTGCATCCCTGAGATCCGAGTCTCCGATGAACCCACCGATTTCCACCAAATTGAACTGATGAAGCCGCTCTCGGTGAGCGGCTTCTCTCACGCCAAACCGCACAAAACGGCCGGCGGCACCTACCGTCGGCCATTCACCATGCACCTACCCCCTCCAGAACCAGACCACCCCTTACCCCTACCGTCCATGCATCACAATCCAAATGAATTCACAACCGCAGGAGGGAATGGTTAGAATGAGTAGAATTAGAACGCACGGCACAATGGGCTAGGAGCCTGTCTGAGTAAGCCAGTTCTGTAGGAGCAAAAGGGTTGGGTGTCCAATGTCTTCATCATGAGCAAGAAGACGTATCGACCGTATCAGCCCAATCAGCTGTTGCTGCTGCCCCCTGCCCTGCAGGACTGGCTTCCGCATGACCATTTAGCTTATTTCCTGAGTGATGTCGTGGACTCACTCGATCTAAGCCAAATCGAACGGACATACGAGCGAGAGCTGCGAGGTTACCCACCGTACCATCCGCGGATGATGGTCAAGGTGCTGCTGTACGCCTACTGCAACGGCGTCTACTCCTCTCGCAAGATCGAACGCCGGCTGCAGGAGGACGTAGCCTTCCGCGTCCTTGCGGCCAACAATCAGCCAGATTTCCGGACGATCAGCGATTTCCGGAAGCGGCATCTAAAGGCCCTCTCCGACCTGTTCCTGCAAGTGGTCAAGATCTGCAAGAAGGCCGGGCTGGTTCGCCTGGGTCATGTGGCCCTGGACGGCACCAAGATCAAGGCCAACGCCTCCAAGCACAAGGCGATGAGCTACAGCCGGATGGTGGAGGAAGAACAACGCCTGAAGGCGGAGATCGCAGAGCTGCTCCAGAAAGCCGAGGAAGCTGACCAGGCCGAGAATGATCGCTTCGGCCCGCATCGTCGTGGGGATGAACTGCCCGAAGAACTCCGCTTCCGTGAGCAGCGGCTGGCCAAGATTCAAGAGGCCAAGGCTGCACTGGAAGGCGAAGCGCGTCTGAGGGCCGGAGTTGACGAACATGAGCCTCCCGAAGGGCCCGAGCCCAAGGGGTCCAAGGGGGGCCGTCGGCGGAAGCAGCGGAAGGCAGAACCTTATAGTGGACCCAGAAAACTAGACACGAAAAAGGCGATTGATAAGCTACAATCCAACCATGAGAAAGAGACACTCACCCGACCTTAAGACACAGATGTTGTTGCCCGGATTATTTGTCAACATGTGCTGAGCATCGTGCGCTTGTGTAGGACAGAGAATATTGAAGATAGAATTATCAGGAGAGGGGCTGTCCTCTCCGTTTTCGTACGACAGGGGACAAATATGAGAGCCTGCCCAGGCCTGTGACTTGGCGGTCCACCTGGGCAGGCTCTCCCCACAGGGCGGAGTGCACCTGTGTATGTGTATCTTACTTCCCCTGGGCCAGAACGTCCAGACCTATCTTCGCAAATATGGCACTTGCGGGCCGGACCTGCCCCTGCACTGCCCAGGCTGCGGTGGTCGAATGCGGCGACATGGGCGGTACTGGCGCTGGGTCTTTACTGCGCACCAGAAGGCGTACATCCCGATTTACCGCTGGTGGTGTCCAGGGTGCCGTAAGACGTGCGCCATCTTGCCTGACTTTCTGAAACCGTACGCCCGATTCATCACGCTGGTGCGAGAAGCCGTGGTTCGCGGGCGGGTGCGGCGAGGGCTGCCCTGGAGCACCCTGGCCCGGCGACTGAGCAGCCCGACGGTCAGCTGGCTCTCGGAGAAGACGCTCAGACGCTGGCTTGTCAGGGCGAGAGCGCTGGCCGGAGAGTGGAGCCAGTACCTTGCCGAACGGGTTCTGCGCTTCTGGCCGGACACAGACCTCGATGCCCTCACCCCCCGGCGGGAAGGTCCGGACGCCACGCTCCACTTCCTGCTGGATGTGGGGGACTGGTACCGCCGTCAGATGGGGCGGCGACCGGAGGAACACGGCGGAGTGTTTGCTGCGCTGAACCGGCTGGGTGAAGGCACGGCTTCCCTCTAGCACACCACAGAGTCTGTCCGTCGCCTTCCCGCAGGTTGGCGTGCCACAATGACGCCAACCTGGCAAGGGAGGGACTCACCATGGACGAACAGCAGCGCGACGAGATTGCCGCTTTTCGGTGGCAGCTCATCGTACCGGTTGTGGCAGAGGATGTGACCCGGCTCGAACGGCGGCGGATTCTGCAGCAAATCGCCCGCCAGCACCACCAGATTCCGCACAGCGACAAGACCCGGGTCAGCGTTCGCACCTTGGAGCGTTGGATCGCCGCCTACCGGCAGGCCGGCTTCGACGGGCTGAAACCCAAGGTGCGGGACGACGCCCGCAAGGGCCGTGTCATCACACCGGAGATTCTGGAGCACGCCATCGCTGCCAGGCGGGAAGTGCCGGAGCGCAGCGTGCAGCAGATCATTGACACCCTGGAGAAGGCCGGCGTAGTTCCACCGGGGCTGCTCCGGCGATCCACCCTGTCGCAGCATCTGGTGCGGGCGGGCTACAGCCGCAAGGCTATGCTCAGCCGCAAGCGCAGGGCGACCTTCCGGCGCTTTGAAGCGGCCCACCGCAACGACTGCTGGCAGGGCGACGTGTGTCATCTCCTGAACCTGCCGCATCCGGACAGGCCCGACAAGACCCGCAAGGTCTACCTCATCGCCTTCATCGACGACTACAGCCGCATCGTCTACGGGCAGATGTACTGGGAGGAGAAACTGCCCCGCCTGGAGGACTGCCTGAAACGCACCATCCTGCGCTACGGTCTCCCCCGGCGTATCTACGTGGACAACGGGGCGATCTATTCCGCCCGGCACCTGGCGCGCATCTGCGGCCGGCTGGGCATCCGCCTCACCCATTCCCGGCCCTATCGACCGCAGGGGCGAGGGAAGATCGAGCGTTTCTTCCTTACCGTACAGAAGAGCTTTCTGCCGGAGGCACAGCAACTCATCGCCGCCGGCCAGCTTGCGACCCTGGAGCAGCTCAACGAGCTGTTCTGGGCCTGGCTGGAGGTGGCGTACCACAACCGGGTGCACGGCGTGACCAAGCAGACGCCGCGGCAGCGGTTTGAGGGCGACACGGAGCCGCTGCGGCGAATTGACCCCAGTGCACTCCGTGAGGTCTTCCTCTGGGAGGAGGAGCGCGTGGTGGACCAGACGGGCTGCTTTTCGCTCTACCGCAACCAATACGAGGTCGATTCGGCCCTGGCCCGCCGGAAGGTCACGCTTCGCTACGACCCGTACGACCTCAGCCAGATCCAGGTCTGGCACGAGGGGAAGCGCTTTGCCGACGCGGTCCCGCTAAAGCTGCACCGTACCCGGCACCGGTCGGTATCCCCCGCACCCGAACCAGCTGCGGCAGCACCGAAGACCGGCCTGAACTTCCTCACGCTGGCCAAGAAGCAGCATGACACCGAAAGGCGGAGGCGGCTGGGTGAGACCGCTTACACCCGGCTGACGCAGCCGAAGGGGGGCCAGAACTGAGTGCTGGCCGAGTTCTTTGGCTTTCGCGTCCTGCCCTTCAGCAAGGAGATCCCGACCACCGACCTGTTTCCGTATGCACAGCACCAGGAACTGCTGGCTAGGCTCCAGTACTGCGTGCGCCACCGGGCGTTCGGCCTCATCACCGGTGAGGTGGGATCCGGCAAGACCACTGCGATCCGTACCCTGTACGACCTGCTGGATCGCAGCCGGAATCCGTTTGTCTACATTGCCGACTCCAAGCTCACGCCCACGGCCTTTTACCGCGACGTGCTCACCCAGCTCGGTGTCGCCGCACCCCACCACTTCCTGAGCCGAGAGGCCCGCCGGCTGTTTGAGCAGACCATCCTGGACGGCTACCGGCTGCACGGGCTGCAGCCCGTCATCGTCTTGGACGAGGCCCATCTGCTGCCGCACGCCATGCTGCAGGAAGTGCGGTTCCTGCTCAACTTCCACCTGGATTCGGCCTGTCCCATGACCTTTCTGCTGGTGGGCCAGTCCGAACTGCGCGACATGCTCCGCCTGCGCACCTTCGAAGCCATCGCCCAGCGCGTTCAGGTGCGGTACCATCTGGGGCCGCTGAGCGAGGAAGAAAGCGTCGCGTACATCCGGCACCATCTGCGCCGGACGGGTGTCGACCACGACATCTTCTCGGAACAGGCGCTGCAGAAGATCGCCGCCGAGTCCCGCGGGCTTCCCCGGGTCATTAACACACTCTGCACCAACTGCCTGCTGGACGCCTGCTCCCGTGAACAGCGCTTTGTGGACGAGGCCAATGTCGACCGGGTTCTGTTTGAGCTGCAGGATCTGCAGACCGCCAAGGGCAGCAGCCCGTGGTAATGGAGGGATGACTCGTGCTGGCCTCACTGCGAGCGACCGTGCTGCCTCAGTTTACGGTTGAGGTCTACTTCGATTGTGAGCCGGACTGCCGGACGCACCCACGTTACGTACTCGTGCTCCGGGATGGAACGGCTGGTGCCGTCGAGCTGGACTTCGCCAGCGCCCGAGATCTTCGTGCATTTCTCGCCAGGAGCCGCCAGGCACTCACGGAGTGCCGGAGGACGGCACTGAAGTTGCCCCGGTTTGGTGGACAGTATAGGACTAGGCTGCAGGGGGTTGAC
>ERZ777003.2938-NODE-2938-length-17932-cov-14.630755_pt1 | contig 17932 bp, 15 predicted proteins | sample MGYA00374956_ERZ777003 | MGnify/ENA primary metagenome ERZ777003 (study PRJEB29302, sample SAMN06268252) | bioreactor metagenome | isolation source: Joint BioEnergy Institute, California, USA | place: USA:Joint BioEnergy Institute, California, USA | collected... | reverse complement strand
ACCTCCCTGCTCGCTTGGGTGAACGCCGCCACCCCGCTCACGTGGGTGAACGCCCATCACCCCGTCACCTTGTCACCCCGTCACCTCGTCACCCCGCCACCCGGCTCACGAGGCCGGGGCGACGGGCGCAGGCACCTTGCCCGGCTCCCGGCCGCGCAGCCCGAGGATGGCGCGCGCCTCGGCCGGCGAGGCCGGCGTGAGCTCCAGCTCGCGCGCGATGCGGACCGTGCGCGCGACCAGGCGCGCGTTGTTCTCGACCAGCTCGCCGCGCCGGTAGTAGACGTTGTCCTCCATGCCGACGCGCACGTTCAGGCCCATCGCCATGGCCATCGTCGTGATCGGCAGCTGGGTGCGCCCCATCGAGCTGACGAAGCAGATCGTATCGGGCGGGAGCCGCTCGACCATGCGCATCAGGTTGCGCGGGGTGCCGCGCAGCCCGCCCTGAGTCGGCGTGTTCAGCACGCAGTTCAGCACGTAGGGCGGCGTGAGCAGGCCGCTGGCGATCAGGTGCTCGGCCTCCTCGATCATCGCTTCGTTGTAGGCCTCCAGCTCCGGCTTGACGCCGCGGGCGCGCATCTCACGCGCGAAGCGCTCGATGTCCGAGCGGTGGTTGCTGAAGAACACCTGCTCGCCGCGGATGAAGAAGTTCAGCAGCCCCAGGTTCAGCGAGTTCATCTCCGGCGCGAGCAGGATGGTGTTCATGCGCTCCTCGACCGACAGGCGCGGGCTGCCGCCGGTGGTGAGCTGGATGATCGCGTCGGTCTCCGCACACAGCCGCTCGTGCAGCTCCCGGTAGATCTCCATGTCCATGGTGTTGCTGCCGTCCGGGTTGCGGGCGTGGATATGCAGGATCGCGGCGCCCTCGCGCCAGGCGGCCACCCCCTGCTCGACGATCTCGTCCGGCTGCTCCGGCAGGTTCGGGTTGGCCTCCTTGCCGTGGATGCCGCCGGTGAGCGCACACGTGATGATCACTCGTCCTTCGAGCTGTTGCACGGCTCTCCTCCTCGTGGTCCGCAGCGCTGCGGGAGAAAGGGCTTCCTGAGACTGCGGGGCCTACCCCGCGGTGGCGCGCAGCAGCGTCTCCTGCACCAGCAGCTCGTGGGCCAGCGAGCGGTCCGGCGGGCGCTCCCCCGCAACCGCCGCGACGAACGCCTCGAGCTCGCGGTCGTAGAGCTCCTGCCGCTCCTGCACCGGCACCGGAACCAGCTGCTCGCCGGCCCGAAAGCCGCCGCGGTCCTCCGCCAGACACAGCCGGATCGCGCCCGCCGGCTCGAACGGCTCCATGATCGCGCTGCCCACGCGGCCGTAGACCTCGAAGCGCCGCGCGGGCGGCGGCGCCTCCATGGCCGCGATGTCCACGTAGGCCAGCGCGCCCGGGTACTCGAGCACCCCCAGCGTGTTGTCGCTGAACCCCGGCACCGCGCCGCCGTCGCTGCGCAGGAACGCCGTCACCCGCTCCGGGCGCCCGAGCAGCCAGACGATCTGATCGATCATGTGGCCGGCCAGGTCGTAGAAGATGCCGCCGCGGTGGACGGCGATCACCCGCTGCGCCTCGGCCGGGATGCACGTCGACATGTGGGCGCGCACGGCGTAGATCGTGCCGAGCAGCCCGGAGCGCGCCCAGGCGGCGATGCGCCGGAACCCCTCGTGGTAGCGGAACATGTAGCCCATCTGGAGCACCAGCCCGCGCTCCTCGGCCAGCGCCACGACGCGCTGCCAGCGCGCCCAGTCGTCGCCGGCCGGCTTGTCGTACCACACGTGCTTGCCGGCCAGCACGATCTGCTCGGTCTGGGCCAGGCTCTCGTCGTTGCGCCCCTCGGACGCCACGGCGACGACCGTCGGGTCGCCCAGCAGCTCGTCGGCGGTCTCGTACCAGCGCACGCCCGCGTACGGCCCGCCCGCATCCGCCAGCTCCCGCCGGCGCTCCGGGTCGGGCTCGTAGACGCCGGCCAGCTCGACGCGCGGGCTGTTTCTGAGCGCGAGCAGCTTCCCGGCGGCGTGGCCGTGCTTGGTGCCGTACTGTGCGATGCGGATGCAGCTCATCGGCGCTCTGAGGGGTGGCCGCAGACTCCCGCGGCGCTATACAATCCCGAGCCCCTGGTCGATCGACCGCTGGTACGCGTCGATCTGTTCGGCGAGCACCTCATCCACCGTCACCGGCCGGCCGAGCGCGCCGGACTCGAGCAGCGCGTAGGACACGGCGACCGACCGCGTGCCCTGCTCGGCGTCCACCTCGGCCGGGCGCTCGCCCCGGATCGCGGCCGCGAAGTCGGCGTACTCGACTGCGATCAGCTTGCGGTCGACTTCGGCGAACGGGAAGCTGTACTCGATCGCCCGCTCGCCGCCGAACATGCTGGCCGTCACCGGGTCGAGCCTGAAGCCCGGCACCAGGTCGAGCAGCGCCGCGCCCTGCACGTCCGCCTGCCCCGCGCGGTGCAGAGTGAGCGGCGCGCCGGTGCGGTCGCTCGGCATGCTCAGGGAGCCGCGCGAGCCGTGGATCTGGCGCGCCCACAGGTGCTGCCCGTGCCCGGCGTGGTCCTCGATGTACTGCCCGACCGCCCCGCTGCGGAACAGCAGCGTCGCGTAGGCCGCGTCCTCGGCGGTGGCCTCGAAGGTGGCCGGCATCTCGCGCTGCCAGCGCCCGTAGACGCCGGCGGGGTTCGTGGTCTCGCCGCCGGAGGCCGCGGGGTTCCTGCGCACCGGCTCGTGCAGGCGGGTCTGCGCGTACACCGTGTCGATCGGGCCGAGCAGGTACTCCAGCATATCCGCGTAGTGCACGCCGACGTCGAGCAGGACGCCGCTCTGGTCCTTCTGGTGGCGCCAGACCGAGATCAGCATCTGGTCGCCGCCGTCCACCACGTGGTGGATGGCGAAGCGCGGCGTGCCGATCGCGCCCGCGTCGAGCAGCGCCTTCGCCAGCCGGTTCACCGGGTCGCGCCGGTAGTTCTCGGCGACGCTCAGCACCCGCCCGGCGGCGCGCGCGGCCTCGCGGATGCGGTTGCAGGCCCGCACAGTCAGGCCGAGCGGCTTCTCGACCATCGCGTGCCAGCCGCGCCCGAGCGCCTCGAGGGCGATCACGTGGTGCGAGCGCGGCGTGGTGGTGATGTCGACCGCCTCGACGCCGTGCGCCTCGAGCTGCGCAAGATCAGCGGCCACCGCGGGCCGCGAGCCGAAGAAGCCCGCCGCCTGGTCGGCGAGCGACTCGGCGTTGGCGGCCACCGGGTCGCAGGCGGCGACGAGCTCGAAGTCGGCCCAGCCGGCGCGCCGCAGCTCGGCGAGGCCGTACAGGTGGCGGTGCCCCATCCCGCCGCAGCCGACGATCGCGAGGCGTATGGTCATGGCTCGTTCCTCTGTAACTCAGCGAAGTGTCCGTGGCGGGCCTGCGCCCCTCCACACCTCCCCGCGGGAGGCGCCGCCTGCTGGCGTCACCCGCCGACGATGTGCACGCACACCGGGGTTGGCACCGCGGCGACCAGCCCGGTCTCGTGCAGCGCGCCGGTCGCCTGGTCGATGCGGAAGGTGACGATCGTGTCGGTGTCCTGGTTGGCGGCCAGCAGGTAGGCCCCGGTCGGGTCGACCGCGAAGTTGCGCGGCGTCCGCCCGCCGGTCGGCACGTGGCCGGCGGCGGTGAGCCGCCCGGTCGCCTCATCCACCGTGAAGACCGCGATGCTGTCGTGGCCGCGGTTCGAGCCGTACAGAAAGCGCCCCGACGGGTGGAGGTGGATGTCGGCGCAGGCGTTGCGCCCTTCGAACCCGTCCGGCAGCGTCGACAGCGTCTGCAGCTCGCGCAGCGCGCCGCGCTCCCGGTCGTAGGCGAAGGCGGTGACGGTCGAGCCGCGCTCGTTGATGCAGTACAGGTACCCGCGGTCGTGCAGCGCGAGGTGGCGCGGCCCGGCCGCAGGCGCCAGCTCGGCCCACGGCGGCTCGTTCGGCACCAGCGCGCCGCGCCCGCCGTCGAGCCGGTAGACGTAGATCCGGTCGAGCCCGCAGTCCGGCACCAGGACGAAGTCGCCGACCGGCACGGCCGCGTGCGGGTGCGGGCCGTCGTGGAAGCGGGACGGCCCCTCGTGCTGCACCACCGCCGCAGGGGCGCCGAGCGCGCCATCCTCGCCGATCGGCAGGAGCGTCACGCTGCCGCCGCTGTAGTTCGCGGTCACCAGCCAGCGCCCGGTCGGGTCGACGCTGACGTAGCACGGGTGCGCGCCGTGGGTCGGCTGGTGGTTGATCGGCGTCAGGTCGCCGCTGCGGCCGTCGATCGCGAAGGCGCTGGCCGCGCCGCCCGGCGATCCCGCGTACTCCCCCACCTCCTGCACCGCGTAGAGGAAGCGCCGCGACGGGTCCACCGTCACGAACGACGGGTTGACGACGCCGCCGGCGGCGCTCTGCAGGCGCAGCGCCCCGCTGGCCAGGTCCAGCCGGTAGACGTAGATCCCCTCGGCCTTGCCGTGGACGTGGGGCAGCTGCTGGGTGTACGTCCCGACGTACACCACCAGCTCGCCTGTGCTCTGGCTCATAGCAGCTCCTGACGATCTTCGCTTCTGCCCTTACGCACCTTCAGTATCCGAGGTCATGCGCTCGCCGCGCAGCAGGAAGGCGCGGATGTCGTACGGGCCGGGGCGCTCCGGCGCCAGGTGCCCGGACTCGACCATCAGGTCGAGCGGGTTGAGGCGCGTCTCCATCGGCAGCAGCACCTTCTCGTGGCGCCTGGCCGACTCGTAGACCGCGTGGACCATCTGCAGCGCCTTGAGGCCGTTCATCGCGTCGCCGCGGAAGGTGTCGCGCCGCCCCTCGACCCAGTCGGCCAGCTCGGCCATCTGCGCCGCCGGCGCCTCGTACCACTCGAAGTCGTCGCCGTGGTCGGCGACCTTGTGGAACTGGCCGTCCGGCTCGTGCAGCTGCCACGTCCCGCCCGTCTCGCGGTTCAAGATCTGCAGGTTGCGGGTGGTCAGGTTGATCATCCCGTCGGTGCCGTAGATCAGCGCGCCCTGGTAGACGATCGGCGTCACGTCGCTGAGCAGCGTCGCGACCGTCCCGTTGGTGAAGTGGAAGACGCCCACGGCGCAGTCCTCGATGCGCGTGCTGCGCTCGTAGCGGTCGGTCTTGCGCTCGATGTTGCCCATCACCCAGTCGCAGTCCACGTCGCCGAGCAGGTAGCGGTACATGTCGGTCTGGTGCGTGCTGTAGTTCGGCAGGCCGTCGGCGGCGAAGCTCTGGATCATGCGCACCTCGCCGATCGCCCCCTGGGCGATCAGGTCGCGCGCCAGGGTGTAGGAGGGCAGGAAGCGGCGCTGGTGCGCCACGGCGAGCTTCACGCCGTTGCGCCGGCAGGCGATGATCATCTGCTCGGCGTGGCCGAGGGTGTCGGCCATCGGCTTCTCGCACAGGATGGCCTTGGGGCGGAACGTGGCCGCGGCGATCGTCCAGGGGGCGTGGCCGGGGTGCCAGGTGCAGATCGAGACCACATCCGGCCGCTCCTCCGCCAGCATGGCGCGGGCGTCGGTGTAGTGGCGCGGGGAGATGTTGAAGGTGCGGTCCTTCTCGGCCATGGCCGACTCCTCGAGGTCGGCCAGGCCGACGATCTCGTAGCGGCCGCTGTCCAGGTAGCCGCGGATGTGGATGTTGGCGATCCCGCCCGCTCCGATGATGCCGACGCGCAGCTTGGACATGGGTGGCTCCCGTTGTGTTTCAGATAGAGGAAGTGAGGCTACACCGCCGTGTACCCGCCGTCCACGCACAGCACCTGCCCGGTGATCATGCGCGCCGCGGGCGAGGCCAGGAACACCACCGCCGCCGCGATCTCCTCCGGCTCGGCGGTGCGCCCCATCGGCACCTTCTCCAGATTCTTGGCGAACTCCGGGTTCTGCAGCGCCCGCTCGAGCATCGGCGTGCGCGTGAAGGTCGGCGCGACGCAGTTGACGGTGATGTTGTGCGGCGCCCACTCGGCCGCCAGCGCCCGCGAGAGGTTGCCCACGCCGCCCTTGGCGCCGCTGTAGACGCTCCGCAGCGCCCCGCCGACCACCCCGACCTGCGAGGTGATCTGGATGATGCTGCCGGCGATGCCGCGCTCGACCATGCTCTGGGCGACCGCGGTCGACATGAAGAAGACGCCCTTCAGGTTGACGTCGACGACCAGGTCGAACTCCTCTTCGGTGTACTCCAGCGCCGGCTTCGGAACATTCGCCCCCGCGTTGTTCACCAGCACGTCGATGCGGCCGTAGGCCTCGAGCACCTGGCCGACGAAGGCGCGGATGCTGTCGACCCGCGCGACGTCCAGCTGCCAGGCCGCCGCCCGCCGCCCCATGGCGCGGCAGGCCTCCGCGACCGCCTCGCTCTCCTCCACGGTGCGGCTGCCGAGCGCCAGGTGCGCCCCGTGGTGCGCGCAGGCCTCGGCGATCGCCTTGCCGATCCCGCGCCCGGCGCCGGTGACGACCACGACCTTGTCGGTCAGATCGAAGCTCAGTGGTTGTGCCATCTGGCCATGCCTTTCATCAGTCAAACCGCTCGCGCGGCTGGAGATCACGCGGGCCCCGGCCGCCGCGCCGGGCCGCCCGCCTCGACCCACGCCCGGTCGGCGTAGGCCACGGCGCGCCGCAGCCCCTCCTCGCCGGTCCTGCTGGCCTCCTCGACGCTCACCCAGCCGTCGAAGCCGCCGGCCACCAGCCTGCGCAGCAGCTCGACGATCGGCGCCGCCCCGGTGCCGAGCACCACCGGCTCGAACGCCCCCGCGCGCCGGATGTCGCTCAGGTGGACCGCCCCGACCCGCCCCAGCACCTGCTCCAGCAGCGCGAGCGGGTCGTCGCCGAGCGCCAGCGGGTTGGCGGTGTCGAACAGCACTCCGAGGCCGCTGCCCTCCGTACGCCGCACCACCTCGAGGAAGCGCGCCGCCGGCTGAGTGAAGTCGTTCGCGCGCCAGTACGCGCCGCGCACGTGGTTCTCGTACAGCAGCCGCACGCCCGCCGCCTGCGCCTCATCGACGCACGCGCTCAGCCCCGCGGCGGCCCAGGCCAGCCCGTCGCGCTCCTCGACGCCCGGGTGGTCCTGGCCGGCGGTGACGCGCAGGAAGGGCGCGCCCAGACGCGCGGCGGCCTCGATCCAGGCCCGCAGGTCTTCGACCTGGCGCTGGCGCTCCGCCGCGTCGGGATGGGTGAAGTCGGTGTAGGTGGCGAGCATCACGATCTGCACCCCGGCCGACTCGGCGGCGCGGCGCAGCTCGGCCAGATAGGCGGGGCTGCGGCTGGCGACGTGCGCCACGCTGAGGTCGGCGCCATCGAGCCCGAGCGCGGCCGCCAGCTCGAACCAGGCCGGCAGCGTGAGGCGCCCCGAGGCCAGGTCCGGGTAGAGCGAGACCGGCAGACAGCTGAGCTTCATCGCGCGATGCCCGCCTCGTCGAACGCCTTCGCCAGCGTGTTGTACGTCAGCTCCGCCGCCGCCAGCGGGTCGTAGTTCGGCCGCCGCTGCACCATGATGCTGACCTCGGCGGTGATGTAGCCGTCGTAGCCGTGCTCGCGCATCGCGTGCAGGTAGCCGACCCAGTCGAACGGCGCCTCGCCGGGGATGAGGAACTCGTGGTGCGGCGCCAGGCCGCGCTCGCTCTTCACGTGGGTGTGCACGGTGTGCGGGGCGAGCGCGGCGACCGACTCCTGGTACGGGACGCCCTGCACGTTGAAGTGGCTGATGTCGAAGTTCAGCTTGAGGAACGGCGAGTCGACCGCCCGCAGCAGCTCCAGCACCCGGTCGATGCTGTCGAGCATGTCGGCCACGTGCGGCTCGGCGGCGATCACCACACCGCGCTGCTCGCCGTAGCGCACCAGCTCGCCCATGCGCTCGAACAGCAGCCCCTTCAGCTCGTCCCAGTCGTCCGACTTCCCGCCCACCGTCGTGTCCACCGCCGGCGGGGTGCCGTCGATCGCCCACTCGGTCGCCAGGTCCACCGCGTCGGTCAGCCGCTTCCAGTGGGCCGCCGCGACCTCCGGGTCGCGCTCCACCATGCTGGTCTGGGCGGCGATCGCCGGCAGCTCCAGGCCGTGGTCCTTCAGCATCTGCGCGATCCGCCGGCGCTCGGCGCGGTCGAGCCGGCTGAGCTCGGTGGTGTAGCCGGGGATCACCGTCAGCTCGACCCCCTTGTAGCCGAGGTTGGCCAGGAACGGGATGAACGTGTCGGGCGGGACGGTGGGCATGCCCCAGGTGCAGTACCCTATTTTCATGGATCGCTCCCTTGTCCTTAGGATGTGGCGATGGAACCGGGTGCGGGAGAATGCGCGGCTGAGGCGGCGCGGCCTACTCGCCGGGCCGGTACTCACCGGCGGGCTGCCGGCCGTCCTCGCGCTTGTGCGGCACCAGGATATCGTCGCGCCAGCGCGAGCGGAACGAGGGCCGCACCAGCCCTTCGGGCGACTGGAGCGTCAGCCCGCCGTCCACCGTCAGGACGATCCCGGTCACAAACGAGGCGTCGTCCGAGGCGAGGAACAGGGCCGCGCCGGCGACGTCTTCGGGGCGGCCGTAGCGCCCGAGCGGGTAGCAGTCGCGCGACATCTGGTCCTCGAACGGGTCCTCGATCATGCGCGCGGCCTCGCGCTCGCCGACGATCTGGCCGGGGGCGATCGCGTTGCAGCGGATTCCGTCGCGGCCGTAGTCCAGCGCCACGCTGCGCGCGAGCGCGTTCACCCCGGCCTTGGCGACGCTGTAGATGGCGAACTTGGGGTTGGTGATGAACGAGTTGACCGTCGAGATGAAGATGATCGAGCCTCCGCCGCCGCGGATCATCTCCGGCACACAGTAGCGCACGCCGAGCAGCGGCCCGCGCAGCGTCACATCCAGGCTGCGGTCGATCTCCTCGTCGGTGAGCTCGCCGGCGCGCTTGAGCACGGCGTAGGCCGGGTTGTGGACCAGGATATCGAGCCTGCCGAAGCGATCGCGCGCGGCGGCGACCAGCCGCTCCCAGGTGTCCGGCTCGGCCACATCGCCCTGCACCACCTCCACCTCGCCGCCGTCGGCGCGGATGCGCGCGGCGGTCTCCTCCAGCTTCTCGATGCGGTGATCGGAGTTGATCACCACCCGGGCGCCCTCGCGTGCGAAGCGGTGGGCGGTTGCAGCTCCGATCCCACCCCACCCGGCGCCGGCCACGATGGCGACTTTGCCCTCAAGGCGCATAGCAGCGCGTCCTCTCTTGTTCTTGGCGGCCTACACCATGCTGGGTTGCGCGACAGGAGCTACGCGGCGGCCTGGCCCTGCGCCTCGAGGAGTGTGGGGAGACGGAGCCTCCCCGGCGCCCATTCGTCCGCCGCAGAGCGGCGCGGGAAGAGGCTCTCGGAGGACCTGCGGCCCTCCACACATCCCCGTGGGAGACGGGCGGCACGACCACGTAACTCGTGTTACTTGCGGGGCGATTATAGCACGGGCCGGGCAGCACATGGCCGGCGACACCGGCGCCGCATCAGGGCGTCTCGCCGGCCGCCGGCGCTGTATCCGCCCGGCAGACGAACGTGAAGCGGCAGGTGAGCTCGGCGGCCGGGCGGCGCGCGCGGAGCCTGAGACGCTGGACGACGATCGGATTGTTGTGGTGGTCCTGGCTGTCGATCTGCTCGAGCGCCGCGTCGAACGCCTCGCGGTCGAAGTGTAGCGTCACGCTGCCGCGCCGCCCGCGCCAGGTCGCCTCACCCTCCCCAAGCTCAGGCCGGTGCAGGCTGATGAAGACCTCGTCGAGCGCGCCCGGCGCCCGCTCGAAGTCGAACGCGTCGGCGAGCTCCAGGCGCGCCTCGCCCGCCCCGTCGAACGACCACTCGAAGGCGCGGGTGAAGCGCCTGAGCGCCGGCACATCGTAGGCGCGCGTCAGGTCCAGCTCGAACACAACCCCGCGCTCGCCCGGCTCGCAGCGCAGCACCTCAGCGCGGAACTGCGCCCCGGCTTGCTGCGGACGCCCGTCGATCAGCGGCACCGAGTGGCCCTCGGAGCTGTTGTGGATGTGCTCGTAGCGGGTGGGGCCGAAGTACTGGCGCGTGTACAGGCCGGCGCCCAGGTCGGCCAGCAGGCTCTCGCCGCCGACGTGGATGACGAAGTGGCCCAGGTCGTTCTGGTTGTGCGGCTCGCCGTTGTTCCCGCCGCGCGCCGAGAACGCCAGCGTCACGTCCCCCGCCCGCCTGCGGTCCAGCACCCACCCCAGGTGCTCGAACACCACCGTCCCGCTGGGCACGGCACGGCCGAACACCGCCGGGTCGCTCCACGCCAGGTCGCGGGTGACGTGCGGCCAGCGGTAGGCGTTGTCGGCGTGCAGGCCGGGCGCGCCGGACAGCTCGGGCACCGGCGCCCCCAGGCGCGCGGCGAGCCGCGAGATCAGCCCCGGCCGCAGCCGCATCCGCTCCGACCCGTCCGAGTAGTTCACAAACGCATCGCCGCCCAGGCTGATCCCGGCCGGGAAGGCGGCCACCCGCCGCACCAGCTCGCTGTCCAGCAGGTCGAGCGCCCCGCGCGTGTACTCGCGCAGCATCTCAGCGAAGTAGACGTAGTAGCCGAAGCCGTACTGCCAATAGCCGATCCCCTCGGCGCAGCCGCCGTCCGGGCCGAAGCCCTCCATGAAGCACTCCATCGCCCGGCAGCAGCGCTCGACCATCCCCGCCAGGCGCTCCTGGTCGTCCACCAGCAGCAGCGCGGCCATGCCCGCGGCGCCGGCGCAGACCGATGCCCAGTTCATCGGCGCCGCCTCCCAGGAGAAGTGCACCGGGTCGTGGAACAGCGGCCGGAAGATGCGCCGCTCGACCTCGGCGCGCACGCGGCCCGTCACCCACGGGTGCAGCCGCCCGCCGAGCAGCGTCAGCACCTCGGCCAGCGCGTGGGCCGTCTCGGCGGCGAAGAGGTCCACCACCTGCTCGGGCGGCAGACGGCCCGCGTAGAAGTCCGCCGGGTCGCGCCCCAGGTGCGCCGGCAGGCACCAGGTGACCTCGTCGCACACCGCCCAGAGCAGGTCCTCGAGCGCCGGCAGCGGCGCGTCGTCCTCGTCGATCACCGCCGCCAGCGTCAGCGCCAGCAGGCGCGCGCGGCGCTCGAAGTACAGCAGCTCGTACTCGCGGCGCGAGCCGGTCTCGGAGAAGAGCTTGAAGGCGCGGAAGGGCAGCGCGTGCACCGGCGCCTCGATCGCGCGGCGGGCATCGGCGCGCACCTCGCCCAGCAGCTCCTGGAGGTGGGGCGCCCGGCGCAGCGCCTCCAGGCGGTCGGGCGCGAAGGCGCCCTCGTAGGGGAACCCCGGGCCGCGCCCGCCGGCCAGCACTGCGCTGCGGATCTGTCGGAAGGTGTACATGGGGACGTTCCTCTGCAGAGAAGACTCGTACTGGTGTCGCCCGCGTCAGCGCTCCGCGGGGAGTGTGGCGAGGGCCGACGGCCCGCTGCTTCGAGCGGCGGAAGAAGAGCGCGCGGGGAGATTTCGCCCCCGTCCTATCGAACTAGCACGGCGGCACCAGGACGACGTCCCCGCCGGGCCAGGCCACAGACACAGTTCCGTCCTCCCGCCAGGCGACCTCCGGCGCCGCCGCCGCCAGCCGCGCCGGGTCGTCGAGCTCGGCACCGGTGTGCACCAGGCAGACCAGCTCGTGCTCAGGGCTCAGCCGCTCGGCCGCGATCAGCGGCAGCACGTGCTCGGCGAACACGGCGTTGAGGTCCGGGCGCCCGCGCCACGCGGCCGCGGGCAGCTGCCGGTCGTAGCCGCGCAGCCGCAGGATCGCCACGCCGCGCCCGCCGCACCCCGCGTACTCCCAGCCGGCCTGCGCGTCGCCGCGGATCACCGGCGCGGCCCCGGGCGGGTAGCCGAGCGGCGCGGCCCCCTCGAGCGCGCCGACCGGCCCGGCCGCCGGGTCGAGCCGCACGCGGTGGGCGCGCAGGTGCAGCTCGCCGCGCACGACGATCGCCGTGTCGATCTCGTGCGTCCCGCCGCCCGCCCGCTGGCGGTAGCGCATGCGCAGCCACCCCGGCTCCCCGACCGCGTAGGAGTCGGTCCCGGAGCGGTGCGCGAGCGCGCGCCCGTCCGTCAGGCACAGCATCGAGTCCGGCCCGGGCGCCCCGTCGGCCAGCCCGACGTTGAACGGCGCGGCGGTGGCGTAGAGGAACTTGTCGTACTTGGCGGGGTAGTGGCCGGTGCTGCCGGCGTTGAAGCGCTGCACTGCGCCGTTCGCGCGCGTGCCCACCAGCACCCAGCCCGGCTGCGGGAACACCCGCACGAAGTCGCCGCGCTCGACGGGCAGCGGCTCCTCATCGGCGGTCCAGAACGGGTCGTCGTCCGCGAGCGCCCACAGCCCGGCGAAGGCCAGCATCGCCCAGTAGCTCGCGCCGGTCGAGATGTAGGTCTCGCGCACCGCGGGGCTCCCGCCGGCGGTCAGCTCCTGGCGCAGCGTCCCGTCCGCCCGCACCGCCCCGCGGTCCACGTACCAGCGCAGGTGGCGCCCGACGATGCGGCGCAGCAGGCCGGGGCTGTGCGGCCAGCAGCCGAGGCGGTAGGCCCACAGCGGCGCGCCGAGCCGGGCGAACTTATAGCTCAGGCTCCGGCCGTACTCGGCGTAGGCCCCGTCGGCGGCGAAGAAGAGGGGCAGCCGCTCCATCCCGAGCCGCACCCGCTCCAGCAGCCGCTCGCGCCGCTCCGGCTGCGTCGCGCCGTCGCACTCGGCCCAGGCCAGGACGTGCGTGGCGAACACCAGCAGGTTGTAGTCGTCGAAGTGGCGCGGCCCGCGCTGCGGCGCGTCGTCGTACCAGCCGTCGCCGCAGTACGCCCCCTCCAGATAGTCGAGCGCCGAGTCGATCGTCGCCTGGTCGTGCCGCTGGCCGAGCGCCTTGCGCGCCGCGTGGTTGAGCGCCCAGAACAGCGCCCAGTTGCTGTTCCACGCCGGGGGCCGCTCCCCGAAGCGCTCCAGCCAGCCCACCAGGCGATCGCGCTCGTCCGGGGAGAGGCGCTCCCAGATCCGGCTGCGGGTCTGCCACGCGGCGAACGCCACCTGGCCCGACTCGACGGTGCGCTGGTCGTACGCGCGGCGCGGGGTGCCGCCCCAGTAGCCCGGCGAGCGCGGGTCGGTGCCGCTGACGAGCGCGGCGCGCGTCAGCGCCTCCAGGTCCAGCGTCTCGCCGCGCCACTGGAGCCGCGCCGGCCGCTCGGGGCGCGAGAGCCAGCCGGACAGCCCCCAGAGCATGCGCGTGACGCCCTCGTAGCTGCCGCCGGCGTCGTTGTCGTTCGGCACGCCGTCCAGCCGCACCCGCGCGCCGCTCGCGTCCAGGCGGCTGGCCCAGCCGGCCACCAGGCGCGCCCACAGGTCGCGGGCCTCGGCGCAGGTGAAGGGCCTGTCGTCCATTCGAGCCTCGTGCTGGCTGCCGCGAATCAGCGGGCGGTGATCAGACGTGCTCCAGAAACCGCCGGCACATCAGCGCCAGCACCTCGTCGCCGGGGGCGTCCCAGATCGCCTGGTTGAAGATCTCGACCTCGATCGGGCCATCGTACCCGGCCGCATCCACCGCCGTGCGGAGGCGGCGCAGCTCGATAAACCCGTCGCCCATCATGCCGCGCCCGAGCAGCACGTCCGGCAGCGGCACGATCCAGTCCGAGACGTGGAAGCCCAGGATGTTCCGCCCGCAGCGCGCGATCTCATCGTAGACGTCGGCGTCCCACCACACGTGGTAGGCGTCGACGATCACGCCCACCTGCGGCGAGCCGATCCGCTCGACCAGGTTGTTCGCCTCGCGCAGCGTCGCGATCACCGAGCGGTCGGCGGCGAACATCGGGTGCAGCGGCTCGACCGCCAGCCGGACGCCGTGGTCCGCGGCGAAGGGGATGAGCTCGCGGATCGCCTCCTCGACCATCGCGCGCGCCGCCGCGATGTCGCGGTCGGGCGGCGGGCCGCACACCAGCACCAGCACATCGGTGCCGATCGTCGCCGCCTCCTCGATCGCCCGCCGGTTGTCCTCGATCCGCTCGCGGCGCTCGGCGGCCGTGGCGGCCGGGAACATTCCGCCGCGGCACAGCCCCGAGACACGCAGCCCGGCGTCGCGGACGATCTTCGCCGCCTGCTTGGCGCCCACCTCGGCCAGCCGGTCGCGCCACACCCCGATCCAGGGGATGCCGGCTCGCGCGCACCCCTCCGCCGCCTCGGCCAGCGTCCAGCGCTTGGTGGTCGCCTGGTTCAGGCTGAGGCGGCTCAGATCGTCCATCGGCTTCATGTTTCAGCGCCTGTCAGAATTCAGAACATACGCGGTGGCCACGCCCCGCACCGCCTAGAGGGGGGTGGGGAGGCTTCGCCTCCCCAGAATCGCTTCCGCCGCCGGAGCGCTCTTCAGTTGCCCTCGGCTACCCTTCGATCCCGGCGACCGCCAGCACCCGCCGCATCCGCTCGGCGGCCAGCTCCGGGTCGCGCAGCACGCCCGCCTGGTCGGCCAGCCGCAGGAGCTCGGCCAGGTGGACGATCGAGCGCGCGCCCTCCTGCCCGCCGACCATGCGGAAGTGCGGCTGGTGGCCGTTCAGGTAGGCCAGGAAGACCACGCCGGTCTTGTAGTAGAAGGTCGGCGCCTGGAAGATATGGCGCGAGAGCGGCACCGTCGGCTCCAGGATCGCCATGAAGCGCGCCTCGTCGCCCGCATCGAGCGCCTGGAGCGCCGCCGCCGCCGCCGGCGCGATCGCGTCGAAGATCCCCAGCAGGGCGTGGCTGTAGCCCTGCGCGTCGCCGCGGATCAGCTCCGGGTAGTTGAAGTCGTCGCCGGTGTACATCTTGACGCCCGGCGGCAGGCGGCGGCGCATGGTCACCTCGTGGCCGGCGTCGAGCAGCGAGATCTTGATCCCGTCGATCTTGTCGGCGTGGTCGCCGATGATGTGCAGGCAGGTGTCCATCGCCGCGGCCACGTCGCGCGAGCCCCAGTAGCCGGCCAGCTGCGGGTCGAACATCTCGCCGAGCCAGTGCAGGATCACCGGCCGGCGCACCTGCGACAGGATGCGGTCGTACACCCGCACGTAGTCGTCGGGGCCGCGGGCGCAGGCCGCCAGCGCGCGGCTGGCCATCAGGATCACGCGCCCGCCCAGGTCCTCGACGAAGCCGACCTGCTCGGCGTAGGCGGCCTCGACCTGCTCGAGCGTCACGCCGGGGCCGGGCGGCAGGTGGTCGGTGCCGGCGCCGCAGGCCAGGGTGCCGCCCACGGCGGCCGCCTCGGCGATCGAGCGGCGGATCAGCTCCTTCGACGCGGCCCAGTCCAGGCCCATCCCGCGCTGCGCGGTGTCCATCGCCTCCGCCACCCCCAGCCCGAGCGACCAGAGGTAGCGGCGGTAGGCGAGCGTCAGCTCCCAGTCCAGCGCGGCCGGCGAGGTCGGGTTCGTGTCGGCGAACACATCGGGGACCACGTGGGCGGCGGCGAAGAACACCCGGCTCGTCGCCTTCACCGTCGTCTGCGGGAACGGCTCCCGGGTGCTCAGCGTGTACGGGGCCAGCGAGCGATCCCGCTGGGGCAGCTTGAGCGTGAGTGACATCGCATTCTCTCTTCTGAACCAGGTGACGGGGTGAGGGGGTGAGGGGGTGAGGGGTGACCTTTGGAGCCCGAAGGCCTGTGGCCACACCACAATCCCGTAGCCACCCCGTCACCCTGTCACCCTGTCACCTTGTCACCCTGTCACCTGGTCACTGGTCACAACGAGAGCTCCGGCACCTCCAGCCAGCGCCGCTCCTGCCACGAGCGCAGGCCCAGCTCCGCAAGCTGGACGCCCTTCGCGCCCTCGAGCAGGTCCCAGCGGAACGGCGCGTCCTCGGCCACGTGGCGCAGGAAGTGCTCCCACTGCACCTTGAAGCCGTTGTCGAAGGTGGTGTTGTCCGGCACGTCCTGCCAGGTCTCCCAGAAGTTGATCGGGCTGGGGATATCGGGGTTCCACACCGGGCGCGGCGTGGCGGCGCGGTGCTGGATCTTGCACTCGCGCAGGCCGGCCACCGCGCTGCCGTGGGTGCCGTCCACCTGCAGGCTGAACAGCTCATCGCGGTAGACGCGCACGCACCACGAGGAGTTGATCTGCGCGACGACGCCGCCGTCGAGCTCGAAGATCGCGTAGGCGGCGTCGTCGGCGGTCGCCGTGTAGGGCCGCCCCTGCTCGTCCACCCGCGTGGGGATGTGCGTCGCGCCGAGGCACGTCACGGCCCGCACCTGCCCGAACAGGTTGTCGAGGACGTAGCGCCAGTGGCACAGCATGTCCACGATGATGCCGCCGTCCTCCTCCTTGCGGTAGTTCCAGGACGGGCGCTGGGCGGGCTGCCAGTCCCCCTCGAACACCCAGTAGCCGAACTCGCCGCGCACCGACAGGATGCGCCCGAAGAAGCCGCCGTCGATCAGGCGCTTCAGCTTGAGCATCCCCGGCAGGAAGAGCTTGTCCTGCACGACGCCGTTCTTGACGCCGGCCTGGTGCGCCAGCCGCGCCAGCTCCAGGGCGCTCTCCAGGTCCGCCGCCACCGGCTTCTCGCAGTAGATGTGCTTCCCGGCGGCGATCGCCTTGCGCACCGCCGCCGCGCGCAGGCCGGTCGTCTGCGCGTCGAAGTAGATCTCGTCGTCGGGGTTGGCCAGACAGGCGTCCAGATCCGTGCTCCAGCGCTCGAGCCCGTGGGCCTCGGCGAGCGCCGCGAGCTTCTGCGGGTTGCGCCCGACCAGGATGGGGTCGGGGAGGAGCGTGTCGCCGTTGGACAGCGTCACACCGCCCTGCTTGCGAATGGCGAGGATCGACCGGATGAGGTGCTGGTTGGTGCCCATCCTCCCGGTGACGCCATTCATAATGATACCGATCCGCCGCGTGGTCATGGGACAGATCCTCCTCACACAGATGCAGGTTGTCGACGGACGAGGGGCGTGGCGCTGTCAGCGCTGCGGCCGGGGGCAGGGCGGCGCGGTGCTCGAGCGCACGACGAGCTCGGTCGGCAGGTACTCGACCTGGGAGGGCGCCTCGGGCGACGTGAGCGCCAGCTGCAGCGCGCGCTCGCCGAGCTCGACCATGGGCACGCGGACGGTGGTGAGCGCCGGGGTCACATCGCGCGCCGTCGGGATATCGTCGAAGCCGACGACCGAGATCTGCTCCGGCACGGCCAGGCCGCGCTCCCGCAACGCCGCGAGCGCGCCGATCGCCATCACATCGTTCAGCGCAAAGAGCGCGGTGATCTCCGGGTGCCGGTCGAGCAGCGTGTGCGCCGCGCGCATGCCGCCGTCACGCGAGAAGTCGCCGGGCTCGATCTGATCGGGCGGAAGCTCCACGCCGAGCTCCTGCAGGCCGCGCCGGAAGCCGCTCAGCCGGTCGTGGGTGGCGGTGAGCAGCTGCGGCCCGCTGATCACGCCGATGTGGCGGTGGCCGAGCTCCACCAGCATGCGGCCGGCCGCGCGCGCCCCGCCGGCGTTGTCCGGGATCACTGCGTTGCCGGGCACCGCGTGGCGCCCGATGAAGGCCACCTGGCCGCCGAAGGCCGTGAACGTCTCGATCTGGGCTGTCAGCTCCTGGCTGTAGCTGCGGTCATCCAGGCCGCTGCCGGCCATGATCAGCGCCTCGACCCGCTGGGCCAGCAGGAGCCGCGCGTACTCGAGCTCGCGCTCGGGCTCGCGGTAGCTGTTGCAGATCATCACCAGGCGCCGGGACTCGCCGGCGATACGCTGGATGCCGCGCATGATCTCGGCGAAGTAGGGGTCGCTCACGTCGTGGACGACCACGCCGACGATCGCGGTGCGCTCGCGAACGAGGGCTTGTGCGTGGGCGTTCGGGACGTAGCGGAGGTCGTGGGCCGCGGCGAGCACGCGGGAGCGGAGGTCGGCCTTGACGCTGCGGGAGCTGCCATTCAGCACCCGCGATGCGGTCGCCACCGACACACCGGCGCGCTCAGCAACATCGGCAAGCGTGGCGGACATAAGACTGTAGTCCTTAACAGGCGTTTGACATTCGCGAGTATAGCATGCTATACTCGTC
>ERZ777003.2937-NODE-2937-length-17933-cov-14.497986_pt1 | contig 17933 bp, 11 predicted proteins | sample MGYA00374956_ERZ777003 | MGnify/ENA primary metagenome ERZ777003 (study PRJEB29302, sample SAMN06268252) | bioreactor metagenome | isolation source: Joint BioEnergy Institute, California, USA | place: USA:Joint BioEnergy Institute, California, USA | collected... | reverse complement strand
GTCGTCGGCTCGGCCGCCGTGTCGGTGGTTGGAGCAGGGGCCTCTGCAGGAGTCGTCGGCGCCGGGGCAGCCCCGGGCTCGGTGCCGCCGGTCTGCTGCCCGCCGCAGGAAACCACAAGCAGCGCGGCCATCAGCAGCATCACGAGGCGGTACAACATCTGTCGCATTGCACTCTCCTTGCTTTCGCTACGATCAACCAGGCGGGGAGAGCAGGTGTCCCTGCCGCGCCCGCCGCATCCACCACGGTCAGCAAGATACGTACCCCCACAGGCATACAAAAAGGGCCGAGGTATCAACACCCCGGCCCCAGCCTCTGCTCCGGGCGACCCTGCCGCCCGACCTTCCGCCGCCGCTACTGCCGCTGCGTCTCCAGGCTCGTGCGCAGCGACGCGACGATGTCCTCCGGCGTGCCGCTGGTCAGCACGAAGATATCGACGCCGGCGGCCAGCGCGTTGGCGCGCTCCTCCGGCCGCGTGCTCAGCGCCGCGACCAGCACGTGCGGGAAGGAGGCCTTGAGGCTCTCGATCGTGCCTGCCGGCAGCGGCGCCGCGATCTCCCAGTCGAGCACCACCAGGTCGGCGCCCGCCGCGCCCACCCGAGCGGTCAGGCTCTCGTCCGCGGGGATCGCCCCCACGGCCGCGGGGTAGGGCTCGTAGCTCCCGCCCGGGTCATCGTAGGCCGGGCTCGGCGTATCCGCCTCGACCGCTGTCACCCACGGCTCGCGCTGCAGCGCGTAGCGGACCTGCGCCCGCTTCTGCGCCTCCATATCGCTCAGCAGTACTCGCATAGCTATCCTCGCTTCCCTCACTCCGCTACAATCTGATAGACCGTCCCATCATACATGCTCGTCAGGTACAGCTCGCCGGCCTCGTCCTCGCCGAACGAGCTGATATACACGTCGGTGTCGAGCAGCTCGGCGCGCTCCCAGGCCCCGCCGGTCTGCCGCAGGCCCCAGATCCGCCCGCTGGTGAAGTCGCCGAAGAAGTACACCCCCTGCAGCGCCGGGAAGCTCGCGCCGCGGTAGACGTAGCCGCCGGTCACCGACTGGCCGAGGTCGTGCCCGTACTCGTCCACCGGGCCGGTGAACGCCGCCGGGTCGCAGCTCGGGCTGCGGAAGCATCTGCTGCCCTCGAGCCGGTTCCAGCCGTAGTTGACGCCCCCGGGCGTGCCGGCCGGCGTGAAGTTGATCTCCTCGATCGCGTTCTGCCCCACATCGGCGATGTACAGGTCGCCGGTGGCGCGGTCGAACGAGAAGCGCCACGGGTTGCGCAGCCCGAGCGCCCAGATCTCCGGCCGCAGCTCGCCGCCCGCCGCCCCGGGGTTATCGGGGGGGATGCCGTACGGCTCGCCGCCGTCCACATCGATCCGCAGCAGCTTGCCCAGCAGGGTATCCGTGCGCTGGCCGTTGTCCTGCGGATCGCCGCCGCTCCCGCCGTCGCCCATGCCGATATACAGGTACCCGTCCGGCCCGAACAGCACCAGCCCGCCGTTGTGGTTCGCGTACGGCTGGTCGATCTGCAGCAGCACGACCTCGCTCTGCGGGTCGGCCCGGTCGCCGGCCGCGCTGAACCGCGAGACGACCGTGTCGCCGTTCCGGTCAGTGTAGTTCACGTACAGGAAGCCGTTCTCCTCGAAGCGCGGGTGGAAGGCGACGCTCAGCAGGCCCTGCTCGTTGGCCCGCGAGCCCACCCGGTCGGTGATGTCGAGGAACGCCGGCTCGACCGGCCCGCCGTCGGCCAGCACCAGCACCCGGCCGCGCTTCTCGACCACGAATATGCGCCCGCTGCCGTCCCCCGCGTGGGTGAGGTGGAGCGGGTTGTCGAAGCCGCGCCCCACCTCGCGCAGCGCGATCGCCGGCGGAAACGCGGCTGGTGCGGCCGGAGCGGGCTCTTCCGCCCCCGCCGGCCCAGCGGGCGCGCTGCTCGTCGGATCGGCCGGCACAGTCGTCGCCGGCGCCTCGGCCGCGGGCGGCGCGACGGTCGGCGCCTCCTCGGTCTGCGCCGGGGCCGCGGGCGCGCCGGTGCCCGCCGGAGACTGCGACTGGCCGCCGCACGCCACGAGCCCGAGCGCTACCAGGAGCGCCGCGAGACGGTGTGAGATCGTCATGAAGCCCTCACAGTTGCATCGAAACGTGTGTCTGGCAGAGTACCACTTTTCCGCCGCGAGCGGTTGTCCGAATCGCTGACCCCGCCGGCAGCCGCTCGTTCCCCACCGCTCGCACATGGTATCTAACAGGACGTGTGCCTGCGTCGCCCGGCGCAGATGAGGAGCTGATGAGCGCTGGACGCCGGCCACGGGCGCAGTGTTTGACAGCGCCCAGCGCATCAAGTATGCTCTCGTCACGAGCGCCCACAGGCGCGAACTGCGGCCCACAGAGAACAGCTATGACCCAGGCGCCCATCCCGCCCGACCTGATCCCTGAGCTAGAGCGAGTCGACCGGATCATCGCAGAGCGCATCGCCGCCCGCCCGGTCGTCGCACGTGTCGCCGGTCGCCACCTCGGCACCGAGCGCGGCCGGCTCTACGCCGCTATCGTGCTGCTGGCCGCCCGCCTCGGCCATGACCGCGGCGAAGCCCGCCAGTCGGACGCCGCCCACGCCGCGGCGACCGCCGCGATCATCCACGCCGCCGCCAGCGTCCACGACGAGCTGGTGGACGAGGCCGAGCGCCGGCGCGGCACGGTGGCCGCCTCCGCCCACTGGAACGGGAGCGCGGCCCTGATGGTCGGCGACTACCTGTTCGCGCTCGCCTCGGCCGAGATGTCGCTCGCGCCCGACCCGCGCATCATCGCCGCCTACGCCCGCAGCGTCATGGCCATCTGCGAGGGGCAGATGGCGCCGGTCACCGCCCTCGCCCCGCTCGAGGTCGCGCGCGAGCAGTACCTCTACCGGGCCGGCTGCGCCACCGCCGCGCTGCTCGACGCCTCGGCCCGCTCGGGCGGGGTCTGCGCCGGGCTCGCCGAGGAGCAGATCGAGGCGCTCGGGCGCTTCGGGTTCGACCTGGGGCTGGCGCTGCAGATCGCCGACGACGCCCGCGACTACCAGGAGGGCGGGCTGGCGCTGCGCGCCGGGGTGATCACGCTCCCGCTGATCTACGCGGCCGACGCCGGCGCCCCGCATCTGCAGGAGGCGCTCGACGAGCCGCTGGACAGCGAGCGAGCGGCCGCGGTGCTCGACGATGTGCGCCGCCGGGGCGGAGATGCGCGCGCCTGGGAGGACGCGCGCCGGTTCGCGGCCCAGGCCGCCGGCCATCTCAGCGGCCTTCCGCCGGGCCCCGCGCGCGAGGCGCTCGCGCACATCGCCGAAAGCATCCGGCCCTAGCTGACACGAGCGGTAGGGTGTGTGTGGGTGTGGCCGTTCCGCCGCTGCGCCCGCACACACCCTTTCCGGATCACAGGTGTGGAGCGACGTAGGACGTATCCACCAACTCTGTCTGGAGAGCTCTGGGACCTATGGGCCTGACTATCAGCCAGTCGCGCGAGCTGCTCACCGTCGAGACGGACGAGCTGACCCTCGCCTTCTCCCGCGACGACGGCGGGCTGCGTGTGCTGCGGCGCGCGGCCGGCCCGAACCTCGCCGGCTATGGCGGCCCGCGCCCCTCGGTCGACGTCTGCGTCGGGGAGCGCGGCTGGCTTTCGGAGCGCATGCTCGTGCGCTTCCTGCGCCATACGGCGGAGGAGCGCGACGGCGCCGCCCACGTGACGATTATCAGCGGCATCGGCCCGCTGATGGTCTACGACCGCTACCGCATCACCGGCACGTGGATCGCCCGCCGCGTGACGGTGGTGAACGTCGGCGAGGACCCGCTGCAGCTGCGCGGCGTCCGCATGGTGCTGCCCTGGCTGCGGGTCGGCTCGCTCGAGAGCGGGCGCTTCGACGCGCCCGGCAACAGCGTGCGCCCGCGCGTTCCGCTCACGGTCGCGGCGGAGCAGCGCGCCGGCGTCCTGCCGCGGCGCTACTTCGCCCCCGGCCTCCGCGCGGACCAGGCGTTCGAGCCCAGCCCCACCGCGGCCGCCGGGCTCATGGCGCTCCACGAGGAATCGGGCGGCGAGGCGCTCCTCTGCTGGTACCACAGCGTGGGCGAGACGGCGCTGCCCCAGGTGGACGGGAACGGGGAAGCGGTGTCGGTTGCCCACCAGGTCGATCTCGCCGGCTGGCTGGGCGCGGACGCGGAGCTGACCGCCGAGACACAGCACATCCTGCTGCTCCACGAGCCCTGGTCGCTCGCCATGGGCGCGTTCCGGCGCACCCACAGCCTCGCCGGCGGCGCCTGGGCGGTCGCTCCCTCGCCGGCCTGGCTGCCCGACGCGGCCCTCTACGAAGTCCACCCGGCGCAGCACGGCGGCCTCGCAGGGCTCACGGCCGCGCTCCCGCACCTGGCCGCCATGGGGATCACCGCGCTCTGCCTCCTGCCGATCTGGGAGTACGGCGCCGGCGCCGGGCGCCTCTGGGACGGCAACCGCGACCTCCCCGGCCCGGCCGCCGTGCACAACTTCGAGCGGCTCGACCCGGCGATCGGCGGCCCGGACGACCTGCGGCAGCTGGTGGAAGCGGCGCACGCGCACGGCATGCGCGTGATCGTCGACCTCCCGCTCGCGGGCTGCGCGCCGAGCTCGCCGCACATCGCCGCCCACCCGGAGTGGTTCTGCCGCGACGAGCAGGGCCGGCTGGCGCGCGTCGACGGCCCGGAGCAGATCGTCCCCTTCGACTGGGCCCAGCAGCCGCTGCGCGAGTTCCTCGCCGGCGTCGCCCTGGCGCTCCTGCGCGACTTCCAGCTGGACGGGTTCCGCGTCTCGCCGCCGCGCGTGCCGCGCCCCAACTGGTCGCGCGATGTGCCCTACCACGCCAGCGCCGGCACGCTCGGGTACCTGGCGTTCATCGAGCGGCTGCGCGCCGCCGCCCGCGCCGAGCGACCGGAGGCTGCGGTCATCGGCGCGCTGGGCGGGCCGGCCTGCGCCGAGCGACAGGACGCCTCGATCGACGAGCTGGCGCACCACATGTTCTTCCACCTCGGCCTCACGCGCCTCACGCCGGCCGAGCTCGCGCAGTGGCTCGCCGACCACATCGGCGCGCTGCCCGAGGGCGCCGTCCGGATCTGCTACACAGAGAGCTCCCTGACCCACCTGCTCAACCCGCTGGCCGACGGGCTGCGCGGCTCGCGCATCAGCCGCCTCCTGCTGGCCGGGCTCATGCTGTGCGGCTTCGTCCCGATGATCCACTGCGGCCAGGAGCAGGGCGAGGAGCCCTTCCTCACCGACCTGCTCGCGGCCCGCGCCGGCTCCGCTGCCTTGCGTCGCGGCGCCGTCAGCTACGACGCCGTCACCTGCAGCAGCCAGCAGGTCTTCACCGTGCTGCGCCAGTTCGAAGACGACGCCGTGATCGGCCTGCTCAACGTCGGGCCGCACCGCCACACGGTAACGCTGGGAGTGCCGGTCGAGGCGCTCGGGCTGGCGGAGGGGGAGTTCCACGTCGTGGATATCCTCAGCGGGGAGCGGTGGTGCGAGGAGGGCCGCCACACGTGGGGCCGCGATGCGCTGCGCCAGCTGCGGCTGACCCTTGAGCCGTTCGGCGCCTACGCGCTCACCCTGCGCCCGTCGGCCTCGCCGCCCAGCCGCACGGCTGCGGCCGGACAGCAGGCCGCTCTGGCCACCTAGGCGCTGCCCTGCCGGCAGCCCCCGCGCGGTGGGGTCTCCCGCCAGACCACTCCGGAAGGAGAAGAGCGGGCGGCGCGACCGCATCACTGCCGTCAGGCGAGCAGGCGCGGGGACGAGGCCACCGCGGACGTTTGACAAACCGCTGGAAGTGATAAACCATATGGGCGCTGCCGATCACGCGGTGGGACAGGCCCTCCGCGCCTTCCGCTCACAAAGGAGCACGATATGGCTACGAACCCGATCGCCCTGCAGATGTATACGCTGCGCGATGAGGCACAGAAGGACTTCAAGGGGACGCTGCGCGCCGTGGCCGAGATGGGCTACGGCGCAGTGGAGCTGGCGGGGCTCGGAGGGCTGTCGCCGCGCGAGCTGCGCGCGGAGCTCGACGCGCTCGGGCTGAAGGTCTCGGGCGCCCACGTGCCGATCGAGCGGCTCGAGGGGGAGCTTGCGGCAGCGATCGAGGAGCTGCAGATCCTCGGCGGGCGCTTCCTGATCGTGCCCTGGCTGCCGCCGGAGCGCCGCTCGAGCGTCGAGGCCTACCGCAGCCTCGGCGCCAAGCTCAACGAGATCGGGCGCGCCGCCCAGGCGCAGGGCCTGCAGCTCTGCTACCACCACCACGACTTCGAGCTGACGCGCTTCGGCGACACCACCGGCCTGCACGCGATGCGCGACGCCACCGACCCGGCGCTGGTCAAGTTCGAGATCGACATCTACTGGGCGGCCTACGCCGGATTCGACCCGGCGGCGCTGATCGGCGAGTTCAGCGGCCGCGTGCCGCTCGTCCACCTCAAGGACATGAAGGAGGGCAGCCGGGTCTTTGCCGAGGTCGGCCACGGCACGCTCGACATCCCCGGCGTGATCGCCGCCGCTGAGACCGCCGGCGCCGAGTGGTTCATCGTCGAGCAGGACCGCTGCGAGCGCCCGGCCCTCGAGAGCGTGCGCATGAGCCTCGAGTACCTGCGGGGCCTCGGCCGCGCCTGACCGTAGCCAAGAGCCAAGGCGAGCGGGCGGCGCGCCGCCCGCTCGCCTTTTGGCGCGCCACACGTCACTTGGGCGCGCTCACGCCCCGCACGAAGATCTCCACCAGTCCGTCCGCCGTGCGCTGCGGGTCGCTCATCTCGATCGAGCTCAGCCGCAGCTTCGGCATCGCCGCCATCAGCCCGTAGAAGGCGTGCACGATCGCCGCCGGGTCCAGCGAGGCGTCGATCTGCCCGACCGCGATCCCCGCCTGCACCTGCGCGACGATGTCGCGGTCGATGCGCTCCATGTAGGCCAGCGCCTCCTCGTTCTCGCACAGCAGGCGGAAGATCTCCGGCCACGGGCCGATCCCCATCGTCTGCATGCGCATGTGGCGCTGCAACATCTCCCGCAGCACCAGCGTCAAACGCTCCAGCGGCGTCTGGCCAGCCGGCTGCTCCTCCAGCAGATCGATCAGCTGCCGCATCTCGTGCGTCGCCGCCGCCACGACCAGCGCACCCTTGCTCGGAAAGTAGTCGTATAACGTGGGCTTGGAGATGCCGACGACAGCAGCCAGCTCATCCATCGACATGGCGCCGTAGCCCTTCTCGACGATCAGCGCCTGAGCAGCCTGCAGTATCTCGTCGCGCAGCATCTGCCTGCGCCGCTCGCGCAGCGTGCCGGCCATTCCGTCTCCCCTTTTCGTATCAGTGGCATCCGCCTGTACGCGCAGGGTACTACTCGGCGAATACATCCCTTGTCCTACTTGCGCGTTAAGTCATTATACTGTAGAGTATTTCACAAAGCAATACGCTATCAGTTCTGACTGCTGCAACACAACACCGCCACCCTAGAAGGAGCGGGAGAAACGCATGGCGATACGCACTAGACAAGAGCCTTTGAACGGCATGCCGATCGCCGATACGGCGATCCGCCAGCCGGTCTTCGTGACCATGCTGATGCTGCTGACGATCACCTTCGGCATCTTGTCCTTCCGGACGCTGCCGGTCAACCTCCTGCCGGACATCGAGATCCCGGTGATCGCAGTTTCCATCCCCTACCCCGGCGCCGGCCCCGAGAGCGTCGCCGAGCAGGTGGCCAAGCCGATCGAGGACGCGGTCAACACGATCGAGGGCATCGACCACATCACCTCCACCTCCAGCGAGGGGCTGGCGGTGATCATCCTCGAGTTCGTCGAGGGCACCGATGTGAACCGCGCCGACCAGGACGTGCGCGAGAAGATCAACGCTGTGCGCCCGACGCTCCCGCGCGACATCCGCGAGCCGGTGGTGCAGAAGTTCGACCCGAACGCCCTGCCGATGCTCTCGGTGGCCTTCGCCGGCACGGCCGGCCAGTCACCGCTCGAGCTGCGCCGCCAGATCGAGGACGAGATCCTGCCGCGCCTGCAGCGCGCCCAGGGCGTCGGCTCGGCCACCGTCTCCGGCGGCGAGGTGCGCCAGATCAACGTCCTGATGGACCTCGAGAAGCTGCGCGCCTACGGCATCCTCCCGGCGCAGATCAGCCTCGCGCTGCAGACCGCCAACGCCAACCTCGGCCTGGGCAGCATCAGCTCGAACGGCCAGGACATCAGCCTGCGCGCGCCGAGCCTGCTCCAGACGCCCGAGGACATCGCCAACATCCAGATCACCGGCACCAACTACCGCATCGGCGACGTCGCCACCGTCGAGGACGGCGTGGCCGAGCGCAACAGCTACACCCGCCTGGACGGCCAGGACGCGATCATCGTCGACATCCGCAAGCAGACCGGCGCGAACACCGTCGCCGTGGCGAACAACGTCAAGGCCGAGCTGGAGGAGATCGCCGCCACCCGGACCGACCTCACCTTCGTCATCCCGCGCGACTCGTCCACCGCCGTCACCGCCTCGACGATCAGCTCGCTCGAGGAGCTGGTGTTCGCCGCCGTCGCGGCGCTGCTGGTGGTGATGCTGTTCTTCAGCGGCTGGCGCAACGTGCTGTACACCGTTGCGGCGCCGGCCCTGATCGCCGTCGTCGGCCTCGGCGTCCTGCCCGCGCTCGGGGTGCAAGTCGACAAGGTGCTGGTGCTGGTGCTGTCGGTGGGCCTGCTGGTGGTGCTCACCTTCATCCGCGACCGGAACACGCTGGTGACGATGGCCGGCCTGCCGGTGATCCTGATCGGCACCTTCGCGATCATGCCGCTCTTCGGGCTGAGCATCAACCTGATCACGCTGCTCGCCCTGGCGCTGTGCGTCGGCCTGGTGATCGACGACGCGATCGTGGTGCGCGAGAACATCTTCCGCCACACCGAGCGCGGCGAGTCGCCCCGCGTCGCCGCCAGCAAGGGCACCGCCGAGGTGGCGCTCTCGGTGCTGGCGATGACCTTCACGGTGGTGGCGGTGTTCGTGCCGGTCACCTTCACCTCCGGCACCACCGGCATCATCTTCAAGTCGTTCGGCATCACGATCGCCATCGCCATCCTGCTCTCGCTGGTCGAGGCGTTCATGTTCGCGCCGATGCTCTCGGCCAACCTGTTCCGCCGCCAGAAGGCGCAGGCGCACCCGCACGACGAGGCCCACTCGCACCGGCCCGAGATCGCCGAGGCGGTGGCCCGCCTGCGCTCGGCCGGCAACGAGCAGGACGCCTCGCTGATCCACGAAGCCACCGAGGACCCCGGGGCGCTCGGCCGCGCCTACGAGCAGCTGCTGGCCTGGAGCCTCGCGAGCACCAGGCGGCGGCTGATGGTCGTCGGCGTGGCCGTGCTCGTGCTCGCCGCCAGCGTGTACGTGGCCACGGGCCTCAAGTTCCAGTTCTTCCCGGATGAGGAGCCCAACGAGATCTACATCGGCTACGAGCTGCCGGCCGGCGCGGCGCTCAGCGAGACCGACCGCCTGGCCAGGCAGGCCGAGCAGATCCTGCTGAGCGACCCGGGCGTGGAGAATGTGATCAGCAACGTCGGCGGCACCGGCAGCGCGGAGCGCGCCGAGATCTTCGTGGGCCTCAGGGAGGGCGCGCTGAGCCGGGATGTCGAGCGCCGCCTGCGCCCGCAGCTGGCGTTCCTCCCCAACCTGACCGTCACCCTGCCGTCGATCGGCGGGATGACCTCCACCGCCGTCACCGGCCGCCAGCTGCAGCTCAGCCTGCAGACCACCCGCTCGCCGGAGGAGATCGCCCCGCTGGTCGCCCAGATCCAGCAGGAGATGGCGCAGGTGCCCGGCCTGGTGGACATCGACACCAACGTCAAGCCCGGCAAGCCCGAGCTGCGCTTCCGGGCCGACCCGAAGCGCATCGGCGAGCTCGGCATCACCAACAACGAGATCGCCAGCTCGGTGCGGGCGCTGATCAACGGCGAGACCGCCACGGTGCTGCGCCAGGGCAACCAGGAAGCGGACGTCGTCGTGCGCCTGAGCCCCGAGGACCGCACGAGCCCTGAGTCGCTGCGCAACATCATCATCCCGACCAGGTCCGGCCCGGTGCCGCTCACGGCGCTCGGCACCGTCGAGCTGGCCTCCGGCCCCACCGCGATCCGGCGCTACGACCGGCTGAACCAGGTGATCATCGGCGCGAACCTGGTGGCGGGCCGCAACCTCAGCGAGGCCCAGCAGGACGTCCAGGCGCGCCTCGACGCCCTCGGCCTCCCGGCCGACGTGGAGACTAACTTCACCGGCATGTCGGAGCAGACGACGGAGGGCTTCGAGGGGCTGTTCATAGCGATGGGCCTGTCGGTGCTGTTCGTCTATATGGTGCTGGCCTCGCAGTTCGGCTCGTTCACCCAGCCGCTGGTGATCATGGTGGCCATGCCGTTCAGCTTCATCGGCGCCTTCCTCGCGCTGCGGCTGGTCGGCCTCCCGCTGGATATCACCGGCATGATCGGCCTGATCATGCTGCTCGGCCTGGTGGTGAAGAACTCCATCCTGCTGGTGGACTTCACCAACCGCCTGCGGCGCGCCGGGCTGCCGAAGCACAGCGCGCTCGAGCTGGCCGGCGCCATCCGCCTGCGCCCGATCCTGATGACGACCCTGGCGATCGTCGCCGGCTCGCTGCCGGTGGCGCTCGGCATCCACATCATCGGCACCGGCGAGGGCGGCGAGTTCCGCAAGGGCCTGGCCACCGCGCTGATCGGCGGCCTGCTGACCTCGATGCTGCTGACGCTGCTGGTGGTGCCGACGGCCTACAGCCTCATGGAGTCGTTCACCGAGCGGGTGACGGCCTTCTTCCGCCGCATCTTCGGCTACGAAGAAGAGGAGGAGCTGCCGCCGCTCGCCACGCCCGCCCCGGCGCCGCTCCCGGTGCTGGCCGCGCCCGCCGATGGGCACGCCCCGCTGCCCAACGGCATCAACGGCCACGCCAACGGCACCGATACCCGCGACGCGCGGCCGGTGGAAGAGCGGCCGGGGCACGGGGCATGATCCCGCCCGAGGCGCAGCTCGCCCGCCAGACCTCGGCTACAATGCCAGGAGCTACGCGGCGCGGAGCTGCTGCCTCCACAGACACGTTGTTTCGCCGCAGAGCGGCGGAGAGGGAGATCCTGGGGCAGCTCGGCCCCGCGCCCCCGAAGGGGTCTGGGCCGAGCCCCACATAAGTCCAAAAATGAGCAGAGTTCATCTCTTGACCACAAGGAGTAACCGCCTGTGAACCGCAGACCGCTCACAGCAAGTCTGCTGATCGTGACCGCAGCTGCCCTGGCAGCCTGCGCCGCGGAGCCGGCCCCCACGCCGACTGCCACCACCGCGAGCGCGACTGCCGCCACTGTGCCCACCGCCCTGCCGACCTCCGCGCCGGCCACCGCCCTGCCGATCACGCTCGGCATCAGCGGCGCGGGCACCATCCAGGCCGTGCGAGACGCCGACCTCAGCTTCCAGGTCCAGGGCACCGTCGCCGAGGTGCTGGTGGACGAGGGCGACGAGGTGAAGGCGGGCGACCTGCTGGCCCGGCTCGACCTGCGCCCCTTCGACCAGCAGGTCCAGCAGGCCGAGGCCGCACTCGCCAGCGCCAAGGCACAGGAGGCGGCCCTCAACGAGGAGCCGCGCGACGTCGAGCTGGCGGCCGCCAACGCCGCGGTGCGCCAGGCCCAGGCGGCGCTCGATGCCGTCAGGCAGGGCGCCAAGCCGATCGACATCCAGACCGCCGAGGCCGCCGTCGCGCTCGCCGAGGCCAACCTGCAGTCCACCCGCGACCGGCTCTCGTTCGCCAAGACCCAGGCCGAGAGCCAGGTCGAGCAGGCCGCCTTCCAGCTCACCCAGGCCCAGGCGCGCTACGCGCAGGCGAAGTACAACTGGACCTACGCCCAGGAGACGGGCAACGACCCGCTCGTCCCCGAGACGCGCACCGCCACCGGCGGCTCGATCGACAATACGCTGAGCGACGGGCAGCAGGAGAACTACTACGCCCAGTTCGTGCAGGCCGAGGCCGCGCTCAGGCAGGCCGAGAAGGCGGTCGAGCTGGCGGTGCAGGCGGCCGAGAGCGCCCGCCAGGCCGAGATCACGGGCGTCCAGGCCGCCGAGGCGCAGCTGGCCCAGGCGCAGCTGGCGCTCGAGAAGCTGCGCCAGCCGGCGGACGAGGACCGGCTGGCGGCGGCGCAGGCGGCCCTGGCCCAGGCGCAGGCGAACCGGGCGCGGCTGCTCCCCGACCCGCGCGAGTCGCAGGTGGCCGCGGCGGCGGCCGGGGTCGCGCAGGCCGAGGCCGCGCTCACGCTGGCGCAGATCAACCGCGAGCGGGCCGAGCTGTTCGCGCCGTTCGACGGCGTGGTCTCGATCGTCAACATCGCGCCCGGCGACCCGAGCACGGTGGTGGGCGGGCCGGCGATCCAGATCGTCGACGTCAGCCGGCTCGAGGTGGAGGTGCCGATCAGCGATGTGGACATCGCCCGGGTGCAGGTCGGCCAGAAGGCCGAGGTGCGCGTGGACGGCATCCCGGACCGCACCTACACCGGCACGGTGAGCTTCGTCGCGCCGACGGCGACGGTGCAGGGGACGATCAGGACCTTCCTGGTCCGCATCACGCTGGACGACATCACCAACCTGCGCGCCGGCATGAGCGCCCGCGTCGACATCCTCGAGGAGTAGGACGGCGATCGCTCGATCGATGTGGGGTGGCGCGGCGAAGCCGCAGCCACCCCACACTGCTTCTACTTCAGCTCAGCCGCGCGCTCCTTGACCTCCTCCACCACCTGCGGCACAACGTTGCGCTGCTCGAAGAGCGCCAGCAGCTCCCGCTGCGCCTTGCGCGCCGCCGCGCGCTTGCCGCACTCGACGGCCGCGTCGGTGTAGACGTCCACCGTACGCCGGTACACGATGTGCCCCAGCGCGTCGGCGGCGGACTCCGGCTGCTGCACGATCGGCCGCAGCGCCCGCTCGACCAGCTCGGGGTCCGGCGGGAGCACGCGCACGGTGTCGGTCTCCGCCTCGACCAGCTTGAACGGCTGCGCCTGCGGCATCGCGCGCGTCGCGCTCAGGTAGTAGGTCGTCGGGTGCTGGGGGCCGAGCCGCTGGCACACCCAGTCGATCTTCTCGTTCACGTCCTCCATCAGCCGCGAGCCGCCGACGTACAGGACCCGCCCGACCCGCGCGTTGAACAGCTCGCTGACCACCGGCAGCGTCTCGTAGTTGGACGGCGGGCGCACGTAGAGCTGCATGACCGCGGCGGCCGTGGTCCCGTCCAGATTCGTGAAGCTCGCCTCGATCCGGTAGGCGCCCGGCTCCTTGAACGGGAACCCGAGCTGGCCGACGGTGAGGTTGATCGCCTGGTAGAGCGCCTGACCCGGCTCCAGCACCTGCTTCACCACCTGCGCGCGCGTGTGGACGATCGGCACGAACGGCTGCCGCTCGCCGCGCGGGTTGGTCACGGCCACCTCGACGAAGCCATCGGTCGGCGACAGGTTGCGGTGGACGGTCACCGGCTCGGGGCCGATGTTCTTCAGGCGCAGCTCGAGGATCACCGCCTCGCCGAGCTCGACGACCGGCGCCCGGGTGCGCAGGCGCAGCTCGAGCCGCCGGTCGAGCGTCTCGCGCGCCACGCGCCCGTGGTTCTGGAACCAGGCCGCGTTGCCCATCTGGACGAAGCTGCCCGGCGCGTGGCGCAGGAACAGGTTCTCGCTGTCGTCGAAGCGGAAGCGGAACTGGTTGTAGAACCAGGTCGCGTTGTTGCCGCTGCCGGGCGAGGCCAGGTCCGGGTAGTTCATCCACGAGAGCGACTGCGGGTTGGTGGCGAGCGGCATCCACGCGGGCGGCGTCCAGGGAGCGCCCAGATGCTTCTGGAACGAGTGCGCCAGGTTGAACGCGTGCCCCATCTCGTGGATGAGGTCGAAGAACAGCTCGCGCTGCGCCGCCTCCGCCGCCGGCGGGTTCGCCTGCGGGTAGGCGCCGCCGGCCGTGTGGAAGTGCGGGCAGAGGGTGAAGATCGCCGTGCCCTGCCGGTCCACGCCGCCCGGCTCGTTGATGTCGCCGTCGAACATGATCCCCGCCAGGCCCGGGTCGGCGGCGCGCTCGGCCAGGAAGATCCACATCTTCCACTGCGGCGTGTTGGCGAAGGCGCTCCAGTGGCTCTCCATCGCGTCGTGCAGCTCCTGCTCGGACCAGAACGCGTCCGGGCCGGCCTCCGCGGTGCTGATCGTGTCCGTCGCCGCCGAGCGGGTGATGCGGATGCCGGCGCGGGCGAACACCTTCTCCAGCGTCAGGCTCTCCTTCGGCAGATCCGCGGGCCGGTCCGGGTGGGTGTGCGTGTCGTAGGGCTCGCACGGCACCGCGCCGTCCTCCACGTCCACCTCGACCTCGACATCGCGGAAGTAGGGCGACTCCCGGGTGGCGGTGTACGGCCCGTAGCGCTGCCCGGTCGCCGTCGCGATGAACGTCACGCTGGCGGTGGGCGTGACGAAGAAGTTGCCCGTGAGGCTGATCTCCAGGCGGTTGATCACGTGGCTGGTGCCCGGCCAGGTGAAGCTGAAGTCCTCGACCACCAGGTTGCGCGCGCCGCCCGAGACGGTGTTCGAGGTGACCCGCCCGATGAAGTGCGGCGGCGGCGAGCCTATGAGGAACAGGCCGCGCGCCACCGTCCCGCTGACGACGTTGAGCGGGTCGGTCCCGTCGATGTCGATGTGCAGCGTGAAGCGCAGCCGCTGCAGCAGCTCCAGGATGGCGGGGTTGATCGGGCTGATGGCGCTCGGCGCGTAGATCGGCTCATCCAGGGCGTAGATCGGCTGGTCGAGCACAGCCAGGTTGTGGCCGATGCGCTCCTCGGCCATCCGCAGCTCCTCGCGCGCGCTCGCGCCGCCGTTGTAGACGTAGCGCCCGCTGTACTGGAAACGCAGCCACGGGAGGATGTTGATGAGATCTGGCTGAATGATGATATCGCTCATAGCGCCTCCTCTTCCGATCAGCATCGCCGCTGCGGCGGTGTTCATCCGCAGGATCTCCATCGCCAGATCGCCGTCGATGCGGTCCAGCGTGTCGCTGGCGGTGTGAATCGCGTCGTTGGCGCCGTCGGCGCCCTCGATCGTCAGCACGGCCGGCAGCCCCGCCTGGATGAACGGCACGTGGTCGCTGGCGTACGGGCTGAGCGAGGTCTGCACCGTGAGGCCGGTGTAGGTCGCGGCCGCCTCCGCGAGCGCGTCGATCAGGCTCTGCGAGACGGGCGCGCCCTCCAGCAGCACTGTGGGCGCGGGGGTGTTGCGCGCGCCGATCATGTCCATGTTGACCACCGCCCGCAGCCGCGCGCGGTCGGCCGCGGGCAGCGCGGCGACGTAGGCGGCGCTGCCGCGCAGCCCCTGCTCCTCGCCGCCGAACAGCACCAGCCGCAGGTCGTGCTCGGCGGTGTGCTCCGCCAGCGCGCCCGCGATCGCCAGCAGGCCCGCGCTCCCGCTCCCGTTGTCGTCCGCGCCCGGCGCAGGCGCGTCCGGCCCACCGTCGCGGTTCACCGAGTCCAGGTGCGCCGTGACGAGCACCAGGTCGCGCGCCCCCGTGCCCGCGCCGGCCTTGTCGGCGATGATGTTCTGGGTGCTCCCGCCGGCCAGCGCGACGGTCTGGCTCTGGGTCACGTAGCCGAGCGCGTCCAGCCGCGACCGCGCCCAGGCCGCCGCGTCCGCGTAGTGCGCCGTGGCCGAGTGCCGGGTGGGGTACGACACGAGCTGCTGCAGGTCGGCCTCGAAGCCGCTGCGCGAGAGCCGGCCGACGAGCTGCCGGACCCACGGCACGGGCGTCGCCCGCTCGGCCGGGGGCGTGCGCGCCTCGAAGACCACCTTGTTCTGCGGCAGCGGCAGCACGCGGTAGCACGGCTCCTCGCCCGGCGCGATGGCCTCGCGGCGCCCGGCCGGGATCGCCGCCACGAGGTAGCGCCCGCGGTCGAGCGCGATCGGGACATCCGGGTGCTCCTGCTGGAACAGCCGCCCCTTCTGCACCACCAGGAACAGCTCGCCCTCCACCGAGCGGGCGCCCGCGCGCCCGACCGCCGCCCCGCTGGCTGCGGCGGCGGCCAGCGCCTCATCGAGCGCGCCGGCGCTGAACAGCAGCAGGTCATCGCCGAACTGCGCCCAGGACACGCCGGGCGCCTGGGCCGCGCCGCGCTGAATCGCGCGCACGGCCGGGCTGAGGCGTACCACCGCGATGTTCATCGCCACCTCCTGAACGAACCGCGAGCGCGCCGGCAGGCCGCGCTAGGGCATGAGCTGCCCGCGCAGCGAGCGCTCGTCGGGGATCTGGCCGGCCCGCACATCGACCTGCGCCGCGCCGCGCTCGAGCCGCAGCGAGCGGCCCTGGCCGCGCCCGAGGTAGCCGCTCACCGTCCGGTACAGCGCGCCGAACGAGTCGTCGCTGCGCAGCTCGACGAGCACCTCCGTCGGCGGGGGCACCGCGACGCGCGCGTTCGGCGGGATCACCGGGTAGGGCGTGAAGACCGTGCCGCCGCCCGAGAGCGCCTGGGCCAGGCTCTCGTAGAACTCCTGGAAGCCCGCGTCCGCCGAGGAAACCTTGACCAGCACCGGTTCCATACTCGCTCCCTCCTCCACAGTCTGCCCTATAGAACGCCGCCCGCCGCCGATTTAGCCGATCGTCTCACGCCGCGGCGAACGTTCGCGGCCGCACCAACGGCGAGGGCGCGGCGGCCCGCCCGGGGCCCGCCGCGCCCTACCGTCACACCAGGCGCGCTAGACCCGCTCCACGTTCACGAACGCGCCCGTCCGGGCCGAGCGGATGGCGGCCTCGATCACCGCGACGTTCGCCGCGCCGACCTCGCCGGAGATCACCGGCGTCTCGCCGCTCAGGATGCACGCCGAGACGTGCTCGATCTGCGGCACGTAGACGTTCACCGTCGGCAGGTCGAAGTCGGTCCGCTCCCCGCCGCGCTCCATGTGCAGGTCGCCGGCGAACTCGCGCCCGAGCCACTGGCTGCTCCAGATCCGCCCCTCGGTGCCGATGATCTCGAGCCCGTTCTGGTTGCAGTTGAAGTGCGCGTGCATCACGCCGTGGGCGCCGGAGGCGAACCTGAGCAGCGTGGTGCTGGTGTCCTCGGCGGCGTACTTGTAGATGTGGTGGTCGAGCAGCGCCGCGACGCGCTCCACCGGCCCGAGGATACGCTGGATCGTGTCGAGCGAGTGGACCCCGGCGTCGTGCAGCGGCCCGCCGCCCTGCTCGGTCGTGTCGCTCTGGCGCCACGGCTCGGGGGCCGGGGAGTTCCAGGAGGCGCTGATCGTCGCGGTGATCGGCGTGCCGATCGCCCCGGACTGCACCAGCTCGCGCGCCTTGACCACCGGCGGCGCCCAGGCCATGCAGTGCGCCACGGCCAGCACCACCCCGCTGCTGCGCGCCGCCTCGATCATCTGCCGGCACTCGTCGAGCGTCGGCGCCATGGGCTTCTCGACGATCACGTGCAGGCCGCGCCGCGCCGCCGCGATGGCGTAGGGCGCGTGCTGGGTGTTCGGCAGCACCAGGAACACCCCGTCCACCGCGTCGCGCTCGATCGCATCGATCGAGGTATAGTGGCGCGGCGCCCCGACCCGCTCCGCGGCCGCGGCGGCGCGCGCCGCATCCCGGCTCACGACCGCCACGAGCTCGGCGTTGCTGCCGAGCTTGATCCCGCGCGCGATCCAGTCCAGCGCAAAGTTGCTCGTGCCGACTACCGCCCAGCGGACTTTACTCATCGGTGTCTCCTCCAGTGCGGGGCTGCGCCCCGCGTCCCATCATCGGAACTCCATTGCGGCCCGCGCTGCTCCGCGCGGCGGGCGGCGGGAAGGCTCCCGCTCCCTCACTCCCGCGCCCCCGTGCCGGCCCCTGCCTGCATGCCGCTGCGCGCGGCCAGTGGCGGGAAGGCTCCCGCGCCCCCTGCCGGCCTCTACCTCCGTGCCGCTGCGCGCGGCGGG
>ERZ777003.2936-NODE-2936-length-17934-cov-4.461883_pt1 | contig 17934 bp, 10 predicted proteins | sample MGYA00374956_ERZ777003 | MGnify/ENA primary metagenome ERZ777003 (study PRJEB29302, sample SAMN06268252) | bioreactor metagenome | isolation source: Joint BioEnergy Institute, California, USA | place: USA:Joint BioEnergy Institute, California, USA | collected... | reverse complement strand
CGTGCCGAAGGGCGTGCCGCTCACCCACCGCAACCTGACCTATCAGATCGGCAGCCTTGCTGCCGCCGACCTGGTGCGGGCGGACGAGCGCATCCTGCAGCCGCTGCCGCTGCACCACGTCTATCCGCTGGTGGTCGGCACGCTCACCCCGCTCGCCCTCGGCTGCGCCCTGATCCTGACCGGGGGCTTCACCGGCGGGCAGGTCCTGGGCGCGCTCCGCCGCGGCCGGGCGACGCTGATCATCGGCGTGCCCCGCCTCTACGAGGCGCTGCTGGCCGGGATCCACGAGCGGCTCGGCCGGCAGCGCGGCCTCTCCGGGCGCCTCGTCCGCAGCCTCGCCGCCACCGCCGCCTTCCTCCACGACCGCTTCGGCTGGCGGACGGGCCGCGCACTGCTGAAGCCGCTGCACCGCCGCCTCGCCCCCGCACTGCGCACCCTTGTCTCCGGCGGCGCGGCGCTGAAGCCGGAGACGGGCCGGCGGCTCGAGGCGCTGGGCTGGCGGGTGGCCACCGGCTACGGCCTCACCGAGACCTCGCCGATGGTCTCCTTCATCCGGCCCGGAGACGGGGATTTCGAGACGGCCGGGCCGCCCATCCCCGGGACGGAGGTTGTCAGCGACGGCAGCGCGGAGAAGCCGGCCGAGATCCGGGTCCGCGGGCCGGGCGTGTTCGCGGGCTACCTCAACCTGCCGGAGAAGACGTGCGAGGTGCTGACTCCGGACGGCTGGTTCCGGACCGGGGACCTCGGCTGGGTCGGCGCCGACGGCCGGCTGCGCATCGCCGGCCGCAGCGCGACCCTCATCGTCACGGCCGCAGGCAAGAACCTCCAGCCCGACGAGATCGAGGACGCCTATCTGCGCCATCCGCTGATCGCCGAGATCGCCGTGTTCCAGCGCGACGGCCGGCTGGCCGGGCTGATCGTGCCGGAGCTGCGCGCGCTGGGCGACGAGCCGGTGGAGGCCGCCGTCCGCCGCGCGGTGGCGGAAGCCGGCAGGGCGCTCCGGCCGTACGAGCGGCTGGAGGAATTCGCGGTCTCCCGCGACCCGATCCCGCGCACGCGGCTGGGCAAGCCGCGCCGTCATCTGATCGCCGCCGCATACGAGCGCGCCCGCGGCGGGAAGGTGACGGTCGGCGCGGAGGACCGCCGCCCGATCACGCCCGAGGCGATGTCCGACGAGGACCGTGCGCTGCTCGACGACCCTGCGGTCGCCGCCGCCTGGGCGCTGCTCGCGGAGAAGTACCACGACCGCCGGCTCACGCCGGACAGCGACCTCCGGCTCGACATCGGCATCGATTCCATCGAGTGGCTCGACCTCGGGCTCGAGCTGTCGGAGCGCACCGGCGTCAGCCTCAGCGACGCGGCGATCGCCGAGGTGTCCACCGTGCGCGACCTGCTGCTGGCAGTGGCCGAGGCGGAGCCGGAGACGACCGTCGCCTCGCCCCTGGCCGATCCGGACTCAGCCCTGTCCGAGGCGCAGCGGGCGTGGCTGCGGCCGCGGGGCGCGCTGGAGCGCGCGATGGGGCGGGTGTTCCACACGATCAATCGCGCGCTGATGCGGCTCTTGTTCCTGCGCCGTGTCGAGGGCCGCGAGCATCTGGCGGGCGACCGGCCGGTGATCCTGGCCCCGAACCACCTCAGCTACCTCGACCCGTTCGTCCTCGCCGCCGCGATCGACCACCGCCGGCTGGCGCACGCCTACTGGGCCGGATGGACGGGGGTGGTATTCACCACCGCCGTCCGCCGCTGGTTTGCGCGAGTCAGCCGCGTACTGCCCATCGACCACGACCGCCCCGCCGCCTCCAGCCTCGCCTTCGGCGCAGCGGCGCTGAAGGGCGGGCACGCCCTGATCTGGTTCCCGGAGGGCGAGCGGTCGCGCAGCGGCCGGCTCGGTCATTTCAAGGCCGGCCTCGGCATGCTGGTTGAGCGCTATCCGGTGCCGGTGGTACCGGTGGCGATCACCGGCACCCACGAAGCCTGGCCGCCCGGCAGCACCCTGCCGCGGCCGCACCCGGTCACCATCCGCTTCCTGCCGCCCAGGACGGCGGCGGAACTGGAGGCGCTCGGCCACGGTCCGACTGCGGCCGCCCGCATCGTCGACGGCATCAAGCGCGACATCGCCGCCGCCCTGGGCGAGGCCATCGCCGAGCCGGCCGCGGACGCCGCCGCGCCAGAGGCGCAGCGGCGCCACGCCTGACGCAGGCCCGCTACTCCATCAGCGCCGCCAGCCAGGCCGCGCGGTCGGCCTCGCCGCGCTCGCGCAGTTCGGCGACGTGGGCGGCGAAGGCGTCGGCAAAGGGAAGGATGTCGCTGCGGCCGGAGGCAGCCAGCTCCTCGCGCAGTATTGCGAGCTGCGCCTCCAGCGTCTCCGCCGGGATGTTCTCGGCCGCAATGATCGCGTTGTCCACGTAGGCGCCCAACGCCTCCTCGAGCGCCTGCCGCTCGGAGGCGAGCGAATCGGCGGCCGCCGAGACCTGCTGCGGATCGACCCCGGCCGCGGCAAAGGCCTGGTAGATCTCGTCCTTCAGCGCGACCACCGTCGCCGCCGCATTGACCTCCACGCCGAACCCGGCGCCGAGCCGCAACAGCGCACGCGCCAGCCGGTCGCTTGCCCCGGCGCGGATGTCGGTCTGCGCCCTGAGCTCGGCGATCACCCGCTCGGTCGCCAGCGCCAGCGCCGCATCCTCCCGCTCCGCGATCAGCCGTTCCAGCGCCGCCAGCGGATCCTCGCCCGGCGACGGCACCGGCTCCAGGATCTCCTCCGCCTGTGCCCGCCACGCGGCGTCGATCTCGGCAAGGCGCTCGCGCGAGGTCAGCACCGGCGCCGAGATGGCGAGGCGGAAGCCGATGGTGCGCACCCGGTTCGGCGCGCCGTTGCGGAAATGCGCGATCTCCTGGCGGTAGGAGGTGCGGATGTCCTGGGCCGAGGTGAGGTAGTTGCCGCCGCGGACGACGAAGCCGCCGGCCTGCCCGTGCCAACGCCCGCCGCGGTTCAGGTGGAACGGGTCGAGCACGATCTCGTCCACGTTGCCGAGGATGTCGTGCAGCCCCAGCGGGTTGGGCTGCAGCAGACCGGTGAACTGCAGCCGGTTGTTGGCCGACCGGCTGCCCTGGAACCAGACGTATTCCGGCATCCCGTCCGGCATCGGAAAGGTACGGCCGCGGAACTCCTCCATCCGGATGGCGACGCCGCCGCGGGCGGCGAAGTCCCATTCCGCCTCGGTCGGCAGCCGGATGAAGCCGGAGACGCCGTCGACCTGCGGCAGCGCCTCCGGCGCGTTGGCCAGCAGCCAGGCGGTATAGGCGTCGGCGAAGGCGACGGCGTCGGCCCAGGTCACCGCAGTCGCCGGCAGCCGCATCGCCGGCGTCAGCTCCGGGCATTCCTCCAGCGCCGCATATTGCGCGGCCGTCACCTCGTACTTGCCGATCCAGTAGTGGCGCCCGCTGCCGTCGGGGTCGGTGAAGCCGCCGGCGATGTCGGCAAACACCGGCCCTTCGGCATAGCCGCGGCTCTCGTCCGAGGCCCCCAGCAGCACCCGCCGGTCGTCGAGCGGCCCGTCCACCGGCGTGTCCACCCGGCGGAACACCATCGCCCCGCCGCAGGGCATCGGCAGCACCAGATCGCCTTCCGCCGGCTGCGGGTTGTAGTAGACCTCCGGCCAGGGCTCCGGCTCGGGCGCATCCTGGGCGAGGGCGGGCGCGGAGACGGCAAGCAGCGGCGCAAGCGCCGCCGCCCTCATCCCCCTCGCGGACGCCCGCCGCAGCACCGGTGGGCGCTCACACATCCCTGAGCCCGTCCGCCGGCGCGATCTTCATCACGCGGGCCGCCGCCAGCGCCGCGGCAAGGATCGCGAGCACCAGCGTCGCCGCGACCGCCACCAGCACATGCCACCACACCAGCCGGCAGACCTCCTCCGCCACCTGCTCCGCGAACAGCGCATTGATCACCTCGGCCACCGCCACCGCCGCCAGCGCCGAGACGACGCCGCCGATCAGCGCGATCATCGCCCCGTGGCTGATCGGGAACAGCGCCAGCGCCCGCCGCGGCGCGCCGAGCAGGTGGATCACGCTCAGCGCCCGCTGCTTGCGCTGCACGTTCGCCCACAGGCTCGCCGCCATCGAGACCAGAAAGCCGGTGCCGCCCAGCCCGACGATGATCAGGAACAGGATGGTCAGGCTGCGGTCCAGCCGCTGCACCGCCTCGATGTCGGCCGCGCGCGTCCGCACGTCGGCGCCGGCGGCGACCAGCTCCGCCTCCAGCGGCGCGACGTCGTCGAGGGTCGCCGCATAGAGCCGGAAGCTCGCGTAGAGCCGCGGATCGGGCGGCAGCGGATCCTCCGCGTAGCCCCAGTCCGGCACCGCTCGCCCGTCGCGGAAATCCTCCGCCGCCAGCAGATAGTCGAGCGGGACGAAGGCGGCCTCCCGGGCGAAGCTCTCCGGCGGCAGCACCGCGGTCACGGTCAGCGTCTGCCGCGCCACCTGCCGGCCGCCGTCGCGCGTCCGGGTGACGATGGACTCGACCGCATCGCCTGCCACGGCGCCGAGCCGGCTCGCCGCGCGGTCGCTCAGCACCACCTCACCCGCCCCCGGCGGCGCCGCCCCGGCCCGCTCCAGGATCGGGTCGCCGGCTGCGGTCGGCACCAGCTCCGCCGTCACCACCGCCGCGCCGCCGGCGCCGGTGAAGGCGAGGTCGGCAGTGGCAGCGATCTGGCGGGTGCGCGGGATGACGAACCCGACCCGTCCGTCCGCGGCCATCGCCGCGAACCAGGCGTCGTCGTAGCGCCCGGCACCGACGGCGGTCAGCTCCAGGTTGCGCGGATCGCCGGTCAGCCGCTGGGTCAGTGCGTCGATGAAACCGTACTTCAGCCCGAACAGCACGATCAGCGGCGTCAGCACTGCCGCCAGGGCCGCGACGAAGCACGCGGACATCCGCCCCTCGAAGCGGAAGTCCGCCAGCCCCAGCCGCACCGCCTGCAGGGCGAGGCTGCGCGTGCCAGCCACGGAATCCCCCCTTCTCCAGCGGTGGGAGAAGGAACCGGAAGTGGCCTGGTTCATCCCGGTCCCATCCGGAAGCGCGACAGGGTCTCTTCGCCCTCGGTCACCACATCGTGCTGGACGATCGCGAGGCCGAAGGCCTCGGCGAGGGCGCGGTCGTGGGTGGCGATCACGGCGGCGACGCCCGCCTGCGCGATCAGTTCGGCAAACAGGGCGAAGATCTTCTCGGCATTGGCCTGGTCCACCGAGGCGGTCGGTTCGTCGGCGATCACCAGCGCCGGCCGGTGGACGAGGGCACGGGCGATCGCCGCGCGCTGCCGCTCGCCGACGGAAAGCGCGCCAGGCCGCAGCCCGAGCCGGTCGCTGAGCCCCAGCCGCTCCGCCAGCGCCTCCACCGCGCCGTCATCGGGAAGCCCGTTCAGCCGCAGCGGCAGCGCGATGTTCTCCCGCACCGACAGGAACGGCAGCAGCCCGCCGGTCTGCAGCACATAGCCGATCCGTCCGCGCCGCAGAGCCGCCAGCCGGTCGCTGTCGCCCCGCCGCCACAGCCCGCCGACATCCACGCTCTCGCCGGTGCCGTCGTCGAACAGGAACACGTCAGCCGCATCCGGCGCCAGGGCCAGCGCCAGCATGTCGAGCAGCGTGGACTTGCCGCTGCCGCTGGGCCCGACCAGCGCCAGATGCGCTCCGGGCCGCAGCACGATGGCGCCGCCCTCGACCACGAACCGGCGCCCCGGCCCGGTCGTCCACGCCTTGCGCAGCCGCCGGGCCGCCAGCAGCACCTCTCCCGCTTCCGCAGGCTGCTGCGCCAGCGGCTTCATGGGGCCCCCTTTCCTCCCGCGCCGTGGCACGGCCTGACCGGACCACCCACGGGCCGGATGCGAGGCCACGATGCCAGAGAAGTGTCCGCCCGCCTCGCCACCCCCTTCTCCCCTTCCGGGAGAAGGGTGGGGTGCAGTGCGCCACGGCAGCAACCCGTCACGGCAGGGCGTCGAGGGGGATCGGATAGACCGCGTCGCCCGGCACCCGGCCGCCGTCGAGGGCGATCCAGCGGTCGACATTGTTGTGATAGGCCTCGTAGAGCCGGATCTTGGCCTCGATCTCGTCGATGAAGGCCTGCTGTTCGCCGACGCTCCAGCTCAGCCACAGGTCCTGGTCGATGCCCATGATCTTCGACTGGTAGGGCAGCCCTTCCAGATACTCGCCGATCAGCCCGAGGTCGGCGAGGTTGCGCGCCTCGCCGCTGCCGACGGTGGTCGGGTCGCGGCTCAGCGCCAGCGCCGCGCTCTGCAGCTCGTCGAAGAAGGACTCCGGCGCCATCTGCCCGACGCGCGCCGCGTCCACGATCGCCTTCAGCACCTCCTGCAGGTCGCTGAGCTGCGACTTGGTCAGAAGCACGCGTACGTCCAGCGCCGCCACCGTCGGGTCGCCGATGTCGCGGTCGGCGGCCCAGGCCTCGATCACGCTCGGCGCCGCCGCCCCTTCCTCGCGGCCGAGGTAGGCCAGCATCATCGCGTTGCCGACCACCAGCGCATCGGCGTCGATCCGCGCCAGCGGGTCCTCGCTGTTGGTCACCGGCGGCGGCTCCGCGTTGGCGCCAAAGCGCGTCTCCGCGTCGGCCACCTGGTTCGCCAGCGCCTCGCCCAGCGCCTCCACCACCCGGCCGAACTGGCCGACGTCGCCGGCAGCGACCGGGTAGTAGAGCGGCCGGTCGAGGCCGGGGAAGGTGGAAAGCACGGTGTACTGCGCGGCCGCGTCCTCGTGGTTGCTGCGGCCGGCCTCGGTCAGCAGGTGCAGCGTGTAGACGGCAATACCCCTCTCCGCCGCGAGCTGGCGGACCTGCTCCGCGTCCATGCGGGTGCCGCTCAGCGGATCGCTGCCGCGCAGCGAGCCGGCGTCCGTGATCAGCACCAGATAGCGGCCGCCGAACCGGTCCCAGTCCATGTCCTCGATCGCCCGGACGACGCCGGAGAAGCTGTCCTCGACGAAGCTGTGGCTGGAGACCCGCGCCTGCGAGACCGAGGACACCCGGTCGAAGAACCGCACCGGATCGGCGCCTTCCTCGAGATGGACGTAGGTCCGGGTCAGGTACTCCAGCCCGGGCGACACGTCGACGTTGTTGCGGAAGGCAACGAGGCCGAAGGCGACGCGGCCGAGCAGCCCCTGCTCCTCCAGCCGCTCGTAGATCGTGCGCATCGCCTCGCGCGTCCGGTCGATGTAGGGGTTCATCGAGATCGAGGTGTCGATCACGAACACCACGCCGGCGCGGAACTCGCTCAGCAGCTCCTCCCGCGCGGGATCGGACGTGCGCTGCCCCGGCTCCTTGGGCAGGGTCACCGAGGCGATCTGCAGCAGGCGGGTGGTGAAGCCGCTGTCGAGGTAGATCTCCTCGGAATCGAGGATCGGCAGCAGGTAGAACTGGCGGCGCAGGTCGACATAGACGTCGGGCTCGATCGAGACCACCTCCGGCGGCGGGCTGCCGGCCTCCACCGCCGCGCGCAGCGCATCGGCAGCGGCTTCCGGGTCGTCGGCGTTGAGCGTGTCCGTCAGCGCGTCGCGGTCGGCGAACAGCAGCACGCGGTCGCGGTTCGCAGGGTTGGCGAAGGCGACCGTCATGTTGGAATCCCAGCGCACCGTGAGGTCCTTGCGGATCCAGCCGTCGATGGTGCCGTCGCGGCCGACGCCGACCTCCAGCCACGCCGCACCGTCCGCCTCCCGCTCGCCATAGACGTAGAACACCGAGAACGGGGGCACGGGATCGCGCACCACCGACTGGCCCTCGCCCGGCGCGGCGCGCAGCACCGCCTCCGGCCGGGTCAGCACCCGCTGGTAGAGCGTGGTCTTGCCCTCGATCAGCAGCGGCGTCCGCGCCTCCTGGGCAGCGACGGGGACGGCAGCGAACAGCGCAAGCAGAAGTATCGCCAGCGCTCCGACGACCCCCTTCTCCCGCACGGAAAGAAGGGCCTTCACCGAAACTGCGCTCACTGCAGCTCCTCCAGCAATTGGCTCGCGGCCTCGCCCAGGCCCGCTTCCTCGGCACGGCGCAGCACGGCGCGCGCCTCCTCGTCCTGGTTCTGGGCCATCAGCATCCGGGCGAGGCGCAGCAGCGCCTCCGTGTCGCCCGCGCCGACCGCCGCCTCGTACCAGCGGCGGGCCACCACCGGATTCGGCCGCGGCAGCGGGCTCGTCTCCGGCGAGTAGGTCTGCGGATCGTACATGCCGGCAACCGCCACCGCCGCTTCCGGATGGTCCAGCTCGGCAGCGTAGCGGTAGATCAGGAAGGCCGCCTCGACCTGACCCTCCTCGCGCAGCGCGTTCGCGCGGGCGAACGCCTCCTCCGGCGTCGGCTGCCCCTCGAGGAACAGGCGCGCGAGCGCCCGCTGGCTCTCCGGCGACGGCGTCTCGCCGGTTTCGGCCCCGGCCTCCCCGGTCTCGCTCCCCCCGTCTCCGCCCGCGTCACCGCCGCGTTCGGCCACCGAGGGCTGCAGCGGTCCCAGCCAGTCGAGCGGATTGAGGTTCCAGCCGCCACGGTCGTCCGTCCCGGGCGCAACCGCGGGCGGCGGCACAGGCTCCGGCTCCGTCACCGCGGCGACCACCTGGGCCGGGCACAGCCCCCATTCGCCGGCGAGCGGGCCGACGGACTCGCTGGCGCAGATCTGGTCGCGGCCGAGATAGACCGACGCCGCGGCCGCACCGGCCAGCAGCAGCACGGCGATGGAGGCGGTGAGCGCGATCCGTCCGCCCCACGGCGCCCGCCGTTCCCGCGACGTCTCGGCCCGGTCGCGCTCCGCCCGCAGGTCGATGCGCGGTCCCTCCCCGTCCGCAGCGTCCGGCGCGGACAGCTCCGGCTCGAGATCCGGCCCGTGGAGCTCTTCCGGCTCCGGTTCCGTCGCGGCGAGGACAGGCGTCACCGGCTCGGGCGCCGGTTCCGGCGCGGGCGGGGCAACCACGACGGGACGCGCGGCTGGCGGTGGCGGAGACGGCGGCGCGACGTCACCGACGAGGGCGCCGCCGGTGCGCATCGGCGCCGGCTCGTGCGCCACCCGCTGGGTCGCCACCAGCCGGCCGCGCCGCGCGCCGGCCCCGCCGATCGGGCCCGGGATCGCGGGCCACGCCAGCCGGCCGTCGAGCATGGTGCCGTCAGGGAGCACCAGCGTGAACGCCACGTTCATGCCGGGCTCCATGTGCGCCACCACATCCGGCCCGACGTGAAGGGTCAGGACCCCGTGGGCGACATAGGCGGCGTCCGGCGTCAGATGCGCCTCCGCCGCCTGCCAGCCACCGGGCCCGAGGCTGTCCTCGCGATAGCCGGGGCGGCGGATCAGGAACCGCACGCCGTCGGGCGCCACCTGGGCGCCCTCGACGCGGATCACCGCATGGCCCGGTCCCTGCCGGCTGTCCGCTTCCGCCGTAACGCGCACGGTCATGTCCGCCTACGCCGCTCCCGTCAGGCCGCCTGCGCGTCCAGCCGCTGCAGGATCGCCCCCAGCCGGCTGTTCTGCTCGATGTCGATCGCCTCCCCGCCCTGCATGGCGAAGTTGTCCTCGACCAGCTTCATGAACGCCGCGATCCAGTCGACATAGTAGTCCTGGTCGAACTGCGAGGGCGTCTCGCTCAGCGACGGGTAGCCCTCCACCGGCGGCCGGGCGCGGAAGATCGGCCGCGGCCCGTCGGGGCCGGCCACGCTGGGCCGCATCGTCTCGGGCACGTCGTCGAAGCCCAGATAATCGACGAAGGTGTTGATGTGGTTGGCCGCAACCAGGACCACCCGGTCCATCATCTGGTCCCACTTGACGTTGCGGTACTTGCTCTGGTTGCGCACGTCGCCCGCGATCTCGCGCTTCAGCCCCAGCCGCGTCGCCCCGGTCACCAGTTCGTGGATCAGGTTGCTCATGTCGCCGCGGGGCATCCGGTAGTAGCCGACGGCGCCCTCGTCGTCGGCCAGCCGGTTCAGCTTCTCGACCCACAGCTCCACCGAGGCGCGGGCGAAGCGGTCCGCCTGGTCGGTCATGCTCTCCCCGTCGCCGGCCACGTCCCCGTTCAGGCCGAGCGCCGACAGCATGGCGGTGGGATCGGCGGCGCGGCCGACAGTCACCGACTGGCCGTTGTTGCCGCTGTCCAGCCCTTCCACGCGATAGTAGACGGACTCCAGGTCCTCGTCATCCACCTGCAGCGCGCGCAGAAGCTCACCGAAACGCTGCGCCGAGGCGGTGCCGACCAGCCGCTGGGCGATCGCCTGCGCCAGCTTGCGCTTCTTCTCCCGCTCCTTCTCCGCGTCGGTCGAGACGTAGAACGGCGCCAGCCGCTCGGCGAGCCGCCGCCGCCATTCGGCGAGATCGCCCTCGATCTGCTGCCGCTTCAGGTCCGGGTTGCACACCGGCTGCAGCTTCTCGGCGAGATAGCGGATACCGCCGTCGTTGAGCTCGAAGGCCGCGTCCCACGCCGCCTGCGGGTCGGCGAAGTGCCGCTTCACCAGCTCATTGCTGAGATAGGCCTCGCGGAACCGCGCGATGCGCTCCCGCTCGCTCGACCTGAGGCCCAGCTCGACGAACACGTTCTTCTTGAGCTGCTCCTCGTCGTAGTCGAGCAGGTCGGTGGCCGCGATGTTCGGGTTGCGCATCCAGAAGGTGTTGCGGAAGGCATGGCGGCCGTCCCAGTCGTGCACCCAGCCGTGCCGCTTGCCGAAGAAGTCCACCAGCGAGGCCTGAAGGCGCGCGGTCCAGCGCTCGGTCGGGCTGTCGTCATCCTCGCGCTTGCCCTTCGCCCGCTCGAACTCGGTGTCGAACTTGGTCAGCACCAGGAACAGGGCGGTCGTCCGCCTGGCCCGCGCCTGCGGCGTGTCGCCGTGGGTGACCGAGATCCACTGGTTGATCATGTCGGGCAGCGTCTTGACCTCCTGGTTCGACGGCCCGATGCACAGCAGCATGGCGGTGAGCTCGCGCTCCGCCACATAGCGGTCGAACAGGTAGGCGACCTTGCCGCGCAGGAACAGGTGCTGGAGCATGTCGCTCTTGCGCGCCAGCTCCTCCGCCATGTTCGGGATCATCTCGCGCGATCGGGCGCCCGGGAAGTCCAGCAGGTCGGTGTGGTCGAAGAAGTCCCACGGCTTCTTCTCGATCACGATGCGCAGTTCGGCCACCACGGCGCAGACCTCCGCCCGCGGCAGCGCCACCTTGCTGCCCGCCGGCGTCATCAGCTCCAGCCGCTCGCCGGTGTCCTTGCCCAGATCGTAGAGGGTGCGGACGTCGATGATGCTGTGCTCGCGCGGCACCAGCGCCCCCAGCGGCGCGAACGCCTCGGGCGCGAAGTCCAGCTCGGCGAGGGCCGCGAGCAGCCGCTTGTAGAGCTCGGTCAGCTGCTCGACATCGGCCCACAGCAGCGAGAACAGCCGCGCCCGCTCCGGCCGCCGCAGCCGGGGCGCGAGCCGCGCCGCCTGGGTCCAGAAGCTGGGGCCCAGCGCACGCAGCCGGGGCGCCGTGGGGAACTGCTTGTCGAAATACTCCTGCAGGTCGAAGACGTCGTCGCTGGTGAGCCTGTCGGTCGGCTTGTCCTCCGCCGCCTTCGCCAGCTCCGACAGCCGCTCGTGCACCGCCGCGGGGTCCGGCTGCGGGAAGGTGTTGGGGTCGCTGTCGAGGTAGAAGGTGTTGCCGATGATCTTGACGATGTCGGTCTGCGACAGCAGCCGCAACTCGACCGGGAACCCGGCCGGCGTCTGCCGCCCCGGCTGCAGCGTGAAGCGGGTGACGAGGCCGGTGGATTCCTGGCCGCCCTGCGGGTTGATCTCCTCGACGAAGTCCACCGTCTGGTTGCCGAACTTGGCGTTCAGGCTGTCGGTGTCCTTCCGCGCCAGCGCGGAGATCAGGTAGGACTTGCCCGCCTGGCTGGGCCCGAACACGCCGACGCACATCGGGCGGCGGACCGCCACCTCCATCTTGCGCGCGGCGTTGGCCGCCTTGCGGAGATCGGAGAGCAGCGCCTGGCCGTCGGGGCCCACGCGCTCGGCGTTCTTCTCCATCCAGTCGATGGCGGCCTGCGCCGCCTCCGCCGTCTCCCGGCAGAGGGTCGCGGCCTGCTCGTTCTCCGGGCTGGTCAGCGCCGAATACTCAGTCATCGGGTCGTCCATCTGACATCAATCTAGCCGTGCGCCGCGGGTGGCGCGCTAACGGATGTTGAAAATGCCGGTGTCGAGCCAGTAGCCGGCCTCCGACTTCAGCGTCTGCAGGCGAAGCTCGAGGTCGGTCTCGCGGAACGGCGTGTTGTCGCGATCGACGATGTCGATGATCTCGAAATCGCCCTCGGCCTCCTCGTCCTGGTCGCCGTCGTTGTCGCGCATGGCGAGCGTGATCCGGAGCGGCATCGCGGCCTCGCGGCGGATGCGCGGATTGCCGAAGTCGAGCCAGTAGAGCGGCTTGCCCGGCCAGCGCTCGACGTCGAGCTGGCGGAAGCCGATGAACGTCGGCGCCTCGAAGGTGAAGGTCGCCTTCGGCGGCGCCCCGCGCCGGTCGTCAAGGTCGAGGTCTCGGAACAGCAGCTTGTCGTTCAGGATCGCGCCGGTCCGCTCCATCTCGCCGACGAAGCGCGCGGTCGACCGCATGCGCAGCGCGGAGCTGCGGAAGGAGAACGCCTCGATGTCGCCCTCGCCAAGCGCGCACAGCATGGCGCCGACGGCTGCCGTCGTCTTCGGGTCGTGGATGCGGCCCTGGGCGTCGCGGAACGGATACCAGCTCCCGACCCGGTAGCGGTGCATCGGCTTGATCCGGTCCGGCGCCACCGGCGGCTTGGCGAACATCGCCGCCGTCACCGCCGGGAAGCGCGACGGCCGGCCGGAAAGCAGGACGATGTCGCAGTCGTACATGAAGACGATCTCCGACATGTCGGCCAGCACCTGGGCAATGACCGAGCGCACGGTGGCGTCGATGGCGGCGAAATTGATCGGCACCTGCAGCGCATGCAGGTCGAAGCCGGCGGCGCCCGCATCCCGCGCGGCGTCGGTGAGATAGCGCACGAAGGCGTCGTCCTGTCCCGGCGGCGTCTCGTCGAAGAACTGGGCAAACGCCCAGCTGTCGGCGTGGTTCCCCTCGATCGGGCGGTAGCGCTCGTATTCCTCCAGCAGGCGGATGCCGATCGGCACCGCCACCCGGTTGGCGAACTGGCGCCTGAGCGTGCGGTCGCGCTCCGACTGGTCGCCCCAGTCGCCGCCGAACAGCTCGGTGACGAGCGTGCGCGCCGAGGCGACGCCCGCCTTCTCCAGCGCATCGGTGATCGCCGGCATCACGTGGCGCTCGATCACCGCCGCCAGGATGTCGTCGCCGGCGATGTTGAAGCCCTCGCGGAACTCCTGCCGCGGCACGATCGTGCGGTCGCCTTCGAGCCGATAGGTGGTGATGATCAGGTCGGTGGTGCCGCCGCCGATGTCGATGGAGGCCACGCGAAGGCTCGGCCGCTCGGTCGCCTGCCCGTTGCCCGCCGCCGGACGCGGCCGGCCCATGGTGTTGAAGAAGCCGCGGATGTCGCCCTGAAACTTGTGGGCGATCTCGCTGTAGAGGTAGACGAGCTGGGTGCAGCTCGCCTCGTCCCAGTCCAGCAGCACCTTCGGCGGCTGGGGCAGGTTCGGATCGTCGGCGCTCCAGCCCATCGACTTCCACAGGAGCCGCACCGCCGCCTCCGCCCGGTGGCGCAGGATGTCGCGCTCGGCCTTCGGCATCGCCGTCGGCATGGTCATGATCACCCGCTCGAGCTGGCGCGGCACGTCCTCATAGGGGCGCTTGCCGCGCTGCTCGGCGGAATTGGCCATGACCAGCGCGTGCAGGATGATCTCCGCCAGCACGAACACCATCAGCGACGAGCGCGAATAGCGCGAGCGCAGCGCCGGGATCCGCGCCGCGGGCGGCAGCTTTGGGTCGTCGAGCGGGATCCCCTCCTCGGTCAGGTTCTGCACGAACACGCCCGTGGTGACCGGCGGCTCGAAGGCCTGGTCCTCGTGCGCCGAGCCGGCCATGCCCGGGGCGGCGAGCCCGTTGAACCGCCAGTCCTGGTTGCGCGGCCGGGTATCCCAAAGGTAGCGCTTCGGGCTTGACATGCCGGTCGCGCCCTCGGTGCCCTTGGCCTGGCTGGCGAGCCAGGCCGCCTCCGGCCCCACCCGGGCGACCAGCGGCCAGTTGAACGCGTTCGGCCGCCCCGACCGCCGGCTCAGGTGGTCGCGGCCGAAGGCGGGCTTGGCAAACTCCAGCCGGCTCTCGAACGGCCGGTTGTAGGTGAGGTGCGGCCGGCTGAGGTCGCGCAGCTCCAGCGCGTAGGAGTTGTTGAGGTCGATCTTGTCGTCCGGGTCGGCCTCGATGAGGATGCCGCAGGTGCGGCTGTTGCCGACGTCGAGCACCAGGTCCACCCCGATCGGCCGGTACTTGCGCGGGCGGGTGTCGGTGTCCACCAGCTGGATGCGCGGGAACAGCTTCAGGTCGGCCAGCACCTGCAGCAGGGTGAGGTAGCGGGCATAGTGCTCGCAGGCCCATTGCAGGTCGGCCTCCGTCACCGGCCGCCCGCCGCGCTGGCGCCGGCGATAGTCGATGAACAGCTCGTAGAGCCACTCGTCCACCCAGTCGTCGGCGATGAACCAGGAATTGTCGCGGTCGTCGTGGGCGAGCGCGAACACCTGGCCCGAGCGCGCATCCTCCGGCGACGGCGCGAGATAGGGCGCACCCTCCGCCTGCTCGACCAGCTCGGTGTCGAAGGCGAGCGTGACCCGGTGGGTGTTGCCGTCGCGGTCCTTCCCGTCCAGCGCCACCACCCGCACCCGCGCCCAGTTGGACGGCCCGCGGGCGAACACCGGGCTGCCGTCGGGCGCCCGCTCGCGGATGCGCAGGAACGGCACCGGCACCCACTGGCCGAGGAACACCTCCAGCCCGCGGTCGGCGTTGATGACGTAGGAAGGCTCGACCGGCTTGCGCTCGGCGTCCTTGGTCACGAACTCGCGGGTCTGCGGGTCGCGCTCCAGGCAGTGCAGGTTGACCGGCGCATCCGGCGCCGTTCCCGTCGGCTCCTCCCAGAACGCCCGGCTCACGCGCGCCGCCTGCTCGATATCGAACCCCGCATCCAGGAACTGGATGCCGCTGCGGGGAATCAGGGTGGTGAGCGGGCGGTAGGTGGGCAGCGTCTTCAGCATGTCCGCAATATGATCCTCGTCTCCGCCCCGGCTAATCTCTCGGGGCAGAATATGGCCTGCGTAAGGCAGTTGCGCCAGCAGCGGGGATTCGCCCGACGGATGCCGCGGGGTTTCGGGGTGTCGCAGCGGGCAGTCCGTTCAGCACCGGCACGCCCGATGGCCCGCTCCGCGCCTGGCCTGACCGGGTTTCGGTTTGTATTGTAGTGTCATCGCAACCGCCACATTGGTCGCTCAGCGGACGGGAGGGCGATCCATGGCCGCGACGGTGCGGGCTGATGCCGGCAATCCGCCGGCACGAACCCGGAAGGACGACGTCATCCAGATGCGGGCGTCGGCGGAGACGAAGGCGATGCTGAGCCGCGCGCCCGGCTGCGTGGGCAGAAGCTGTCCGAGTTCATGCTCGAAAGCGCCCGCCGGCAGGCAGAGGAGACGAAGGAGAAGCGGCTGATACCGCGCCGGGGGCGCCGCAGGGTGCGGCGCCCCCTTGCGTCAGCCCTCGATGAAGGCGAGCAGGTCGGCGTTGATCTGGTCGGCGTTCACCGTCGCCATGCCGTGGGAGAGGCCGGGGTAGACCTTGAGTTCGCCCTTCCGCAGCAGTTTGATCGCGAGCCTGGCGCTGGTTTCGATCGGCACGATCTGGTCGTCGTCGCCGTGCATCAGCAGCGTCGGCATGTCCATCGCCTTCAGGTCGTCGGTGAAATCGGTCTCGGAGAAGGCCCTGATCCCGTCGTAATGGGCCTTGGCCCCGCCCATCATGCCCTGGCGCCACCAGTTGTCGACCACCGCCGGCCGCACCTCTGCGCCCGGGCGGTTGAAGCCGTAGAACGGCCCGGAGGCGAGGCTGCGGTAGAAGCTCGACCGGTCGGCGGCGAGCGACTGGCGCAGCCCGTCGAACACCTCGATCGGCAGGCCGTCGGGATTGTTCGGCGCCTTCACCATGATCGGCGGCACCGCCCCGATCAGCACCGCCTTCGCCACGCGCCCGGCCCCGGCCCGCGCCGCATAGTGCGCGACCTCGCCGCCGCCGGTGGAGTGGCCGACGTGGACGACCTCGCGCAGGTCCAGCGCCTCGACCACGGCCGCGGCGTCGGCGGCGTAGTGATCCATGTCGTGGCCGTCCCACACCTGGGTGGAGCGGCCGTGGCCGCGGCGGTCGTGCGCGATCACGCGGTAGCCGCGACTGACGAAGAACAGGAGCTGCGCATCCCAGTCGTCGGAGCTGAGCGGCCAGCCATGGTGGAACATGATCGGCCGGGCGTCCTTCGGCCCCCAGTCCTTGTAGAAGATGTCGACGCCATCCCGGGTGGTGACGAACGGCATGTCTCTCCTCTCCTGCTGCGGATGTGGCGGGGTAGTCGTCAGTTGGAGGTCTGCGCCTGCTGCGAGACGCTGCGCGCGGCGGTGTCGATCACCGCGGCCACCTCCAGCGGGCGGGTCATGAACACCGCATGGCTCGCCGGCACCTCGGTGACGATCGCGCCGATCCGCGCCGCCATCGCCTGCAGCATCGCCTGGTCGAAGGCCTTGTCCTCGGTGGCGATGACGGCCCAGCTCGGCTTCGTCCGCCACGCCGCGTTCTCCAGCCGGGTCTCGAAGGCAGAGAGCGCGATCGGCACCTGGGAATCGCGCAGGAAGGCGGCGTCGGCGTCGCTGGCGTCGGCGGCAAAGCCGGCCTTGAACAGCTCCGGGTTCAGGAAGCCGAAGCCGTCGCCGTGGGCGTCGATCACGAACTCCGGCGGCGTGGTGTGGCCTTCGTACTGCTGGGCCGTGTTCTCGCCGGCGTCGGGGGAGAGGGCCGAAACGTAGACCAGCCCCGCGACGTTGGGGTGGACGCCGGCCTCGGTGATGACGGTGCCGCCCCAGCTGTGGCCGACCAGGATCGCCGGGCCGGGCTGCCGGTCCAGCACCCGAACCGTCGCCGCCACGTCGTCGGCGAGCGAGGTGAGCGGGATCTGCACGATGGTGACGGCATAGCCGCGCGCCACCAGTGCGTCATGGACGCCGCGCCATCCGGAACCGTCGACGAACGCGCCGTGCACCAGCACGACGTTTCGGACCGCCTGGTCGTCCGGGATCGTTTCCGCGGACGCAGGCCACGCCTGGCTGATGATCCCGGCCACGGCAGCCGCGGCGGCGGTGGCACGGAGGGTTGTGATCATGCTCGTGATCCTCTGCTGGGAGAGGCGCAAATGATAGGGAAACACGCGTGAAAGGTGCTCTCTAACTTTGGTACGTGCCTTGCGTGCAGCATGGTGACGGAACGGCGTGATGAAACGCTCCTCCCGGGAATGGGCCCAACCATGCAAGATCGTTTCGCGCCCAATGGCCTCGACCGCATCGACGTCAAGATTCTCCGCGCTCTCCACGCGGATGGCCGCCTCACGAACGCGGAACTCGCCCAGCGGGTGGGGGTCAGCCCCGCCACCTGCCACCGGCGGACGCGCCGGCTGTTCGAGGAAGGCCACATCACCGGCGTCCGCGCCGACGTCCGGCCCACCTCCGTCGGCCTCGGCGCGCTGGTGATCGTGGGCGTGATGCTCGACCGCGCGACCCCCGACAACCGCCACGCCTTCGAGGAGGCGGTGCTGAAGATGCCGGAGGTCCTCGACTGCGTCGTCGTGGCCGGCGAGTTCGACTTCTTCCTCAAGATCCGCGCCCGCGACATGGCGGACTTCAACAAGCTCCAGGGCCAGACCCTGATCGCGCTCCCCGGCGTCCGCCAGACCCGCACCTTCTTCGTGATGAAGGAGGTCAAGGAAAACGCCCGACTGCCGTTCTGAGGG
>ERZ777003.2933-NODE-2933-length-17945-cov-12.013471_pt1 | contig 17945 bp, 14 predicted proteins | sample MGYA00374956_ERZ777003 | MGnify/ENA primary metagenome ERZ777003 (study PRJEB29302, sample SAMN06268252) | bioreactor metagenome | isolation source: Joint BioEnergy Institute, California, USA | place: USA:Joint BioEnergy Institute, California, USA | collected... | reverse complement strand
ACGGGCAGTTTGGACTCTCATAAGGACTGGATCAAGTTGAGGGGAGCAGGCCAGGTTCACGTCTATATGCAGAAAAACCACGGCTGGCGACCACTCGAAGACTCGGCGCCTTGGGTGTCGGTGGATCTGCTGCTTGCGGTTTTCGGCACCGGATGCGTGGTCGTTGCAGTGGCAGCTATCGTACTCAGCATTCGCGGCTAGCTTCCTGGGACATCAGAAGTCACAGGGACAAAAAAGGGAGCATCCTGACTTGTGACCGGCGTCGCCACTTCGGTTCGCCTCGTTCGCATGCCCGCGGGCCCCGTCGAATCGTAGCCGGCACGATTCATGACGTTCTCAACCGCGGCAATTGGAGCAGGCGGCGGGCAGGCGGCAGCAGGCTGCGAAGTGGGCATCTGTACGAAGGGGCGAATATGCTCCATCGATGTGTCTGATCAGCCGTGCGGCGAAGTAAGGTTGGGGCGGTCTTGCCATCCGTGAAGTCCAATCGCTATACTCTGAACCACCAGGTCGCGCAGGCGGCTTGGGCGAAAATAAGATCCTGAAAATACTTAAGTTGTTGTCAGTCAATAACTTATTTGCGGGCGTAATTCAGTGGTAGAATGCCAGCTTCCCAAGCTGGACGTCGTGGGTTCGAATCCCATCGCCCGCTGTGCCCCGTCCGGAAAGGGCGGGGTTTCTTATTAGGTAGCGAAGGACACGCGCGGGGTGCCTGTACGAAGGAAAGCTGATCTATGAGCGACCTGCATTACTTCCGAGCGGACTGGATCGAGAAGACCGATGAACGTCTGGTAGTGGATGTCTGTGTGTATGGCGGTTCGTCGGCTGGCGTGATTGCCGGGGTCGAGGCGGTCCGTCAGGGCAAGTCGGTTGTCGTGCTTCAGCCGGGGAAGTTCATCGGGGGGCTGACCACGGGCGGGCTGGGCTGGACCGATTACGGCCAGAAGCGCGTCATCGGCGGCCTGTCGCGGCAGTTCTACCGCGACGTCGGCAAGCACTATGGGGTTGAGGACGAGTTCCACTTCGAGCCGCATGTCGCGGCTGCGGTATATGACCGCTGGATTCGCGAGCACAACGTGCCGGTGCGGCTTTGCCAGTATCTCGAGCGTGTCGAGATGGAAGGCCGCCGGATCAAGGCGATCACGCTGATGGGCGGCTTGCGCGTCGAGGCCAAGGTGTTCATCGACGCCACGTACGAAGGCGATCTGCTGGCCAAGGCGGGCGTCAGCTACACCGTCGGCCGCGAGAGCAACGACACCTACGGCGAAACGCTCAACGGCATCCAGGTGCGCGACAAGCACCAGTTCAGCCATCCGGTCGATCCGTACGTCGTCGAGGGCGATCCATCCAGTGGCCTGCTGCCGCAGATCGAAGCCGAAGATCTCAGCAAGAAGCAGGGACAGGGCGACCATCGCGTACAGGCGTACTGCTTCCGCATGTGCATGACGGACGATCCGTCGCTGAAGATCGACTGGCCGAAGCCGGACGGCTACGACCCGCGGCAGTATGAGCTGGCGCGCCGCTGGTTCGCCGGCGAGAAGGACAAATACAACGAACTGCTCGATCCCAACGCTCCAGCCGACGCGGCGCCGCGCAAGTTCGATGTCTTCCCGCATCGCACACCCGGCGGCTACCGCAAGACCGACACCAACAACCACGGCCCAATCTCCAGCGATTTCATCGGCGCCAACTGGTCCTGGCCGGAGGCGTGCTACGAGCTGCGCGAGAAGATCTTCCAGGCGCATGTGACCTATCAGCGCGGGTTTTACTGGTTCATGGCCAATGGCGAAGTGCCGGATCGCTATCGCAACGCGTTCCGCACGTGGGGCCTGGCGCGCGACGAGTTCACGACCTCGGAGAACTGGCCGCACACGCTGTACGTCCGCGAAGGGCGACGGATGATCGGCGATTACGTCATCACCGAGCATGACTGCCGCGGCCAGCGCAAGCCGGAAGATCCCGTGGCGATGGGCAGTTATGCAATGGACTCGCACAACTGCACGCGCTTCGTGAAGATCGAAAACGGCAAGGCACGCGTGCTCAACGACGGCGATGTGCAGGTCGGCGGGCTGCCGCCGTATCCGATCAGCTATCGCTGCATCGTGCCGAAGCGCGGCGAGTGCGAGAACCTGCTGGTGCCGGTCTGCCTGTCGTCCAGCCATATCGCGTATGGCTCGGCGCGCATGGAGCCGGTGTTCATGGCCCTGGGGCAGACGGCTGCCATGGCAGCCAGCGCCGCCATCGATGCCGGGTGCATCGTGCAGGACGTGAACTACCCCAAGCTCCGGGCGAAGCTGCTCGATGCCGGCCAGGTCATTGAGTAGCCGTCGCGGCGACGGACGCTTCCTGCGCGATGGTCATCCCCGATGGGACGTAGTTTCCGCCGGAGAGGATGAACTTGAACGCCTCCTCAGCGGAGACATCCACGATCTGCACCTGCTGGCGCGGGACGAAGTAGAGCCGCCCGTTGGTCGGGTTGGGCGCAGCCGGGACGAACACGCAGCAGGTCTGCGGATCTTCCGGCAGCGGCTGGCCGCTGGTGAAACCCAGCGTGCGGGCGCCTGTCATTTCATCGCGAATCAGGCAGACATGCGCAAACATTCCGCCGCTGCCGGCGGGGGTGACCGACACGTGCTTCCATGCCGTGTACAACTCCCGCAGCATCGGGATGCGCCCCAGCAGCCGATCCACCAGGCCCAGCAGCCATTTGCCCACCAGGCTGCTGACGATCAGCCCCAGCACGTAGATCGTCACGAGCGCCGCGATGATGCCGACAAAGGGGATGTCCCATCCCGTCAGCCAGACCCACACACCGCGCGTCGTGCCTTCGACCCACGCCACGACGGCAACGGTCGCCACGACTGGCACTGCTGCGAAGATCCCCGCCAGAAATGTGTTCCTCAGATGCTTGGCCAACCCCATGGCTTTCCTTCTGTTGATCGGATGAGATCGGTGATGCGTCGCGAGCGAGCGGATGGGCGCTGCCGGATCGGCTGACTTCACTCGCCTGCATCCGCGGGGGCGTCGCCAGCCAATGCGGCGCGAAGGACGGCCACGCGCTCAGCCCGCTGCTGCGGCGGCGCATCGACGTCGAAGCTGATCGGCTGATCCTTCAGTTCGTTCAGCCGCTTGAGCGCCAGTTCGCGCAGCGCGCGATCCTGGCTGAGCAGCACATCCAGAAGAAAGTCGACATCAGACGCCATCGCCGCGACCTTGGCTTCGTCCAGACGCTGATACTCTTCCAGAACTTCGTCGATTCGCGCGTTCTGTTCGGGCGAAAGCTGGCGGCGATCCAGATGACGCAGTGCCAGCACGGCCTGATCGCCGAGCTTGCGCAGTTCGGCGACGGCGGCTTCGCGCTCGGTGAAGGCATCGGCATCGAGCCGCGGCAGCAGGGCGTTGACCTGCTCCATCGTCTTAGGATCGACATTCTCGGCGCGGCCGAGCACCAGCCATGCAAGGCGCGAATCGACGGACAGGAGATTCTCGGCGCCCAGCCGCTGCAGGACGGGCCGCAGGTAGCGGTTGACGACATCGCCGTGCGCTTCGCGCAGCGACGGCAGATCGGCCGCTTCGAGGCGCAGGCTGACCGTGCGATTGCCCTCGGTGTCAAAGCCGTTGACGAAGAGGCGCAGCCCGCCGGTGTCGACAATGCCTTCCTCCGGCGTGACCATCGGCGAGCGGTCGAGCAGCTCCACCTGCGTCATGCCGCCGATCTCTTCGAGGGCGCCGGCGATGCTCAATTGCGTGGTGCTGGCGGTGACCATCGCATGCGAGAAGATGTTGGCTGGGTCGGAAAAGTCGTAGCGTTCGACGACCATGTAGCTCGGTCCGGGGCGCGCGTTGTTGCCCTGGTGAACGACAACGCGCCACAGGCCGGGGTCGTCGGTCACGACGACGCGCTGGTCGCCGCTGGTGCCGGGGAGCTTCGTATCGACGGTGAGGCGGCCGTCTTCGACGCCGATCTGCAGGACCTGCTCGATCGTGTACTCGCCCAGGACGGGGCGCGAACCGAATTGCAGTTCAATGACGCGGCGCTGCTCAGCCTTGAGCTGCTCGATCGTCGGCTGGGTCGCCGGCGGCGCGGGAGGGTCAGCCTGCTGGGCGACGGCGGGGATGCCGATGGCCGCGGCGGCGGCGAACACGATGGGCAGCAGGGGATGTCTCATGCGGTTCATTGTATCGCTGCTGGGCGCGAAGGCTTATTCCTGCGGGAGCTTGCGCTTGAGCAGTTGCGAGACGACGGCTGGTTCGACCTGCTGGCCGTGCTGCTTCATGAATGCGCCCATGGCCTGGCCGAACTGGCGGGCGGTGAAGCTGTTGTGGGCCAGGAACTGGTCGATGAGCTGCTCGGTCTGTTCGGCTGAGGCCTTCTGAGGCAGGTACTCGTCGACGATGGCGATCTCGGCGCGCAGCTTGCGGACCTCCTCGTCCCGGCCGAGCTTTTCGTATTCTTCGAGGGACTTGGCCAGCCGCTTGCGGTAGGCGGCGACGGCCTGTTCCGGAGTGGTTGGCTGGGGGGCCAGGTCGACGTTCTTGACGTCGCTGAGGAGCATGCGGATCACGCCCAGGCGATCCTTCAGGCCGGCCTTGAGGGCGGCTTTCATGTCGTTGGTGAGGCGGGTTTGCAAATCCATCTTTACACTCCGGTGATTTGTTGAGTATATTATCGGAAGTATCGAAGGCTGCTACCCGTGTATCGGATCTAGCCGATGAGAATCGGGTACCCATCGCAGCACACGGGGCGTGGCGTCAGGTTGTAGTCGTATCGGTTGCCCCTCCTTCGATTCGCGGCCGCTGTCATTGGCGTGGCGGCCAAACGGGGCAGCGAGGAATCGTCTTCTCGTTCCAGAGATCTCGATAATCGTGGGCCGTCGGGCCCGCGGTGGTTGAGCAGCCCGGGCCGGTCTGCGGCACGCGGCTTGCCCACCCCTTCCGAGTGACACGGAGGTTTTCTCCCATCGGTGCAGCCCAGCTCGCTCGGGCTGGCGCTCAGATGAGTGTTTCCGGGGACAAGGACCCCAATGCAAACCGTGCATACCCAACAGAAGCAAGGCGGCCGCAGGCGCCGCCGTGGCGGAAAATCCGGCGGTAAGCGACGTCATCGCAACCAGCAGCAACAGCAGCAACAGGCATTCAGCCCGGCGGAGAACGGCCAGGCCCTGGCGGGGCTCCAGACGGTCGAAGGCGTGATGCAGCAGCTCGACGAGCGCAAGGACGGCCAGCTTCGCGAGCCGGAGGCGCTGCTGCGGCCGGTGCGCGGCGGGATCATCGTCCCCAAGGAGCTGATCGCCCGCCACCGCCTCAAGCCCGGCTTGCTGCTGACCGGCCATGTCCGCGGCAATCGCCTGGTGAACATCGAGAAGATCGAGAACCAGCCGGTGTCGGAGTGGGAGAGCCGCACGACGATCTACGATTCGACACCGCTGGACCCCCAGCCCGGTTTGCGGCTGGAGCACAATCCCACCGAGTACACCACGCGTGCGATCGACCTGCTGGCGCCCGTCGGGTTCGGGCAGCGCGGACTGATCGTCGCGCCACCGCGCACGGGCAAGACGATCCTGATGCAGAACATCGCCCGTGGCGTGGCAGCCAACTACCCCGATGTGGAGCTGATCCTCCTGCTGGTCGATGAGCGGCCCGAGGAAGTGACCGACATGACCCGCAACGTGCCGGGCACGGTCCATGCCTCGTCCAACGACAATCCGGTCGAGCATCATCTCGACCTGGCGCAGCTCGTGATCGAGCGATGCAAGCGGCGGGTGGAGTACGGCAAGGACGTTGTCGTGCTGATGGACTCGCTTACGCGCCTGGGGCGCGCGTTCAACACCGGCTCGCGCGGTGGACGGACGCTGTCGGGCGGGCTGGATAACCGGGCGTTGGAAATACCCAAGCGGCTTTTCGGCGCAGCCCGCAAGATCGAGAACGGCGGCAGCCTCACGATCATCGCCACCTGCCTGATCGATACCGGCAGCCGGATGGATCAGGTGATCTTCGAGGAGTTCAAAGGCACTGGCAACATGGAGCTGACGCTGGATCGCAACATCGCGAACCTGCGCATCTTCCCGGCGCTGAACATCACCGAATCCGGCACACGCAAGGAAGAAAAGCTGCTGGGCGAGAAGGAACTGGCAGCCAGCCGGCAGATCCGCCGTCACCTGCTGAACATGCCCCCCGCGCAGGCGATGAAGACGCTGCTCGACGTGCTGAAGAAGTATCCGACGAACAAGGATCTGCTCAACACGATTCGCGTGTAGTGGCTTGTTGCATGGTGCATGACGGCCACCGCCCGTTGAGATCAACCGGCGGTATGCGACGTGCCACGAGCCGCGCGCAGCGGAGCGACTATGCGAGCCTGGATACTGCCTGAACCGGTTGGGATCGATGCGCTGCAACTGGTGGATCTGCCCGAACCGTCGCCGGATGCGGGGGAGGCGGTGCTCGAGCTGGACTTCGCAGCCCTCAACCCCGCCGATCGTTACCTTGCCGAAAAACTCTATCCCGCCAAGCCGTCCTGGCCGCATGTGCTGGGGCGCGACGGCTTGGGGACGGTTGTCGCCGTCGGGCCGGGCGTGACCGAGGTGAAGGTCGGCGATCGCCGCGTGATCCTGCGTAGCGAGATCGGTGTATCGCGGCAGGGGACCTTTGCCCAGCGCGTGGCGGTGCCTGTGGCGTCGCTGGCGACCTGGCCGGCGGGGTGGTCAGACGAGCAGGCGGCTGGCGCGCCGCTGGTATATCTGACGGCCTGGCAGGCACTGACGATGTGGGATCTGCCGGCGCCGACGACCGTGCTGATCACGGGCGCTTCGGGCGGTGTGGGGGTGGCCGCCGTTCAACTGGCATCCGCGATGGGGCATCGCGTGGTCGCGATGTCGCGATCACCGGAGAAGCGCAAGCGCCTGCAGGAGCTGGGAGCCGCGTTCACGTTCGATGCGTCCGAGGCGCGGTGGAGCGAGCAGGTGCGCGAGGCGCTGGGTGGACGCAAGGTCGGCTTGGCGATCGACAACATCGGCGGGGATGAGTTTGCGTCGATGATCGACACGCTCGGCGGCGAGGGGCGCGTGAGCGTTGTCGGTGCTCTGGCCGGGCCGGTGCCGCAGTTCAACACGTCAACCCTGCTGTTCCGACGGATCCGCGTCGGCGGCGTTGCTGTCGGATCGTACACGCCCGAACAGGCGCAGGCTGCCTGGCGGCAGATTCAGGCGGCGCTGGAGCGAGCCGGCCATCAGCCGGTGGTCGATTCGGTATTCCCCTTCGCCCAATTGCCGCAGGCATTTGCGCGATTGGCTGGCGGGCCGATGGGGAAGGTGGTTCTGCGCGTCAGGGAAGGGTAGGGAGTAAGCGACCAGCGACAAAGCGACGAAGGGAGAGGGAGGGCGGCAAAGGGGCGTGCCTGGACGTCGACACGCTGCCGGGTATAAGCCACATGCATTGCGCTGCATGGGACATGCAACAAGCGTCGCGCAGCGTGGGCTACGCTGTGAGTTTCAGGCGATCGGCCGTTGGTGGTTTACCAGCCGCCGCGTGACTGCTCGAGCTTGCGAGCGTGCTCGATGGAGTAGCGGGCCCAGGGCTTGGCTTCGAGGCGCGGTTTGCCGATGGGCTTGCCGGTGGCTTCGCAGATGCCGTAGGTGCCGTTCTGGATCTTGGCCAGGGCGTGATTGATCTCGCGAAGCAGCGCCCGGTCCTTCTCCACCAGCCCCAGCGTGAACTCCTGCTCGTAGTTGTCGGTGCCCATGTCAGCCATGTGGACCGGCAGGTTGGACAGATTGCTTCCACCACCGGCGTTGAGGGCTTCGCGCTCCATGGAGCTCATGTCGCCGACCAGCTCGCGGCGTTTGGCCAGCAGCAGTTCGCGGAAATGCTCCAGATCGCGCTTGGTCAGGCCTGAGCCGGACTTCTTGGGGCGGGCGGCTTTGGGTTTCGCGGCTGCGGCGACCGCCGGTCTGGCGGGACGGGTGGTGCGCTGGGTGGACTTCTTTACGGTCTTCGTCGATTTGGACGCAGCGGAACGGGCTGCCGGCTTGGCGGTCTTGCTCCGGGAGGTGCTGCGTGCGGCAGTGGTCTTACCCCGCTTGGAAGGTGCTTTTTTGGCCACTCGCTTGGGTTCCTTTCCGACTTGCTCGAAAGACGATTGGAGTTGCTTTGACCCGAGGCGAAAGCGGGCGAATGCTATGAAGTTGCGGCCAACCTGTCAAGTTGTCAGGTGGATTTGGCGGGCTGAAGCGCAAAGATTGTGAAAATCACGGAAACCCAGCCGGCGGCCAATCCGGGGACGCGCCAGTTCGTAACCCGCCCACGTTGTCCTCGCAGCCCTGCCTGCCCGCTGACGCAAGGCTTCAGCCAGCCGGCGGTTACGGCCCCATCGGACCCGCCTCCGCCAGCACGCAGGGCCTGCTGGAACGTTGTCCAGAGCAAAGTGAAGAAGGTGCTCGCCGTTCGGGCGGATGAGATCCTTTGCGTCGCTCAGGACGACGATTGCGGGATCGCCTTTACGCTCTATGCGATCTTTGGGCTCTTTGCGCTTCGCGCCGGCTCCGCCCAAAAAAGAGCACCGCATCGCAAGCGGCCTGGCGGCGCGCTGGCGATGCGGTGCGGAGGGTTCGCCCGGGAAGGGCGGTTACTTGATGAACAGCATCTCCCGGTAGGTCGGCAGCGGCCACAGGTCATCCGGGACCGTCAGCTCGATCTTGTCGCCGATCTTGCGGGTCTCGTTCATGGCCGTCAGGACCTCGTCACGCATGTACTTGGCGTGCTCGTAGGGATCGCCGTTACCCTCGTGGGCCAGGGCCTTGTCGAGCTTGCCGATTGCCTTCTGGAAGTCGTCAACAAGCTTGGAGAACTCCTTGAGCGCCGACGTAGCCGAGGCTGACTCGATGCCCGCCGCCTTCAGCGAGGAGACGTTCTGGGCCAGCTCGGTCTGGTAGCGGATGGCAGCCGGCAGGATCATCGTCCGGGCCATCAGGCTGGTCAGGTTCGCCTCGATGTTGAGCGTCTTGGCGTAGGCCTCCGAGAGGATGTTGAAGCGGCTGCGCAGTTCCTTCTCGGTGTAGACCTTGTACTTGCTCAGCAGCTCGATGTTCTTCTTGTCGAGGATGGCCGGGAGGGCGTCGACCGTGTTGCGGAAGTTGGGCAGGCCGCGCCGCTCGGCTTCGCGATGCCACTCCTCGGAGTAGTTGTCACCGTTGAAGATGACGCGCTTGTTCTCCTTGATGATCTGCGGGAGCAGATCCTGGATGGCGCTGTTGAGGTCCTTGCCGCCCTTGATGGCGTTCTCGAGCTCGGTCGCGATGTAGTCGAGGCTTTCGGCCACGATCGCGTTGAGGATCGTGTTCGGGCCGGCGATGTTCTGGCTGGAGCCGACAGCGCGGAACTCGAACTTGTTGCCGGTGAAGGCGAAGGGGCTGGTGCGGTTGCGGTCGCCGGCTTCCTTCGGCAGCTTCGGCAGGACATCGACGCCGGTCTCGAACAGGCCACCCTTCTTGGAGGTCTTGGCGCCACCCTTTTCGATCTGCTCGATGATGTCGTTGAGCTGATCGCCGAGGTAGACCGAGATGATAGCCGGCGGAGCTTCGTTGGCGCCCAGGCGATGATCGTTGCCGGCGCCGGCGATCGCGACGCGCAGCAGATCCGCATGGCGGTTGACCGCGCGGATGACCGCACAGCAGAAGACCAGGAACTGGGCGTTGTCGTGCGGGTTGTCGCCTGGATCCAGCAGGTTCTCACCGGTGTCGGTGCACATCGACCAGTTGTTGTGCTTGCCCGAACCGTTGACGCCGGCGAAGGGCTTTTCGTGCAGCAGGCAGGCCAGGCCGTACTTGTCAGCCGTGTTGCGCAGCACCTGCATGATCAGGTTCTGGTGATCGGTCGCGAGGTTCGAGTTCTCGAAGATCGGGGCGATCTCGTACTGGCTGGGCGCGACCTCGTTGTGACGGGTCTTGACCGGCACGCCGAGCTTGAACAGCTCCATCTCAACTTCAGCCATGCAGGCCAGGACGCGCTCGGGGATCGAGCCGAAGTACTGGTCTTCCATCTCCTGGCCCTTGGGCGGGCGGGCGCCGAAGAGCGTCCGGCCGGCGTTGATCAGGTCAGGACGGGCATAGTAGAAGTTCTTGTCGATCAGGAAGTATTCCTGCTCGGGGCCGACGGTCGTGGTCACGCGATGCACGTCCTTCTTGCCGAACAGGCGGAGGATGCGCAGCGCCTGCTCGCTGAGGGCCGCCATCGAGCGGAGCAGGGGGGTCTTCTTGTCCAGGGCCTCGCCGGTCCAGCTCAGGAAGGCCGTGGGGATGACCAGCGTCGAGCCGTTGGGGTTCTCGATGATGAAGGCCGGGCTGGTCGGGTCCCAGGCGGTGTAGCCGCGGGCTTCGAACGTCGCACGCAGACCGCCCGAGGGGAAGCTCGACGCGTCGGGCTCACCCTTGATCAGCTCCTTGCCGGAAAACTCAGCAATCGCGCCGCCGGAGGGGGTGGGGGTGATGAAGCTGTCATGCTTCTCAGCCGTGAGGCCGGTCATCGGCTGGAACAGGTGCGTGTAGTGCGTCGCACCCTTTTCCATGGCCCAATCCTTCATGGCGGTGGCGACAGCCTCAGCCACGGCGGGATCGAGGGGTTCGCCGTACTTGATCGTCCGCTGCAGGGCCTTGAAGACGCTCTTGGGGAGGCGCGCCTGCTGCGTTTCCTCGTTGAAGACGTTGATGCCGAAGATGTCGGTGACCTGCGTCTTACGGAAGTCGACACGATTGAGCGTGTGACGGGTGGTCGCGATAGCCTTGATCGCTTCCTGGCGAACGTTCGATCCCATGTTCGGGTTCTCCTCAGATCTAAAACAGGGTTGCGCCGGGCACACGGCCCGACAGTTACAGAATCACCAGCCCGGCTGGGTACACATCGACCGCAAGCCGACAGTGTGAGGGCGATTCAGGCATATTCTGCTTTCGTCGCGATGGGCTGCTGCGGAGGAACCCGCGCCCTACCTCACGCCAAACAACCCAGAAGCAAAAGGCGTGCAAGTCCTGAATTTTCCGTTTTCCGCGCCGAAGGATGCGCGCGAATCAAGCAATCCATCCTACACGGGATCGACCTGCCTAGATAGCGCGCACGGCAGGCCCGACTGTTGAAATGTGCGATTATGGACCCGGGGGATGGGAGGGCGGCCGTCAGCGGGCACGCTCCTCAAGGTAACGCTTCAGCGCGCCAATATTCTCAAATTCCGCCAGCTCATTGCCGGCGAACTGCACGCCGAACGCCTGCTCGATGCTGAACATCAGGTTGATGTGGTTGACCGAGTCCCACTGGGGGATGTCCCTGGCCGTCATGTCGTCGCGCAGGCGGAGCGTGTCGTCGGCGAAGACGGTCTGGAACACTTCTTCGAGGCGGTCGTGGATGGTCATGGGGAGCAGGTAGAAGACAGAAGACAGAAGGAACTCGGTTACGTGGCCGCGGTGGCCAGGTCGTCGACGTTTTCGATGAAGCCGTTGGTGATCGGGCCCTTGGCGGCCAAGTCGTATTCCCAGACGGTCGTGCCGTCGGTGTCCGAGACCTTCTCGAACCCGAACTTGCCGAAAATCTCCTTCACCATGCCGTTCTTGGCTGTCGGAATATACGTGCCGCGGATGCGGCTGCAACCCAATTCCCCAGCCCGGCGGCAAAGATGTGATAGCAGCTCGGCTTCCACCGTCCGGCCGATCACGCGGCAGCTCATCAGCCAGGAATCGATGTCCAGCACGTCGCCGGACTTGAACGCGATGATCAGGCTGACCAGTCCATGATCGGCAAACCGATCCCGCAGCGTCAGGGAATAGTGGACGCAGTTGGGGTCAGCCATGAACCGCCGCAACTCGCCGATGCCATGGCGGCGCGTCGTCAGGTTGAACTGATTGGTCTTGCCCAACAGTTGGGCAACGCGCGGCAACGTCAGCTCGTCAAAGGGTTTGACGACGGCTGACATCTGCAGCGAGCGGTAGAAGTCTTCGATGCTGCCGGCTTGGGCTTCGAGCTCGGCGATCTGCGCCCGGGCGCGATACTGCTCAGCCCGGGCGGCGTCTTCCTTCGTGAAGCTGCTGGTCTCGAACAGCAGATAGTTGCTCAGGGCCCGGACGTAGTGGGCCGGATCGGGCGGCAGAACGATGACGTCGACCTCCGGCTGGAACTGCCGCATGGCCTGCCGCTCAGCCGGGTTGTCATCGACGAAGACCAGCGAGTCGATGCCGATGTTGAGCGTCTGGGCGATCCGCTGGATGTTCTGCGGTTTGGGCTCCCAGTTGGCGACGAACATCGCGATGTCGTCCAGGCGGATGCGCATCTCCGGGTGCTTCTCGAAGACCTCCCGCGCGTCAGCATCGTTGTTCTTGGAGTTGACCGCCAGGATCACCCCCTTGCGCTTGAGCTCGAGGATGTACTCCTGGAAGGCGACGTAGGCTTCGCCGATGGGCGAGCCCTGGCCGAGCTTGATCCCCGCCAAGCCGTCCTCGCCGATGATTCCGCCCCAGAGCGTGTTGTCCAGGTCAAGGACCAGGCACTTCTTGCTGAGGCCCAGATCGGCTGCCAGCACGGCTGCTGTGTGCTTCGCCAGCAGCGGCAGGGCGTCGAGCGACACCGCCTGCTTGCTGAGATGCCAGTACTTCGGGTCGAACCATCGGTTCTTGCCGATCGTGCCGGCCAGGCGCTCGCAGTCGACGATGCTGACATTCGCCCCAGCCGCCTCGCCGAGGCGCTGGTTAAGCCGTTGCACCATCATGTAGCGCGAGCCGGGCAGGCGGCTGCCCAGATGGCCCATCGGCAGGTCGGTGTCGATGGCGAAGTTGTGCTGGATGACGCGAGCGCCGCAGCGGTCCTGCACCGTCTTCCAGAGCTGCGTCCACCGCGCCACTTCGTTTTCGACGGCCTTTTCGTGATCGTCCGCGTAGGGCGGCAGGCGAAGCTCGCCGGCATGTACGACCAGGATCACGAAATCCGGCTTGAAGCGGTACAGCTCCGAGTTCGGATCGATGATGTCCTGCTGATACTGGCCGTAATGCGACTCGTACAGCTCGATCTGCACGCCAAACTTGATGGCTGCCACAGCCAACAGTTGCTTGAACTGCGTGGTCGTGTAGCTGCCGAGGATGGCCACGCGCGCGGTGCGCTTGCGGTTGGGCCAATCCGTCTTGAGATACTTGCCCAGCACGCCGGCGACGCCTTGCCACGTGAGGAAATCATCCCCCGAATCGAGGGCAGCCAGCGCCCACTGGCGAGCCTTGTCATCTTCGCCGAGCTGGGCGTAGGTGCGCGCGATCTTAAGGCAAAGCTGCGGTTCGGGCACTTCGCTGGCGGTCGCAGCCTGCAGATAGGCTTCGACAGCGCCGCGATGATCGCCCGCCTTGCGCAGCGCATCGCCGCGGTTCAACGCCTCATTGCCGGCTTGTGAATCCCTGGATGGTTCGCCTGTGGCCATGTCTTGTACTGCTGAAAAACTCACCGCAGAAACGCAAAGATCGCAGAGAGAGGCTGAATCATCTGCGTTGATCCGCGTTCATCTGTGGTTTCATGTTTGCTTTGGTTTCGCCGGGGGGATAATCCGCGGCGGTGGAGCGATCACGATCGACCCTGCCTGCACATTGGTCATGACCACCGCATTGGGGCCGATGCGGACGTTGTCGCCGATCTTCACCGGTCCGATGATGACCGATCCTGCCCCCATCTCCACGCCATTCCCCAGTACCGGCCCCTTGTCCGCGAAGCTGTCCGAGCCCGCGCCGATCGTGCAGTTCTGCCGAACCAGGCAGTCGTGGCCGATCTCGGCATGGTGGTGGATGACGATGCCGCTCTGGTGGCCGATCCGGAACCGCCGCCCGACACGCGTCGTCTCCGGCAGCTCGATTCCATAGAAATTGCGCACAAACCAGTGCATCGGCTTGTAGATGATCTTCAGCGGGATGCGGAAGATCGCCGGCATCGACAGAATCCGATGCCCGAACCGATAGACCACTACAGCGTGCAGGCCGGGCTTGCTGATCTTGCCGTCGTGGCGACGATAGTCCTCCGCCAGTTGCTTCCAGAACCCGATGGGCCCATAACGCGGATCGGGCGCAGCCTCGGGCGGCGCCGACGGGGCAGCAGCGGGATTGGCAGGAGCGGTTTCGGTCTGCATGGATGTCATCACGCGGCTCAACCGCGGTTGTGTCAAATTAGGGAATCTCCGTTCCCTTTGACTACGTCATTGAAGAGTATCGGTCAAGCCGACAGGTTAGATGTGTCCGGCTGGACTGAAGATAGATCGCCGGGGCAGAAATCTGTCAGCCCACGAGCGGGAGGTGAACCAGATGGCCGACAAATTGCGATGGGGCATTATCGGAACCGGCAATATCGCCCGCCAGTTCGCGGAGGGCGTCGCGGGGGCGAAGCGCAGCGTCATCTCGGCCGTCGCCTCCCGCCGGCAGGAGACAGCCGACGCCTTCGCAGGGCAACACGCCATCCCGAACGCTTACGGAGATTATGCAAAATTGCTGGATGATCCAGCCGTCGAGGCCGTCTACATCTCCCTGCCCAACTCCCTGCATTGCCAGTGGACGATCCGCGCACTCCAAGCCGGCAAGCATGTCCTGTGCGAAAAGCCGTTCGCCATGAACCTCGACGAGGCTCAGCGGATGTTCGCAGCCGCGGAGGCGGCCGATCGGCTGCTCATGGAAGCTTTCATGTACCGCTGCCATCCGCTCATCACAGCCGTGCGCGACGCCGTGCGCAGCGGCGAGATCGGTCGGCTGCAGATCATCCGCACGAGCTTCTGCTATCGCACGCGCACGATCGAGGGGAATGTGCGCTTCGTGCCGGAGCTGGGCGGCGGGGCGCTGATGGACATCGGCTGCTACTGCATCGACTTTTCGCGCCTGTTCGCCGGCGGCGAGCCGGAAACGGTGCTGGCGGTGGGGCATCGGCATGAGACGGGCGTGGATGACCTGGTCGTCGGATCGATGCGCTTCGGCAACGGCATCCTCGCCGGCTTCACCTGCGGCATGAGCGCCCAAGCCGACAACACGGCCTATCTGCTCGGCGATGAGGGCTACATCCAGATTCCCATCCCCTGGAAGCCGCCGGTCAAGCAGGCTGAGTTCACCATCGCCCGCGGCACGCCGCCGAGGATGGACCAGAAATCGGCATCGGCTGCCTCTGTCAAACCCGCATCTCCACCTCAGCGGCGCATTACCATCGACGCTCCGGTTCCCCTCTACGCACTGGAAGCCGACGCCTTCGCCGCCGCGGTCCTTGACGGGGCGCCTCTGCCTGTCACCAGGCAGGACACCCTCGGCAATATGAAGGTCATCGATCAGATGCTGGCGCAGATCTGATCCGGTGATTCGTCCATCAGTTGATGTGCGCGACATCGCACGCCTGGCCGCAGTGCCCGGTTCACGGTAGAACCGTCACCATGAAGATCCTCTCTGCCACCGGCGGGATTGCCGGGACAAACTGCTATCTGGTTGTCGACGACGAAGCCGGGCAGGCTGTGCTGTTTGACGCGCCGGACCATACGGTTGCGCCGGTTCTGGATGAAGCTCAGAAGAACGGCTGGGATGTGATCGGCCTGTGGCTGACGCATGGGCACTTTGATCACATCGCCGATCACGCCGTCGTCACTCAGCGGTTCCCCAATGCCAAGGTCATGATCCATCCGTTGGATGAGCCGAAGCTCCTCAAGCCGGATCTAGCGAGCATGTTCCTGCCGATCTCCATCCCGCCGCGCCAGGCGGATGGCTACCTCGCCGACGGCCAGCGCCTAACCATCGGCTCACTGGCGTGCGAGGTGATCCACACGCCCGGCCACGCGCCGGGGCATGTGATGTTTCACTTCCCCGATCAGCGGATATTGATCGGCGGCGATCTGATCATCATGGACTCCGTCGGCAGGACGGATTTCCCCGATTCGGATCATAAGGCCCTCGAAGCCTCCATCGGCCGGATCATGCAGTTGCCTGATGACACGCACCTGCTGGCCGGCCACGGCGAGCCGACCACCCTCGGCGAGCAGCGTCGCCGCAACCCATACGTCCAGCATGCGTTGCGCACACAGACCTAGAAAATCCGGCTCACTTCCGACACAATCGCCGACTCCGCGTCGTGCATGCAACGGACAACCTTGTTGATCTGCTGATTCCGTATGCTGGACCCGAGCCACCATCTGCCCCAGATTCTCGCGGCGTTCACCGAACCGACGGCGACCGCCATCTTGCTGGGCGCTTTTGGCGCGTTGACGGTCCTGGCTGTCGTGCTGAGCCGATTTGCCGATCGCATGGGCGTGCCCGTGGTGCTGCTGTTCCTGATCCTGGGCATGCTGGGGGGATCGGAAGGGATCGGCGGCATCGCGTTCAGCGATTTTGAAGTTGCCGTTCGCCTGGGAACGACGGCCCTGATCCTGATCCTGTTTGACGGCGGGATGAACACAGCCGTCACCGCCGTGCGCGAGGTCTTCTGGCCGGCGACGGTGCTGGCGACGGTGGGCGTGATCCTGACGGCTGCGGCGCTGGCGGGGATCGGCCTGCTGATCGGCCTGCCATGGCCGGTGGCGCTCTTGATCGGAGCGGTCGTCAGCTCGACGGACGCAGCCGCCGTCTTCGCCGTTTTGCGCGGCGGTCGGCTGAACCTCCGTCCGCGCCTGGCCCGCACGCTCGAGGTCGAATCGTGCGCCAACGACCCGATGGCGTTGATCCTGACGACCGCCCTGATCCAGGTGCTGTCATCGCCCGACTCGCTGAACTACTGGCAACTGGCCGTCATGGTGCCGGTGCAGCTCCTGGTGGGGGGCGGGATCGGAATCCTGTTCGGCTATCTGTTCCGCTGGCTGATGCTGCGTGTGCGCGTCAGCACGACAGGTTTCTACCCGTGCTTGAGCGTAGCCGCCGTGCTGGCGTCGTTTGGCGCGGCGACGGCCTGCCAGGGCAGCGGCTTCCTGGCTGTCTATGCCGCCGGCGTCGTGCTGGGCAATGGGCCGTTGCCCTATAAGGCCAGCGTGATCCGCGTCCACGACGCGCTCGGCTGGCTGAGCCAGATCTTCATGTTCCTGATGATGGGCCTGCTGGTGGTCCCGTCGCAGCTCATCCCGATCTTCTGGTCGGGGCTGGCGGTGTCACTGCTGCTGGCGTTTGTGGCCCGGCCGATCGCGGTATGGCTGTGCCTGCTGCCGTACAAGATGCCAGCCGTCGAGAAACACTACATCGCCTGGATCGGTCTGCGCGGGGCGGTGCCGATCATTCTGGGCACATTCCCGGTGCTGGCGGGCGTGGAGGGGGCGTACGACGTGTTCAACTACGTCTTCTTCATCGTGGTGGTGTCGACGATCATCCCCGGCTCGACCATCCGCCCGATGACGCGATGGCTGAAGCTGAACATCCCGGACAAGCCGGCGCCCGAGGCGGTGCTGGAGATCAACTCGGTCACGCCGCTTGAAGGCGAGATCGTTTCGTACTACATCGAGCCGGCGCTGGCGGTCAGCGGGGCGCGGCTGTCGGAAATCGACTTCCCGCATGGTACGTCGGTGGTGCTGATCGTCCGCAACGGCCAGCTCATCCCCGCGCGCGGTGACACGCGCATCGAAAACGGCGATCATGTCTACGTCTTCTTCCGCCCCGAAGACCGGCCATTCATCGAGCTGCTCTTCGGTAAGCCGGAGGAGAGCTGAGCGGGTGGGCAGCAGGCGCCTATAGTCTGCAGTCCGCGGTCGGCGGTCTGCAGTTTACGGTCTGCAGCAAGCCGCCAGACCCAAGCACCAAACAACAAGACACCAAACACCGTCGTAATGCCTGTTGACCTGAACGAGCTGCGGTCGCGCGTCGAGCGGGCGATGCTGCGAGACCGGCATGGCCTGCGGCGGCGGCTGCGCGCGATTCGCGACGAGCACGACGTGCGCCTTGAGCGGCTGGTCGAGGAGATCGAGCTGTCGGTCGCTCGCCGCGAGCGGCGAGCAGCGGGCG
>ERZ777003.2932-NODE-2932-length-17950-cov-8.054261_pt1 | contig 17950 bp, 21 predicted proteins | sample MGYA00374956_ERZ777003 | MGnify/ENA primary metagenome ERZ777003 (study PRJEB29302, sample SAMN06268252) | bioreactor metagenome | isolation source: Joint BioEnergy Institute, California, USA | place: USA:Joint BioEnergy Institute, California, USA | collected... | reverse complement strand
CGCCGATAGCGCCGCCGATGGCGGAGCCGACAACGCCCAATGCAATCGCAGCCATAGCTTAAGAGGATTTCCTTTTCACGTCGCGGCGCTGGGGATAGAGGAATACGAAGGCGAGCCGCCGACGCCACGCGTCCGTATACGGCTCCTCGATCACCCCCAGTCGATCATAGGAATGGATGATGGTCCCGACATCGCTCAGGATCCCGCAATGCTTCGCGATCGCACCCTCGCGCATGCGGAACACGAGCAGCGCGCCAGGACGAGCCTCAGAGAGCGACACAGGGATCATCCAGCGCCCCGCCGTGGCGGCAAACACCTCCACCGATCCCACCTCGCCCCAATCCCGCGTATAAGGCGGAATGCCGGTCGGCTCCCGCCCGATCACCTCACGCCAGACGCCCCGCGCGAGACCGAGGCAATCGGCTCCCACGCCCTTGACCGACGCCTGATCGTGGTAAGGCGTACCGATCCATTCCCGCGCCGCCGCAATGATGCGGGCTCCAGAAGCGCTCCGTCGACCCTTCACAGCACCTGCCCCGTGTTCGACTTGTCCTTGGTCGCATATCGAATCACCACGTCCTGGCCCGGGATGTGTGGGAAACCGCGGAAATTGACCACGTTGTCGAACTTCGTCCGGCAGGTGGCGACCCGCTTGTCGCAGCCGGCGCGGATGATGAAATCATCTCCCTCCTCGATCGCCCGCACGGGCTCCTCGAGCAGGATGATGGTCACCACGCCGGCGATCTTGGAATGGAGCAGGACCTCCGCCCGCCGGCCGCTATTGGCGCCGCTCGTCCATTCCACCGTCCCCAGCGAAAACCAGCCATCGTCGAACGAGTCGAGTCCCGACGCGGTGAAGGCGCGCGAGCGCTGCAAAGCCGCGACGGATCCCGTGCCCTTGAAGGTGGAAGACTCGAGATTGACCTTGCAGCGCGAGTCGCCCAGCTCGGCATCGCAGGTGGCCTGATAGATGCGCCCCACCGTCTGCTGCAGCACGTGCGCCATCGAGCGCACCTCGGCGACGAAGATCATCCGCCCCCGGCGCACCTGCCCTATGGCGCCGCGGCGCAAAAGCACCCGCTGGCTGGGATCCTGCCAATTGACGCGCCAGACCTCCACCTCGGCATTATCCCAGCGCCCGTCGAGGATGTCGGTCTCCGTGATGCGGTCCGAGTTGAGCACGCCCTCGGCATCCTGCGCATCGACGGACAGGTCCGACCCCGCGCGCACCTCCGACGCGATAAGCCCCGATTCCGGCTCGAAGGTGGTGCCATCGAACACCAGCGGCTGGTCGTGATCGGTAAAGCCGAACACCTCGCCATCGATGCGCGTCACGCGCCAGCACCAGGCAAGCGTCGTCGCCCCGCTGGCCAGATGGTCAGCGAGACCGCCGTCGATTTGTTTCATGACTCCTCCGGCAAAGGCGGCTCCGGGAGCCGCAGCTCGATGAGGGGAATTGACGGAATCGTGCCGTGCTGCTCGACGTCCAGCGTGACGTCCATCATATCCGTATCGAAGCGCACCGGCACATCGAACTCGAACCCGGCGGTGACTTCCACGCCCTCGCCCGGCGCCGTGTCGAACGAGACAATCCCGGTGGTGGTATCCACCGACCAGCCGGACGTGACCGGCGCGCCGTCTAGCGCCAACTTCACCGTATCCGACACCGGCTTATAGATCGGCCGCCAGACGCCGATCGTCTGCAGCTCGTCGCCGTACCATTTGCGCAGGCGGAAATGCTTCGTAGCACCGTCCCCCGTGCCCAGCAGCTGGTCCTCGGCGGATGGCTTGCCCGAAGGCAGGCACGACTTATAATCCGCATAATCCCGGAAACGGAACCCGTAGAGCTGCCCGAGGCGCGCCTCGAAGAAGGCGATGACCTCCGCCAGGTCGTCGGCGCGCCGGATCCCATAGGAGACGTCATAGCGCCGGCGCGCTTGCGCCCAGCTGGCATTCCGCTCCTCGAGGCCCGAAGCCAGCGTGACGATCTGTGTCCGGCGCATGGGACCACCGCGCGCGCCGCGGCCGATCTTGTCCGGGAAACGCACCTCGTGGAACGACATCACATCCCCCTGCGGCCCATGGCCACCGCGCGCTGGATATCGGCTGCGATCTGCGTCCGGCTCTGGCGGAAGCTTTCGACGTCCCGCGCCTGAATCGTCACATAGACCGGCGCCGCCTCACGCACGCGCTCGCGCCCGCTGGACCGCGTCTCGTCGACAATGCGCTCGCGCGGATGCACCAGCGCCAGATAGCCGCCCTTGCCGTCGAGCCCGCCAGCGCGCGCGCCGTAGCCCGTATGGCCGCCGCCGTCGAAGCTCCGGAACAGACCACCGAGCGAGAAACCGCCACCGGCGAACCCCCTAAGGACGCCCTCCAACGCACCCGCAATCGGCCCGAGGATGAACCGGCGCGCCGCCAGGCGTGCGAGATCCGCGATAATCGACGTGACAAGCTCCCTAAAATTGAACCTGCCGGTCTTCACGAACTCGACGACGGCATTCTCAGCGCCCTGGAAGGCATTCACGATGGCGTCGCCGATGGCGCCCGCCAGGTCCATGGCATCCTTGGCGTAATTCGCCAGCGCCTCCGCGGACTTCTCCCAGCCGGTTTTGGCCTCCTCGGCGCCTTCCTTGCTGTCCTTGCCCGCTTTCTTGCCGGCCGAGCCCGCTTTTTTCGCCTTCTCCTCGTTGCGCTCGAACGCGTTATTCACCGCCTCGACCGCGACATCGTCAAAGAACTTCCCCAGCGGATCCGACGACATGATCTGCTCGACGGCCCTGTTGCGCTCGTCGAGCAGCCGCCCCAGCTCGCCCGCAAAAGGATTTTCGTAGCGCTCGAGGGAAATCGGCTTAAGCGTCCCGAGACGCCAGTCCTCCGGAAGCCCCGGAATACTGGCCAGCATGCTGTTCACCTCACCCGAAAGGTCATTCAGCATGCCGATGACCTTGTTCACCATCCACTCGATGCCGCTGATGACGGCATTTGCCGCGCCGGTCACCGCTGCCCCAATGGCGGCCGGAAGCGCCTTCCACACGAATACGATATCGGCAAACGCCGCGCGAAAAGAATTGATGATGATGTTGCCGACCCACTTCACGCCGGCGACCACCGCATCCCACGCCGCCTGGAACCACGGCGCGATGGCGTCGATGGCTGGTTTCAGGAATTCGTGGATCCGGTTGCCGATCACCTCGATGGCCGCCTTGGCGACGTCGCCGAAGGTGACCGCCGTGCCCGTCGACTTCTCGATCTCCCGCCTCATGCCGGCGACCGCGAGGCCCGTGGCTGCGACGGCCGCCGAAAGCACCGGGAACATGCGGACCGGCGTCATGATGAACTTCGCCAGATCCTGCATCAGCGCATTCACGCCGCCGCGGCCGAACCCGTAGATCTGCGAGATCTGCGAGCCCTGCTGGATCATGACCGTGAAGGGATTTTGCCCGGACGCCAGCGACACACCAATGTCATTGAGCTGGTAGTAGAGCATCGCCATCCGCTGGCTGCTCATGGTCGCAGCCCCGGCCATGCCTTGCAGCGCGGTCGCCCGGCCCTTTAGAGCCGCGATGGACTGCAGCGCCTGCTGCCGCTCGCGGGAAATGGCCGCCGCCATCTCATCGGCAGAGATGGCGCCCATGGCATGCGCCGCGCGGATCTCCTGCAGCGTCTGCCGGTAGTCGCGCACGACGCGGAAAACAGGATTGTACTTTGCCCGCAGATCGTCGAGCGCGCGCCCGTGCTGGATCACCGCCGCCGTGCTCTGGCTGGTCGCCTGCGTAACGCCAGCCAGCGCGTTGATGCGCTCCTGCATCGGCGTCGCGGCGAATGCCTGCGCCCCAGCGCCAGCGGCGCGCAGGCTCGTGGCGGTCTGCGCCGCCTTTGCCGACAGGTTCTCGAGCGCGACCACCGCGGACCCGGCGCGCGCGTTGACCTCGTCGATGGCCGCGCTGGCCGGGCGCGCGCTGGTCTCGATGGTGTCAAAGGCGGCGCGCCCTTCACGGCCGATGGCGGCCAGCTCGTCCTTGAGCACGCGGCCGTCAACCACCGCCAGGCGAACCGAAACGCGCTTCTCCGCCATCGTCCCTTTCCAGCAACTCGTTAAATTTCTTGACCCGGATCACCTCGATCTCCGGGAGGATTTCGGCCACCGCGAAAAGGCAGTAGCCCAGCGCCGCCGCCATCTGCATGGCGGCGCCCATGTCCCATCCGACCATCACCGGCTTAAGCCCGGAGATAAAACGGACCTGCCCCCCGAGCCGCAGAGCGAGATCCCAGACCTGCCAGCCCTCTAGCGTTTGCGGCGCGTTGAGCTTTGCCGGGCATTCTTCGCATTCGCTCGGGCAGGCTGCGCAGTATTGGTCGCCCCCGCCGAAGTGCCATTCGGCGAGAGCGCGAAGCCGTTTTTTTCCGACACCAGCCCGATGTAAGGCGCGAACACCTTCATCACCCACGCCTCATAGACCAGCATGATGTCCATGAGCGCCGCACAAGTCTCCGGCGTAACCTTCGCCGGCTTGCCGTTCTCGTCCAGCACGCCGCGCCAGTCACGGATGATCCGCGCCGCCAGCGCCTTGTGAAAATCCAGCTGCAGCGCCACCGACTCCGTGGCGCCTTCGCCCAGATCCTGATCCGGATCGAGCCCGTGCTTTTCCCGCACCTCCTGGCGGACGGAATACATCACCGCCGTGGTGATCGGCTCCACGAGCACCTCGACGGGCTCGACGCCGAGCCTCCCGGCGTCCGCGCCGTCAATAAGCGTGATCCAGCGCGGCTCGCTGGACAGATTGAGGCGAACCATTATCCCCCCTTAGTAGCTCTCGACTTCATTGATGAGCTTCGCCGTGCACATCTTGCCGGCGACGGGATCCCGCGCGGCCTGCCACTCGAACGTGACCTGAATGCCGCCCGGGCCGGTGATCTCCACGCGCGGCCGCGGCAGATAGACGGCATGAGCCACCAGCGAGAATTCGGCATTGCCGAGCTGATAGGCGAACTCCAGCTCGCACGCCTCGCCGTTGATGGCCTGGTCGAACAGCGCATCGTCCGCGAACCGAACAACCATGTTGCCCGTGAGCGCGGCCATCGCCGGATCGGCTCCGTCGATGCGGCCATCGTTCCGGATAGTTTCAATGCGGTCGAGATTGTTGGAATAGGTGATCTCGACAGAGACCACATTCCCGAGCGAAACACCGTTGCGCTTGATGGCCCCGTTGAAGTGCCCGAAACGCTTGAGCACGATATCGCCGACCGAGCCCGCCTGGCTCGTGTCGTCCGGCGTCTCGCCCTGCGCCACGATATTGACCGTCGCCGTGAGCAGGCCCGCGCGCTGCATCTGCCACGACAACGAATTGACCATGCACCCCGTGAACATCTCGTAGCGCGGGATGGACGGCATCTGCTTTTCGATGGAGAGCGACGGCAGCTGCCACTCGCCGCTTTCAAATACGTGCTCGCTCGTGCCGCCCGAGAGCGCGCCGCCGGAAGCCGTGGCCGCACTGGCGGCGATCGTGAAGGCATTCCCCTCCGCGCCTTCCGTGGCATAAACGATTATCAGCGTCGTGCCGTCCTCGGCCGAATACGTGCATTTGGAGACATTCGGATCCAGCGAGGCATTGAGATCCGCGACCAGCTCGTCGAGCGTGTCCTCGAGGCTGCCCTGGATTTCCGTCTCATTGCCGCTCGGGCTCGACGAGACGAACGTCCACGTGCTGCCGCCCAGCGTGATCGTGTCGCCATTGCTGGGATTTTCCGCAAAGACGATCGTGCCCTCGGCCTTCGAGGCGCCCGTCGTGGTCGGATTGCCGAAAGCCGCCTTCAGCCAGATGCCCCAGGCGATGGCGTCAATCGGCACGACGATATCGCCCTCCGTGGTCACCGCATCCTTGATGGGCGGCAGAGGATCCCGGCCATAGCCCAATAGCTCGTTAGCAAGCAGCGGCTGCTCCGAGCCCAGCGTGATCGAGGCGAAAGGCAGCCTGGTGAAGCCGCTCACCGGCGCCTGGCCATAGATGGTCTCAAACGCGGCCGCCAGCTGCGTCCGCGCGCCCTGTTCGCGTGCCATTTTCGCAAGTCTCCTTTAGCGCAGAGGGTCCGGCGACCCGTACATCAGCACCACCGGAATGGTGGCGGCCTTGAACCCTTCGCCGCCGTCGATCGGCAGCAGCATCGGCGCGGGCGCCTGCCCGATCACGTAATCGCAGAGGCCGCCGAGCGTCCTGTCCGCCTCGATGGCCGCGCCCACCGCCTGCTTCAATTCGTCGAAAACCGTGTCCTGCACCCCAGCCGGGCGGTCGACGATGATCTCCACCTCGGCCACGTGCTCGTAGTAGTAATACGGCGGCGACATGAGCACCTCCGGCTCGCCCGGATCCCCGTCGCGCACGATGACGAGCCCCTTTGCCGGGATGCGCGTCGGCAGAATGGCGTTCCGCAGCACCTCCACGCCAGCGGGCGCCGCCTGCTCGATCTGCGCCACAAGCGCCTTGAGCACCTGCTCCATGTAGGATTCGGCCATATCAGTCCCGCCAGTATTGCGTGATGATCGCAGGAAGCGCCGCCGCCCAATCGTCCGCCGCCTTCATGAGATCAAGCCGCTTACGGAGCGTCACCTGCGGCACCAGCCAAAAAATGATCGACGTCGCGGCCCCCTTGCGGATGCCATCGCGCCCGGGCTTCGCCCGGCTCGGCACCGCTCGGCCGCGCGCGTTGATGCGCGTGTTGTCCGCCACCAGGAGGCTCGGCCCGTTGCGCCGATAGACGAAGCGCAGCCGCATGCCCGTGCGGCGCTCCCATCCGCCCGGCGTGATGCGCTTTCTGCCGAGCCCCTTTGTGCCCGCCAGCGGCGTCGGGATCGCCAGCCAGAAACCGTCTTTCGACCGGATGACGGCACCCGTCTCGAACGTGCCGATGATCTCCGGCGCGTTCGACCACACCAGCGCCGCCGAATTCAGCGATTCCCCATTCGTGGGATAGGCCCGCATGCGGATGGTCCGCGGCAGACGCTGCCCGAGCCCGGCGCGCGAGATCTGAGCCCGCCAGTCCCGCTGCAGGCCCTGGCCCGCCACCGTCACGGCCCGCTTGATGCCCCGCTCGCCTTCCCGCACCTCCTCGGCGAGAATCCGCTCGAGGTCGCCCTCGACCGTAACCTTGAATTTCACAGCTGGCGCGCCTCCGCCGCCCAGCACAGGCGCTCGCGATCCCGCACCGGATCCGAGCGCACCTCGAACACTTGCCCCTCGATCTCGAAGGTATCCCCCGCCTCGAGCACCGGCACATCGGACACGCGAACGTCGATAAAGACCGTGTCCGTCACGTACCGGCCCTCTCCCCAATCGGCCATCCGGTCCGGCGCGCGGAAGATGACGCGCACCAGCGTGCCCGCGCCATTGCCGCCGGCGCGATAGACCGCGTCCCGCGCCACATGCGGATCCGCGAAAATCGCATTGATGCCGGCGGCAAAGGCATTCATGACAGCCCCCAATTAGGCGGTTGCCGGATCCACGGCGGTGCCGAGACCGCCAACGCCATTAAGGCGGACCTTGCCGACCGTCTCCGTGGCGCTACTGCCCACCGCCTCAACAGCGATGCCGAGCAGAACGTTGTCCTCGGGATCGGTCGTGCACTGCTTGTTGCCGGCGTCCCAATAGACAGCCGCACCAACGGTCCAAGCCTGGGAACCGGCCTTCGGCAGAGCGTAGACGCCCGTGAGCTTCACCGGGCCGGACTGCCCATCCTTGATGTCATTGACCGCAACACCAGCGATGGTGCCGATCACCACCACGTCGCCAGAAGCGACATCAGCGCCGGACGGCGTATATTCGATGACGTCCCCTGCAGCGATGTAATTCTTCATCGGATTAGCTCCTCATAGCCGCGTGAAAGGAAGCGGGCGGACCATCGGCCCGCCCGCAGCTCGTCGTGCTGCCCTTAATTGCTCGGAGCAGCGCCCGGATTCTTGTAGAGGCCGCGCCAGTCGATGGCGGCCGCCGCGAAGTCAAGGCGAGCCTTGATTTCGACGCCATCCACCTCGAAACCATTGCGGGTCTCGGTGTAGACGCCTTCCTGGCCGTCCAGGTAGGCATACTCCACGGTGTCGACGATGTTCGGATTGGCCGCGAGGAACCATGGCGCCTGGCCGTTCGACGGGAACAGGCGGCGCTCCTCGACCACCTGCAGCCGGCCGGCGTAGACGTTGACGTCCTCCGTGCTGCTCGGCGTGGTGGCGGTGAGGATCTTGCGAGCCTCGAGCGCGCGCTGGCCGGGCGGAACGATGATGAACTCCGGCCAGACGTCGATCGGCTCACCGTCGATGCCCGTCTGCTTGGCGAATGCCTCGAACGCAGCGGTCAGGCCCGCCTCGTCGATCACCGCAGCGCTGCCGGAATTGCCGTGATCCGCACTGAACAACTGCTTGCCATCCGACATCGTCGGATTGTTGATGAGGATGGCATAGACCACGTCGCCTTCGAGCTGCGCGGCGCGGGCGCCGAACGCGGACGCAACGCGGGTAAAGGCACCCAGATCATCGTTGATGAGCATCTGCCGCGTGAAGGCAACGATCTTGCCGTAGGTGGCCAGCGCGTAGGTTTCCTTGGCTTCGCCAAAGGTGCCGTACTTAAACTCAGCGCCCTCGAGCACCTTCTCGAGCGCCGGCGCGGTGCCCACCTGCACGCGGTCGACTGGACGGAAGTCCGTGAGCGTGACGCGGCGCGCCCAGGCCGTGAAGGTCCGCGGCGTGGTCTCATAGGCCCGACGCAGCGTGATGTTGCCGACATTCGCAAGCACCGCCGGGAAGTCGCCCGTGGCGTGATAGCCAGCGGAGCGCACCTGCACCTGGCCCAGCGCCTTCTCGGCGATCTCCATGCGGACCATGCCGCGCGTGTTGACGCCCGAGCGCTCGAGAGCCTGCCGCGCCAGCTCCATCAGCGACATGCCCCGGAACTCGCGGGCATCGTTGGTCAGCTCGACGCCCGGCGTGCCAGCGCGATGCAGGAGCGCATTCGTGAGCGCGTTCCGGTACTCCACGCCCGAGCGCTCATCGCGTGCCATCGCCGGCACGGGCTCGGCCCGGCGGCCGCCCAGCGGATCCCGCTCGGCGATCTTGTCGAGGATTGCCGCGCGCGCCTGCTCAATGCCGACGCCACGCTGAATAAGGTCATCGCGGAAGGCATCGTCGAGCCCATGGCGTGCGCACAGGCTGGTGATGGTCGAGACGCGGTTGCGCTCCTCAGCACGGACCGCTTCCACGTCCACCGCCGGCGAATCTGCCGGCTCGCTGGCCGCAGGCGCCGCCGGAGCGCCACGGACCTCCACGTCCGCATCTTCGCGGCGCTCCTTATCGGCCGCCGCCTGATCCTTCTTTCCAGACATTGTCTGCTCCTTTTCCACATTAGCCGCGGCGGGCGCGGCGCCATCGTCCTGCCGGATCAGGACACACGGATTCAGCGCCGGCGGCTGGTCATTGCCCTTGCCAGACCGCACGGACGCTCCCGGATCGGCCGGAATGGGCACGGCCGAAATTTCCAGAGGCTCCCAATCGACAGCGCGCCACAGCTCGCGCTGCCCCTCCCGCTTCTCGATCTCGTACTTGTGGACGCGATAGCCGACGCTCACGAAACGCAGCGTCTTCTCGAGGATGCGATGCACTATCCCCTGTACATCCTCCGCGCTCGTAAGCTGGATGGTGGCGTAGCCCTTCCCGCTCTCGAGGCGGACGGAGCCCGGCACGACCGAGCCGATCACGCTTCCGGCATCCCATGCCCAATGCGCATTCAAGAACGGCGCGCCGGAATTGAGCCGCTCGAGGCGCACCGAATTGTCGGAAACGACCAGCTCCTCGTCGTATTCGACCGCATCCCAGCCTTCCCAGCGCACGCGCTGCACGGTCGCCCCGGTGGTCCACACCACCTCGATGGTGCGCTTTTCCAGGTCGATGGAATCCGCACGCACCTCGGCGGCCCGCCCCATCATGGGCAGGTCCATCATCTTCTCAGGCATGTCTGCAAACCCCTATTCTTCGCCGCCGCTTGCGGGAGCGGCCTCGCCCGTGTCACCGTCGACGGTGAGCGGATCCCTGTTTTGCGCGAGACCCTGATCCGTCACCCGGCGCGGATCGCATGCCACCGCCAGGCCGAGACGCTCGGCCTCCCGGATATATTCGGCCTGCTCCTCGAGGATGGCGCGCCAGTCATAGCCGCGCTTCGCCGCCATCTCCGGTCCCGACGAGAAGCCGGCCCGCACTTCGAGCAGATCGGTCTGCGCGTCCTGCCAGGGATTGACCGACTCGAACCGCGGCGGAGACCACTCGGCGGGAACCTCCGCGGTCGGAATGAGCCCAGCGGTGAAGGCCGCTTCGATGAACCAGCCCCAGATCCGGTCCAGCAGCATCGGAATCACGGTCTGCCACTGCACCTGCTCGACCATCCGCCGGAATTCATTGAGGCCCGCGCGACTCGAGGAAAAATTCGCCTGCGACAGGTCCCCGGTCATTAGCGCGTAGGGAACGCGGAAACCCGCCGCGATGATGTGCATTTGCACAAGATTCCATTCGCGGATCCCCGGCGTGGCGGACGGCGAATTGAACTTAATATCCTTGCCGCCCCGCGCATAGGCGATAAGGCCCGGCTCGAACTGCTCGATCGTCTTGCCCGAGCTATCGACCACGGTCGGCGTCACGCTCATCTGGCCTTCCTCGTCGCCGATGACGACACCAACCAGGCATGACTCCGTCTTTTTGCGGACCATCTCCGCCAGCTGCCAGTCGCCCAGATCCCGCAAGGCTGTCATGGCAGGCGCACCCCACGGCACGCCGCGCGACTGCACGCGCTGCCGCTCGAACAGATGCGCGACCATGTCCACCGGCACACGCACCGACTCATTGCGCGGCGAGAGCATAAGCAGCCGATCGCCGGGATGCTCCCGGAACATCCAATAAGCGACCCGCCGGCCTTGCTCGTCGTACTCAATGCCCTGTTTGATGCGACGGCCGGAAACCTCCTCAAGCCACTTCGAGTCGTCGAGATGATCGGCCTCCCGCAGCTCGATCTGCAGCGGCACGCCGCCCCTCGCTTCCGACGCCCGGAGCGGCCGCTTGATGGCGAATAGGTCGCCGCCCTCGATCATTTCCCGCACCGCCAGCACCTGCAGGCCATAGAAATCCGTATGGCCGTGGGCATCGCAGCGCTTCGACCACTGCTCGAACAGACGGTCGACGCGCCTGTTGACCGCCTTATTGCCGGAGGCCGCGCGCGGCCGGATGCCGTAACCCACAATGTTGTTGACGAGCACCTGCACCGCCTGCGCCGCTAGCGCGTTGTTGCGCACGAGATCCCGCATGCGGTCGCGCAGGAGCGCGCCGGCGGCCGCAATCTCCGCATCCGCCGCCGTGCTTGCCGTGCGCCAGCCGGCCGTGAGACGGCTCTTTTGCGCGCCTTCATAGGCCCGCCGAAGATTGGCGATCGACACGCGCGCCGCATAGCGCTTCGCCGCCGCGCGAGGCGCAACCGCCGCCAGGGCACGATCCATCAACCCCCAGCGGACACCGCTGTGGTTCTGGCCAGCCTTTGCCATGTCCGATCAGCCCCTCGAAAACCGCACGAATCCCGCCACCGGGCGCTTGTCCTGGCCCGTACCGGCCAGCTCCGCCTCGATGGTGGCAATAATTTCCTTCATTTCCCGCAGCGACCGGTAGGTGACGCGCTTCCCGTCATAGTCGACCGTGAGCGTCCCCGAGGCGAACGCCTCCTTGATCGCATTGAGCTGCGCTTGCGTGTACGCCATTAAAACCAGCTCCCTCGTGGCCGCCCGCCCAGCCAGGACGACTCCCGGCGGGCCGCGGCTTGCGCCGGACGATTCCGCACGCCGGCAGGCGTCCCCTTGCGGCCAGCGTCGATTTGCGCCTCCAATTCCTCCCACCGCCGGTCATCCCAGCGGTCGATCCCCATGAGCCAGGCGGCGGCCCGCGCATACACCCGGCAGTCGAGCGCCTCGTTCCGATCCCGGATCTTCTGCCACTCGAGCTTTTGATAGCCCTGCTTCGTCTTGATCGAGACGAGCTGCTCGGCGGTAAGCTGCTTGAGCCATTCCGCCGTCACGCCGCCGCGCGGGATATGGATGTAGCCCGCCGGGAACGACGCCCCGTCCTCCAGCTCCTCGTCTGTCGGGCGCGACAAGCGCAGAAAGCGGTAGGTCTCCGACTTGAAAACCGCGCCGACCACATTCCACAGCTGCACGCCGCGCTTGATCTTGCGGCCGCCTTCCGACACGTCGACGTAGGACGGGCCGTCCACCGGCATGGACCGATCGAAGCCGCCGCGGCCCTTGACTGCCAGCACCTGCCCGCGCCCCATCCGGCGCACCCAGCCATAGATGGCGTCGGTATAAAGGCCGTCGCCCGTATCCACCGCCAGCCGGGCAAGCCTCATTTCCGCGCCCGACACGTGCGGCCACGACCGCCCGAGCAGGTCCGTCAGATCCTCCCAGACTTCCGGCCGCGCCACGTCGCCATCGAGCACGATGTGGTCGACCAGCCAGGACTCGAGATTCCGGCCCCAGCCCCAGACGTCGATCTCGATGCGGTCCCGCTGCACGTCCGCCCCGGCGGTAAGCACGAGCACTCCCTCGGGCACCTGCCCGAGGTTCCAATCCTCGCGGCGCTCATACAGGCGCTCCCAATCCGGCGCCTCGCCCTTCTCCTGCCAGGTCTCGCCCAGCACCGTGTTCTTTAGCGTCTTGAGCGCCGCGTCGTTGCCCTGCGCCGCTTCCCAATCCCGGGCGATATCCTCCCAGGAAAGCCACCCCAGCGGCGAATAGAGCCCCGAGATGTGGAAGCCGACCACGCCGGCCTTGCGAGCCGCCGCGGCGATATCCTCCGGCGCCGTCGCGATCCACCGCGCGCCGTTGGCCTCGTCCATCATCCAGGTCTTATAGCGCTCGGCGATTTCCGCTTCGCAGTGCTCGCACACGTAGCGGACCGTCTCCGGCCGGCCCCATTCCCAGCGCAGCTGCTCGAATTTCAGCCACTGCAGCGCGCCGCACTCCGGGCACGGCACGTGATAGCGCCGCTGGTCGCTCAACTCCCACTCCCGCTCAATGCGCGACATCCCCCTGATCGTCGGCGTCGAGGCAAGGAAGATCTTTGCCCGATGGCCGAAGGAGATCGTGCGCGCCTCCGCCAGAGCGATGGGATCGCCTTCCCCGTCGACGTCGCCGGGATAGGCGTCCACCTCATCCAGAAACACCCACCGCGCGGGCATCGACCGCAGGCCCACCGCGCTATTCGCGCCGGTCAAGACGAGCTGACCGCCCGGAAAGCGCTTCGCCAGAATCGTATTGCCCGAGTCCCTCGAGCGCGACGGCATCACGAGATCCCGCAGCGCCGGCGACTCCTCGATCAGCGGATCGATGCGCTGCTGCGAGAGGCGCTTTGCCAAGTCGACGGTCGGCTGCACCGCCAGGAATGGACCCGGCGCCCTGTGCATGCAGTAGCCGACCCAATTATTGCCGGCCTCGGTGGCGCCCACCTGCGCCGCCTTCATGAAGATGACGCGCCGCGCCGGATCACTCGGCGAGAGCGCGTCCATGATGGCGCGCATGTAAGGCGTCCGCGCCGTCCGGTACGGGCCCGCCTCGGAGGCGCCGCGAGACGACAGGATCCGGTGATGGTCCGCCCATTGCGAGACGGTCAGCGCCGGATCCGGAGCGAGCCCGGCGAGCCAGGCCCGCCGAATCTCGTCGGCACCTTCAAACGCTTCAACGAAGCTCAATCTTGACCTCGGCCAGCTCGGAGAGGTGCTGGCGGAGATACTTGTCGAGCACCTGCTCCATGGCGTGCGCGTCAACGCCCAGCTCCGCCGCCATGTTCGCCGCGACCCGCGGCGGCCAATTCAGCCAGGCGTCCCGCTCGCGCCGCGCCAGATCAAACACCATCGTGGTCGCCTTCGCGCGGTCGACAAGCTCTCCCTTCATCTTCTGCAGGCGGACCCGGGCCGTCTGCGCTTTCAGGACCTCGTTCGCCATCCGGGCGCGAAGGAATGACACCTGCCCGCCTTCGCCGGGCTCCGCCGCGCCCGTATCCCGAAGCGTGTCATTGACGGCATCAATGGCCGCCTGCGGCACGGGCTTTGTGCCGGCCTCCGGCTTTTTCACCGAGGCCGTTGCCGCCGCCGTCTCCACGCCGAGGCGCTGGGAATGCTTGCCGCGCTGCTTGGCCGGGTCCGTCTGGCTATCCCACTGCGCATCCGCCTTCTCCGGATCAATGGTGCCATCCGGCTCGAGCGTAATCCGCCCGGTGGCCAGAGCCTTCCGGACGGCAGCCTCAGAGACGCCACGGTGCGCCGCATATGCCCGCCGTGACAATCCCATGCGCGCCCTCACTCCCCATTCCTAACCAGCGTCAAAGCGCTGGTTTTCATCGCATTTCTGCGTTTTACCGCTTGCCATCGTCGCAAATTTGCGATACATATTCAGTTGTAAGAACAACGGAGAACCACCATGAGCACAGTTGCCGAACAGATCGACATCAAGGCCGGTATGCACGACATGGTCGCCTTTCGCCTCGAGGGGAAAAGCAAGTGGCATGTCGCCCGCTGGAACCCGCGCGATGGCCGCTACGAATACTTCACCAAGGCCCCGGTTGAGCGCCCCACGACCTGCGTTTGGGGGCGGTCTTTGCCGGCCCTTGCCAGCGAAGGGATCCCGGCTTTCACGAAGCAGACCGCTCTCCACCGCGCCAAGGCGGGCATCTATTGGGGCTAACCAGACTGGCGGCGCGCCAAGCGCCGCCTTACAAGCCACAGGAGGAACGACAATGGCTAGCAAGATCTACCAGAGCGACGTCTACACCGCGTCGGGCTGCTGCGGCGAGTACGTCGAGGTCACACGCCGCGACGGACGCATCGTGGCGCGTACCGTGAAGCTCTTCACGCACGGCCCGGATCAAGTCGGGAAGTGGAGGCCGGCAACCGAATACGACATCGACCGCGCCCGCGCCCCGCTGGCGTGGCGCGATGAGGCCGCTAGCGCCGATTGGTGACGGACCGAAGATGGCGGCGCACTAAGCAGCCGCCACATGGGGGCTGCCATGCTTCACGACATCGCCAGCATGATCGCCATCCTGCTTTTCACCGCCGGCGCCGCGATAGCCGCCATCGCCCTCGCGTCGGCCCAGCTTCCGGTGTGACGCCATGACCGCCGACGAATTCAACAGAGCCACCATCGAGCTGGGCGGATCCCGCGCCGAGCTGTGCCGCCAGCTTGGCCTGTCACTCAACACCGGCACGGCCTACGCCATGGGCCGCGCCAAAATCCCGCGCTATATCGCCCTCGCGATCGCCGCGCTCCTGGCCGGGCTGCCGCCCTACGGCAGCGAGCCCGAGAAATCGGCTCCCCGGCGCTAGCCGAGCAGATCCGAGAGATCCGCCAGCGAGAACGCCATATCCGCCATCTTCACCCGGCCCGCCTCCTTGCGGGCCGGTTTGATTCCGGGCTCCTTCTGCCGCTCGTCCTTCCGCGTCTCCGCCTCCTCGGGATTAGCGAGGTAGCGGTCATATACGGCATGGATGATGGCCCGATTGTCCTGCGTCCGGCCCGCCTCATCCCAGAGCGCGTCGAACCAGCGCTGATAAAAGGCGGCCATTTCCTCGTCGACGTCGATGTCGAACTGCTCCGTGCGCAGGTTCTTGTTCAGGTTCATGCTCGAGCGCATCACGGCGCTGCCGCGCTCGCCAGAGACGATAACCACCTTCGCGTGGACCGAGCAGCACCGGAATGCGTCGACGCCCAGCACCTCGATCAGCGGCCCCGCATACTTTGGCGACTTTTCGAAGGTGCCGCGGTCGAGCAGCATCCGAATGTCCGTAATGCGCCCTCGCACGCGGATATCCCGCGCCCGCTTCACGTCATAGATGCCAGTCGTCCAGGTCGAGATCCGGACCGCCGCCGGCCCCAGCTCGTCGACCATGTGCTCCATGGCGTCGATGGCGGAAAACTGCCCCGCCGTGACGCCGGTCACCCGAACGCCCGGATAAAGCCGGCCGATGACGCGCGCCGCCGTTCCCGTTCGGCTTGCCACCTTCCGCACCTTGCTGGTGGCATAGCGCAGTGCCCGCGGACGCTCCGCCATCACCACACCGCCAGCAATGCCGAGCGATGCTGATCCGCCAGCGACAGGATCGCCTCGCTGAGACGCAGCTCGTCCGTCCTGCGGTCCAGGCACCAAAGCCACTCGATCGCAAACGCGACGGCATCGACCACCGCAACCTGCTTGCGCACATCCGGCGTCGGCACCGGGATGCCGAGCGCGCCACAGATGGCAATATCCCAGCGCTCCTGCAGCTCCCGGAGCCGCCGCATTCCGATAGCCTTTTGCACCGGCGTCGCGATATCGCCGGTCGCGTATTCGTGGTCGTCGTGGTGCTCCGCCCACTGCACGACCTGCGGCGCATAGCCGATCCGCGACGCCAGCACGCCGCAAAGCCGCTGGTGCTGCGCGACCGTCAGCGCGTCCGGATGACCGGAAAACCGCCGCATGTTCGCCAGGCGGTAGCGCATGAACTCGACGTCGACGTCCTCCGGCCGCGGAAACGCCACGTCCGGCACCAGGACCGAGCCCAGATAGAACGGCGTCATGCGGCCTCCTTCTGCACCGCCTCGACCGCCTCGAACGTCCGGCCGTCGCCCTCAAGCACCGGCTGGATGCCGCAATACTCAATGAACCGTTTGCAGATGACGTCGACGAACTTCGCGTCCAGCTCCATAAGCCGCGCCTTGCGGCCGAGGCCATGGCAGGCGATCAGCGTCGAGCCAGAGCCCCCGAAGGGATCGAGCACCAGGTCGCCGCGCTTGGTCGAATTCTCCAGCATCTCGACGATGAGGCCCACCGGCTTCATCGTCGGATGGTCCGGATTGCGCGCCGGCCGGTCGTGCCGCAGCACCGTCTGGTCGAAGGTCTCGACAGACAGCTTTTCGCCCGAGACGACGAGCACCTGCCCGCCTACGTCGATCTGCACGGTGCCGTCCGGCATGAATCGCACCGGCGGCCGCTGCTCCTCGAGGACTGACGTCCGCGTCCGCCCGCCGTACCACTTGTGGGTAGCGCCCCGTTTCCATCCGTAGAGAATCGGCTCGTGGCGCGATTGATAATCACACCGACCAATCACCATCGAAGGCTTCACCCACACAAGGCAATTTTGCAGGTGGAAGCCTGCATCCTGGATCGCTTTCACGAACGTGGCGCTCACGCCATTGAGATCAGCATGCGCCACATAAATGGGCGCGCCCTTTTTCATCACGTCCGCAGCGGCCGAGAACGCGGTCACCAGAAACCGCCGGAATTCGCCCGCCTCCATGCGATCGTTTGCGACGGCGCCGGACTTTGCCCGCTTCCCGCCGTCCGCCCGATCAAGCATTTCATTCTTCGCGTGTACGTCCACGTTGTACGGCGGATCCGTCCAGCACGCGTCGACCAGCTCGCCAGCGCAGAGTTTCGCCAGGTCCTCCTTGGACGTGGCATCCCCGCACATCACGCGATGGTCGCCCAGAAGCCAGACCATGCCGCGCTGGCTGACCGGCTTTTTCGGCGCCGCCGGAATATGGTCCGGGTCGCCCAGCTCCGGCAGCTTGCCCGGATCCTCGAGGCTGCCGAGCAGGTCCTCAAGCTCGGTCTCGGAAAACCCGACGATGTCGAGGTCGAACCCCTCGTCCTTAAGCGCTGCCAACTCCCGCGCGAGCAACTCTTGGTCCCAGCCCGCGTTTTCCGCGATCTTATTGTCAGCAATCACCAGCGCCCGGCGCTGGCGCTCGGTGAGATGCCCGAGCACGATCACGGGCACCTTCTCGAGCCCGAGGCGCTCCGCCGCCAGCAGCCGCCCATGGCCGGCGATGATGACATTGTCCGGACCGATCAGCAGCGGATTTGCAAAACCGAACTCCGCAATCGAGGCCGCAATTTGCG
>ERZ777003.2926-NODE-2926-length-17978-cov-5.099370_pt1 | contig 17978 bp, 18 predicted proteins | sample MGYA00374956_ERZ777003 | MGnify/ENA primary metagenome ERZ777003 (study PRJEB29302, sample SAMN06268252) | bioreactor metagenome | isolation source: Joint BioEnergy Institute, California, USA | place: USA:Joint BioEnergy Institute, California, USA | collected... | reverse complement strand
TGGGCGAGCACGCCGGTCAGGTGCAGGGCGTCCGCATTGGCCGGGTCGGCGGCGAGCAGGTCCTGATAGGCGGCGAGCGCCCGGCCAAGCGCCCCGGCACGGTGCAGCGCCATCGCGCGTTCCAGGGCGCTCACGCTCATCGGCGCCCCCCCCGTCCGGCGTCCCAGTACAGCACGGACGGCGGCGATCACCGGCGCCATCGCGGCATCGCCGTACCACTCGCGCGGGAGCTGCACGGTCTCCAGGCTGCGGCTGGCGACATGGCGGCCGCTGCCGAACTGCGACCAGTCGGTGCCCCGCAACACCCGCAGCGTCGGACGGCCGAGGGCGGCGGCGAGAGAGGCGACGGCTGTCGGCGCGGTGACGACGAGGTCCAGCCCGGCCATCAGCGCCGCCACCCCGTCGAGGTCGTCGAACTGGTCGAGCGCCGGCGGGATGTGGATCGCGGCCGGACCGGCTGGCCCCCAGCTGCTGCCCTCGGGGTCGTCGTACTGCAGGTTGACGAAGCAGGCGTCGGGAAAGGCTGCGAACAGCGACCGCCACGCGGAAACGGGGGGCACGCGGTCGTCGCGGTGGGCGCCCCGCAGGCTGCTGCGCCAGCACAGGCCGATCTTCGGCCCGGGCCCGAGGGAGGCGAGCCACGCGCGCCGTTCGGCGGCCCTCGCGGGGTCCGCCCGGATATAGGGAGCGCCGTCGATCAGCGGCATCAGGTGCCGCGGCAGGTCGGCCATGTAGGCGACCGCGTCCAGCGGCTCGTGCGCCGCGGTCCAGGCGTAGCAGGCGCGCACCAGTCCCGGCTCGCCGGCAGGCTCGGTCTCCGACGGCCGGACGGCCGCGCCGGGCCAGGCGCGGGCGAACAGCGGCGCCAGCTTCGGCGCGCATTCGATCACCAGCCGGCCCTGTTCACCCAGCGCCGCGAGCAGCGGGGGGATTCCGGCGGCAAACATGATCTGGTCGCCGACGCCCTGTTCGGCGCACAGCAGCAGGCGCAGCCCCGGGCGCAGCCGGCCGTCCCAGGCGCGGGTCACGAAGGCGGCCGGCGGGCGCTCGCCGCGCACCTTCCAGCGGGCGGCATAGGCCGCCCAGCCCTCGTCGAGGCGGCCGGCGGCGAAGCAGGCCAGCGCCATCTCGGTCTCCACTGCCGCCTCCGGCCGGGCAGCCAGCGCCGCACGAAAGCCTGCGATCGCCTGCTCCAGCCGGCCGAGCTCCAGGCAGGCGGCCGCCCGTTTGACCAGCAGGTCGCAGCGGCCGGGCGCCAGCGCGAGGCCGGCCGCGAAGGCTTCGGCGGCGTCGCGGTAGCGCGCGGCGGCCATCGCGGCGACTCCGCGCAGATCCCACAGGTCGGGATCGTCCGGGACGTGGGTGCAGGCGAGGGCGAGCCAGGCGGACGCCTGTTCCGGCTCCCCCATCGCCATCAGCAGGTGGCCCTTGCGCAGCCAGGAGGGCGTGCGGTCAGGAGCGAGGGCGACGGCGATGTCATAGGCGGCGAGGGCGGCAAGGTTGTTGCCCAGCACGCGCTGCACGTCGCCCAGCGCCTCTCGGATCTCGGGCCGGTCGGGAGCCGCTGCGGCCGCGCGGATCAGCCGCTCCAGCGCCGAGCGATGCTCGCCGCGCGACCGCTCGATGGCGGCCAGCATGAACAGTGCGTTCGGCTCGTCCGGGCTGCTGGCGAGGACGAGGCGGTACAGGGCCTCCGCCTCGTCGGCATGGCCGGCGCGGTGCCGCTCGACGGCGCGGGCGATCAGCTCCATGGCGTCCGGCTACAGCGAAAGCTCGGCCCTGATCCGGCGGGCGAGCTCGCCGATCTGCTCGACCGCAGAGCCGGTGCGGCTGAGCTTGTAGGTGCGGATGCTCGGGAACCAGGGATAGCGGTCGCAGCCGAAGGTAGACCAGTCGGGGCCGACCGAGACCCGCCAGCCCGGCGCGCCGACGGCGCCTGCCAGCTCCGCCACCGCGGTCGGGGCGGAGACGACGAGGTCGAGCGCCGCGATGAGGCCGGCAGTGCGGTCGAGGTCGTCCTTCATGTCCAGGTCGTCGAAGCGGTGCAGCCGGAGCCCGTGGGTGCGCTCGAGCGCGAGGCGTTCCGCTGCGCTGTCGTCGTACTGCAGGTCAACGAACTGCGCGCCCGGAATGGCGAGGAGGGGCGCGTAGTCCATCAGCGAGGCGTACTGCCAGTCGCGGTTCTCCGCCCTGAGCCCGCTGCGCCAGCACAACCCGATCTTGGGCCCGTCACCGAGGCGGGCAAGCCGCCGCTTCCAGCCGGCGACGGTACGGCCATCCTGCCGCATCAGCGGTTGCGGGCCGGCGAAGCTGTCGAGGGTCTTGTCCAGCAGCAGCGGCAGCGAGCCTGCCGTACAGAACAGGGTCGGCTGGCGGTCCGCCGGCAGGTCCTCCAGCCATGTGTAGCTGTGGCGGCGGAAGCCCTCGTCGTCGCGCCAGGTCACTGCCGCCTGCACCGTCGAGTGCGGGAACGCCCGGCGGAACAGCGGCAGGAGCTTCGCCGAGCACTCGATCACCACATGATCGGCGCGGGCGATGACGTCGGGCAGGCAGGCGGCGAACATGATTTCATCGCCGATCCCCTGCTCGCAGGCGACCAGCAGGCGCTGGCCCTCCAGGCCGCCGCCGTCCCACTGCGGGATCGCGAGCTGCTCGTGGATGCAGTCAAGGCCCGGCGAGTTGCGCAGCCAGCGGTTCTCGTACATGGCGAAGCCGGTCTGCAGGTTGCCGAGGGCGAGGTTGACCAGCGCCAGGTTCCAGCCGGCGTCGCCATAGGCGGGGTCCAGCTCCAGCGCACGGGCGAGCGTGGTCGCGGCCTGGGGCAACCGGTCCGTCTCCATCAGCAGGACGCCGAGGTTGAAGAAGGTGCCGGCGTTCTCCGGGTCGAGGCTGAGGGCGCGGTAGTAGGCGCTCTCCGCCTCCTCGGTCCGGTTGAGGCGGTGGAGCGTGTTCCCGAGGTTGATCAGCGCCGCGGGCCAGGCCGGCTGGCGGTCGAGCGCCTCGCGGTAGTTGCCGACGGCGGCAGCGTACTCGCGCATGCCGGCCTGCGCGTTGGCGAGGTTGTAGTAGATGGTCGGATCGTTCGGCGACAGGTTCAGCGCCGCACGGTAGGCGGCGCAGGCCTCCTCGTAGGCGCCGAGGCGGGCGAGGCAGACGCCGAGGTTGTAGTGGCTGGGCGAATGGTTGGGGTCGAGCGCGATCGAGCGGCGGTAGGCGCCGAGCGCCTGCGGCGCCATCCCGGCCGCCTGCAGCGCGTTGCCGAAGTAGAAGTGGAAGAGCGCGTTGTCCGGTCGGGTGCGGGTCGCCACCGCGAGGTGGCGCACCGCCGCGGCCGCATCGCCGTCGCCGAGCTCGACCATGCCCAGGAGGAAGCGGGCGCTGGCGTTGGAGAGGTCGTTCGCCAGGATCGCCTTGCACTGGCAGGCGGCCTCGGCCAGCCGGCCGGCGTTGAACAGCTCCAGCGCATGGCTGAGCGCCGCCTCGCTGCCGGTCTGGATGGTCTGCGTGCTCTGCATCGCGCGACGGTCTCCCTCGGCTACAGGAAGTTGGCCAGCGACAGGCGCTGGATGCTGGACAGCGTCAGGTAGGAGGCCTCCAGCTGCGCTGACGCTGCATTCAGCTCCGTGATGGCCTGAGCCGTGTTCACGTTCTCGATCTCGCCGATCTGACTGTGGGCAAAATTGATGAACGATTGCTGACGCTCGCGCGTGTCCTGCAGTCGGCTGTAGTTGAGGGCCAGGCTGTTCTCCACAACCTTGATCTCGTCGATCGCCGTGGTGAGCAGGCTGCGCGCGTCGTCCAGCACCTGCCGCTCGGCCGGCGTCACCGGGTCGGAGAAGGTGAGGTTGGCGATGGTGTCGAGCGCGCGGATCACCTTCTCGAAGCCGGCGTAGTCGGCGTTCACCCCGTAGGTGACGGTGACGTCGGCATCGACCCGGATCTCCTGCACCACGCCGTCGCCCGTGTACCAGTCGGTGTTGGGCGCGGCCGGCATCGGCGGCGCCGACGGCGCGACATAGGTGCCGTTGTCGAGCTGGACCGGCCGCTGGTCGATCTGCCCGCCGGCGAAGAGGTAGCGGGAGTCGTCGCGGGTGTTCAGCAGGTCCACCACCAGCTCGCGCAGGTTCTTCGCCTGCTGCTGCAGCGCGAGGTCGTTCTCGTAGTAGGACTTCGAATCGCTGCTGCGCTGCCCCAGCAGCCCGTGCATGGTGCGGGCGGCGTCGCTGATGCCCTCGACGGCGGTGGTCATCAGGGTAAGGCGCTTCTCGGCCACCCCGATGTTGCGCAGGTACTGCTCGGCGCGGGAGAGCTGGTTCTCGATCGTCACCAGCCGCTGGCTGTCCTTGACCACCGACTGGTACGTGCGCCCGACCTTGCCGGTCGCGATCTGGTCCTGCCGCTCGTAGAGGAAGGACTGCGTCTTCATCGTCTGGGCGACGATCAGGCTGTGCTGGGCGTAGCTGCCGACGCGGGTGACCATGGTCTATCGCTCCCCCTGATCCGTTCCGTCACGCCCCGATGGTCGAGAGCAGCTCGAGCATCTCGGCCGCGATCTGCATCACGCGCGCGGAGGCCTGATAGGCGTTCTGCAGCAGGATCATGTTGGACAGTTCCTCGTCGAGGTTGACGCCGGAGGTGGCGGCGGCCTGGAACTCCAGCGTCTGGGTGTAGGACTGGCTGAAGGTCAGCTCGCGCTCGACGTTGCTGGTCTGGTTGGCCATGAACGACAGCATCGAGGCGGCGTACTGCTCGAACGAGATGCGCGCCGCCGGCAGCCCGCCGGCCGCGTCGAACGCGTTCTCCCCGTCGAGCGCCGCCGCCAGCCGGGCCATCGCCGAACCGTCGCCGCGGGTCAGCGCCGTCGTGCCGACCCCGGCAGCGGCATTGACCGTGGCGGTCGCGATCAGGTTCGGATTGGCGTCGATGTCGGGACGGACCCGGATGGTTCCCGCCGTGGTGGCGGTGGCCGTCGTCCCCATCACGAAGAAATCGTTGAGCCCGAACCAGTGCGAGACGCCCCAGCTGGTGCCGTCGGCGTCGACCACGGTGGCGGCGCCCTGGTTGATGGCGACGCCGTTGCCGGCCGCCCCGGCGGTGAGGGTCAGACGCCCGTCGGCGTTGATCGCCATCGTCGCTGTCGCCGGGCTCAGCGCGGCGTTGAAGTCCGCGATCAGCGCATCGACGTCGGCATAGGTGCCGAGGTCCGCGCTCGTCCAGGTCCCGGCGACGACGCCGTTCGCATCGGTGATCTTGACGGTGAAGGTGCCGCTGGCCGAGGCGCCGAGCGTGTCGGTGCCGGCCACCGTGCGGGTGCCGGTCAGCGCGCTCGGCGGCGGCACGGCGGAGCCCGCGTTGTGTGCCGCGTTCACGGCGAACATCAGCTCCGAGGCCAGTTCCTCGAGCTGGGCGTGGGTCGCCGGCAGCGTGGTGTCGCGGAGCGCGATCAGTGCGCCGATCCGCCCGCCGGTGAAGTCGCCGGTGACGTCGTTGCCGGCGATCGGCGCGCCAAGGTAGATGCCGTCGATGGTGCCGTTGCCCGCGGTGGCGCCGCCGGCGGCATAGGCCATGTCGGCCGTCATCGTGGTCACCGGCGTGTGGGTGAGCTGGCGCGCCGGCCCGTCGAGCAGGGTGCGGCCGCCCGAGGTGAGGATCACCACCTCGCCGTTGGCGCGCTCGAAGGTCTTGATGTCCATCAGCTCGGCGATCTGGGTGACCAGCCGGTCGCGCTCGTCGCGCATCTCGGCGCTGGACCGGCCGAGCGCATCGTCCTTGGCAATCTGGGTGTTGAGCGCGGCGACCTGGTTGAGGAGGTCGTTGAGCTGGTCGATCGCCTCGGCGATCTCGCGGTCGGCCTGCAGGCGCTGCGCCTGCACCGTGTCGTGCAATGCGCGGATGTCGTTCGCGGTGTTGCGCCCGGCGTTGACCATGGCATAGCGCAGGTCGGCGCTTTCCGGCGTCGCGGCCAGCGCTTCCGCCGCGTCGCCCAGCCGGCCGAGGGTGTGGGCGAGCGAGTTGTCGTCGATCAGCGAGCCGAAGCGCATCGACACCTGCTGCAGGAAGCGCTGCGTCACCTCCAGCCGCGTCGAGACCGTCTTCTGCTCGCGCAGCTCGGCGGCGATCTGGGTGTCCACCCGCCGCTTGATGTCGGTGACGCTGACGCCGAGCCCGATGCCGGCGACCGCGATCGTCTTCTGCTCGACATACTTCCGCGAGTAGCCGGGGGTGTTGACGTTGGCGATGTTGTTCGACAGCACCTGCATCCCGGCCTGGGCGGAGCCGAGGCCGGTGAGGGCGGTGCGAAGCGCGGAGTAGATCGAGGTCATGGCGGTGCTCCCGTCGCGGCCCGGCCGCGACCTGGCTCAGAGCTGGCGATCGACGGTCAGCGACAGCGCGGCGGGGCCGGCGCCGTAGCCGTGGGCGCCGTAGGCGTGGGTCGGCATGCGCTGCTCGCGCGCCGCATCCACGATGGCCGCCAGCACCCGCTCGTTCACCGCGCGGGCGGCGCGCAGCGCCCGCTCGTTGTCCGCGGCTGCGGAGGCCAGCCGCTCCCCCGCCTTGCGCAGGGCGCCGATCTGGCTCGCCGGTATCGCCTGGGCCAGCGTGCCGTTCTGCGCCTGCATCTCGCGGATCGATCGCTCGTAGATCTCGGCCAGCGTCGCCTTCTCGACCTGGACGGTCGCCGCCTCACGCAGCTTCATCGCCCGCAGAAGCGCCGTCTCCCGCTGCAGGACGTCGGCGAGGCGCTCCGTCGTCTCGATCAGGCCGCCCGCAATCCGGGCGGCAGGCTGCGCCGGCTGGGGCCGGGCCTGGGCCATCATCGTCATCGTGCATTCTCCTGGGCTCGCAGCAGCTCTGCAGTGACGGCGTCGGCAATTCCGAAGCCGCCGGATTCGGCGATCTGCCTCGCGTATTCGCGGTGCAGCATGGACTTGAACATCTGTCCGCCCGAGCCGCCGCCGAACACCGGGTCCTCCTCCAGGCCCTGGAACATGATCTCGACGAACTCGCCGATCACGAAGGCCTCGAATTCCCGGGCCGCCTTGGCGACGTCGCCGGCGGCCTGGGGCCGGGGCGGAGGCGGCTGCAGGTGGGCGTGGGCGAGGGTGGTGGCGCCGTCGATGGTCATCGTTGCCCCTTCCTCACCGCACCTCGAGGTCGGCCTGCAGCGCGCCGGCCGCCTTGATCGCCTGCAGGATCGAGATCAGGTCGCGCGGCCCGACGCCCAGCGCATTCAGCGCGTTCACCAGCTCCTGCAGCGACACGCCTTCCTGCAGCAGCGCCAGCCGCCGGTCCTCGTCGGTGTCGACCGCGATGTTGGTGTTGGGCACGATCACCGTCTCGCCCTCCGAGAACGGCGCGGGCTGGCTGACCTGCGGGTCCTCGGTCACGCGGATGGTGAGGTTGCCCTGCGCGATGGCGACGGTGGAGATGCGGACGTCCTGGCCGATGACGATGATCCCGCTGGCTTCATCCACCACGACGCGGGCGACCTGGTCGGGCTCGATCAGCAGCTGCTCGATGTCGCCGATGAAGGCCACGATGTCGCCGTTGTAGCGGCCGGGGATGCTGGCAACGACCGTGCCGGGGTCCAGCGCCTCTGCCGTGCTGGAGCCGACGAAGGCGTTGATCGCCCGGGCCACCCGCAGCGCGGTGGTGAAGTCGGGGTTGCGCAGGGCCATGCGGACCATGGCCACCTCGTCCAGCGAGAACGGGACCTCGCGCTCGATGATCGCCCCGTTGGGGATGGCGCCGGAGGTCGGCACGCCCCGCACGACGGATTCCGCCGCGCCCTCGGCAGCGAAGCCGGAGACCTGGATCGCGCCCTGGCCGACGGCGTAGACCTCGCCGTCCGCGCCCATCAGCGGCGTCACCAGCAGCGTGCCTCCGCGCAGGCTGGTCGCATCGCCGAGGGAGCTGATGGTGACGTCGATCCGGCTGCCCTGACGGGCGAAGGGCGGCAGGGTGGCGGTGACCATCACCGCGGCGATGTTCTTCGTCCGCAGCGTGTCGCCGCGGACGTTGACGCCCAGCCGCTCGAGCATGCCGATCAGCGACTGCTCGGTGAAGGGCGAGTTCTGCAGGCTGTCGCCGGTGCCGTTCAGGCCGACGACGATGCCGTAGCCCACCAGCATGTTGTCGCGCACGCCCTCGAAGGACACGACGTCCTTGATGCGCACGGCGGCCTGCGCCGGGTTCAGCAGCGCCGGAAGCAGGGCCAGCGCGAACGCCAGCCGGCCCAGCATCGGGACCAGCCGGAGCAGGGGGAGGGGCGGGAGGAGGCGAAGGATGCGGATCATGGCTGCCTGTGGTGTCGCATTCTGCGTGCGGCCCCACTTCAGCGAAGCGCGTGCCAGATCCGGAAACGGCAGAAATCTGCGGGGTTCGACGCGTCCGGGGCGGTCCGGGCAGGGTGGCCTGGGCAAAGCTTTCCCGGTCACCGGGCAAGGCTTGCCGCGTTAACGCCGCCTCAACCATGTGCGGCACAGACTGCCGGCACTCAGGCGCCAAGATGGCGAGGACCCATGCGAGTTGAACGGACAGGCAGCGCCCCCTCGGTCGGCGGCGCCCGGCGCACCGGCCAGACGGGCAGCGCCGGCGGCTTCGCCGATGCGATCGCGCGCGCCGGCCGCAGCGGGGGCACGGCGGCCGCGGCGCCCACCACTGCCGTCGGCCCGCTGACGGGGGTCGATGCGCTGGTGGCGCTGCAGGCGGTGGACGGCGACCGGTCCGGGCGCCGTCGGGCGCGGGAGCGGGCGGTCCGCATCCTGGACTCGCTGGACGAGCTGCGCATTGCCCTGCTTGACGGCCGGCTGACCGAAGCCCAGCTTCAACGGCTCGTCGCCGCGGTCGAGTCCGAACGGACGATGACCGACGACCCCCGGCTCAACGCGGTCCTCGACGAGATCGACCTCCGCGCGCAGGTCGAGCTGGCGAAATACCAGACCCGGGGACAAGCCCCGGCGGGTGGCGGGGACTCTATTGGTCAATCGGCCAAAAAAGCCCCCTAGATCAAGGGCCTGCACCGGGAAGTGGCCTTCTCGCGCTACCTTGCGCATACCCTTGTGCATTGGTATATACCGCGCCGTCGTCGCAGGCATGGCGGTGAGGAGCAGCGTCGCACATGGCGGATCCGATTACGCTTGATAGCCACTATCGTCCGAGCGAGGACGAGGAATTCATGAACGAGCGGCAGCTCGAGTATTTTCGGCAGAAGCTGCTTCAGTGGCGTCAGGAGCTGCTCGAGGAATCGACGGAGACAATTCGGAGCCTACAGGACGAGAGCCTGGCCGAGGCGGACCTGACCGACCGGGCATCGAAGGAAACGGACCGGGCGCTGGAACTCAGGACCCGCGACCGGCAGCGGAAGCTGATCGCCAAGATCGATGCCGCGCTCCGGCGGATCGAGGACGGCACCTACGGCTACTGCGAGATCACCCATGAGCCGATCGGGCTGCGCCGTCTGGAGGCACGGCCGATCGCGACCATGAGCCTGGAGGCCCAGGAGCTCCACGAGCGGCAGGAGCGGCTGCGCCGGGACGACTGAGGGCGTCCACCACGGCTGTTCCCGTCGCCGCAGGCTGCCGCCGGCAGCGCGGCGGGCAGGGCAGGGATCGTGTGGCCGGGGCCGGCGTGCCGCCCCGGCCTTCTGTTTTCGGCTTCCGACGGATCAGAGCGTGAAGGCGTCGCGGAACCGCTGGAGCGCCAGCGTGTCGTCGCCGGACGCGAAGGCTTCCAGGCCCACGGTGCCGCGCCAGCCGGTGGCGGCCAGGGCGCGGGCGACGGCGGGGTAGTTGATCTCGCCGGTGCCGGGCTCGCAGCGGCCGGGGACGTCGGCGACCTGCACCTCGCCGATCCACGGCGCCGCACGCCGCACCAGCTCGATCAGGTTCCCCTCTCCGATCTGGGCGTGATAGAGGTCGAGCATCAGCCGCAGCGACGGCTTGTTCACCGCGCTCACCAGCGCCAGGCAGTCCTCGGCGCGCGCGAACGGCACGCCCGGGTGATCGACCCCGGTGTTCAGGTTCTCCAGCACGAAGGTGACGCCCGCCGATGCGCCGAGGTCGGCGATGCGGTCCAGCGTGCGCTCCGCCTTCAGCCACATCGCGCCGGTGACCTCCGCCGCCGGTTTCACCGGCAGGCCCCTGGAATCGAGGCCGGTGCCGTGCAGGTTGAGCCGCGGAATGCCGAGCTTCTTCGCCACCGGGATCGACTGCTCCGCCGTGCGCAGCAGCTCGTCGGCGCCGGCGTCGTCGGCCAGCGTGCCGGTGATGTAGCCGGTCATCGACGAGAAGGTGGCGCCGGTATCCGCCAGCGCGTCGATGTCGTGGCGCGTCCAGTCCCAGATCTCGACCTGGAAGCCGAGCGCCGCGATCTTCCGCACCCGCTCGCTGATCGGCAGGTCGCGGAACACCATCTCGGAACAGACGGCAAGTGTGAAGGGCTGGTCAGGCAACGTACGCTCCTCCGATCCCTCGTTGCGCCGCGACGCATGACGCGGCGATCCGGCGCACGCGCCGGCGGGAGGACCGGGCGGCGGCCCGTGGATGCCACGCCGCCGCGCCGTCCGCAACGATGCCGTGGAAGCTACTTCCGGGCCGCCCTGATCCCGGCGAGGATCAGCTCCTTCGCCTCGTCGGCGTCGCCCCAGCGCAGGATCCGCACCCACTTGCCCGGCTCCAGGTCCTTGTAGTGGGTGAAGAAGTGCTCGATCTGCTGGGTGGTGATCTCCGGCAGGTCGCGGTAGCTGCGCACCGTCTCGTAACGCCGGGTCAGCCTGGTGCTGGGGACGGCGATGATCTTCTCGTCGGCGCCGGCCTCGTCCTCCATGATCATCACCCCGATCGGCCGGCAGTTGATGACGCAGCCGGGGACGAGCGGGCGGGTGGAGGCGCAGAGCACGTCCAGCGGATCGCCGTCGTCGCACAGCGTGTGCGGGACGAAGCCGTAGTTTCCGGGATAGCGCATCGGCGTGTAGAGGAAGCGGTCCACGACGAGCGCGCCCGACGCCTTGTCGATCTCGTACTTGATCGGCTCGCCGCCGATCGGCACCTCGATGATGACGTTGATGTCTTCCGGGGGATTGTTGCCGATCGAAACCGCGCTGATGTCCATTCGCGACCTTCTGTGTTGCGGTGCACAAACCGGCGACGCCATTAGCCGGAGGTCATGCCGCAGTGCAACAGTTGTCTGCGGTCCGCGCGGCAGATGACGAGGATTCAATCTGGCGTACCGGCTGGCGCCCGGGCGCGACGGGTCGGAATGCGAAGACGGCCCCGTCTCCTTCCTGGAGGACGGGGCCGCGGCGTTCCGGAGGGCGCGGCCTGCCTGGCCGCCGGCTCCGGGCGCGGTCGGGGCTCCGGTCAGAACGGCATGATGATGTCGAACAGCTGGTCGCCGTAGCGCGGCTGCTGGACGTCGGTGAGCTGCCCGCGGCCGCCGTAGGAGATGCGCGCCTCGGCGATCTGGTCGTAGCGGACCGTGTTGTTGGCGCTGATGTCCTCGGGCCGGATCACGCCGCTGATCAGCAGCTCGCGCAGCTCGAAGTTGACCCGCACCTCCTGCCGGCCCTGGATGACCAGGTTGCCGTTGGGCAGTACCTGGGTGACCAGCGCGGCGACGCGGAGCGAGATCTCCTCCTCGCGGTCCACCCGTCCGGCGCCGCTGTGGTTGGCGGACGAGTCGTAGTCGGCAAGATTTGCCGGATTGACCGTGTCCGGCAGCACCTGGTGGAGGTCGGCCTCGTAACCGAACAGCGCGTTCAGGGCCGCCGCCTGCCCGGTGGTGCGGGAGCGGCTGGTCTGGTTGCGGATCTCGGCGCTGTCGTTGATGTCGATGGTGACCGTCAGGATGTCGCCGACCCGGTGCGCGCGCTGGTCGCGGAAGAAGGCGCGGCTGCCTGGCCGCCACAGCGACGCCGGCTGGCGCTCGGCCACCTCCGGTGCCGGCATCGGCAGCGACACCGGCTGGTAGCTTGCCACCTGCACCGGGTTCTGGATCGGGGTCAGCTCCGGTGCCTGTCCGATGTTGGAGATGCGCTCGGCGGTACCGCAGCCGGTGAGCGCCAGCAGCAGCCCGATGCCGGCCACGAGCGACAGGCGGCGCGGGCGGCGGCTGGCGGGAAGGGCGGGGCGAGAGGACATGGGACTGTTCCTTTCTGGAGCGTGCGGCGCCGTCAGCTGCTGACGGCGCTGGCCGGGGCGGCGACGCGGACCACGCCCGGCGCCTCGACGGTGGCTTCGATGGTTCGTGACGACTGGGTGTTGATGACGCGGATCACGTCGCCCACGCTGCCGTCCTGCAGCGCCTGGCCCTGGGCGGTGAGCGTCATGGCGCCGGTCTGCAGCACCATGGTAACGGTCTCGCCGCGGCGCACGGCCAGCGGCGCCTCGACGTCGGCCTCGGCCACCGGCTGGTTCGGCGACAGCGCCCGGCGGGCGACGAAGCCGACCAGCCGCTCCGGGTCGAGGATGACGTTCGCGGACAGACGGTCGGCCTCGATCTCCATCCAGGCGATGTCGGCAGGGCCGATCGGCTCGCCGCGGCTCACCGCCCGCACCAGCACCGGCGCCATCACGACCGAATGCAGCCGCCCGCTGACGCGGATGCTGGCCGCATGCGCGGTGCCGGGTGCGACGTCGATCACCATGGTGAAGCGGCGGCTGCGCGGGTCATAGGCGATGTCGCGCGCGCTCATCGCCGGCTCGACGCCGACGGGCAGGAAGTGCGTGGCGATCCCGGAATCGAAGTCGATCTGGGTCCGATCGGCGTCGAAGCCGGCGCCGATCCGGGCGGCGACGGCGTCGAGCGCCACCGGGGCCAGCGCATCGGTGCCGATGCGGATCGCCGCCCGGCTGACGATGACGCGCGAGAGGCCGCCGGTGCCGGGGCGCCAGTCGAGGTCGAAGCCGAGGGCGACGCGGTGCAGGAAGTTCGGTCCGATCTCCACCGACTGGCCGGGGGCGGGGGCGTAGAACACCGGCTGGTTCGCGGCGTCGCCGGCATCGGTGAACAGGTCGCCGACGGTGACGATCTCGCCCGTCACCTCGACCTGGCCGCGCGGCTCGGCCGCCACGGCGGCGGCCGGCAGCAGGGCGGCGGCGAGCAGCAGGGCCGCGCGGGCGCCGAAGGATGCAAACGCCATCGTCATCACCGGAGCTGGTTGAGCTGCGCGAGCATCTCGTCGGAGGCCTGGATGACCTTCGAGTTCATTTCGTAGGCGCGCTGCGCGTTGATCAGGTTGGTGATTTCCTGGACCACGTTGACGTTCGAGGTCTCGAGGAAGCCCTGCAGGATGGTGCCGAAGCCGGCCGAGCCCGGGGTCGCGACGTTGGCGGGGCCGGACGCGGGCGTCTCCTTGAAGAAGTTGTCGCCGATCGCCTCCAGGCCGGCCTCGTTGGCGAAGCGTGCGAGCTGGATCTGGCCCACGTTCTGCGGGTCCACCCGGCCGTCCAGCAGCACCAGCACCTCGCCGCTGGTGTTGATGGCGATGTCGGTCGCGTCCTCGGGGATCACGATCGACGGCATGATGCGGTAGCCATCGGCCGTCACCAGCTCGCCCTCGGCGCTGAGCTGGAAGGAGCCGGCGCGGGTGTAGGCGGTGTCGCCGCTGGGCAGTTCGACCTGGAAGTAGCCGTCGCCGGAGATGGCGAGGTCGAGCGAATTGTCGGTGAGGGCCATGTTGCCCTGCTCGGAGATCCGGTAGACGGCGGCCGTGCGCACGCCGAGGCCGACCTGGACGCCCGCCGGCACGATGGTGCCGATGTCGGACGAGGTGGAGCCCACCGGCCGGTTGTTCTGGTACAGCAGGTCCTGGAACTCGACCCGGCGCTTCTTGAAGCCGGTCGTGTTCATGTTGGCGATGTTGTTGGAGATGACCTCGACGTTCAGCTGCTGGGCCAGCATGCCGGTCGCCGCGATGCTCAGGGAACGCATGGTGGTGGGGCTCCGTCAGGCGGCCTTGGCCAGGCTGTTGATCGCCTGGCGCTGGCGCTGGTGCTCGGACTCGATGATCTGGCTCATCCGCTGGTAGCTGCGCGTCACGTCGATCAGCCGCGTCATCTCCAGGATCGGCGAGACGTTCGACTGCTCGATCATGCCCTGCACCACCTGCGGCGCCGCGACTTCGACCGGGGCCTGGTCGCCCGGGGCGTACAGGCCGTCGGGGCCGCGCTGCAGCCGCTGCGGATCCTCGAAGGTGACGACCTGGAGCCGGGCGACGATGCCCTGCTCGGTGCTGACGGTGCCGTCGGCGGCGATGCTGATCTGGCCGCCGTCCTCGATCCGGATTGGCCCGCCGCCGGCGGCGAGCACGGGTAGCCCGCTGCTGGTGACGATCTGGCCGTTGGCGTCGAGCGTGAAGCGGCCCGCACGGGTGTAGGCGGTGCCGTCGACGGTCTGCACGGCGAAGAAGCCTTCGCCGGAGATCGCGATGTCCAGCGGGTTGCCGGTCGGGGTCAGGACGCCTTCGGAAAGGTCGAGGTAGGTGCCATGGGGCTGGACGAACGACATCGGGCCGGCGTCGTCCAGACCCAGCGCCCGCGTCTCCTTCATCAGCTCGGTGAACACCAGCCGCTCGGCCTTGAAGGCCGGGGTGTTCATGTTGGCCAGGTTGTTGGCCAGCACCTCCATGTGACGGCTCAGTGCCGTCTGCTGGGAGAGTGCAATGAATGACGGGTTCTCCATCGCCGCAGCCGTTCCTCGTGTCGTCAGGCGGTCTGGCGCCTTGTGCGCCGCTGTCGCGAGCCGGGTGCAGTGCCCGTGCCAACGCGGGGAATCACGTTTTTTCAAGAACTTGCCGTCTCGCCGGGACGGCCGGCACGGGCATCTGCGCCGCCCGGTCGGCAAGGCTTGCCGGGGCATATTTGCCGCCCGGTCGCCCGGGGCCTGTCCTAAACAGGATGTTAACCTTGGTCCCGCTAGCTTGACGCCCGCAGCGGTGCCGAGCCGCAAGTCCAGGATCGCGGGGACATGGCAGAACAGACGATGGATGCGAGCGCCGGCGCGCCCGCCAGGCGGAAGCGGCTCGCGGGGAAGAAGCTGGTGCTGTACATCGCGGTGCCGGTCGTGGCGCTGGTCGGGCTGTACATGTCCGGCATGCTCGATTCCGTGATCGGCGGGGCTGCGCCGGGCGAGGAAGCGGCCGCGCAGGCGGCGGGCCCTGCAGCGCCTGCGCCGGTGGTGCGCGGGCCGGACCACGAGATGTTCTATCTCGACCTGCCCGAGATGACGGTCAACCTGCGCTCCAACAACCAGCGTTCGACTTACCTGCAGCTCAAGGTGACGCTCGAGCTCGCGGCCGAGGGGGACATCGCCAGGGTGGAGCGGGTGCTGCCGCGGGTGATCGACCAGTTCCAGACCTACCTGCGCGAGCTGCATGCCGCCGATCTCGAGGGGTCGGCCGCCGTCTACCGGCTGCGCGAGGAGCTGCTGTTCCGCGTGAACCAGGCGATCGCGCCCGCGCGGGTGAGCGACGTGCTGTTTGAATCCATGCTGGTGCAGGGCTGAACCATGGCGCCCTCCGACATCAACGACGACGACGCGCTGGCCGCCGAGTGGGAAGCCATGGCCGGCGGCGGTGATTCCGTCGAGGACCTGTTCGCCGGCGCGGCCAGCGAGCGGGTGCTCGACCAGGACGAGATCGACAGCCTGCTCGGTTTCGGCGACGACGACGCCAACGCGGCCGACAATTCCGGCGTCCGCGCCATCATCAATTCCGCGCTCGTCTCCTACGAGCGCCTGCCGATGCTGGAGGTGGTGTTCGACCGGCTGGTCCGGATGATGACCACCACGATGCGCAACTTCACCTCGGACAACGTCGAGGTGTCGCTGGACAACATCACCTCGATCCGCTTCGGCGACTACCTGAACTCGATCCCGCTGCCGGCGATGCTGACGGTGTTCAAGGCCGAGGAGTGGGACAACTACGGCCTGATGGTCGTCGACTCCTCGCTGATCTACTCGATCGTCGACGTGCTGCTCGGCGGCCGCCGCGGCACGGCGGCGATGGCGATCGAGGGCCGGCCCTACACCACCATCGAGCGCAAGCTGGTGGAGCGGATGGTTAACGTCGTGCTGCGCGACCTCGAGGCGGCGTTCGAGCCGCTGAGCAAGGTGCAGTTCGTGTTCGACCGGCTGGAGACGAACCCGCGCTTCGCCACCATTGCCCGGCCTGCCAACGCCGCTGTCCTCGCCCGCCTGCGGGTGGACATGGAAGACCGTGGCGGGCGCATGGAAATGCTGCTGCCTTACGCCACGCTCGAGCCGGTGCGCGAGCTGCTGCTCCAGATGTTCATGGGCGAGAAGTTCGGCCGCGACTCGATCTGGGAAAGCCACCTCGCGACCGAGCTCTGGCACACCGACGTCGACGTGATGGCGGTGCTGGACGAGCAGGTGATGAGCCTCGCCGACGTGCTGAAGTGGAAGGTCGGCAGCCAGCTGGTGCTGAACGCGACCCCGACCAGCGACGTCGAGCTCCGCTTCGGCGAGGTTGCCATGTTCAACGGCAAGATGGGCCGCAAGGGCCACAACATCGCGGTCAAGATCGTGGACCGCGTGCAGAGGACGGGCTGAACCATGCCACTGGACCTGCTGGCCAACGGCGTCGTTGCCGTGCTGCTGGTCGCGACCATCGCGGTCGCGAGCGTGCTCTACGTCCGGCTGGGGCGCGTGCGGAAGATGAAGGGCGAGATGGAGGCCCTGATCGCGCAGCTTGCCACGGCGAGCGAGGCGGCCGAGGCAAGCCTCCGCGGCTTCCGCGAGATGGCCGAGAGCACCGGCCGCGACGTCGAGGAGCGGGTGCGGACCGGCCAGGCGCTGCGCGAGGAGCTGACCTTCCTGATCGACCGCGCCTCGACCATCGCCGACCGGCTGACGGCGACGCCCGCCCCGGCCCAGCCGCGACAGCAGGCCGCGGCCGCGGCGGCGGCTCCGCGCGCCTCGAAGCTGGTGCAGGCGATCCGCCCCAGGGCCAAGGCGGAGGCGGCCCCGGACGCCGGCATTGCCTACCGCACCCACGAGGCCGAACAGGCGCTGCTGCGCGCGCTGGAATCCGCCCGCTGACCCGCCGATCCGTCCGCAATCACCCCGCGGGAGCCTGACTGGACATGCGCCCCCGACTTCGGCTTCTGCCGGTCATGATCTTCTCTGCTGCCTGCCTGCTGTCGATCAAGGTGATCGACATCGCCGACGGGCTGATCGTCCACCTGCCGACGCTGGGCATCGGAGAGACGCTGGCCGCCGCCGACCCGGAGACGGGCGCCCCGGCGGGCGAGGCCGGGGGCACTTCGTCGCAGGCCCCGCTGCCGGTCACCGCGCCGGTCCTGGCCGAGACGCCGCCCTACGAGACGCCGCCGCTGCCGCTGGGCGACCGCAGCTTCGAGGTCGCGGGCACCGCCGCGCCGGTCTACACTGCCGAGGAGCTGGCCGTGCTGCAGTCGCTTGCCGAGCGGCGGGCCGAGCTCGACGCGCTGGCCCAGACGCTGGAGGCGCGCGAGCGCCAGCTCGGCGTGGCCGAGACGCGGATCGACCAGAAGATCGCCGAGCTCGCGGCGCTGCAGGCGCAGATCGAGGCGCTGCTCCAGCAGTACGACGCCCAGGAAGAAGAGCGGCTGATGAGCCTGGTGAAGATCTACGAGACGATGAAGCCGAAGGATGCGGCGCCGATCTTCAACACGCTCGACATGGACATCCTGCTCGAGATCATCTCGCGCATGAGCAACATCCGCAGCGCGCCGATCCTCGCCCAGATGGACCCGATCCGCGCCCAGCAGGTGACCGAAGAGCTCGCCCGCCGGATGCGCCAGCGGCCGGCGTTCATGGAGACGGCGGCCGCGGCGCAGTAGCCGTCCCCGGCCCCTGTCCTCATCCCCCCGGTCTTCGCCCCTTAAGGTCCCGCCGCCGCGTTTAAGTCGGCTTTAACCGGCGGCGGGAAATATGGCCGTGACCCCGGCGGCGCCGGTTCGCGACCGACCTTGTGGAGA
>ERZ777003.2923-NODE-2923-length-17997-cov-7.622729_pt1 | contig 17997 bp, 14 predicted proteins | sample MGYA00374956_ERZ777003 | MGnify/ENA primary metagenome ERZ777003 (study PRJEB29302, sample SAMN06268252) | bioreactor metagenome | isolation source: Joint BioEnergy Institute, California, USA | place: USA:Joint BioEnergy Institute, California, USA | collected... | reverse complement strand
CCGGCCGCGCCCGCTTATACTGGCAGGCGGGGGGAGTGGGCGCGATGTGCGGGATCGCAGGTTGGGTGGACCGGCGGGCGAGCCGGGATGCGGGCAACGGGCACAGCTGCGGGGACATGGACGTGGCGCAAGCCATGCAGCAGGCGCTGGCCCGTCGCGGGCCGGACGCGTCGGGCGTCTACATGTCCCATGGGGCGGTGCTCGTCCATCGCCGGCTTATCGTCGTAGACCCCGAAGGCGGCGGCCAGCCCATGGAGCGGCGGGTGGGCGATGCGGCCTACGTGATCACCTACAACGGCGAGCTGTACAACACCGCGGAGCTCCGGGCGGAGCTTGAGAGCCGGGGATGGCGGTTTCACACCCACTCGGACACCGAGGTCCTGCTCGTCTCGTACATCCAATGGGGGCCGGCGTGCGTCGAACGCCTCAACGGCATTTTCGCCTTTGCCGTCTGGGACGATGCGGCGCGCACCTTGTTCCTGGCCCGGGATCGGCTGGGCGTCAAGCCGCTGTTTTACGCCGACCGGGGCGACTGCTTCGTGTTTGGATCCGAGCCCAAGGCGCTGCTCGCCCACCCCAAGGTCAGCGCGGCCGTCGACGCCGAAGGCCTCGCCGAAGTGTTCGCCCTCGGCCCCGCCCGCACGCCGGGCCATGCGGTCTACCGGGACATGCGGGAGGTGAAGCCCGGCTGCTGCGTTACCGTCACGCCGCACGGGGTTTCCCACCGCCGGTACTGGCGCCTGGAAAGCCGGCCCCACGAAGATGACCTGGACACCACCGTCGAGCGGGTGCGCTCGTTGCTGGCCGACGCGGTTCGCCGCCAGCTCGTCTCCGACGTCCCCGTCTGCACCCTGCTGTCCGGCGGCCTGGACTCCAGCGCCATCACCGCCTTCGCCGCCCGGGCGCTGGCCGAGGAGGGCCAAGGGCCTCTCCACACGTACTCCATCGACTACACGGGCAACGCCGAACATTTCACGCCCAGCGCCTTTCAGCCCGACACCGACGATCGTTACATCCAGCGCATGGTGAAGTCGTACGGCACCGTGCACCACCAGGTGCTCATCGACGCGTCCGACCTCGCCGCGGCCCTGCCCGACGCCGTCCGGGCCCGGGACCTCCCCGGCATGACCGACATCGACAGCTCGCTGTATCTTTTCTGCCGGGAGATCAAGCGGGGCGCCACCGTGGCCCTCTCCGGCGAGTGCGCCGACGAGATCTTCGGCGGCTACCCGTGGTTTCACCGGGAAGACCTCATCAATGCGGGCACGTTCCCCTGGTCCCGGGCGACGAAGCTCCGCGCGTCGTGGCTCGCGCCATGGCTGCGGGAACGGCTCCGCCCCGAAGAGTACGTGGCCCAGCGCTACCACGAGAGCCTGGCCGAGGTGCCGCACTTGCCCGGCGAAACCGGGCGCGAGCGCCGCCTGCGGGAAATCTCGTACCTCAACTTGACCTGGTTCATGGTGACGCTCCTCAACCGCAAAGACCGCATGAGCATGGCGTCGGGGCTGGAGGTGAGGGTGCCCTTTGCCGACCACCGGCTCGTCGAGTACATGTGGAACGTGCCGTGGGACATGAAGGCGTGCGACGGCCGGGAAAAGGGGCTCCTGCGCCGGGCGCTGGCGGGCGTCCTCCCGGATGAGGTGCTCTACCGCCGCAAAAACCCGTACCCCAAGAGCCACCAGCCCGAATACGCCGAGGCCGTGCGCCGGTGGGCCCTGCGGATCCTCGACGACCCGCAGTCGCCCCTCGTGCCTCTCATCGACGTGGAAACCGTCCGCCGCATGGCGGGCGCTGGTGCTACGAGCTCCGGCACGGTGGCGAGCGGCACGGCGGGTGCCGGCGCAACGGGCGCCGGTACGCCGGGCAGCTCCGTCTTCAACGAACCGTGGTTCGGGCAGCTCATGGCCGGCCCGCAGTTTTTCGCCTACTTGATCGAGATCGACACATGGCTGCGCGAGTACCGGGTGCAAGTGAGGCTCTAATGTCCCGACAGTTCGGGTCCCCTGGTACAGAAATTCTATAGAGCTCGCAATGTCACCATCAACTCGATCAACCGGGTACACTTGACGGAGGGCGACAACTTCGCTACGATTTCATTAGGCCGAGAGGGCACCGAGGCCAGTGCCCGCGGGTGTGTTCGCCCCTTGGCCTCGTTTTGTTTTCCGGGGGTCCTTCGATGTACCTGCTGTACGTCGACGAGTCTGGGCAACACGGCGGCGACTACTTCGTCCTCGGTGGAATCGCCGTGTCCGAGCGTCAGACCTACTGGATTGGTGAGCAGCTTGACCGGATTCAGGAGGAATTCTTCTCCGGGTACAGCGGCGACCTTGGCCCCATCGCTCTTCATGCGTCAGACATTCGAGGCAGTCGCTCTGAGCCCTGGACCTTTCTGGATCAACCGAGTGGCTCCCGGCGGCACGAGCTGCTGGACCGGGTTTACGGGGCAATCGCTCACGCCGACTGTGTCCTCTTCGGGGTCGCTGTAGAACGAAAGTGGCTCGCAGAACGAAATGAAGATGAGTATCTGTTCGCCTTCGAGTCCCTGGTCAAGCGCTTTGATAGTTTTATAATCCGCAGGTTCAGAGACACCGGCGAACGCCAACGTGGTCTCGTCATCATAGCAGAGTCCGAATGGCGAAAGCGGATTGAAGGTCTTGCCGTCCGCATCGGGCGTGAGGGGACCCGATGGGGCGAGCTCCGCAACTTGGCCGAGATACCTCTGTTTACATTGGCTCGCAACTCGCGCCTGCTACAGGCGGCGGATTTTGTTGCGAACGCGATCTGGGGAAGATACGAAAAAGGTTATACACGCCAGTTCGACAAGCTCGTCGACCGTTTCGACTACTCTGACGGGATCTACCACGGCTTAGTCCACTTCTCAGCCGCTCACTCCAAGTGCGCGTGTCCGGCGTGCTTCTCCCGTAGAACCCGAAACACGCCTTCCGCTTCCTGACTCGGATGGGATACCGGACCAAAGTTCGGTGGATCATCTGGGCACCCGCCCCACCGTGTGCTACCGTAAAGACGTGAAAGCCCTAAGCGGGAGAGCGGGCCATGATCGCGATCATCGACTACGGAATGGGAAACCTGCGCAGCGTGGAGAAGGCGCTGGCGCACGTGGGGGCGCAGGCGGCGGTCACCCAGGACCCGGAGGTGCTCGAGAAGGCAACCGGCGTCGTCCTGCCGGGGGTCGGCGCGTTTGCGCAGGCCATGGACAACCTTAAGGCCGCCGGCCTTGTGGAGCCGATCCGCCGTGCCATCGCCTCAGGCAAGCCGTTTCTGGGCATCTGCCTCGGCCTGCAGCTCCTTTTTGAGACCAGCGAGGAGCGGTTCTGTGACGATGCGGCGCTTCCCCGGGGCCTCGGCATCGTTCCGGGAAGGGTAAGGCGTTTCCCGGCAGGCCCCAAGGTGCCGCAGATCGGCTGGAACACCCTCCTGTTTCCAAAGGCGACCCGGCTGTTTGCAGGGGTCGATGAGGGCAGCTACGTCTACTTCGTCCATTCCTATTATGCCGAGCCCGCCGACCCGGCCGTCGTCGCGGCCGTAACCGAGTACGGCATCGAGTACTGCTCCGCCGTGGAAGCGGGCAACGTGATGGCCGTGCAGTTTCACCCGGAAAAATCGAGCCGGGTGGGCCTGCAGATCCTCAGCAACTTCGCCGCGCTCTGCCGTTAGCGGGAGGAAACGCTTATGCTCGCCAAGCGCATCATCCCATGCCTGGACGTGCGCAACGGCCGCGTCGTCAAGGGCACCAAATTCGCCGACATCCAGGACGCGGGCGATCCCGTGGAGCTGGCGGCCTTTTATGACCGCGAAGGCGCCGATGAACTCGTGTTTTACGACATCACGGCGTCGGCCGAGGGGCGCCGCACCATGGTGGACGTGGCCCGCCGCACGGCGGAGCAGGTGTTCATCCCCTTCACCGTCGGCGGCGGCGTCAGCGACGTCGACTCCATGCGGGCGCTGCTCAACGCCGGGGCGGACAAGATCTCCGTCAACTCCGCGGCCGTGCGCCGGCCGGACCTCATCAACGAAGGCGCCGAGCGGTTCGGCAGCCAGTGCATCGTGCTCTCCATCGACTGCGCGCGCCGCACCCGCCCCGACGGCTCCACCTGGTGGGAAGTCGTCATCGACGGCGGGCGCGTCCCGACGGGCATGGATGTGCTCAAGTGGGCGGAAGAAGGCGTGCGCCGCGGCGCCGGGGAGCTAGTCCTCAACAGCATCGACGCCGACGGCACCAAGGACGGCTACGACAACGAGCTCAACCGCGCCGTGGCCGAACGGGTGGACGTGCCGGTCATCGCCTCGGGCGGCGCGGGGACCCTCCAGCACCTGGCCGACGGCATCCTCATGGGCAAGGCCGACGCCGTGCTGGCGGCCTCCATTTTTCACTTTGGCCAGTACACCATCGCGGAGGCCAAGGCGTACCTCCGCCAGCACGGCATCCCGGTCCGCTGAGCCCCCTGCGCCTCACCGTCCCGGTGGGCTAATCCTTTCCCGGCACGGCGCTCAGGTCCGCTAGGGCTGCTCTAAAAGCGCTTTGGCCCGTTCTAGGCCCTTTTCCACTTCGGCGGGCGCGGTGCCGCCGGTGCTGCGGCGGGCCGCAACGCAGCGGCGCACATCGAGCACTTCGTAGACGTCCGCCTCGATGAGCGGAGACAGGCGCCTTAACACCTCAAGCGGCAGCTCCTCGAGACGCTTCCCGGCCTGGATGGCCGCCAGCACCGCTTGCCCGGCGACCGCGTGGGCGTCCCGGAAGGGCATGCCCTTTGTGGCGAGGTAATCCGCAAGGTCCGTGGCGTTGAGAAAGCCGTCCCGGGTCGCTTCCAGCATCCGATCGGGGCGCACTTGCATCGTGGCCACCATCGGCTCGACGGCCATGAGGCACCCGAGCACCGTGTCGACGGCGTCAAACAGCGCCTCCTTGTCCTCCTGCATGTCCTTGTTGTAGGCCAGGGGCAGCCCCTTCATCACGGTGAGCAGGCCCATGAGGTGCCCGTACACCCGTCCCGTCTTGCCGCGGGCCAGCTCCGCGATGTCGGGGTTTTTCTTTTGCGGCATGATGCTGCTGCCGGTGCTGTAGGCGTCATCGAGCTCGATAAAGCCGAACTCGGCGCTGCTCCACAGCACCACTTCCTCGCATAGGCGGCTCAGGTGCATCATGACCATCGCCAGCGCCGCCAAAAGCTCGATGATAAAGTCCCGGTCGCTGACGGCGTCGATGCTGTTGGCCGCGACGTCGGTGAAACCGAGCTCCCGGGCGGTGGCCCACCGGTCGATAGGGTGCGTCACGCCGGCCAGCGCCCCGGCGCCCAGCGGCGAAACCGCCGTGCGCTGGCGGCAGTCGGCCAGCCGCTGCCGGTCCCGCTGGAACATCTCAAAGTACGCCAGCAGGTGGTGGGCGAGCACGATGGGCTGCGCCCGCTGCAGGTGCGTGTAGCCCGGCAAGATGACGTCCCGGTGCCGCTCCGCGAGCAAGACGAGGGTGCGCTGCAAGGCCTTGAGCCCCGCGTCCAGCCGATCAATCGCGCCCATCACCCAAAGGCGCGTGTCGGTCGCCACCTGGTCGTTGCGGCTGCGGGCCGTGTGCAGCTTTTTGGCGGCGTCGCCGATGCGCTCGGTGAGCAGCCGCTCCACGCCCATGTGGATGTCCTCGTCGGCCGGGGAGAACTCTACCTTTCCCGCCTCAATGTCCGCGGCGATGGCCGCCAGCCCGTCGCAGATGGCCGCCGCCTCCTCGGCGGTGATGAGGCCGCAGCTCGCCAGCATGCGGGCGTGGGCCTGGCTCGCCCGGATGTCCTCCTTATAGAGCCGCCAGTCGAAGCCGATGGACGAGTGAAAGGCATCCACTTCCGGGGCGGTCGCCTTGGTGAAGCGACCGCCCCACAGTTTCCGATCGGTTTCCATCAGGCACCGAGCGCCTCCACGGACGGCTTGGCGGCCTGCGCCGCGGCCTCTGGCTCGTCTTGCTGCGCCGGCCGGCCGGCCTCGCCCGCCGCGGACTGCCGCGCCACCTTTTGCTCAAGCCGCGCCTGCACGGTGATGGGCAGGCCAAAGAGGTTGATGAACCCGGCCGCGTCGGCTTGGTTGTAGACGGTGTCGGCGCCAAAGGTGGCCAGGTCTTCGCTGTACAGCGAGTAGGGCGACCGGCGGCCGGCGACGCTCACCTGCCCCTTGTACACCTTAAGCCGCACCGAGCCCGTCACCCGGCGCTGGGTGCTGTCGACGAAGGCGTCGAGCGCCTCCCGCAGCGGCGTGAACCACTGGCCGTAGTAGACGAGCTCCGCGTATCGCGGCGCGATGGTTTCCTTAAAGTGCATCGTGTCCCGGTCGATGGTGATCCGCTCAAGCTCCTTGTGGGCGGCAAAAAGCAGCGTGCCGCCGGGCGTCTCGTACACCCCGCGGGACTTCATGCCTACCAGCCGGTTTTCCACGATGTCAATCCGGCCGACGCCGTGCTTGGCGCCGATGGCGTTCAAGGTTTCCACGAGGGCCACCGGATCCAGCGCCGCGCCGTTGACGGATACGGGATACCCGGCCTCAAAGCCGATCTCCACGTACTCGGGCTCAGCGGGCGCCTGCTCGGGCGAGACGGTCCAGCGAAACATGTCCGCCGGCGGCTCGGCCCACGGGTCCTCGAGGATGCCGCCCTCGTAGCTGATGTGCCACAAGTTGCGGTCCATGCTGTACGGCTTGGCCTTGGTGACGGGAACCGGGATTCCCCTGGCGGCGGCGTATTCCATCGCGTCCTCCCGGGAGCGGATATGCCACTCCCGCCACGGGGCGATGACCGCCAGGGACGGGTCAAGGGCCTTGTAGGTCAGCTCAAAGCGCACCTGGTCGTTTCCCTTGCCCGTGGCGCCGTGGGCGAGCCCGTCCGCACCGACCTTGTGCGCGATCTCGACTTGCCGCTTGGCGATGACCGGCCGGGCCATCGACGTCCCCAGCAGGTACTTGCCCTCGTACACCGCCCCTGCCCGCAGGGTCGGGAAGATGTAGTCCTTGACGAACTCGTGGCGCACGTCCTCGACGAACACCTGGGAAGCGCCGCTCTTGATCGCCTTCTCCTCGATCCCCGCGAGCTCGTCGTCCTGGCCCACGTTGGCCACCATGGCCACGACTTCGCAGCCGTAGTTTTCCTTGAGCCACGGGATGATGACCGACGTGTCCAGCCCGCCCGAATACGCCAGCACAACCTTGCGATACGTCTTCTTCACGTTGCTTTCCCCGCCATCTCGTGCAGAATCGCCGGCGCCCCTGCGGCACCGTGCGGCTAATTATACAACGCAGCAGGATATTTATGCAACGAGAAATGTGAACACGCCCAAACGGCTCGCAGCGGATGCCCAAAGACCCAGCTCAACGGCGCGATGCTCGCCGTGGGCCTCCTTGGGCCACCGCCGTCATGGGGATTAAAGTGAAAAACCAGGTCTGGCCGACCGCTTCCAGAAGAACTAATGTTAGAAAACTCACATCATGCCCCGGCGTGTCATGTCCCCGGGCATGAAAGGAGGAGCCGTATGCTTCATTCTTTGACCCAAGGGGCCAAGCGGGCGCCGTCGTGGCGGCGTCCGGGCATGGCGGCCGCGCTGGTCGCGCTGCTGGTGCTGTCTTTGCCCGTCGTCTCGCTGGCCCAAGAGGTGGTTGGCCGCAACGGCATGGTGGCCACCGCCGACCCGCTGGCCTCGCTGGCCGGTCTGGAGATCCTGCTCCAGGGCGGCAACGCCGTCGACGCAGCCGTCGCGGCAGCCCTGGCCATCGGCGTCGTCGAGCCCAACGCGTCGGGCCTGGGCGGCGAGGGGTATATGGTCATCTACCTGGCCGACCGCGGCGAAGCCGTCGCCATCGACTTCCGCGCCGCGGCGCCGGGCGAGGCCACGTGGGACGCCTACGAAAACGGGCCGCCGAGCAGCGGCTGGGGCGCCGTCGCCGTTCCGGGCACGGTGGCCGGCTTGGCGCTGGCGCTGGAGCGCTACGGCACCATGACGTGGGCCGAAGTCTCCCAGCCGGCCATTCGCCTGGCCGAGAACGGTTTCCGGGTCACGGAGACTTTGGAGGGCGTCATCCTCGACAGCTACGAGGCGCTGCTGGGTGACCCCGAACTGAGCGCCATCTTCCTCGAAAACGGCCTGCCGCCCATGGCCGGCGACGTGCTCAAGAACGAGAACCTCGCCAGGACCCTGCGGCACTTGGCCGAGCACGGGCCGCGGGCTTTCTACGAGGGCGAGCTGGCCGAAAAGATCGTCGCGGCGGTGCGGGCCGGCGGGGGCCTGCTGTCCCTGGCCGACATGAAGAACTACACCGCCATCGAGCGGGAGCCGTCGCGCGGTTTCTACCGCGGCTATGAGATCTTAGGCGCTCCGCCTCCGGTCGGCGGCGGCATCGGCGTCGTCAACGCGTTGCAGCAGCTGGAGCACTTTGACCTCTCGGCGAGCGAACCGATCTCCGCCCGGACGCTGCACCTGATCACCCAGGCCGTCCGGCGGGCGCACGTGGACCACCTGGAGTACGTGGCCGACCCGGCGTACTGGGACGTGCCGGTCAAGGGCCTCACGAGCCGTGAGTACGCGGCCGTGCGGGCGGCGACCATCAACGAGTTTGAGGCGGGTCCGCTGCCGCCTGCGGGCAATCCGTGGGAGTTTGAGCGCGACGACCTGCTTGCGCCCACCACCGGCGCCTACGTCATCGACCAGTATCAGTCGCCCAGCACGACGCACCTCTCCGTCGTGGACAAGGACGGGAACGCGGTGGCGCTCACCCACACGCTGAGCAGCTTCTTCGGCGCCCACGTGGCGGTGCCCGGCACCGGGATCATCCTCAACAACCAGATGCAGAACTTCAACGCCCCGGGCCATCCCAACGAGCTGCAGCCGGGCAAGCGGCCGCGCACCATCATCGCCCCGACCATCGTCCTCAAGGACGGCAAGCCCTTCCTGGTCGTGGGCAGCCCCGGTGCCGCCCGCATCATCTACGCGGTGGTGCATATTCTCACCAACGTCATCGACTTTGGCATGGGCATCCAGGAAGCGATTGACGCGCCGCGTACGTACAGCTACGCGACGAGCAACCGCACGGAGATGGAGGCCCGCATCCCCGAGTCGGTGCGGGAGGAGCTGCGGGCTATGGGCTACACCCGCATCGACGTGCGGCCCGATTACGACCTGTACTTCGGCGGCGCCCAGGCCATCCTAGTCGACCCGGAAACCGGCGAACTGCGGGGCGGGGCTGACCCGCGGCGGGCCGGCGGCGTCGTCACGTACTAGGCGTTAGGCCACGTACGAAACGTTACCTAGGTAAGCAGTCTTTGCGGAGCGTCTTGCGGCCCGGACGACAGTCCGGGCGCAAGGCGCTCGGAAAGGAGAACTGAACGATGAGACATATAAGGACCAGTCTTTTGGCTATGGCGCTGCTCGTGGCGGTCGCCGCGGCGCCGGCCTTTGCCGCCACGTTTGAGGCGCCCGCGTTCATCACGTCGGCCGGTCAAAGCCCCGGCGCCCTGATGGTCCGCGTCCTCGCCGACCAGGCCGGGGTGGCCAACGTCTTTGACGCCACCGCCGCCGCCGACGCTCTCGCGGGCGCCAAGAGCTTCATCCTCGTCATCGGCGCCAGCATGAAGGGCCTCGGTGCCGCCGGCATCGACGTCCCCGAGGAGTTTGCCCGGGTCGAGAGCCTCCTGGCCAAGGCCAAGGAACTCGGCATCCCCGTCATCGCCATGCACGTCGAGGGCTCTCCCCGCCGCGGCTCCACCAGCGACGAGCTGACCCAGCTCATCATGCCCTACGCCTCGTACGCCATCGTCCGGGCCGACGGCAACGACGACGGCTTCTTTAGCCAGGTGGCCGGCCAGCACGGGGTCACCTTGGAAGTGATCGAAAAGACCGCCGACGCGGCCGCCGTGCTGCGGGCACTCTACGGCAACTGAGGGAGGAGGTCAAATGGTGGCAAGGCGCATCGCCGCTGCTGTTTTGGCCCTAGGGGTCTTGCTCCTGGGCACGGCCCTAAGCAGCCACGCCCAAACCCCTGCGTTTCACGACATCCGTCCCGGCTACGGCGTCACCGCCGTCGGCTGGCTGAGCGACTACCACCCGGCGCTTAAGGGCACGCCGGGCGACAGCCGGGTGTATTACCTGGACTCGGGCGTGCCGGGAGCCACCGTCTACGTCCAAGGCGGCACGCACGGCAACGAGATCGCGGGCGTCGTGGCGGCCACGATTTTGGTGGAGCGGGCCATCCCGACGGCCGGCCGGCTCATCGTCGTCCCCCACGGCAACAACGCCAACGTCGACTACAACGACGGCTACCGGCTGGACGTGCCGTCCTACATCACCCTTGAGGTCGAGGGCGGCGTGCCCCGCACGTTCCGCTACGGGTCCCGCCGGACGAACCCGGCCTACGAAGCGAATCCTGACCCCGAGGTGTACGTCAGCCCCGACGGCGGCGTGCATGAAGGGAACGAAATTCGCAACCTCAACCGGGTGCACCCCGGCAAGGCCGACGGGACGCTGACCGAGCAGATTTCGTACGCCATCGTGCAGCTGCTCATCCAGGAAAACGTCGACATCGCCTTTGACCTGCATGAGGCGGGCGTCGGCTCCCGGCTTGAAAACGTGCTCGTCGCCCACCAGCGGGCGTTTGATGCGGCCATCTACGCCATCCTGGACCTGAGCGCCCAGGGCCTGCATTTCAACTTGGAGCCGTCGCAGCCCGAGTTCCGGGGCTTGAGCCACCGGGAGTGGGGCGACCACACCCAAGTGCTGGCCTTTTTGTCGGAAACCGGCAATCCCGGCCAGACGGACGAATACGTCAATCCCGACGTGGTGAACGACCCCAAGAACCCGCTCCATGACCGCGTCGGCCGGCACTTGGCCATCGTCCGGTCGGTGCTGGATTCGGCGGAGCTCTTGGGCATGCCGCCCATGCGGTATGTGGGCGTGCCGACCTACGCGGACCTCGTGCGGGACGGTCTCGGGCCGTGGCTCAACGCCCCGACCGCGCAGCCGTAACAAACGGCACCGGTTTACGGGTTCGACCGTCCATCGCCCGCCCGTCGCATCAACCACCGCTCTCTCCCGGGAGGCGGCCCCCCGTGGGGCCGCCTCCCGGCGCTTTCCGTTGCGGCGCGACCTCCCCCCGGGCATAACCCCTTTCCCTGCGGCCCCATCTTTTCCACGCGCGGCGATGGTAGAAAAGAGAACAAATAGGAAGCTCTTTCCGCTTGCATAAAGCCCTCATATAGCATCCTTCGTCCTCGCAAGGGGACGAAATATTCGCACAAGGGAAGGTGACCGTATTGACGCTGCGCAGGTCGTTTGGCTTGTCCCTCGTCGCAGTGGCCATCGCCGTCCTGATGGCCGTGTCTGCCCTCGCCGCACCAGTGGAGACAGGGCCGTCGGTTCGGTCGCGCCTGGGCGTAGTTTCCGCGGGACATGCCCTGGCCGCCCAGGCGGGCGCGGAGATTCTAGCCCGGGGCGGCAACGCCGTCGACGCCGCGGTGGCCGTGTCGTACGCGCTCGCGGTCGTGGAGCCGTACGCGTCCAACCTCGGCGGCGAAGGCTACATGGTCATCAGCTTGGTGGACGGCACGGACGTCGCCATCGACTTCCGTTCCCGTGCTCCGCTGCACGTCACGGTGCACACGCCGGCCGAGGTCGGTTTCCGGTCTCATGGGATTTACTCGACTATGCTCCCCGGTCTCGTCAAGGGCACCGAGCTGGCGCTGCAAAAGTACGGGACCATGACGCTGGCGGAAGTCCTGGAGCCGGCCATCCGCCTGACCGAAGAAGGCGTCGTCGTCGACGGCGTGCTGGCGACCAGCATCGCCGACGGCTACAACACGATGCTCCAGTACCCCGACTTGGCGGCCATCTGGCTGGACAACGGCCTCATCCCCGAGACGGGCACCATCATCCGGCAGCCCGACCTGGCCAAGACGCTGCGGCTCATCGCCGAGCACGGCTCCGACGTCTTTTACAAGGGCGAAATCGCCGAGGCCATCGAACGGGCCACCAACGGCTGGCTCGACCGGGAATCCCTGGCCGCCTACGAGGCCTATGAGCGCCCGGTCGTCCGCGGCACGTACCGGGGCTATGAGGTGCTGGGCGCCCCGCCCATCGTCTCCGGCGTGCGGGTCCAGGAAACCCTCAACATCCTCGAAAACTTTGACCTCAAGTCCTACGGCTCCGTCATGTCGCCGGAGGCCGTGCACATCGTCGCCGAGGCCCTCAAGCTGACCCTGGCCGACTTCGAAGCGTACTCGTGGGATCCGAACTTCTACCGCCTGCCGGTGGAAGGGCTGCTCTCCAAGGAGTACGCCAAGGAGCGCGCTCGCCTCATCGACCTCAAGCGGGCCCAGTCCTTTGAGCCCGGCGACCCGTACGCCTACATGGCCATCGCCTACGACGTGCCGACCTACTCCTTTGACGAGTCCTGGTCCACGACCCACTTCGGCGTGCTGGACAAGGACGGCAACGCGGTGGCGGTCACGCAAACCATCAGCTCCATCTGGGGCAGCCGCGTCGTCATTCCCGGGTACGGCTTTATCATGAGCAACCACTTCGCCCAGTTCCCGGTGTTTGACGCGAGCGACCCGTTCCGGCCGGACTACGCAGCGCCCCTCAAGTCGACCAAGACCAACCTGTCGCCGACCATCATCAAGAAGGACGGGAAGGTCAAGTTCGTGGTCGGTTCGCCGGGCGGCGCGCGCATCCCGACCAGCACTGTGCAGATGATCGTCGCCATGCTGGACTTCGAGATGGACCTCGAAGAAGCCATGCTGGTGCCCAAGACGTACCCGGACAACGACCTCAGCTTGGACCTCGAGGGCGGTTATCCCGAGGAAACCATCGAGGCCCTCAAGGCCATGGGCCACCGGGTGACGACCCGCCTGCCGCTGCAGCGGGTGTTTGGTTCGTTCAACGTCGTCTGGGTCGAGGACGACGGGACTATGTGGGGCCGCGGCTCCTACCGGCGTGACGGCGGTGCCTCCGCCCCGCTGGAGATCTTGCAGCCCGCCGTCGTGTACTAAACGCCACCCGTACCGGATGGCGCCGGCCGGGGCGCAGCAGCGCCTCGGCCGGCTTTGTATTCGAGATCGAGCCAATGCCCGGCTGGCTCTAACCCGGGTGCAGGCTATGCAGCAAGGCACGGAGTTTGCAGCAAGGCACAGGGTATGCAATAAGGAGGTCTTGTCATGAAGCAGTTTCACATCGCCGTTCTCGTGCTGGGAATCTTGCTCTTTGCGGGCGCAGCCGCCGTTCCGGCGCTGGCGGCTCAGTTCGAGGCGCCCGCGTTCATCACGTCGGCCGGTCAAAGCCCCGGCGCCCTGATGGTCCGCGTCCTCGCCGACCAGGCCGGGGTGGCCAACGTCTTTGACGCCACCGCCGCCGCCGACGCTCTCGCGGGCGCCAAGAGCTTCATCCTCGTCATCGGCGCCAGCATGAAGGGCCTCGGTGCCGCCGGCATCGACGTCCCCGAGGAGTTTGCCCGGGTCGAGAGCCTCCTGGCCAAGGCCAAGGAACTCGGCATCCCCGTCATCGCCATGCACGTCGAGGGCTCTCCCCGCCGCGGCTCCACCAGCGACGAGCTGACCCAGCTCATCATGCCCTACGCCTCGTACGCCATCGTCCGGGCCGACGGCAACGACGACGGCTTCTTTAGCCAGGTGGCCGGCCAGCACGGGGTCACCTTGGAAGTGATCGAAAAGACCGCCGACGCGGCCGCCGTGCTGCGGGCACTCTACGGCAACTGAGGGAGGAGGTCAAATGGTGGCAAGGCGCATCGCCGCTGCTGTTTTGGCCCTAGGGGTCTTGCTCCTGGGCACGGCCCTAAGCAGCCACGCCCAAACCCCTGCGTTTCACGACATCCGTCCCGGCTACGGCGTCACCGCCGTCGGCTGGCTGAGCGACTACCACCCGGCGCTTAAGGGCACGCCGGGCGACAGCCGGGTGTATTACCTGGACTCGGGCGTGCCGGGAGCCACCGTCTACGTCCAAGGCGGCACGCACGGCAACGAGATCGCGGGCGTCGTGGCGGCCACGATTTTGGTGGAGCGGGCCATCCCGACGGCCGGCCGGCTCATCGTCGTCCCCCACGGCAACAACGCCAACGTCGACTACAACGACGGCTACCGGCTGGACGTGCCGTCCTACATCACCCTTGAGGTCGAGGGCGGCGTGCCCCGCACGTTCCGCTACGGGTCCCGCCGGACGAACCCGGCCTACGAAGCGAATCCTGACCCCGAGGTGTACGTCAGCCCCGACGGCGGCGTGCATGAAGGGAACGAAATTCGCAACCTCAACCGGGTGCACCCCGGCAAGGCCGACGGGACGCTGACCGAGCAGATTTCGTACGCCATCGTGCAACTGCTCATCCAAGAGAACGTCGACATCGCCTTTGACCTGCATGAAGCCAGCGTCGGTTCCCGGTTGGCCAACACCCTGGTCGCCCACGAGCGGGCCATGGAGCCGGCCGTGTACGCCATCCTGGACCTGAGCGGCCAAGGCCTGCACTTCAACTTGGAGCAGTCGCGGCCCGAGTTCCGGGGCTTGAGCCACCGGGAGTGGGGTGACCACACGAAGGCGCTCGCGTTTCTCACGGAAACCCCCAACCCCGGCCAGACGCCGGGCGTGCCCAACCAGGATCCGGTCAACGACCCGGTGAACCCGCTGTATGACCGGGTCGGCCGGCAGTTGGCCGCCATCCGGGCGGTCCTGGACGCCACGGAGCTTCTGGGCCTGCCGCCCATGACCTACGAAGGCGTGCCCACCTACGCGGACCTCATACGGGACGGCATAGGCCCTTGGCTCAACACGCCGACCGCCCGGCCGTAAGTCTCAGGGACGGGACCAAGACCCACGCCGGCGGCCGGAAACCTTAGGGTTCGCCCCCACAGGCAGGCACGTTACACGACTCGACAACGGACAACGACTCGACAACAGACAGCAAAGAGGTGGCCGATGGCGGCCACCTCTTTTGCTGTACACGATGAACTCGCACCATGAGCCCTATCGCATTGTGAGCCCTATCGCATGGCAAGCCATGGAGCCGGTTCGCCCGCTGCCGCGATTCGGCGGGGCAGCGCAGCCTACTTGATGAGGAGAAACCGCAGCAGGAGCGGGACGAGGACGACGGCCGCCACGACTTGGTCCCGCAGGCGGCGCTGGGTAAGAACCTCCACGGCGCACCCGACGGCCACCAGGAGCGCCAGCACCCTGTACAGCAACATGATGACGTCCATGGACGCTCTCCTCCCCGTCCTTACGCCAGCAAGATCATGCCGACGGCGTACGCGATGGTCAACAGGGCCAGCGGCGCGCAGACGGCCAAGATCCGGCCGTATTGACGCTCGCCCACGACTTGTGCCGCAAAGATGCCCGCCAGGGCCGTCGGCGGCATAAGGTCACCCAACGCAGCCAGAAGCGAGATGGCAGAAACGATAACGATCACGTTGCCGGTGTCAAGGAACGCGAGCACCAGCGGCACGCCCAGCACCGACGCAGCGCCGTACGCGGATACGGCGCCAAAGAGCGGGACGCCCAACCCCGCCGCGGCGTACAGCAACGCAGCCGGCAAGCTCAGAAAGCTGACCACCATCCAGCCGCGCCCTCCGATGAGGGTCATCACCTGGATGAACGCTCCGACGCCTACGAGAATGCCCAGCACGGGCAAGGCCTGCCGCAGGGCGCCCCGCACGGCGCCGAGCCAACCCGGCACCCGGCTGACGAGAAAAGTGACGAGGGCGCCGACGGCAAACGTGAGAGCAAGCCCCAGGTCCGGCAGCCAGGAGACTGCCAGCCGGCTCGCCGCCATGGACAGCACCACCCACAAGAGGGGTGCCCACGCCCAAAACCCGGTAAGCGGCATGCCTGGCCGGCTGCTGGATGCTGCGGCGGTGAGCAGCTCGCCCGGACCGCCCTCGTGGCTGTGGGCCGCAGCCTCCTCCATGGCATCCAAGGCAACCTGCACTTGCGCCCCGCCGCGCCGCAAAAGCGGCCAGCCGACGATGTAGGCGGTGAGAATAGCCACGGGTACCGACGCCAAGAGCAGGGGCCCTTCAAAACCGACGTAGGGAATATCGATGCCTGCCCCGATAATCATAACCGGCAGGTTCACCGGAGGAGCCACCAGGCCGTAGACGCCGCCCATGGCGATGAAGGCGCCCGCCCGCCGCTTATCGAGCCCGAGGGCCATCAAGACCGGCCCGACCAACGCGCCGGCCGTCAGCACGGAGGCCGTCGACGACCCCGACAACATGCCCGGCAGCATGGCCAGGAGCATGAGCGCGGGCAGCAGGACGACCGGGCGGCTCCCAAACGCCCGCACCAGCTGCCGGGCGATGTCGGCCAACGCACCCGACGTACGCATGGCGGCCATAAACGCCATGGCGGTCACGATGATGAGCAGCGCGTCCAGATACAGAAAGCTGCCTTCCACCAAGTGGCGCAGGGCAAGGCCCTCTCCGCCGAGCAGCGCCCCGAGCGCGGCCGCGCCCAAAAGCGATAAGGAAACCGGCAGCCGGGCTGCGGCGAGCGCTATGAACGCGACCACCATCACGATGAACAGCACTGCTTCACTCAAAGCCGAAGCGCCTCCAAATGCTCGCCGTCCCTGTCCGGGCGGCCGTCGTCCATGCTTGGCCGCGATCGGCCAGCGCCGGGGCCGCTGTCTGCCTCACCTCTGCGGGGACTGGAGGTAGGCTCCCAATCCATTGGCCAGCAGTTCGTTGTACCCCGGAACGCCCGTCACGACGATGCCGTCCAACGGGTTGAACAGGCTATGCATGCCGAAAAACGCCTGGAGCGTCGACAAGTGCCGGCCGACCCGCGACTCGATGGGGTGGCCTTCCGGCCCAAAGGGCACGTAGAGGCGCCCCAGCTTCGCCGCCCGCTCGTACTGCTCGTCTTTGCCTTCCAGGACCAACTCGGCGTCGGTGCGGCCCCGCAGCCGGCCCTGGGCGGGATTCGCGCTCTCAAAGAGGGCCGCCAAAGTGTCCGTGAAATCGCCCCATTCCCGGTGGCTCAAGCCCCTCAGCGCCGCGGGCGACTGCTCCAGGCCGATGGCGATGCCCTGCATCTCCAGGTCCATCATGGCCATGACGGCGAGCTCCATCATCCGGGGGTGTGCGACGATGGTGTTAATGACGGGATACTCGGGCGACGCCTCATGCAGGTCAAAGGCCATGGCGACGTTTTCCTGCTCGATGAGGCGCATGACGGCGTAGGCGACCTGCTCGGTCAAGGTACCGTCGGCCCGGCCGGGGTAGGCACGGTTCAAGTTGCGGGTTTCCGAACCGGAAAGCTGCTGTCCCGACGCCTGCACGTACACGTCCGGGTCGGGCCACTGGTGAACCGGATTGGTGGCCCGGGCGCCGTAGCGAAATCGCCGGGTCCCGCCCGGGGTTTCGATGTCGATATAGGCAGGATGGCCTTCCCCGGCCAAGTTGTGGGTAAAGCCGCTGGCGTTGGCCTGGGGGATGACGATGAGCCGGCCCTGCTGGACCTCGGCCCGCTCCACCAGCAGCACAGCGGCCATAAGACCGGCAAACTCGTCCGGGTGGGTTCCGCCGAGCACCAGCACCGTCGCGCCCGGCTGCGCACCTTCCAGGATGTAGACGTCGGTGTCGCCGGGGCCGCCGGCCAGCCCCTTATGGTAGTCGCTTAAGCGCCCCACGGCCGTAACGCCCGGCCCAGGGATGATTGCATCGGGCTGGTGCTTGGCGGCAAACTCAGCGCCGGTCACCCACGCTACGGCCAAGGCCGCCGCGAGCACCAACACGCCGCTTAAGCGCCAGCCTCCTCGCCGCCCCGTTTCCATCGGCTGCCCCCTCTTGCCTTGCCGCTTGTTCCGTACTTTGGCAGCCCGGCGCGGCGAACCTGTTTATTTCCGTTTCTCTCGCCAGCGCACCAGTTTCTTGGGACGGCCCAGCTGCCCGTAGTCCAGCTCCACGTCCACAAGCCCCACGTCCTCCAGGTGCGCCACGTAGCGGCATACGGTCTGGTA
>ERZ777003.2922-NODE-2922-length-17999-cov-12.799432_pt1 | contig 17999 bp, 13 predicted proteins | sample MGYA00374956_ERZ777003 | MGnify/ENA primary metagenome ERZ777003 (study PRJEB29302, sample SAMN06268252) | bioreactor metagenome | isolation source: Joint BioEnergy Institute, California, USA | place: USA:Joint BioEnergy Institute, California, USA | collected... | reverse complement strand
AGCCGCTCAGAGCGTCGAGTTTCAGTACTCACTGGTTGAGTCGTTGTGTTGAACCAGCAACGAATCGCAGAAAGCCGCTCAGAGCGTCGAGTTTCAGTACTCACTGGTTGAGTCGTTGTGTTGAACCGTAAGAGGAGTTGCTGCCATGATTACATCCTTTCGAGTTTCAGTACTCACTGGTTGAGTCGTTGTGTTGAACCAGAGCATCGACTACGACAACGACGATCGGCCCGCGTGTTTCAGTACTCACTGGTTGAGTCGTTGTGTTGAACACGTCCGGACGGTGGCGGGTTTGGGCCGATGGCGTTTCAGTACTCACTGGTTGAGTCGTTGTGTTGAACCAGCAACTGACCATCGACGTTGGTCGGTTGTACGCGTTTCAGTACTCACTGGTTGAGTCGTTGTGTTGAACGTGGTCTATTTTGTGTGGCGCGTACCGACGTGCTGTTTCAGTACTCACTGGTTGAGTCGTTGTGTTGAACCGTAACGCTATCGGCACCGCGATTGAGCCGTGGCGTTTCAGTACTCACTGGTTGAGTCGTTGTGTTGAACGCTTCGGACCAGGTAGAGTAGTGCATCTCTACTTGGTTTCAGTACTCACTGGTTGAGTCGTTGTGTTGAACCCTCTGATGGTCCCGGTGTCTATTTATGCGATTGAAAGTTTCAGTACTCACTGGTTGAGTCGTTGTGTTGAACTGTGATGCGCTACTCTCCACTTAGCCCAGCAGTAGGTTTCAGTACTCACTGGTTGAGTCGTTGTGTTGAACCGCTCTTCCGGTCCTGAAGCACGACGGTAGCACGACGTTTCAGTACTCACTGGTTGAGTCGTTGTGTTGAACCCTGTTCAACCGAACGCCACGAAGCGGTTTGGTGTAGTTTCAGTACTCACTGGTTGAGTCGTTGTGTTGAACCCTGTGATCGCAGTGCCATCGTAGTGCGGCCCGTAGCGTTTCAGTACTCACTGGTTGAGTCGTTGTGTTGAACCCCATTCAGCGCCAATAGCAAGCGCCATGTTAGCGTTTCAGTACTCACTGGTTGAGTCGTTGTGTTGAACGCGCGTCGGGCATTCTCTTTGCACCGCTCAGGCGGTTTCAGTACTCACTGGTTGAGTCGTTGTGTTGAACCCGCAAGTCAATAACGGCGTTTTTGTTCGTGCTCGCGTTTCAGTACTCACTGGTTGAGTCGTTGTGTTGAACCCCCGAGATCGTGCTAGATGTGGATGATTTCACACGGGTTTCAGTACTCACTGGTTGAGTCGTTGTGTTGAACCGCCGGGGACCACGGCAACCAAAATGCCAAGCACGGTTTCAGTACTCACTGGTTGAGTCGTTGTGTTGAACCAGCGACTCGTCTGCCTGTTCGTGGCGCATGCTGCTGTTTCAGTACTCACTGGTTGAGTCGTTGTGTTGAACCTGCGCGCCCCGCAAAATCTGATTAGTTACATCACGTTTCAGTACTCACTGGTTGAGTCGTTGTGTTGAACCCCCGAGATCGTGCTAGATGTGGATGATTTCACACGGGTTTCAGTACTCACTGGTTGAGTCGTTGTGTTGAACCAGCGCTTGCGCCCAAAACGCACTATCGAATCAATTGTTTCAGTACTCACTGGTTGAGTCGTTGTGTTGAACCGCGTGCTCACCTTCTTGGAATCGCCGATTTGGGAATGTTTCAGTACTCACTGGTTGAGTCGTTGTGTTGAACCCCGTTGAGCGGCCTGGAACGTGCCCTCGTCCACGATGTTTCAGTACTCACTGGTTGAGTCGTTGTGTTGAACCTCACCGCCGAAGATCTTGCCGAATCTAGACACATGTTTCAGTACTCACTGGTTGAGTCGTTGTGTTGAACCTCGAATCGATGCGACATTTCATGGACGGCTGTCGAGTTTCAGTACTCACTGGTTGAGTCGTTGTGTTGAACGACTGGTATTGGTTGATTGGTAACGAATACATCCAGTTTCAGTACTCACTGGTTGAGTCGTTGTGTTGAACATTCCAAATTTCATTATGTGCTGTTCGATTATAGAGTTTCAGTACTCACTGGTTGAGTCGTTGTGTTGAACGCGGCGACCGCTGGGTATACGGTCGCCGCTTTTGAGTTTCAGTACTCACTGGTTGAGTCGTTGTGTTGAACCGCGAATCAGGACGACGCCATTGATGTGGAGAACGCGTTTCAGTACTCACTGGTTGAGTCGTTGTGTTGAACAACGGTCCGCCACTTTGGCGTCGTTCATTTTCGCGTTTCAGTACTCACTGGTTGAGTCGTTGTGTTGAACTCCTGCTCCGGCTTCGTCGTACTACTCAATCGCGGTTTCAGTACTCACTGGTTGAGTCGTTGTGTTGAACAGTCTACGCCTTTACGGATAGCATTATTGCGACGCGTTTCAGTACTCACTGGTTGAGTCGTTGTGTTGAACTTCTCCTTTTATGCTTGACGCTTGGACACTATGTCCAGTTTCAGTACTCACTGGTTGAGTCGTTGTGTTGAACCCATAAATGCGCCGACGGTGCCGGCTCCTACCCCAGAGTTTCAGTACTCACTGGTTGAGTCGTTGTGTTGAACTTCTAGCCACAATAACCGTCACGGTCCTGGTGACGTTTCAGTACTCACTGGTTGAGTCGTTGTGTTGAACCGGCGGCGGCCTCGGCCTTTGTGAGCCATTCATCCAAGTTTCAGTACTCACTGGTTGAGTCGTTGTGTTGAACCTGGTTGCGAATGCCGTGATCGCCACGCGGCACACCGTTTCAGTACTCACTGGTTGAGTCGTTGTGTTGAACGCGGGTCGATGCCGCGTGCGGGGATGATCGCGACGTTTCAGTACTCACTGGTTGAGTCGTTGTGTTGAACTGCCAAAGACTGAACGGAAGATCGGCATCGACGTGTTTCAGTACTCACTGGTTGAGTCGTTGTGTTGAACTTAACGAGCATATCGGCCAGGTTCTCCGCAAACAGCGTTTCAGTACTCACTGGTTGAGTCGTTGTGTTGAACGATCTTCATGCCGCGCGCCGCCGCCCGCATTGTGCGCGTTTCAGTACTCACTGGTTGAGTCGTTGTGTTGAACCAGCTGCAAGAACGCCTTGATGCGCTTGCAGCATTCGGTTTCAGTACTCACTGGTTGAGTCGTTGTGTTGAACCCAGTCTTTCTTTCTCTATGTCCCGCTGTGTTTCCTCAAAATGCTACTATTCCGCCGCTGTTGGGCCGTTCTACGCAGCCGTCTCTTTCATACCATCCTGCTTATTCACGCCGCTTTCGCAACCCCTCTTTTGCTCAAAAATCCCTTCGAGTTGCGAAGGGCCTGCTATGGCTTCTGTATCAGCATAACTGCCTTCGTTATGCTGATACAGTGCGCCGTTTATGCTGTTCCTTCGATGATCTTGCCACCGAGTTGCGAGGCAAACGCTGCTACACACCTTTTTTGTCACACTACGTCGTTGCAGAAGCGCCGAAACTCACAACTAATACAGGGCCGCCGATTCGTCGGCGCTGGCGGCATCAGTTCCCCCGCGATCGCTCTGTGCATCGCGGCTACTTGGAGTTGAACGTTTCGCCGCAGCGTCGGTGTTATCGATATCGCTTCGGCTTTGCGCAATGGGATGCTGTAGATAAATCCACGTCGCACTGGCAACTGCCACGCTTCTTCCAACAGTAACCCGTAGGCCGCAAGTTGCATTTTAAAGTGCGCGCCCGCCGCCTTCTCGCTATCCTTGTACTCCACTACGATCGCCTCCGCGCGAGGCGCCGTGCGGCTCGGCACCACAATCGCTAGATCCAAGCGCCCCCGCAAGCCGAGCGTGTCTGAGTGTAACACCACATCGAAGGTTCGTTCGCCCTCGGCAATGCCGTAGGTGCGCAATGAGCGTCGTTCTTCTCGCCCTGTCTCATCGGTGTGACTGCGTATGCCAGCCTTCATCAAATCGGTGATTGGCCGCACTTCTGGCAAACAGTAGCGATAGTATAGCACTCGCGGACAATAGCTCCACTGTTTGAGATCGGTCACCTCAAAGGTTTCCAAACGTTCGACGACTAGCTCATTCATCGGAGCCTCCCTGCACGATCTCGCGCCGCCCGTTCCAACTCTTTTCGTCGAGCGAGAACAGTTGCACTTTGCCGGCCTTCCGCCCCAAACGATGCTTGATCTCGGCAAACAACGCCCGCTGATGGGTGCGGCTGAGATCGCCGCAAAACGCGCTGTACTGGATACGCTCTAGCCCATAATCAAGGCACGCATCGGCCACTTTTTGACGCGCCCGATCATCGGGAATATCGTAGATCAATAGGCTCTGCATGGCTCACCACCCCATCACAAATGGTTCGTAGGTGTCGCGCTCGCCTCGCACAAAGGTGGCGATATGGCGCGCCTGGCATTGCAGAATATGGCGAAGCGGCTGCCGTTTGCCTTCGTACAGTTCACTGCTGCCCATCCGTTCCAGCACTTTCTCCACAATACGTTTGCGAGTGGCACCATCTAAACGGCCCATCTCATCCTGCGTCACTGCAAAGCCCCGGTTCACCTGGCCGATCAAGGTGCGATCCACCACTGCCTGGCGAAACTCTTCGATCAGATCGAGCGTTAAACTGGGCTTGCCGGGTCGATCAGCATGCAGAAAGCCCGCGTTTGGCTCTAATCCAGCTAGCAATAGGGCCTGCCGCACTTGCGAGCGCAGTACACCGTAGCCATAGTTGAGTATCGAGTTGAACGGATCGAGCGCGCCGCGCGTCTCGCGCCCTGGCCAGGCCAGTCGTTCGGGGATGAGCGTCGCCACCGCCTGCCAGTAACGCGCCGCCGCCCGTCCCTCGCAGCCCATCAGCGTGGCGCGTGTCGTCTCGTCGATCACACCCGTCAGCCGCGCCAACGCTGGCAAGCTATCGAGCACTTCGGTCGCCGCCAACATCAACTCCTGATAGTGCGGGAAGTCGGTCTCTTTGCGATATTTAGCGGCGTAGCGCAATAGATTGGCCTGGCTCTGGATCTTGCCAGTGGCAAAGGCTTTGGCCAAGGCAAGCCCTCGTTCGTTCTCGTAGGCTTGCAGTTGCGCTCGTTTAGTGAGCGCCATACCAGTGAGGCCGCTGGCGAACAAGGTGCCGTAATCGTCGCCGTTTGAGCCATTGAGAAAATGGATTGGGATACCCTCCTCGGCACAGACACGCACCACATCGCTGCTAATGCCCACGCCATTACTGCAGATCAGCACTTGCTCCAGATGCATAATTGGCACTTCGGCCATACGCTGCTTCTGCTGTTCAACGCGCAGGCGACCCTGGTGCTTCGATACAAATGAGCCAAATTGTTCGACGATCAAATACATACCAAATGCTCCTTGTGAGTAGGCCATTGCCGTGCTCTCTTACGAGCCGAGGAGGTTTAGGTTGTTAAGGTGCCATTGCCGCAGCGCTTCCAATGATGGTTATGCGCCGCGAACGAGGTTAGAGCGATGAAGCGATCGTGTACCAGCCATCGCCCTTGACCGCGTTTTTGCCGACATGGATCAGGCTGCCCCACACCAACAGCTCGCGCAGTGGTGCCAGGTCGCCCTCCAGCGTAATGGTGCCCACCAGCCCGCCGATCGGCGTGCGCAAGCGGGTGCGCGAAGAATAGCTCACTACATCGATCCAACGGGTGCTATCGTTGACCACGCGCACCCGCTCGACCAGGGTTGGCAACGTTTGATAGTTGCTGATCGCCTCCCCGGCGCCATAGGCTTCCGCCAGTTGATCGAGCCGCCAAGCCAGCCGCGCGAAGAAGATACCGAGATCGAACTGATGCACCAGGCTGGGCCGACCATCGCGCTTCACAGTCAGCCGCAGCGGCGTATGAAACCGCAGCGTCAGACGATCAGCGGGAAGCGTGGCGGCATGGGCTGTTACATCAGACGGGGCGATCGGCAAGCCGGGCAGTTGGACGTTCGGGCTGCCCCGTTGGAACAGCGGTTGTTGCGCGTCACTCAACAGGTTAACGGCAGCGATCGAATCGATGCGCAGCCCACCACGGCGACCGTTGTTTTGCGGCAAGCGGCGACCAAGGCCGCTCCGCTCGATCTCTTGCGCAGCCATAAACACATACGGGAACAACTGCGCCACCGGGCCGATCAGGCCCATACCGAACGTCAGCGTTTCGCCCGGCTCGAACTGCCGACGCTCGCCAGCGGGAGGGCGCACCACATAGGGACGGGGAAGTTGCCCCCTGCTGCCCTCGCCATCCTCGCGCATCGGCGCCACAAGGGTCGCGACCGGGCACACCCGCAATAACGGACAATCGGTGCAGGTGGGCAGCGCCTTATTGACGCAGAACTTATCGAGCAGCCCATTGACCACCGCGCCACGGATCGATGACCCCGCCTGATCATCGAGCAGCAATGGCGTGACAACGGTGGCATTGAAGGCTAAGTGATGGGTGATAAGGGTCATTGCTTAGCTCCAATCAGTCTCCGTGAGTGGCAGATCCAACTGCAATCCATGGTGTTCATCGTATGGAACATCAACAACCCAACGCCTCCCTTTCAGATGACCGTCCGGATCAGCGATTGGTCGCACCTTACCCTCACGGGCCAAACGTGCATAGCGCTGTTTACTAATACTCACAAAATAGTTACTCGATTCAAGGTATTTATGTTCGGCGAGAAGCTGCAAATATTCCTGCTCGAAGCAAAGTGGCAGCACATCAACACCATCGAACATATTCTCAAATTCTTGCTCCTTCTGCTCACTACTATTGAATGGCAGCAGCGAGGTAAGATGGCGCTCTGCCTGAGAAGCGATACGCGTATATTCGGCCAGCCATTCCGCGCGAAGTTGAGGATCATCGTAGATAGCATCGAGCCAATCGTTTATCTCCGACTCGTTAATAATCTGCCCATCATGTTTTTGGAGTTCCGCAAGCGTCACCCGTACAATGTGGCCGCGCTTCTCAGGATCTTTGCTCCGACCATACACTCCCTGCCCATCACTAGGCTCACGAAACACATGAACAGGGCAAATACCCTTAGAACAAGCCCGATTCACTCGCCCAAATCGCTGTAAGAGCGCCTCTAATGGTGCAGGATCGCTATAGATCGTATCAAGATCGATATTGAGACTCACCTCCACCACTTGAGTAGCAACCAAAATAAAAGGAGTACGTGTTGTTATGTCGATTGCGCTACGTCTACGCACCTCCTCTTCGAGACGAGTGCGATCTTTGACAATAAAGCGGCTATGGATCAACACCAATTCGCTAGGTTGCACGCCCAGTTGCTCCAATCGTTGGCGCACCTCCTGAGCGCGGCGCACCGTATTGACACACACCAAGACCTGTTTACCGTCCCGCATCGCTGCAACAATCTGCTCAAGATGATCAAGCAAATCGCCATCAAGCAAGTGCAGTCGGTGACGGGTAAACTTCTGGAACACCTGTTGATCGGCTCGTATCGTTGTAAAATCGCCCAATGCGCGCTGAAGTTGTTCACGTATCAGCGTAGGGAAGGTTGCCGACATCACAAAGAAGCGAGCGCCGTACTGTTCGCGCAGATAACGAACCAGCACAAGCATCAATGCTAAACGACTTGGTTCATAGGCATGAATCTCATCGAAAATAAACGCTGCCTGCACATAGTCGGTTAACATCGCCTCAAAACCACGGATCTGAAACAGCGCCTTGAGCATCTGGTATGGGCTGAATACTTTGATTGGGCGGGCATTCAACGTATTGATATTCTTCTCCCAACGCGCCGCTGTTGCCGCCGTCGCCGACCAACGTTCACTCTCCACAAATCGGGCATACATCGCCTGCAAAGCTCGGCCATGCTGGATGCCAACTGCCTCCTCTCCAAATCCCCCTCGCGTCGAATCACGTAACCGATCGTACATCGCATTCATACTGGCTTGATAGGGCAAGGCATAAAACAGGCGAGCAATAGGCTGTGTACCATCACCAAGCGCCCAAAACAGCGCCGATTCAGTCTTTGCGCTACCCGTGGGCGAGATAAGAATGGCAGATGTCCCCGCAGCTTCAGCGCTTAGCCGTTGATGAGGGTAGAGATCAGCATCGGGATTACGCAGCCGTAACACGTCGAGCAACCGTTTTGCAAACTGCAACCAGGACTCTTGAATCGGCGCTGGCATGCGAGTGAGATGCGCCGATGCCATATGATCGGCACTGGTGGTATGGCCGCGCAACAAGATACCCGCGATAGCATCGCTTGCATCGCCATATTCCAAGTCATGGAGCCAATCGCTGTACCGATAAAGCCAACCCCGTACCCGTTGAACACCTTCGCTACACACACGTGCGATCGCCTGCTCCTGATCGATCAAGGTGATCGGCCCAACCTCATCGGCAGAGAAGCCAAGGGCATCGCGCCAAGCCAAGCCACACTCGTGTATCCAACACCATAAATGCGCAACCGTCTTGGCATCAAGCTCGGCAAGCAATGGTGCAAGCGGATCAATTGAAACAGGTCCATACGCCTCAGCAATATAGTTCGCATCACGATGGTGTGAAACAATCGCAGCCAGCACCCACCTGTGTTCGATTTCGCTGAACCCTTCCACAATCCAATCTAAAAAGGCCAGCGATAACACCTCGTGGCGGTGATTCCAAGGAGGTCCACCAGCGAGGCGCTCCTGAAAGCCACGGGCCGCCTTACCAAAATCGTGGAGCAAGCAAGCCCAATAGAGGCAATGCCATAAACGTGGCAGGTTCATCTGTTGAGCTACGTTGGGGCGAAGTTGATGGAGTTCCGCCAACTTCGCCAGCACATCCCACGTATGTTTCGCCAACGTTTCGCCGCCATACTTCGGGCTTTTCGCTTTGATATGATCCATCCACGTCGGCCATACAGCAGGCTTGTTCATGGTGCATCTCCAACAAACGAGTGGAAACACAGCCCCAACGATGCGCCCTTCACCTGGGGTGCAGTTGGGTCAGCCCAATAGCTTGTCTCAGCATTGCCGTACCGCACCAAACGCTCACTCGATATACGCTGTTGCAACATCACATAGCGCTCGAAGGTTGGCTTACGGTTCTGCCAATAGTCGAGCCAGCGCGGCATCAGGGTCACAACGCCAACCGAGGTTTGCGTAGCCATGTGGTAGGGCAATAATGTATGCTCAAAGTACACATCGCTACGTTGTTCGAGATCCATCACTTCAATGCTGGTATAACAAGCCAGATCCTGTGAACGGCCCAAAACTACTGGATACCGAGGGCTACGAAACGCCTCTTGCCACTCTGGCCTATTTAGGTACAACACCAAACGCGGATGCAACAACACCTTGCGGGTGAACGGGTTGACATTGCCCTCCAATACCTTCGGCAACTTGGTGCCTGGAACCTTGCCGGTGGCAGCAGATAACACATGGATATGTTCAAGATCCTCACCTTCACCAGCCGCCGTAAAATGATAGGCAAACGCTAAGCCTTGAGGATCAACCCATTCACCAAGGGCGCTACAGATATGACCGTAGATTGTTGCGGGCGGCGGCAGCGGAAACGTTGGTTGAACGCTCAGCATAAAGTGTGGATACCGGAACGAGGTCATCGTCCCTTCCAACACGATTTTGAGCACGCGCATAACGCACCCCTTTACGCCAACCACTGCGGATGTGCATCAAAAGCAGCGCCAAGCGTCTGAAACGCCGTGCGTGGATGACTGATAGTAATCGTATACTGAGAATTATCGCGAACGAACGCCTCAAGAGCCGCGCGTTCTTCATCGAGATACCCTTGCGCCCAACCAACATAAATCGGCGAAAGGATCGTATCGGCATACACATCCAACACTTCCTGAAGCGCTTTAAGTTTCAAGATCGGCTGACCTTTGGCATTCGCACCAATGACATGATGGAAAATATGATTACCGCCTTTGGTCACAGCAAGAAGCACCACAGCTGGTGTGACATCGGTGTAGTGTAAGGATTGCTTCGCGCCACCCTCGATATGAGCCATACCCTCGAACAGAGCCTTAATGCGCTCAACACGCTGAGCGTAAGGCAATCGGTATGCCTTTTCATCTTCAAGATGTTCGATTCCTTCGATATCCTTGGCCAACGCTTCGCGCACCGAATCGAGATTACGGAAACCCGTCTTGTTACGGTACGAGAATGTACCGCAGGCATGCAGATCGAGCGAGAATAAGCCTTTGAGGGTTGTGCGATAGAATTGATGCTCATGGGGAACAGGATTCCCCTCATGCCGCGACATCGTACCAAAATCGTTGATAAGATTGACTGGTGCAATCGACACCAGTGTACTCATACGGAAGGGTGATACACGGGTGATGGTATCGGTTGTTTCGGTTTCGCCGATTCGTGAGGTATCGGCGGCACGAGCAGCTTTTGCTGTCTCCTTTTTAGATGGAGCGCGCATATAGCCAAAGATATCATCATCCCAGTAGTGCAGAGGATTCGCATCGGTATAGGCGATCTTCTCCTCGCGATAAATGGGTGCAGCCCGCCAACCAGCCACGCGAGAGTGCAAAGTCTCACGCAACCAATAGCGAAACGCCTGCGCCGACACGTAGGGGTAACTACCATCTTTGGCCTTGATCACCTTCACTCCGACAGTATTATCCTCACGCTCACCAGGAATAGCACCCAGATTGTTTAGCGCCGAGGCTGGCGCATCAATCAATGCAAGACCAGTTACAAAAGCCATTGTTCTGCTCCTTTCCTATGCAATGCTATCGACAGTCTCGCCTTGTTCCGCTTGAACGACATCCTCTACCGGCACGGCGTCGGGATTTTGCGCGATCCAATCCTTAAGCTGTTCGATCATACGAATAAGCATAAGATCGCGTGCTAACCGCCAATCTGGCCGCAACAACTCCTCACCTTCCATAAAGACCTCGGCATAACTATCGAGCGTGAACAAGGTATCCTGCCCTTTAGTGAACTTCACATAGTCGATATTGGTTTTAGTTAGCAGGGACATAAAATTCGAGGCTTTTTGTTCGGTAAAGAAGCTGCGAAAGAAGCGTCGGCCACCTTGATGACGGGTATATTCAGCTAACTTATCACCAAGCGTACGAATCTGCTCAATTCGTTCTTGCTCCATCAGCATCACCTCCTGCAAGAAGACTTCAACCAACGGCCAGGCAATCAGTTGTCGTTCATGAATCGGCGAGTAAGTACTTCGCGGATCACCATCAAACTGCGAACGTCGGGGTATACGCAAAAAATATCGTCGAACAAAACTCGCTGCATTTTGAGGCAGCGTGAAAAGATCTTCGTAGAGATAGTTTATTCGTGGGGCGATCCGTTCAGTGATATTACCTTTACGGTCGCGCTTGACTTTCTGCTCCCATCCCCGCTGAACGATTTGCTGCCAAGTGTCACGATAGGTTACAGTAAGTGCAGTGCGCAAAAAATTCGAAATTTGCAATGGAAGGTGATACAGGGCGAGTTGCGCTGACTTACCGTTATTAAAGTTATAGGCAGTGATCGATGCAGCACGACCGCTACGGCGCTCAGTATCTAAGCGTTGCTTCTCTATATCGGTGAGCGTTTCGATCAATAACGTCTTCAGTGAACGATGAGCGCTCGGCAACTTCTCCTCGCCAGCAGATTGGGCCTGTAGAATAGCTGCGTTATTTTGTTTGAAGAAGCGATTCGCAAATTCCAGTGTTAATGCTTCGCTATCTGAATGAACGGCTAGCAGACCAAGCCCACATTTCGCACAACCCAATGGCATAGCTTGCAAGGCCAGCAATGCAAGTGGAGAGACAGGCAAACCAGGATCGCCGCCAGTAAAGAAATTGATCGAATCATCGCCCTGTAGCAACGGCATCTGAGCACGCCCGATTCTGCCCGGCGCAAGTTTACCGGAGAGAGCTTGTGGTGCTGCTGGCAAGCCTGTAAACACACACGTCTGATCGCCACTTGCAGCCTCTTGCTGCCACTGACGAATATGGCGCGCGGCCCAAAGCGCACGTGTTGCGCTGCGTTCCTTACGCTTCTCCGCCGAAAGATCTGGTTTATCAGGGTTGAAGGCATCTTGGATAAACCAGGCATTGCTGGTGAACGCCATAGTCAGGTGCCCACGCAATGGCGGACGCACATAATTCGCTTCGATATAGTCAGCGACCTGCGCAAGGTCATCGTCGGTTATATCCTCGATGTTGCGACGATTCACAAAAGCAGCAATGGTTGCTATTCCTACATCAACAAAGGGATGACCTGTAAATGTAAACATTGCTCTTCCTTCCTTATCATCGTCACTCTCTTTCGTTATCGTTACTCTATCAACTCACCCTGCAAATAAGTTGCAGTCTCACATGAGTTTTCGAGCATTTATTTGTCGGTAGCGTAACGAGCCACCATCGCAGCAGCCTCAGCAGCCACTTCAGCACGCAGACTCGCAGGCCGTTTAACCTCCGCGTGATTCCCAAACGCCATCACCCAACGGCGAACTTCCGCCAATGCACCAGTTCGGAACGTAAGCGTCAGGCTACCATCATCATGCTCTTCAATGGATTGTGAAGGATGCCACTGTTTGCCGCGCATATAACGAGCTTGATACTCATCGAACCAGATCTGCACCTCAACTGGTGCATCACCATGCTCGGCAAGAAAGCCCTGCGCTAAATAGGATTCAGTGGAGAAATCGGGGTCACGTACGAAACGCTCGGTTTTGAGGAGTTGCCATTGCTCAATACGGCTCACTGCAAAATGGCGAAATTGTTGTCGCAGATGATCGAACGCAATAATCTGCCATTCGCCGCGCACATTATAGAGGTGGTACGGTTCGATCACCCGTTGATTACGCTCGCCTCGGCTAGCGGTGAAGTAGGTAATTTGAACACGCCATTGCTCATGCAGAGCTTCGTGGAGCGCAACTAACAACTCAGGATCAGAACTAGCAGTTGCACCCGGTTGAAAGGTGTAATGCTGAGCTAGCAAGTTCATATCTAGCTGCACTTTATCGGGTAGGCTTGTCGTGAGCGCAGCGGCGGCTTTACGCAATGGAGCTTCAAAGCTTGTTCCAAGATAGCGGCGGGTGAGTTCAACACTGAGGAAAAAAGCCAGTAATTCACCTTCGGTAGCAAACATGGTAGGGAGAACCCACGTTGCATCGGTGTAATAGTATCCATTGCGCGTTCGATCGTACTTCAACGGCGCATTCAGCCGTTCGCGCATAAAGGCCAGATCGCCCCGTACAGTGCGCTCGCTTACCTCGAAGCGCTCGATGAATGAGGAGATAGTGGGGTAGGTTCCTGCACGAATAGCAGCATCGATGAACAGTAGACGCTCAAGTCGTAGAGACATCGTTGTTTCTCGCTTAAGTAGAGGTCAAACATAGTATTGATCATACCTATTATTAGCAGTGTTGTCTATCTCAAATGGGCAATTTTTTCGGTAAAATTTTCATCAAAAAAGGAGATAAACATCATATATGATATGATATGATTTTCTTCAATAGAAGGCTATTTTACTTTTTTATAGCCTCGGCTTAAGCCTTGAGCGCTTCGGCTTAAGTCTTAAGCACCTTGGATTAAGTCTTAAGCACCTTGGATTAAGTCTTGAGCACCTCGGATTAAGTCTTGAGCACCTCGGATTAAGCCTGAGCACCTTGGATTAAGTCTTAATCACCTTGGATTAAGTCTTAATCACCTCGGATTAAGTCTTAATCACCTCGGATTAAGCCTTAAGCACCTCAGAATAGGTTCTCATTACCCCTGCTTAAGCTCTCACGATGTCTTGTGAGAACCTCACGAGCCTTGCATGGCTGCTAAAAATAGTGAGTTGAATCCTAACCCATTTGTATAGTTGTACGATTAAAGCAGTTTTTGTCCACCCCGCTTCAAAACAATTCGTCGGCTGCCTGTTGCTTCCAAAACAGGCAGACGACGAGTGACGATCGACCGGGAAACGTCTATTGAAGCGCAGCCTCGATCTCGCCCACCATCTTGCCGAACGAGCTTAGGCCCGCGTTGGCCAAGTACCACACGGCTGGGTCGAGGTAAGCAACCTTGCCGTTCTTCCAGGCATTGGTAGCGGCCACCAGTTCGTTATCCAGCACCTCCCGCGCCGACTGGCCAGGCTCTGCGGAGCCGTCCGTCGCGGTGTCGCGGTCGACCACGAATAGGATGTCGGGGTTCTTCTCCTGAATAAACTCGAACGAGATCGCGTCGCCGTGGGTGGCTTCCTTGATCTCATCACCATCGGTGACAGCCGCCACACCCAGCAGGTCGTGGATGATGCCGAAGCGCGAGCCGGGGCCGTAAGCGGTCACGTTACCGCCCGAAACCATCAGGATCAAGCCGTTCAACTTCTTCTCAGCAGCCAGCGCCTGCGCGCGCTTCACCGCCGCATCCAACTCGGCCAGCTTGCTAGCCGCCAACTCCTCTTTGCCGAAGATCGATGCCAGCGTGTTCACGTTCTTCACAACGCTGTTGTAGAAGTCGCTCTGATCAACCGTCAAGTCGATCGTCGGCGCGATCTTGGCCAGTTCTGGATAAACGGCGGCTGAGCGACCCGCCACGATGATCAGGTCGGCCTTCAGGTCGTTGACCTTCTCGTAGTCTGGCTCGAAGAGCGTGCCGATATTGACGTACTCGCTGCCCTTGTACTTCTCCAGGAACGGCGGGATGTTGTTGCCCTGCGGCAAGCCCACCACTGGCACACCCAACTGATCCAGGATATCGAGCACGCTGTAATCGAACACTAATACCTTCTGGGGATTCTTTGTAATGGTGGTTTCGCCCTGCGCGTGCTTCACTACAATCTCCGTGGCCGCCTCAACAGCCGGAGCGGCACTCTGAGCAGCCGGAGCAGCGGTCTGGCCGCCACAGGCGAACAACAGCGTAGCGAGCAGAGAAAGCATCGCGACACGGAGCATCTTCTGTCCCATCGTAAGCATGGTTGGGTTCTCCTTCAGTAAGAAAGTGAAGCGTTTCAAATACAGGCCAATGCTCTGAGTCGTGAGCACTAGGTAAAGTAGACACCAATCCGTTGATCGTTGATGACCTCGATTGGGATGTGCATGTCGTAGATATCGTGCAGGGCTTGCGTGTTGATGATCTGCTCCACACTGCCCTGATGCACAACACGACCATCCTTCAGCGCCACAATCGTATCGGAGTAGCACGAAGCGAAATTAATGTCGTGCAGCACCAGAATGACTGTTTTGCCGAGATCCTCCACCATCCGACGCATCACGCGCATAATCTGCACGGCATGCTTCATATCGAGGTTATTGAGCGGCTCATCGAGCAGCACATAATCGGTATTCTGGCAGATCACCATCGCCACATAGGCGCGTTGGCGCTGCCCACCCGAGAGCTGATCCAAGTAGCGATGCTGAAGATCGCCAAGCTCCATATATTCGATCGCAGCATCGATGTACTGCTGATCCTCTTTGGTGAGGCGGCCCTGCGAATACGGAAAGCGCCCAAAGCTCACCAATTCCCGAATCGTCAGGCGCACGCTGATATGGTTCTCTTGCTTGAGGATCGAGATCTTCTTCGCAAGGTCGTTGCTTTTGGATCGGGCGACCGATTGGCCGTCGATCAGCACCTCGCCATGGTCGTAGGGCATCAGGCGGCTGATAATCGACAACAGCGTGCTTTTGCCAGCGCCGTTCGGGCCAATGAACGAGGTCACACCGCCACGAGCGATCGTCAGCGAGACGTTATCGACCACGGCCTTCGAGCCATATTTCTTGGTAACGTTGCGAACCTCAATCACGCCTGGTCTCCCTTAGTAGCAAGTAGAGGAAGTAAATACCACCGATAAAGTTGATGATCACACTTAAACTGGTGCTGAAAGTGAACACACGCTCGACCAGCAACTGGCCTCCCACCAGCGCGATGACGCTGATCAGCGAGGCGGCTGGCACCACGAAGGCGTGGCGATAGGTGTGCATATACTGGTAGGCCAGGTTCGCCACCAATAGGCCGAAGAAGGTGATCGGGCCGACCAGCGCCGTGGAAACCGAGATCAGGACCGCGATCACCACCATACAGCGGTTCACCAAGTTCGCGTGCGCCACACCAAGGTTGATCGCCTGATCGCGACCGAGCAGCACCACATCGAGGCTGCGCAAGAAGCGTAGGCTGTACAGCGTCACAAGGACGATCGCCGCCGACGCGATCAGCAACAGATCCTCGTTCACGCTGTTGAAGCTAGCGAACATACGATCCTGCAGAACCGTGAAATCGTTCGGGTCGATCATGCGCTGCATAAACGAGGTGAAACTGCCGAACAGCGTGCCAAAGATGATGCCGATCAGCACCAGGAAGTACAGATTTCGGCCCTCGCGCCGGAACAACCAGCGGTAGAGCAGGCTTGCGAACAGCACCATCAAGCCAACGTTGATCACAAACAGCAGTTCACGGCTCATCATCGCCAGGGTGATGCCGCCGAACAGATAGACGATCACCGTTTGGATCAGCATGTACATCGAGTCGAAGCCGATAATGCTTGGCGTCAGGATGCGGTTGTTGGTGATGGTCTGGAACATCACCGACGAATAGGCGACCGCGAAGCCAACCAGCAGCATCGCAACGACTTTACGGCCACGGCGGGGCAGCGCAAAGCCCCAATCGGTCACATTGATGGTGAGGAAGAGCGCGATCAGCGCGCCGCCGATCAGCGCCAAGAACACTAACTTCAGCCATAAGCTGCGCAACTGGCGCTGTTCGTGCTCTGCGGCAGTAACTGCGGCCACCGTTCCCGATTCCTTTCTAAGCAGTTGCATATACGCCTCGCCGCAGGATCAGGAACAGGAAAACCGCGCTGCCCACCACGCCAACCACCAAGCTGATCGGGATCTCGTAGGGATAGCGGATCGTACGCCCGATGATGTCGCATACCAGCACAAAGAGCGCGCCGAGTGTCGCGGTAAATGGCAGAGTTTTGCGAATGTTATCGCCCAGCATAATCGTGACGACGTTCGGCACGATCAAGCCGAGGTAGGGGATCGAGCCGACCGTGAGCACCACCACCGACGAGGAGAGCGCGATGATCGCCAGGCCCAGGTTCACCACAAAGCGGTAATTGAGGCCGAGGTTTGTGGCGAAATCGGCGCCCATACCGGCCAGCGTGAAACGATCGGCGAAGATGTAGGAGGCGATCGTGAGCGGCACCGCGATGTACAGCAACTCGTAGCGACCCCGCAGGATGCCTGAGAAGTCGCCGTTCATCCAACCGTTGAGCGACTGCAGCAGGTCGTAGCGCAGCGCCAGGAAGGTGGTGAACGCCCCGATCACGTTGCCGAACATAATGCCGACCAGCGGCACAATGATCACATCTTTGTACTTGGCGTATTCCAGGATGCGCATAAAGATGACCGTGCCGATCAGCGCAAACACAAACGCGATCGCCGTCTTATGCAGCACCGAGGCCGAACTGAACATCAGCGTGGCAACCAATACACCCAAGCTCGCCGATTCCATCGTGCCCGCCGTCGAGGGCGAAACGAACTTATTGCGGGCCAACTGCTGCATAATCAAGCCAACCACGCTCATACTGGCACCAGCAGTGAGAATGGCGATCAAGCGGGGGACTCGGCTAATAAAAAAGACTTGGAGTTGATCTTCGCTGGCTTGAAAGAGGCCCCAAGGAGTAATGTTTCGCACGCCAATAAAGAGCGAAACGACTGAAAGAAGCACAAGCAGGATCAAGAGAGCGACAAAAGAGCCACGTTTCACAAAGTACTCCACAAACCTAGACCCTACACATACCCCTCAACCACACCGAATTTTGAGCGCACGAAACCAAGCATGTAGCGTTTGGATTAGGCCAACCACAGCTACATCGCTTGCATATCACTTCCATACATCGTATCAGGATGTAGTGGATACTTGGTGAGTATATTAGCCTATACTTACAACGGGCGTTAGTTTATTATAAGTATCTCGATTTGTCAAAATGTTCTGAGAATCGCTGGAGGGAAGCGCAGCGCATCAGAGAGCCAAAACGCTGCATGAGAGAGGAGCCGATTGAGGAATTACGCAAGATAATCATTTCCTTAGTGACTACTCCCCCGCCGAAAGGCTGGGGGCTTCTTGGAGCCGTAGCCCCTGA
>ERZ777003.2920-NODE-2920-length-18012-cov-5.062148_pt1 | contig 18012 bp, 17 predicted proteins | sample MGYA00374956_ERZ777003 | MGnify/ENA primary metagenome ERZ777003 (study PRJEB29302, sample SAMN06268252) | bioreactor metagenome | isolation source: Joint BioEnergy Institute, California, USA | place: USA:Joint BioEnergy Institute, California, USA | collected... | reverse complement strand
CCGCGAGCCTCGAGCGCGGGTCGGAGCATCCGCTCGCGGAAGCGATCGTTGCCGGCGCCGCCCATCGCGGTATCGACCTCTCCGCCGCTGAAGACTTCGAGGCAGTGACGGGGCAGGGCGTGCGCGGCCGGGTCGAGGGCCACGCGGTGGCGCTCGGCAACGCGGCGCTGATGCGGTCACTGGGGGCCGGCACGGCGGCGATGGCGGACGAGGCGGACCGCCTGCGCGGCGAGGGCCGGACGGTGATGCTGGTTGCCATCGACGGCACCTTCGGCGGCCTGATCGCCGTTGCCGACCCGGTGAAGGAGAGCGCGCCGGCCGCAATCCGTGCGCTGAGGGCGGAAGGGCTGCGCATCGTGATGGCCACCGGCGACAACGCCCGCACCGCCGCGACGGTGGCCGGCCGGCTCGGCATCGACGACGTCCGCGCCGAGGTGAAGCCGGAGGACAAGGCGGCGCTCGTCGCCGAACTCAGGGCCGCCGGCGCCCGCGTGGCCATGGCCGGCGACGGCATCAACGATGCGCCCGCGCTGGCGGCGGCCGACGTCGGCATCGCCATGGGCGCCGGCGCCGACGTCGCGCTGGAAAGCGCCGGCGTGACCCTGGTGCGGGGGGATCTCGACGGCATCCTGCGCGCGCACCGGCTGGCGCGGGCGACGATGCGGAACATCCGGCAGAACCTGTTCCTTGCCTTCGTCTACAACACCGCCGGCGTGCCGGTCGCGGCAGGGGTGCTGTATCCGCTGTTCGGGTCGCTTCTGTCGCCGATGATCGCAGCGGCGGCGATGAGCCTGTCGTCGGTCTCTGTCATCGCCAACGCGCTGCGGCTGCGCCGGGTGCGGCTGCGCTGACCGGCCGCCGATTGCGGCATGTGGGCCGGCGGTGCCTTCGCCGCCTCATTCGTCTAGACTAGTGGTCCGAGTCGACAGGGAGCGCCCGATGGACGGCAAACGGCGCAGGGTCGCCCTGATCACCGGCGCCGGCCGCGGCATCGGCGCCGCGACCGCGGTGCTGGCGGCCCGCGCCGGTTATGACGTCTGCGTCAACTATGCCAGCGACCGCGCGCGGGCGGAGGCGGTGGCGGAAACCTGTCGCAACGCGGGGGTACGTGCGGTGGCGGTGCGCGCCGACGTCGCGGACCCGGACGCGGTGACGGCGCTGTTCGCCGCCTGCGACGAGGCGCTGGGTCCGGTGACCCTTCTCGTGAACAACGCCGGCATCATCGGGCGCGCAACGACGGTGGCCGCCGTTGCCGACGACGTGCTGGAGCGCACCTTCGCGGTCAACGTTCACGGCACGATCCGCTGCGCCCGCGCGGCGATCGCGCGGATGGCCGCGGCCGGCGGCGGCGTCATCGTCAACCTGTCCTCGATCGCGGCCACCACCGGCAGCCCCGGCGAGTATGTGCATTATGCCGCGTCAAAGGCGGCGGTGGACGCGTTCACGGTCGGCCTCGCGAAGGAGATTGGGCCGCTGGGCATCCGCGTGAACGCGGTGCAGGCGGGAACCACGGCGACGGAGATCCACGCCACGGCCGGCAATCCCGACCGTCCGGCCCGGGTTGCGAAGCTGGCGCCGCTCGGCCGGGTGGCGGCGCCGGAGGAGATCGCGGAAGCGATCCTCTGGCTCGCGTCGGACAAGGCCGCCTACGTCACCGGCGCGATCCTGCGCGTCGGCGGCGGGCTGTGAGCGATCCCCGGTCCCGCGGGCGGCCCGCGACTACTGGCGCTCCATCGCCTCGCCCGGCAGCGGCGGCAGCCACGGCAGCCGCGAACGGCACCAGATCTGGCCCTTCGGCTCGAGCTGCGCGCGCTGCTTCAGCGTGCCCACGCGGATGTTGAAGGTGCGGTCGCTGCCGGTGGCCGCGGTGGCGTAGAGCTGCGTGCCGCATTCGGCGCAGAAGGCCTGGATGCGCCTGGCGCCGCTTTCGGCCGTCTTCTCGTAGATCTTCGGCTGTCCGGCGAGCAGGCGAAAGCTGGCCTGGGGGCACGGCGCGCTCACCCGGAATGCGGTGCCGGAGAGCGTCTGGCAATCGGTGCAGTGGCAGATGCGGACGCGGTCCGGATCGACTTCCGCCTCGAACCGGATCCGGCCGCAGTGACAGGCGCCTTCGACGTTCATCTTCTCCCTCCCGGACAGTGATCGTGAATACTCTCCCGGCTGCGCCCACGAGAGGCTGCGTTCGCGATCGTGCGCCGGGTCGGTATCCGCCATTCCGCCGCCCGGCCTGTGACGATGCTCACGCGGGCAGGGCCTTCCCGGGTGGACTCGACGCGACGGCGTCACGGGCCGGACCTGAAACCGCCGTATTTTGCGCCTTGGATAACACTCGACCTGCCGGTAACACTAGCGCTCGTGCCCGCTTCAACGGCGAGCCGCGCCTCTTGAGCCACCTCTGTTCAGCGAGTGTTTCATGAAATTCAGAGCACTGCTTGCATCAACTGCCCTGGCGACCGCCTTGGCAACCGGCGCGCCCGCCTTCGCGCAGGACGCAATCACCGAGATCGACGCCGTTTACTACGTCACATGGCTGGAGGCGACCGTCCGCGAGGCGCCCAGCAGCCAGTCCTATGCGATCGGCGTCCTGTACATGGGCGACAGGGTGAACGTCACCGGCTGGGTGGACGGAACCGACTGGGTCCGCATCAGCTTCGACGACGGCAGCGTCGGCTACATGTGGAGCGGCCTGATCTCTCCGGCCGTCATCGCCGGGCCCGGCTTCGATGACGGCTCCGGGGGTGCGGGCACCGGCACCGGCGGCGGCACGGACGGGCCGCCCGCCGACCTTGCCGGCAACAGCATCTACGACGCCTACGTCATCGGCCAGGCCGACTCGCTGGACACGGTGTTCGAGGACTTCGTCGGCGACAACGACCTCGACGACTACTACGCCATCGACCTCAGCGGCTGGACCTACATCGACCTGGCGCTGGAAGGGCTGTCGGCCGACGCCGACCTGCAGATTCTCAACGAGTATCAGGTCTCCGCGGGTTCGTCCGAGGTCGCCGGCACCGGGCCGGAGTATGTGCAGCAGGTGGTGCCGGCCGGTCGCTACTACATCCGTGTGACCTCCTACGAGGGCAACACCAACTACACGCTGTACGTCTACACCACGCCGACGGACGCGCCGCCTCCGGACACGGTCGGCAACAGCATGGAGACCGCGACCCCGATCGACGCGCCCGGCGAGACCCCGCAGGTGTTCGAGGAGCGCATCGACCTCAGCGACAGCGAGGACTGGTACGTCTTCACCGTCAGCGAGCACACCGAGGTCTCGGTCAGCCTCTACAACCTGCAGAGCGACATCGACCTCTCCATCCTCGACAGCAACGGCAACTCGCTGGCCGACTCCCAGAACGGGTCGCGGACCAGCGAGCAGGCGACGGTGGTGGTCGCGCCGGGGACCTACTACGTCCGCGTCTACGTCTACTCGGGCCAGAGCGACTACACGCTGGAGGTCTCGGGCGTGCCCAGCGAGCCGCCGCCGCCTGACGGCGCCGGCAACAGCCGGGCGCAGGCGCTCGACCTCGGCGCCCTCGACCCGGCGTCGGAGACGGGGCTGACCGCCCGCGACTGGACCGGCCCCGGCGACATCGACGACTGGTTCGCGTTCAGCGTCGCCGACCCCACCCAGCTGGAGATCCGGCTGGACGAGATCGTCAGCGATCTGGACCTCGAGCTGGTGGACGAGAACGGCAACATCGTCAGCGTGTCGAACAACAGCGGCACCGCGGGCGAGGTGATCAACGTCGCCGTCGGGGCAGGCACCTACTACGCCCATGTCTATGCGTTCGACGGGTCCAGCGAGTTCGCGCTCTCGATCCAGGGCGTTCCGACGACCCTGGCGCCCTGATCGGCCCATCGCGAGTCGTTGTGCTGCGGCGCCGGTTCCTCGCGGACCGGCGCCGCAAATGTTTCAGGGCATGGCGTCCCCGCCGATGCCGCCGTCGCATCGACGGCCGCCTTCGCGCATTTGCTTTAATGCTCGATTAATGTTGCCGACCTATCAAAGGTGACGGCGGGTTAATGGGGAGTGGGGGATGGCATGTCCACACCGTCCGCAATTGCGCCAAGGGATGGGCAGGCCAGCACCGTCGCGACGGCCGCCGCCGCACTGCTGCCGCTGACCGATCCGCTGTCCCGCCTGCCGGTGCGCGAAGGCCGGCCCACCGTCCGGATGGCGGCCGTCGTCGCGGCGCGGGCAGAATTTCGCCGGCTCGCGACGCTGGCAGGCCGCACCCGTCGCGTCCGGCTCGAACTCACCCACATTCCGTCGACGGACGCGGCCCTGATCGCCCTTGTTCCCGACAGCTTCGACGTCGTCCTGCTCGACCGGCGGCTGCAGGGCGCGGGTGAGCTGGTGCGCCAGCTCGGTGGCGGTGGCCGGCGCAGCCCGTTCCCGCTGCTGATGCTCGCCGACCATGACGACGAGGAGACGGCGCTGCTCGCGCTCGGCGGCGACGTCGCCGACGTGATCGAGCGGGACGGCCTGACGGCAGGGCAGGTCGAGCGGGCGGCAATCCACGCCTGGGTCCGCCACCAGATGGAGGGCGAGCTGGCGCGCAGCCGGCAGCTGCTGCGCCAGGCCCGCGACGAGGCGCGGCGGGCCAACGCCGCCAAGTCCGATTTCCTCGCCCGGATGAGCCACGAACTGCGGACCCCGCTCAACGCCATCAACGGCTATGCGGAGATGATGGCGGAAGAGATCGTGGGCCCGCTGGGCGATGCCCGGTACCGCGAATACGCCCGCAACATCCTCGCCAGCGGACATCACCTGCTCGACCTGATCAACGACCTCCTCGACCTGTCGCGCATCGAGAGCGGCCGCTACCAGCTCGCGCTGGAGCCGTTCGACGTGGCGGCGGAGCTCACCACGCTGGTGGAGACCTTCTTCGCCCAGGCGCGACGGGTGCCGATCGCCCTCCGTGCCGAGGTCGAGGACGCGCTTCCGCCGCTGATGGCGGACCGGCGGGCGTTCAGGCAGGTGGCGATCAACCTCCTGTCCAACGCGCTCAAGTTCACCGGCCCGCATGGGGCGGTGACAGTCCGCGCGCGGCGGTTGGGATCGCGGGTGGAGGTCAGTGTCGCCGACACCGGCATCGGGGTGGACCCGTCGCAGATCGAGCGGCTGTTCACGCCGTTCGTCCAGGCGGACACCCCCTTCGTGCGCAGCACCAACGGCACTGGGCTGGGGCTCGCCATCGTCAAGAGCCTGGTCGAGACCCACGGCGGCGTGGTGCAGATGGAAAGCGAGCCGGGCCGCGGCACCACCGTCGCCACCGACTGGCCGATCGCGCCGCCGCCGGGAGCCGGTCCGCTGCGGCCGGCCATCACCGGGCCGGGCGACAGGCCGGCCGCCTGACGAGGGGCCGGACCGACGGGTGCGGCGCCAACCGCACGGCGGAAACGGAAGATCTCTGGAAAGCCGGGCGACTGGAGCGGGAGACGGGATTTGAACCCGCGACCCTCACGTTGGCAACGTGATGCTCTACCTCTGAGCTACTCCCGCGACAGGTGGCGGTGTATACCGCCCGCCTCATGGCATTGCAAGCGGGAAGGTGACGATGGACGGTGCGACATCGGAAGCGACGGAAGGCCTCGCGGAGGCCCAGGCGCGGCTGTGGGCCCGGCTGGCGGAGCTCGGCATCCGGACGCGCACGGTGGAGCACCCGCCGGTGTTCACGGTCGCCGAGGCGAAGGCCCTGCGCGGCGAGCTTCCGGGCGGGCACTGCAAGTCGCTGTTCCTGCGCGACAAGCGGCGCCACTGGCTGCTGGTGGCGCTGGAGGACCAGCGAATCGACCTGAAGGCGCTGCGTGCGCCGCTGGGAGCCGGCAACCTCTCCTTCGCCAGCCCGGAGCGGCTGCAGGCGATGCTGGGGGTGACGCCGGGGTCGGTCACGCCCTTTGCCCTGATCAACGCGCGCGGCGAAGACGGCGGGCGGGAGCCGACCCTCACCGTCGTCCTCGACCGCGCCATGCTCGCGTTCGACCCGCTGAACTACCACCCGCTGCGCAACGACCAGACGACCGCGATCGCGCCGGCCGACCTCGTCCGCTTCATCCGGGCCTGCGGCTATGAGCCGGTGGCGCTGGACCTCGCCGCGGAGCCGCCGCAGCCTGCGGCGCTGCCGCAGTGGCCATGACGGGCCTTGTCATTCATTCTCCGGGCTTCCATCTGCATGACACCGCATGATACGCACCCACAGCACAGCAGACCTGGGGACATGAACACAATGGACTCGCTCATCGCGGGCGGCGCGCCTGGAGCTGCGCCTGCGGACGTCATCAAGGACACGACCACCGAACGGTTCATGACCGACGTCATCGAGGCGTCGCTGCAGACGCCGGTGATCGTGGATTTCTGGGCGCCGTGGTGTGGGCCGTGCAAGACGCTGGGGCCGCAGCTGGAAGCGGCGGTCCGGGCGGCGCGGGGCGCGGTGCGGATGGTGAAGCTGAACATCGACGAGCATCCGCAGATCGCCCAGCAGATGCGGATCCAGTCGATCCCGGCCGTGTTCGCCTTCAAGGACGGCCGGCCGATCGACGGCTTCGTCGGCGCGATCCCGCAGAGCCAGATCAAGCAGTTCGTGGACAAGCTGGTCGCGCTCGCCGGCGGCCCGGCGGCGGCCCAGGCGGAGGCGATCGAACGGGCGATGGCGCAGGCGAAGGCGGCGCTGGAGGCAGGCGACGCCCGCTCGGCCGCGGCCGTCTACGGCCAGGTGCTGCAGGTGGATCCGAGCCGGCTTGGCGCCGCGGACGGCCTGGTCCGTGCGCTGATCGCCACGGGGGATGTCGCGCACGCGCGGGCCCAGTTCGATGCGCTGCCGGAGGAGGTGCGCGAGGCGAAGGAGCTGGCGTCCGCCCGCACCGCGCTGGAGCTGGCGGAGGCGAATGCCGAGGTGGTCGCCCGGCTGCCCCAGCTGCAGGCGACGGTGGAGGCCGACCCGAACGCCCATGCGGCGCGGCTCGACCTCGCCAACGCGCTGTTTGCGACCGGCCAGGCGGAGGCGGCCATCGACCACCTGCTGGAGCTGTTCCGCCGCGACCGCAACTGGAACGAGGGAGCCGCGCGGCTGCAGTTGCTCAAGTTCTTCGAGGCGCTAGGTCATTCGCATCCGATCACCGTCGGCGGGCGCCGGCGGCTGTCGTCGATGATGTTCTCCTAGCCGGCGACGGGGCCACCGGCGGGAGCCCGGGCGACAGGGGAGAAGCCCGAAGCGAGGAAAGATGAGCCGCAACGCCTTCCATCCGACGGCCGAGTCGCTGCCGGATACGCTGCCCATATTCCCGCTTCCCGGCGCGCTGGTGTTGCCGGACACCCGTCTTCCGCTCAACATCTTCGAGCCGCGCTACATCAACATGACGCTGGACGCGCTGAAGGAGCCGCACCGGCTCATCGGCATGATCCAGCCAACGGAGGGCGCGGACCTCAACGGCCCGGACGAACCGCCGGTCTATTCGGTCGGCGCTGCCGGCCGGATCACCAGCTTCTCCGAGACCGAGGACGGCCGCCTGCTGATCAACCTCTACGGGGTGGCGCGGTTCCGCGTGCGCGCCCAGCTCCCCACGGTCCGCGGCTACCGGCGGGTGCAGGTGGACTGGTCGGAGTTCCTGTCGGACCTGGACCCGGATCCCACCTGCAATGCCGAGAGGGAGCCGCTGCAGAGCCTGCTCAGGGCCTATTTCGACCTGCACGGGCTCAAGGCCGACTGGCAGACGATCGAGCGGACGCCGCTGTCGCTGCTGGTCAACACGCTGACCATGGTCTGCCCGTTCCCGACCAACGAGAAGCAGGCGCTGCTCGAGGCCGACACGGTGGACGCCCGCGCGGCGATGATGAGCACGCTGATGGAGATGGCCTTGCGCGGCGCCGGGCACGAGGATAAGGCGGCGCACTGAACCACGACGGAGGTCATCATGGCGGAGGCCCGATCGGGGGTTGATCCAAAGCTGCTCGAGATCCTGGTCTGCCCGCTGACCAAGAAGCCGCTGATCTACGACCGGGAGCGCAACGAACTGGTCAGCACGGCGGCCCGCCTCGCCTATCCGATCCGCGACGGCATCCCGATCATGCTGCCCGACGAGGCCCGCGAGCTCGGCGACGACGAGCATCCGGCCTGAGCGATGGCAGCCGCCGACGACGCCGGCACGGCCTGGCCCAAGGAAATCACGCTCGACCCCGCCAAGCGCTGGCTCACCGTCACTTTCGATGACGGCGCCACCTTCCGCATCTCCGCCGAGCTGCTGCGGGTGGAAAGCCCGTCGGCCGAGGTGCAGGGCCACGGCCCGGGGCAGAAAACCATCGTCGCCGGCAAGCGCGCGGTGACGATCCGGGGGATCGAGCCGGTCGGCAACTATGCAGTACGGCTGATCTTCAGCGACGGGCACGACACCGGCCTGTACACCTGGCGCTATCTCTACGAGCTCGGGCGCGACCAGGAGAAGCTCTGGCGCGCCTATCTCGACGCGCTCGCCGCGCGCGGCCTGTCGCGCTAGGCCGGCCATTGTCGCGCCCGGGGCGCTGGTCCTATCATCGGCCGCGATGTTCCGGCCGAATCCTTCCCGTCCCAACGTCTATGCCGCCGGGCCGCTCGACCGCCGCCACGACCGACGCGGCGATGCGGCCTGGCTGGCCCAGCGCCTGAACGATCCGGCAGCCCGCTTCGTGCCGGTCTGGCGCGACCGCAACCTGGTGACGCCGGACCCGGCGCCCGTGCACTGGTCGGCGGCGGAGGTACGGACCTGGCTCGAGGCGGGGGCGGAGCCGGTCTATCTGGGCGAGATCCAGTCCACCAGCTACTTCTGCATCGATCTCTCCGCCCATGTGGCGGAGGAGCCGGTCTACGGCGAGGCGGCCTATCGCGACCTGCGCGCGGTCGGGCCGCTGCTGCGCGGCGCCGACGGCTCCATCCTCGCCTACGCCCGGGCGATGGCCCACTGGCACCAGCGCCACCGCTTCTGCGGCGCCTGCGGCGCGCCGACCGAAAGCCGCAATGCCGGCCATGTCCGCGTCTGCACCGGCGAGGGCTGCGGCATCCACCATTTTCCGCGCACCGATCCGGCGGTGATCATGCTGATCCACGACGGCGGCGACCGCGTGATCCTCGGGCGGCAGAAGGCCTGGCCGCCCGGCATGCATTCGGTGCTGGCCGGCTTCGTCGAACCCGGCGAGAGCCTGGAGGACGCGGTCGCCCGCGAGGTGTGGGAGGAAGTCGGCATCCGCATCGACGACATCTGCTACCACTCCTCCCAGCCGTGGCCGTTCCCGTCCTCGATCATGCTCGGCTTCTGGGCGCGGGCGAAATCGCTGGCGCTCAAGGTCGATCCCGAGGAGCTCGAGCATGCAATGTGGTTCGACCGGGCGACGCTGAAGGCATCGCCCGAGAACGACAGCTTCCGCCTGCCGCGCCTCGATTCGATTGCGCGGCACATGATCGACGACTGGCTGGCGCTGTAGCGCGCCCGGCGCGGCCGCTCAGTCAGTGAGGCCGCGTTCCGCCAGCATGGGGACCAGGGCGGCGTAGCTGTCGAGGAAGGGCAGGGCGCAGTTCTCCTGGGCGAGCGCGCCTTCGCCCGCCTCGATCCGCGCCGGCGCGTCGTCCACCGCAATCCCGGGCACGGCGGGGGTGAGGCCGAGGACAACGTCGGTCCCGAAGCGCGCGACGAAGGCTTCGACCGTCTCCGGCGGCGGAACCACGCTCCACGCGTCCCAGGCGACGGCCCAGGTTTCCGCCTCGGTTCCCTTCAGGGTCTCGGTGACGGCGAGGGTGAGCACCGCGCCGCCGCGCCCGTCCGGTTCGACCGCCACCACCTCGCCGCGCGCAATCACCGGCGTGATCACCGCGAGCTCCGGCCGCAGCGGGAGAGGCACCTCGCAGGCCTGGGCGGCGGAGGCGGCGACGGTTGCAGCAGCGACGGCGAGCGCCGCCAGGGTCCTGGTCATTCTGTCCTCGGTTCCTGCATCGCGGGCCGTCGCATCCTCCGATGTCCCCGGTTGGGGGAGCGGCCGGCTCGGCAGCAGGTGGGGGCCGAATGTGCTGAAAACCGGGCGGAACCGGGCCGGACCCGAGGCAAGGGGTCCCTTCGCGGCACGGCAGCAGTCCTGCGTCGGACGCGGCCCTGACCTGCGTCGATTCCCGCTGGTCCGGGCGCGGGCCCGGCACTAGGCTGCGGCCTCCGCCGACCGCACGGATCCTGCAGACCCGATGATCACCCGCGCGCCCGGCGTCCTGATCGGCCTCATCACCATGCTGGTCTCGGTCGGGCCGCTGACCGCCTCGATCTACATCCCGTCGCTGACCGACATCGAGCTGGCGCTCAACGCCAGCGAGGCCGAGGTGCAGCTGACGGTGACCGCCTATCTGGTCGGTTTCGCCTTCGCCCAGCTTGCGGTGGGGCCGCTGTCCGACCGCTACGGGCGGCGCCCGGTGCTGCTCGCTGGGCTCGCGCTGTTCGTGGTGGCGAGCGTCGGCTGTGCGCTGGCGGCGAGCGCGCAGCAGCTCGCGGCGGCGCGGGTCGTCCAGGCCTTCGGCGCCTGCACCGGACCGGTCGCCGGCCGTGCCATGGTGCGCGACCTGTTCCCGCCGGAGCGGGCGCGACACGTCTTCGCCGTGGTCGGAACCGCGCTCGCGGTGGCGCCCGCCCTGGCCCCGGTGATGGGCGGCCAGCTGCAGGCACACATCGGCTGGCAGGCCAATTTCCTTGCGCTTGCCATCATCGCCGTCGCGCTGCTGGCGCTGATGATGGCCGTGCTCGGCGAGACCAACCGGCACAAGGACCCGGCGGCGACGAGCCCGCGCCGGTTCCTCGGCAACGCCCGCGAACTCGGCCGCCACCGCGACTTCACCGGCTGCAGCCTGGTCGTCGGATTCGTCTTCTTCGGGCTGTTCTCCTATGCCGCCACCTCGCCCTTCGTGCTGCGCGGGATCCTCGGCCTTTCCGCCGATACCTTCGGCTGGCTCGCGGTGTTCAACGTCTCCGCCTATGTGGTCGGGACCCTTGTTGCCGCCCGCATGGCCCGATGGCTGTCGCTGGTGGCGACGCTCCGCATCGGGGTGGTGGTGATGGCGGCGGGCGGGCTCGCAATGCTGGCGCTGACCCAGGCGGGCTGGGTTTCGGTGGTCTCGGTCATTGCGGCCGCGATGCTGTTCAACATCGGCATGGGGATCGCGCTCCCCAACGCCTTCGCCGGCGCGATCGGCCCGCACCCGAAGATCGCCGGCACCGCCTCCGCGCTGGTCGGCTTCGCCCAGATGGGCATCGGTGCCGCCGGCACCATCCTCGTCGCGGCGCTGGAGGACGGCACCGCCCGGCCGATGGGCGTGGCACTCGTCGTCTCGGGGCTGGCGGCGGTGCTGGTCGCGTGGGGCGTCGTGCCGCGGACGGCGGGACGCGCATGACCCGACAGCGAGCCCGCCCCGCGCCCGACTCGCTCGCAGTCGCGGTGCTGCTGACGATGGTGGTCGCGCTGGGGCCAGTGTCCACCGACCTCTACCTGCCGTCGCTGCCGGCGATCCGCGACGCGCTGGGCACCGACGAGCCGAACGTGCAGCTCACCCTCAGCGGCTTCCTGGTCGCCTTCGCCCTCTGCCAGCTCGTCCACGGGCCGCTCAGCGACCGCTTCGGCCGGCGGCCGGTGCTGATCGGCGGGCTGTTCCTCTACCTCGCCGCCAGCGTGCTGTGCATGCTGGCCCCGTCGATCGGCTGGCTGGTGGCCGGCCGCTTCCTGCAGGCGCTCGGGGCCTGCGTCGGCCCGGTCGTCGGCCGCGCCGTGGTGCGGGACGTCTACGGGCGGGAGCGCGCGGCGAAGGTGCTGGCCTACATGGGCGCGGCGATGGCGCTGGCCCCTGCAATCGGCCCGGTGCTCGGCGGGCTGATGCAGCAGTGGCTGGGCTGGCAGGCGAATTTCGCGCTGATGGCGGTGTTCGGCGGCGCCGCGGTCGCCGGAACGCTGCTGCTGCTCGCCGAGACCAACCGCCACCGCAACCCGGAGGCGACGCGGCCCGGGCGCCTCCTGGCCAACTACCGGCTGCTGGTCGGCGACCGCACCTACCTCGGCTATGTCGCGATGCTGACCAGCGGCTATGCCGGGCTGTTCGCCTTCATCTCCGGCTCGTCCTTCGTCTTCATCGACTACCACGGCCTGTCGGAGACCGCCTTCGGCTTCTGCTTCGCCGCTGCGGTCGGCGGCTACATGGCCGGAACCCTGCTCTCCGGCCGGCTGTCGGGCCGTCTCCGGCTGGAGCGGCTGGCGACCGTGGGCGCGCTGCTGACCGCAGGGGCCGGGACGATGCTCGCCGTCCTTGGCATCGCCGGCATCGATTCGGTCGCCGCGATCCTCATGCCGATGGCGGTGTACATGGCCGGGATCGGCTTCGTGATGCCGAACGCGACGGCCGGCGCGATCGGGCCGTTTCCGGCGATGGCCGGGGCCGCCGCCGCACTCGCCGGCTTCTGCACCTACGGCTTCGCCGCGATCTGGGGCAACGTCGCCGCCCGGCTGCACGACGGCACGCCGCTGGTGATGACCTGCGCGATCGGCATCGCAGGGCTGGCGACGCTCGCCGCCGAGCGCCTCATCGTTCCGCGGCGGCCCCCGCCGACAGCCCCAGCGCCCGCGCCATGATCGCGCGCCACAGCTCCGCCGGCAGACCGCCGCCGGTGACGGCGCGCATCGGGCTGTTGTCGTCGTTGCCGAGCCACACGCCGAGCACGAGCCCGCCGGCGTGGCCGACGAACCAGGCGTCGCGGTAGTCGGAGCTGGTGCCGGTCTTGCCGGCGACGGCGACGCCGGGCAGCGCCGCCGCCCGGCCGCTGCCCTCGCTGACCACCGCCTGCAGCAGCGTGTCCATCGCCGCGAGCTCGCTGCTGCCGATCTGGCGCGACAGGCGGCCGCTTTCCCGACGGTACAGCAGCGCGCCGTCGCGGGTGCGGATCTCGGCGATGCCGTAGGGTTCGACGGCGTGGCCGCCATTGGCGAAGGCGGCGTAGGCGCCGGTCAGCTCCACCAGCCGCACCTCCGCGGCACCGAGCGCCAGCGCGGGGATGGCGGGCAGGTCGGTCGCAATGCCCAGCCGCTGGGCGACCGCGCGCACCGCCCGCGGCCCGACGGCCTGGATCAGCCGCGCGGCGGCGGCGTTCAGCGACTGCGCGAAGGCGGTGCGGAGCGTGACCTCGCCGCGGAAGCGGCCGTCGTAGTTCTGCGGCGACCAGTCGCCGATCGAGACCGGGCTGTCGTCGATCGGGCTCCCCGGCCGCCAGCCGTCCTCCAGCGCGGCGAGGTAGAGGAAGGGCTTGAATGCCGAGCCCGGCTGGCGCAGCGCCGCTGTCGCCCGGTTGAACTGGCTCGCCTGGTAGTCGCGGCCGCCGACCATCGCCCTGACCGCGCCGTCGGCGGTCATCAGCACGGCGGCACCCTGTCCGGCGCGCGCGGCGGCGCCGGCGCCCGCGAGCAGCCCGCGCAGCTCCGCCGTCGCCGTCGCCTGCAGGGCGCGGTCGAGCGTGGTGGTGACGACGAGGTCCCCCGCGGACGGCGGCACCAGCGCGGCCGCCTGCTCCGCAACCCAGTCGGCGAAGTAGAGGGCGTCGGCGATGCGCTGGGCGCCGCCGGCGCCGGCATAGGCGACCGCCGTCGCCCGCGCCGCGGCGGCTGCCGTTTCGGTCAGGAAGCCGGCATCAACCATGCTCTCCAGCACGGTCGCCGCACGTTCGGCGGCGCGCACCGGGTCGGCGGCGGGGTTGAACCGCGACGGCGCCTTCAGCAGCCCGGCCAGGATTGCGGCCTCCGCCAGGTCCAGGCGGCGCGCGCTGTGGCCGAAGAAGCGCTGGGCCGCGGCTTCGACGCCATAGGCGCCGGCGCCGAAATAGACGCGGTTGAGGTAGATGGCGAGGATCTGCTGCTTGGAGAAGCGGTGCTCCAGCCACAGCGCCAGCAGCGCTTCCTGCACCTTGCGCCGGACCGACCGCTCCGGGCTCAGGAACAAGTTCTTCGCCAGCTGCTGGGTGATGGTGCTCGCCCCCTCGACGATGTCGCCGGCGGCGATGTTCCGCACCATGGCCCGGCCGATGCCGATCAGGTCGATGCCGGGGTGGTCGAAGAAGCGGCGGTCCTCGGTCGCCAGCACGGCCTGGACCAGGGGCTCGGGCAGCTCCTCGTAGGCGAGCGCGCCGCCGTGATAGTCGCCGTAGCTCGCGATTACCGCCCCGTCGGCCGCCCGGATCACCATGCTCGGCCGGCGCGAGGCCGCCATCGCGTCGTCGATGGAAGGAAGGTCGTAGGCGAACCAGGCGACGACGCCGGTCAGCCCGACCAGGATCCAGATGCAGGCGACCGCGGCCCAGGTCAGGATCCGCTGCCACGGCCGCAGGCGGCGACGGGGGCGCCCGCTGCGGGCGGTCCTGCGGGGGCGGCGGCTGGAGGGCGGCTTTCGCGCCGGCGGCTTGCGCGGGCGCCTGGCGGCGGGCTTCGGCTTCGGCGCCGCCTTCCGCTTGGCGGCTGTCTTGCGTTTCGCCGGCGCCTTGCCGCCAGGCGGGCGCGCTGATTTCCGGCGGGCCGGCCGTCGTCCCGTGCTGCTCCGCGACTCGCCCCCCCTCGCCATGAATCCGTCATAGCGCCGGGCCGGGGCCGCGGCCACGGCTTTGTCGCCGGGGCGCGGGGCCCCGGCGACGGCAGCGGATGCGCGGTTGCGCGGCTAGCGCGGCATCGTGAACGGCGTCTCGTCCATGAACCGGCGCAGCACGTTCGCCGTGATCCGGGAGACGTTGTTGTCGTAGCCGTTGTGGCTGAGGCTGCCGCACCAGGCGATGGAGCCGGTAGAGAACACCGCGCCGCCGGACGGCGTCTCGTAGAACGTGAGGTCCGCGCGGCACAGCGGCGACTGGCTGCCGGTGATGTCCGGCGTGGTCACGTTCACCTCCTCGGTCACCACCAGATAGATGTCCGAATGGCCTTCGGAGGAGGCGAGGACGAGCGCGTGCGGCGGCGTGCCGAGCCTCATGTCGGCGCGGTCGAGCTCAAGCCCGGCGGCGCCGTTCCCGATCAGCCCGAAGTTGCCGATGATCTCCTCCTCCACGCCCTCGAAGATGAAGGCGGCGCGCGGGTCGCGCGAGGCGGGGGTGCGCCGGTAGTAGCTGCACCAGTCGAAGCCCTGGGCGGTGAAACCGACGCCGGTGACGACGTTGGGCGGCCGGTCCTGGCGCCGCCACAGCCCGCCGTATTCGCCGGTGAAGCTGTGGTAGTACTCGCCCGGCTCCGCCGCCCAGCAGCGGATGCCGTCCTCGGCGCGCCGCACCTCGATCACGCCCGGCAGGTCGCGGTGGAAGGCGATCCGCCAGTACCAGCCGTTGGCGCCGAGGTACATCAGCCGGCCGCCGCGCGACTGCCACGCCATCATCGCATCCCACATCCGGGTGGAGTGGTATTCGGGATGGGTGCCGGACAGCACCACCCGGTAGGGCGCGATCGCCTCCACCCCGTCACGGTGCAGGTCCTCATCGGTGACGACGTCGAACGGGATGCCCTGCGCCTCCAGCCAGTCGAGCAGGTGGGTGTCCGCGTTGTACTGCCACAGGCCGGAGCCGTAGGCGCCGAGCCAGCCGGCATAGCGCGGCCGCATGTTCAGCACCGGCCGCAGGTAGGAGGAGTAGCAGACGCCGCTGCCGTCGCGGTGGGAGTCGTAGAGCGACAGCCCGTATTCCGGATGCTCCTGGATGAACAGGTCCGACGGCTGCATCACCAGCAGCCGGTTGATCACCATCTCGGCCGAGGTGTCGAGCAGGTGGTTGTGGTCGTTGGCGTAGGCCATGTAGGCCGCCGTCGGCACGAGGAACGCCACCTTTGGCCGCTCGCGGCCCGGAACGGGCTTCTTCCCGGCGCGCACGAACACCGGCACCAGGTCCTCCTCGCTGCCGTCCTCGGCGTCGCCGACCGCGAGATGGCAGGCGTAGGCCCCGCTCGGCCAGTCGTCCGGCACCGTCCAGGCGAAGGCCGGCTCCCAGCCGGCATCGTAGAAGTCGTCGGCGTGGAAGTGGATCGCGCCGTAGTGCTCGGGCTTGCGCGTCCAGTCGTGGCACTCGCCGGTCCAGTTCCAGCCCTTCATCGCGCGGGCGGGCAGGTTGTGCAGCGCACCGTGCATCTGGTGCGGGCCGACGTCGTAGGCGGTGATGCCGGGTATGTCGATCGAGAAGTCCCAGCAGGCGACCACCTGCGCCGCCGTCGCCGGCGCCAGCGGCCGGCGGAACAGCCCGTCGAGCGCGTCGGGGTCAAGGGCGGCGGCGAGCAGGATCGGCGAGTCGATCTTGCCGTCATAGTGGTCGGCCGCGCCGCTTCCATCCGGCCGGGCCGCCACCATCAGGTCCACGGCGGCGGGCGCGATGGCGGCAACGCCGTCGATGGCGGTCTCCCCGGGGCCCTGGGCGGCGACATAGGGGTCGAGCGCCCGCTGGACGACGGTGATGGTCCCGGCGGCCGGGTCGTGGATGCCGGCCGCGAGCACCCAGCGCCGCTCGGTCAGCGGCGACGGCGCGGTCACGCTGTAGACCGTCCGGCCGTCGCCGACCTTGAACCGGAGCCGGCCGGTCTCGTCCACCTCCAGCAGCCAGCCCCGCCGCTCCGCTTCCGACCACTGGCCGATCACCGCCTGGCGCCGCGTCTCGCCGTCCGGCAGCACCGGCAGCGTCGGCCACAGCATGGCGGCGACCGTGAGACCCCTTTCGGGCGTCTGCCGCGGATGGTGGGGCACCCGCATGTGCGAGCCGGCGGCGATCGGCTGCGGACGGCCCTCGTAGCGGCCCTCGATCGCGCTCGGCCGGTGTTCCAGCTTGACTCCCGGCCCCGCCGGGTTGGCGTCGCCGTTGATCACCCGCACCATCCGCGCCGCGAACGGCCGCGGCCGGTCGGTGCTGACCATGAAACGGACGGTCTCGCCCGGGCCGACGCTCAGCCGGTCCGCGTAGCCGACGATCTTCTGCATGTCAGTTGATGTCCTCGCCGGTGTGCGCCTTCCAGCGCAGCTTGAACACGTGCCACTCCGCCTCCGCCCGGTCGGTGAAGACCTGGTCCTCCAGGATCCTGAACGGCTTGCCGTATCCCTGATGGACGGCCAGCACCCACTCGGCGAAGGGCTTGCGGGTGACGAGGACGTAGCGGCCCTTGGCCGGCCCGGCCCGCAGCGTGTTCAGGACCCGCTGCAGGTTCGGGCTGTGCGGCCCCAGCGGGTTCTGCCGCATTTCGTCGATCCACTGCCGGTCCCACTGGCTGATCTTGTAGGGCATCCGCCTCCTCTCCCCGGGTGCGCAAGCCAAATCGTTTCGCGCGACGCTAGCGCCCGTCCGGTGACGGGGCAATAGGTCGTGATCCGGCAGCACGATGGTCGGCGAGCACGGCGTCGAAGCGGCACCGGGCGCAACCGCGGCTGCCCGATTGACAGCGCGGCTCGCCCGCCTGCACCGTTTCGGCCGATGCAGACCATCCACGCCACCTGTGTTGCCATCGGCCGTCACGGCGTGCTGCTGCGGGGCGATTCCGGCAGCGGCAAGTCCGACCTTGCGCTGCGGCTGATCGAGGACGGGGCGATGCTGGTGGCGGACGACCAGGTGGCGGTGACGGTGCGCGACGGCCGGCTGGAAGCGAGCCCGCCGCAGGCGCTGGCCGGCCTGATCGAGGTGCGCGGCTTCGGCATCGTCCGCCTGCCATACCGGGCGCCGGTCACGGTGGCGCTGGTGGCGACGCTGGTGGACCGGAGGGACGTGCCGCGGATGCCGGAGCCGGACCGGACCGGGATCCTGGGCGTCTCGCTGCCCCACCTGCTGCTGGCCCCGTTCGACGTCTCGGCGACGGCGAAGCTGCGGCTCGCGGTGCGGGCGGTGGAAGGGAGTGCGGAGAAGGGGTCGTGACGCGCCTGGTGCTGGTCACCGGCATGTCCGGCGCCGGCCGGTCCACCGCGCTCGACGTGCTGGAGGACGCGGGGTTCGAGGCGGTGGACAACCTGCCGCTCTACCTCGTCGAGCGGCTGG